>Ga0123337_10004370_pt1 | contig 14453 bp, 13 predicted proteins | sample frozenSSSSmetaG_FD_89792 | JGI IMG/M metagenome (GOLD analysis project Ga0123337, IMG submission 89792) | Glacier valley bacterial and archeal communities from Borup Fiord, Nunavut, Canada, to study Microbial Dark Matter (Phase II) -... | ecosystem: Environmental > Aquatic > Freshwater > Ice >... | reverse complement strand
GGATCATAGCCATCGCCGATTTGCGATTTGGCCCAATCCGAAGCGCGCGAAGCAACTTCTCGTCCGCCGATTGTTTCGGCGCGAATGATTTCAAATCGCCTGTCGCCGTCCGGTCCCATCAAGTCGCGCGTGACCACGCCGCGCGGGCGCGCTTCGACAACGTGATTGTCGCCAACGTAAATTCCGACATGGTAAAAGCGTGACTTGGTGAACCAGGTAATCAAGCGGTTCAAACCTTTGGCGCGATTGAAAAGCAAAACGTCGCCGGGCTGCGCGGACGGTAAATCTGGGTCGATTTCCCTGTCGTCTTCGCCATCGTTTTCATCGACTTCGGGATCGAGCGCATCTAAAAATTTCAGCCAAATCAACGCGCCCGCAACAACTGTGAAAAGGAGAATAACAGCTTTAAGCAGTTTTGAATTTTTCATAAGTGCGTCGCAATAATGAAATTCCGTAGGGCGGGGGCTTGTCTCCCGCCGATGTCACAATCATCGCAATTTTGCGATGGCGCAAGTTGGTCGGCGAGGGACAAGCCCCCGCCCTACAGATTTGGCGAAAATGTTCTATTCAACCCTAACGCGCGGGTCAATCATACGGTACGCGATGTCCACGCCGATGTTGGCTAAAACCACCATTAAAGCCGAAAACAAAACGGTGCCGATAATCATCGGCGGATCGAGATTGGAAATCGAATCAATCGCCAGACTTCCAATGCCCGGCCAGCCGAAGATTTTTTCGGTGAAAATCAGGCCGCTTAAAAGCCCGGCGATGTCCGCGCCCAGAACCGCGACCACGGGAATCAAGGCGTTTTTCAAGGCGTGTTTAGTCATCACGGTTTTTTCGTCCAGGCCGCGTGCGCGCGCCGCGCGAATGAACTCTTGCCGAAGTACTCCGCAGAGGTTGGCATGCACCAAACGCGCGTAATACGCTGCGCCGCCTAAACCCAGAGTGAGCGCGGGAAGTGGCAAATTCCACAAACTCGCGCCGCCGCCGACGCTGAAAATTCCCCATCGATAGCCTAGAAAATGTTGTAGCAACGGGCCTAGAACAAACGTCGGAATCGAGACCGCGATAATTCCCAGAAATAAGGAAAGCCGGTCGATGGTGCCGCCGGAGTACTTCGCGGTCAGCATTCCCACGGGAATCGCGATTGTCATCCAAACCACTAATCCCGCGACCGCCAAAAGCAAGCTCGCCGGAAAGCGGCTTGCGATGGATTGCATCACGTTGGATTTATTGCGGTAAGACTTTAATTGTCCGGTCGCGGCGTCGGTTACGAAACGAAAGTATTGGGTGGTTAAGGGCTTATCGAGGCCGCGCTCGGCAATGATGTTTTTAATGCTGGCTTCATCGGCTTTCGCGCCCGACATCGCTTGCGCCACGGTTTGCGCAGGGTCTTTGCCGCCGATTCTTGGCACTAAGAACAACAATGCGAAAGTGACCAAGCTGACGCCGAACAGCGTGAGTACTCCCCACGCCAAACGCTTGAGAATGATTAAAGCCATCAGCGATTCACCTGCACATATTCGTAGCGCGCCGACCACATCGGATGCAATTTGTAGCCTTCAATCCACGGCTGGTGAGCGACATAACGCTCAGTGTGCGCGAGCGGAACCCACGGCGCATCGCGCACGATTTGCTGCTCGGCTTCGCCGTACATTTTCAATCGCAAAGGCCGGTTGAGTTCGGTCGAAGCATCGTTCAAAAGCTTGTCCACCTTTGGATTGGAATAAAAAGCGCGATTTAAACTGGAGGTTTCCGTGATCGCTTTGGAGTTGAACATTACGTCCAGAAAGTTGGACGGATCGGGGTAATCTTGCAGCCAGCCCATAATGGAAAGCTGGGTTTTTTTGCGCTGGCCGGACGCGGTTTTAACTTCGGGATAATTGGCGCTTTTCAAATTAATGTCCATGCCGATTTGCTTCAAATCCTGCTGAATGGTTTGCGCCGCCGAAGGATACCAGAACAGATTCGGGTACAGCAGCGTGATGCTCTGGTCATTCTTAAAGCCCGCTTTTTTCAGCAAAGTGCGCGCTTTGTCGGGATTATATTCAAAGCCTTGCAGGTTCGCATTGTAAGCCGGCATGCCCGGCGGCAAAATTCCCTTAGCGGCTTCGATGCGCCCGGCCTGCGTGGAAATAATGCGTTTTTTATTGATGGCGTAGCTCACGGCTTCGCGCACCAATTTGTTATTGAACGGCGCGATTTCGGTGTTCATGCACAAATAGCGCACGTCCATCATCGGCGCGTGCTCGATGAGCGAACCCCATTTTTTATCGCGCTTCAATCGCAAATAATCCGGCGCAGCGGTTTCTTCGAGCGAATAAATATCAATATCGCCCAGCTCGAAGCGCATCATTTGCAGCGTGTCGCCGCCGCCGATTTGCAATTCCACGCCGTTCGATTTGGGCAAACTTTTGTCGTAGTAATCCGGGTTTTTTTCGATTTCCAAGCGGCTGTCGTGAATCCATTCGGCAAGCCGAAACGGGCCGCAGCCGTTGGGACGTTCGGAAAATTCCTGTCCGCTGTTTTCGATTTTTTCGACCCATTCGCGCGGAACCGCCGCGCCAAACGGCAGCGTCAGCCAGTTGAGAAACGTCGGATCGGTTTTGGTGAGCGTGATCGAAATTTCGTCTTCACCTTTCACGCGAATTCCTGAAACGTGGGCAATGGATTTGAAATCGAGCGCGCCGCCTTTGCTTTCCGCTTCGTGAAGTTTGCCTTGAGAATCCGAAAATTCCTTGCCACCGTCAATTATCTGAAACGGCGACATTCCATCGGAAGTGGTTTTCGGATCGAGTACTCTTTCAATGGCGTACCGAAAATCTTCAGCAACCACGCGGCGTCCGGGGCTTTTGCCGCTCAAATCGAAATGAAAGCGCACGTCGTTTCGCAATTTGAAAGTGTAAATTTTGCCGTCGGGGGAAACGGAGTACTCCCGCGCCACAACTGGAACGATGTCAGCGCCATTTCCGTAATCGATCAGCCCGCGATACAGCACGCGCGTCATGGACATGGCGGTTGTGTCGTAGGCTTTAGCCGGATCGAGAGTTGAAGGCTCGCTGCCCGATAGCCGGAGTACTCCGGCCTCGCGCGGCTGGCGTGCGCAACCCGAAAACAGCAGGCTGCCCAAAAGAATTCCGCTTAAAAATAATGTTTGAAAACTTTTCATCGGCTTGAGTATAATGGCGCGCGCGTATCTTCGATGGAGACGTTTGCTTGTCCTAATGCTTATCCTAAAAATTGTTTTTGCCCAAAGAGATACGCGCTGAGCGCTGACACAAATAAAACCAGCGTCATAGCCAGCGCGCGGCGCATCGGCGGCCAGGAAACGGCGGATAATTCAACGGCCAGCGGCTGCAAAAATGGGATCATGGTCGCCAACAAACGCAGCGAACTTTGCGTGCGCGGAATGGAGTAATGGCTGTAAGTGAGCTGCATCAAAAGCAATCCCAGCAGCATGACCGAATAAGCAACCGGCTGGCGTCGGCGGTATTTCCAGAATAAAAGCAGCGCCAGAATCGTCGCGCCTAAATTGAGTAGCATGATGATTTGCAACTCACGCAGCGTGACCACATCCCACAAATCGCGCACAATCGGCAGCCACGGCCAGGTCAGCGCGCGGAAGTACTCCTGATGCGCCGAAACGCCTTTGGTGGCATCGCCGACTTGCCACGCGATGAAGCCCTGAGCCAGTATAAATCCCAGCAAAGGAGCAATTGTTGCCGCGCCGCGCAGCCACCAATTGTCGTTAGTATTGCCATCGATATTAGCTGGGGCTTGAGGTGATATTTCGCGTCTGCAACGAAACCATTCAAAAGCGTATTGAACGCACAAACCGCCGAAGATGAGTACTCCGGCGCTGCGCGTGATGGCCGCCAGAAAACCCCACAACGCCGCCAGCGCCCATTGTTTTTGGCGCAAGCACCACAGCGCGCCGACGAAGGCCAGCAAAAAAACCGATTCCGAATAAACGGCGCTAAAGTACGGCGACGCCGGAAAAAACGTCGTCACGAGTACGATGATCCGCGCCGTGCGTGCGTTGTATTGCAGTTCGGTCAGGCGATACAAATAAACCAGCGCCAGCAGAAACGCGGCGTTGGAAAGCAAGATTCCCCACAGCGCCACCGCAATCGGGTCGCTTCCGGCGAGGCGCAGCAAAAACGCGTACAACGGAAAAAACGGCGCGTTGTGCGCGTTGTAGCCGTGAGCCGCGATATCCATGAAATGCTTAGAATCGTAAGTTGTCCAGGGATTGAGCCACCAATTCGCCACGCCTTCCCAGCCGCCGGGAATCGGTGCTAAATACGGGCGCTGCATGTGGCCCAGATAAACGAAAATCGCGACCCATAATCGCGATAAAAGAAACGCGCCGCCGACTGCTTTGAAAGCCAGCCGATTGCCAGATTCGTGGCTGTTCAACGCCGCGTCTCCAGCGTTTCTTCGAGCGCGCGGCCCAGCAAATTAAAGCCGGTGACGGCCAAAACAATGGCGAAGCCGGACGACAATAAAATCCACGGCGCGCTCAGCATGTATTTTTCGCCGTCTTTAATCATGCTGCCCCACGACGGCTCGGATGGATCGATGCCTTGCCCGAGATACGAAAGTCCGGCTTCCAGCAAAATGTTGTGCGCCACCGCCAGAGTCGCCAAAACCAGAACCGTCGGCAAAACGTTAGGCAGCAAATGCGTCCATAAAATGCGTGCGTTGGAAGTTCCCAGAGCGCGCGCCGCTTCCACGAACTCGCGTTCCTTGAGTGACAAAACCTGACCGCGCACAGCGCGTGCGATTCCCGTCCACGTCACCAGAGTAATCGCCAGCAAAAGTTTGAATAAGCGCTGGTTGGCGCTTTCGCCTGGCAACAGTGCGAACAAAGAAATCGCCAGCAAAACCGTGGGCAAGCTCATCACGGTTTCGGTGAGGCGCGTGAATAAAATATCGACCCAACCACCGAAAAAGCCGCTCATCAAACCGATTAAAGTGCCGATGAAAACCGAAGTCAGCATGGCGCAAACTGCGACCATAAGCGCGATGCGAGTTCCGTACAGTACTCGCGTCCACACATCGCGGCCCAACAAATCTGCGCCCAGCAAAAAGCCGCCGCCCGGCGCGTGCGGCTCGCCGAGTTTGCTGAGTCCGTTGGCGGGAAAACCTTTGGGGTCGATGCGCGAAATCCAGGGCGCAAAAATCGCCGCGATTAAAAGTAACGCAATAATTGCGATTCCAATTTGCGCCAGCCTGTGCCGCATCAAACGCTGCGCAAAAGTGCGCTGCGAACGCTTAGCGGCGAGGGCCGGAGTACTCAGGGGCGCGGCGATTTCGGGGAATTCAGTGGGAGCGAGTGCCATTGATTGAAGAAGAAATATGAGTGGCTAATATGTAGCTTAACTGCACGTCATTCCGAGCTTGCGAGGAATCTTCTCGCGCGACAAGATTCCTCGGCTGCGCTTGGAATGACACAATCTTTCTGTTGCGATTTCTTGATGTTTCTAGTTTGTTCGGAACGAAATTATTCTTCGAGCAGCGGAATTAAATCCCAGACTTCGCGCCGCCGATCTTGCCGTTCGCGGCGTTCGGTGTGTTCGCGCCCGTTGGCAATTTTCGCGGGTAGAACCGGAGCTGATTGGCTTTGTCTGAACGCATCGTTGAAACGCGAATCGTTTTCGGCTGTATCGCGCCGGTCGCTTTTTCGACGTTCCTGCGGCAAGAGTAAACGCTGGCTCAATGGCCGCGAATTCTCCGATAAATCGATCCACAAATGGTAATCCGCGCCTTCAATCCAATCGCGGTTGAGTTCGTTGGGAATCAGAGCGCCGCCCCAGATTCCGCAAAAAGTCGCGCCGTAATTTTCGACGTACAAATGCAAGATTCCTTCATCGGTGCGCAGCGCTGCTTCTTCGCGCGCCAAAGCCATCAGCAAGCCGAGCGCGTTGTCGTAGCCCGCGTAAAAAAGCAGGCTGTAATTGGGTTTTTGCCCGAACGGCCCGCGCGCCTGATTGCCCAAAAGATAAACCTGCTCGATTTCCGGGTGACGTCTTAAAAGCGGCGAAATCCAGCTTTGAAGCCACGGTTCAGGCTGCAACGACATAATGTTTTCCCTGGCGATGGAATGATGGCTTGACGAACAATTGCATGGCGATATTTTAGCCGTTCCTCGGGAATGCTTCAATTTTGTTTTGCTTCAATTCCCGATAATTTCCAAACGCTGCGGCATTCCCGCTTGCGCACCTTTGCGCGTCACTGCCACGCTCGCGGCGCGAACAGCGCGTTTGGCCGCTTCATCAAAACCCAAATTTTCCGCCAAGCCAGCCGCGAGCCAGCCGCAAAAACAATCGCCCGCGCCGGTCGTATCGAGCGGTTTCACGCGCGGCGCTTTGATGATTCTTTCACCGTTTTCATCCAGCAGGAGTACTCCGGCTGCGCCCAGAGTTATCGCCACATGTGCCACGCCGCGCGACAAGAGTACTCGCGCCGCTTCCGAAGAACTCGATTTCCCCGTCAGCATTTCCGCCTCGCTTTGGTTGGGCACGAGTACTCCGACTTTGGCTAAAAGCGATTTCGGCAATTTGCGCTCGGGCGCGGGATTGAGCAGAAAAATCGCGTCGTTCTTCAAAGCCATTTCAGCAGCGGCTTCCACAGTCGAAAGCGGAATTTCCAGTTGCGCCACCACAACTTTGGCGCGCTGGAAGAGTACTCCGGCTGCGCGCACATCGCCTTCTGAAACCGCATCATTAGCCGAGCGCGCTACGCCGATGACATTTTCGCGCGATTTTCCGCCCAGAAAAATTAACGCCACGCCGCTGGTGTACTCCGGCTTCGACTTGAAATGCCGCACATCGATTTTTTCAATCTTCAAGCCGCGCTTGGCTTCGCGCCCGAAATCGTCCTCGCCGTGCGCACCGATAAAAGAAACTTTCGCGCCCGCTCGCGCGGCGGCGACGGCCTGGTTCGCGCCTTTGCCGCCCGCGAAGCGCGCGAACTCGCCGCCCAAAACCGTTTCGCCCGGACGCGGCAATTCGCGGCACGCCAAAACCAAATCGGTGTTAGAACTGCCGACCACAACCACGCAATTTCTCGCCGAACTTTTCATGGCGGCGATTGTAGCAGAAATTTCAGGGGAACAAGTGGGCGACCGAATAACAGTAGCGCGATTTTTCAGGGCGTGACAAAATAATCGCGCATTCTATGAAGAGTACTCCCGAAGCAGTTCCCGTTCGTTCCGTTCAAATTTCCAATTCGATGTCGGTTGGCAAAGCTTCGATTTTGCTGGCGGCTATGATCGCACTTTCGCGCGTCGCCGGGTTTGGTCGATTGGTGCTCACTTCCTATCTGTACGGTATCAGCCCGCAAACCGACGCCTATAATGCGGCCTTTAACATTCCAGATACGATCAACATCTTAATCGCGGGCGGCGCTCTGGCGACCGGGTTTGTGCCGGTTTTTACCGGGCTTTTGGCCAAAGGCGATGAAGAAGGCGCGCGAAGAACTTTTCGCTCAATGCTGACTTTGCTCGGCGTGTTCTTCGGAGTACTCACAATCGGGCTTTTCGCCCTCACTTACACGCCAGTCGGGAAATTGCTGGCTCCGGCGAAGGTGCAGCCGGAAGTGATCGAGCTGTATTTGCACACCTTGCGAATTCTGCTGTTCGCACAGTTCATCTTCGTTATCGGCGGCTTATTCACCGGAGTACTCAACGCGCTGCGCTTGTTCTGGTATCCCGCTTTGCAGCCGGTGATTTTCAATGTCGGCATCATTATTTTTGGAATCGCCTTGCCGAAACTGTTCGGCATGGGCATCGAAAGTCAGGCGTGGGGCGCGCTGGCGGGCGCGATTATCGGTTCGGTTTGCATTCAAATTCCCGCGCTTAAACGCAATGGGCTGCCACTTTCTTTTTTGTGGGATTTGAAAGACGACGGCGTGCGCCAGGTACTCCGTTCCCTGATGCCGATTGTTTTCGGGCTTTCCAGCGGGCAGCTCATCGCGCTTTCCCTACCGCGATTTTTCGCCGCCAAAATGGGAACCGGCGATATCACCGCGCTCGATAACGCCAATCGCTTGATGCAAGTGCCGCTCGCCGTTCTCGCGTCCGGGCCGGCGATTGCGCTTTATCCCACGCTCACGCTGTTGTTCGCGCAGGGAAAAACCGCAGAATTTCGCACCCAACTCACAAGTGCGATTCGCCGCACCATAGTACTCATGCTGTGGGCGAGCGCGATTTTAATGGCACTGCGGTTTCCCTTGATTCACTTGCTTTTGGAACACGGCGCATTCACGAAAATTAACACCAAAACCACATCGGAAGTACTCTTCTTTTATTCGGGCGGCCTGATCGGTTTGGGCGCGCAGCAGTTTTTAGCGCGCGGATTCTACGCCGCAGGCGACACGCGCACGCCGGTCATCACCGGAGTACTCGGCATGGCGATTTTCGGCGTTTTAGGTTTTCTGTTCTTGACGGGAAACGGCGCGGCCTCTGGATTAGCGCTCGCCGCGACGCTTTCGCTTTTGGTTTTGGCGGCTTTGATGGGAGTTGGTTTGAGCCGCAAATTCAACGGTTGGGACGAAGGTCAAACCACGCTCGCCCTTTTCAAAGCCGCCGTCGCCGCGCTTGTAACGTACGCTGTCACGCTGTATTTCCAGCGCTGGCTAAGCGGCGCGCTGAGTACTCTGGACACGCCGCAAACGCTGGGCGCAATCAAATTGGCGGCGCGTTCGGGCGTGGTGATTGGCGGCTCTGTTATCGGCACATTAGTTTTTGTCCTCGTGTCGGGAGTACTCGGGCTGGACGAACTCGGCCCGCTGTCAAAATTTTCGCGCAAATTGTTTGGCCGCCAAAAAAAGGCCAAACCGTAACGCGTCGCGACAAAGTAAAATCAAAACATATTTTCAAGAGGTTTGAGTATTATGAGCGAACAAAATTTTCGTATTGAAAAAGATTCGATGGGCGAAGTCAAAGTTCCCATCAACGCCTTATATTCCGCGCAAACGCAGCGCGCGGTGGAGAACTTTCCGATTTCAGGAATCACCTTTCCGCGCGGTTTAATCCGCGCGGTTTGCATCGTCAAAGCCGCCGCCGCGCGCGCCAACGCCGACTTGGGATTACTGCCGCAAGACAAAGCCGACGCAATTTCCAAAGCCTCGCTGGAAGTCGCGGAAGGCGGTTACGACGACCAGTTCCCGATTGATATTTTTCAAACCGGTTCGGGAACTTCGACCAACATGAACGCCAACGAAGTGATCGCTTCGATTGCTTCGCGCGACGGAATTAAAATCCATCCCAACGATGACGTGAATATGTGCCAGTCGAGTAATGACGTAATTCCCGCCGCGATTCACGTCGCCGCCGCGATGGAAATTCACGACAACCTTTTGCCTGCATTGCGCCACTTGCACGGAGTACTCCATGCGCGCGCGGTGGAAACCAGCGATGTCGTGAAAACCGGCCGCACTCATTTGATGGACGCGATGCCGATCACGCTCGGCCAGGAAATCGGCGGCTGGGCGGCGCAGATTAATCATGGCGTCGAGCGCATTCTCAACTCGCAGCCGCGCCTTTTGGAACTCGCGACCGGCGGCACCGCGATTGGAACCGGCATCAACGCGCATCCCGAATTCGGCCATCGCATCGCCGCGCATATTTCTCAGCTCACGCACATTCCGTTTATCGAAACGCGCAATCACTTCGCGGCTCAAGCGGCGATGGACGCGTCGGTCGAAATGAGCGGTCAACTCAAAGCGACGGCGACGGCATTATTCAAAATCGCCAATGATTTGCGCTGGATGAACTCCGGTCCGCAAGCCGGTCTGGGCGAAATCGCGCTGCCGTCTTTGCAGCCGGGAAGCTCGATTATGCCCGGCAAAATCAATCCCGTGATTGCCGAAGCGACGATGATGGTTTGCGCCCAAGTCGTCGGCAACGACGCGACCATCGCAATGTGCAACGCCTCCGGCAATTTTCAGTTGAACGTGATGCTGCCGATTCTGGGCTACAACCTGCTGCAAAGCATCACGCTTTTAGGAAATGCCAGCGAAGTACTCGCCGACAAAGCCATCGCCGGTTTTGAGGTAAAGGCCGCGTCCATGCTGGAATTAGTGGACAAAAACCCGATCATGGTCACAGTTTTGAATCCGATTATCGGCTACGAAAAAGGCGCCACCATCGCCAAAAAAGCCTACGCGCAAAACCGCAAGCTGAAAGACGTGGCCTTGGAAGAAACCGAACTCACGGAAGAAGAACTGACGTCTTTGCTGGACGCTAAAGCCATGACCGAAGGCGGCATCAAAGGCTCGGGCGGCGGTGGCGGATGAGTACTCGCGAGAGGCAAATCCAAATGGTAGCGCGCAAAGTTTCTTTGCACGAGCCGGCACGCGAAAGAGAATTTTGGCTTTCACAAACACCGCAGGCACGCATTGCGGCGGTGGAAGAAATCAGGCGTGAATTTCACGGATACGACCATGCAACTGAGCCGCGACTTCAAAGAGTTTTTACAATCGTTAAACGATAGCGGCGTGCGCTACCTTGTTTTGGGCGGCTATGCGGTCGCGTTTTACGGGCATCCGCGTTACACCAAGGACTTGGATGTGTGGATTGAAAACAGCCGTGAAAATGCCGAAAAACTTGTGAAAGCACTGGAGCAATTTGGGTTCGGCGCATTGAATCTAACGGCTGAAGATTTTCTCGACGAAGGACAAGTCGTGCAAATGGGCGTGGCTCCGCATCGCATTGATGTTCTCAATTTCGCGGATGGAATCGATTTTTCAAAGTGTTATGATTCCCGTCAAATTGCGGAATTTGACGGTGTGAAGATCGCTTTCATAGACATTGAAAATCTCAAAACCAACAAGCGCGCTTCAGGGCGATTGCAGGATTTAGCTGATGTCGAAAATCTCTCGTAATTCTTTCGGTATTCTTAGCACGGCGGTTTTTCTCTTCGCCGCTCTGCGCCTGAGTACTCTGGTCGCGCCGCATTCGGCTGAGCCGGGGCCATTCGTGTGGACTAAACTTGCCTTTGATTTGCCGCTTTCGATTCAGGTTTATGAAGGCGTGGCGCGTAGCGCGAGCGGCGAGCGTTTCTGCGCCTGGTATGCGGATATCGATTACTCCGATAAAAGTTTAAGCTCGCAGCCGAGCCTTGCGAATACGCCTTCCAAGCGCGAAGCGCCGAGTACTCAGGCGCAGAAAATTGGGGCTTTAGTTGCCATTAACGGCGGCTATTTCGACGTGGTTTCCGACCCGGCGAAAACTTACAGTTTGGTTTTGCAAAACGGGAAACTTTTGAACCCGAATGTCGAGCGAGTAGGGCGAAGCGGAAAACAGTTTTTCGTGACGCGCAGCGCGTTCGGGATTTCATCTGATCGGAAATTTGATGTGGCCTGGATTGGAAACCGCGATGGGAAAAGTTACGTGTTTCCAGCTCCGGTTTTGAAGCCGATGAAAAAGGAAGAATCCTCCTTACCAGAGTACTCCGGCCTTCCCGAATGGAAGATGCAAAACGCCGTTGGCGGCGGGCCACGACTAATTCACGACGGGAAAATCGAGATTACTTACCAGGAAGAATTGTTTCCCGGCTCGGGTTTTCCCAGTGACGCCAATTATTCGCGGGCCGCAATTGGCGGGACGAAAAACGGGCATTTGATTTTATTTGCCACCGGCCAAAAAGCGCGCGAAGCCAGCCTGGGCTTGACTTTATCGCAACTCGCGAAAGAATTAAAAACGCTCGGCTGCGTGCAAGCCATGAATCTCGATGGCGGCGGCTCGCAATCTTTGGTGGTGAAAGGTCGCTGCATCAACCGCGCGGGAAATGACCCCGAACGCGAAGTCACTTCCATTTTCGCGATTGTGCCAGCGAAGAAGTAAAAGCGAAGCAATAAAAGCAAAGCAATAAAATTTCGACGCGGAATTTACAATCCGAGTCCGGGCAAAATTGAGCTAATTCCCGGCGCGATATTACCGATGACTTTCAGTGTGGAAGCTGCTGCGATCCACGGTAGCGAGGCCGCAACTACTTTGTTTTTCAAAGTTGCCGGCAATTGCTGCACGTCTTGCTGCGCTTGCTCGTAATGTTCGTGTTGCCCGATATCAAGCCAGTATTCTTCAAAGGGAAACGCGATTACGGTTTCGCGATTGGTAATTAAATTTTCAATCAAATCCGACATCATCAAGTGCGCGCCTTTTTGAATGGATGCGTGCGCCTGCGGCGAAAGCACGTAAATTCCCGCGTTCACGGAAAACGCATACTGCGGTTTTTCACGCATGCCGAGAACGTGGTGGCCGTTGCTTTCGACCACGCCGTAAGGAACTTGCACGCGATAAGGATGCGTCGCCATCGTGAGCGCGGCGTGATTTTCGTGATGAAAGCGAATCATTTTATTGAAATCAATCGAAGTCAAAATATCGCCGTTGAGCACCAGTACTCCCAGCCCGGCGTTGCTCATCAAGCCCAACGCGCCCGCTGTTCCCAGCGGCGTTTCTTCGACCAGATATTCAATCTCAACTCCAAAGTCCGCGCCGCTACCAAAGTACTCCTCGATCTTTTCGCCGCAGTGAAAAGTGCTGATGTGAATGCGCTTAAACCCGCATTCGCGCAGTTGTGTGATGATGCGCTGCAATAGCGGCTGGTCCCCAACGGGCAGCATCGGCTTGGGCGTATCAGCCGTCAGCGGATAAAGTCGCGAGCCTAAACCTCCGGCCATGATGATAACTTGCATGAGTACTCCGTTAAGGTTTCACCGCGAAGAACGCAAAGGACGCGAAGGTTTTTCAAGGAAGGAAGGAAGGAAGAAAAGCAGAAAAATTCTTTTGTCGTTCTTGTCGTTTCCTTAGAAATTCTTCGCGTCCTTTGCGTTCTTCGCGGTGAATAAAAAATTAAAAAAGTTCGCGCACCAGCATGAACGCTTCGGCGTATTGCGTGCTGATGGTTGCGCCGCGAAAACGCGCTAACGCCTCAATGGCTGAAGGCCCGCGCGGCATTGGGTCGGGATGAACTTCGGTTTCAAACATCGCCATGATTTCCTGCTTGCGTTGGAAGTACTCCGAGATATCCGAAAACACATTGGGCATAAAAGCGCGATGAGCGCTGGGCGGCGCGGCGTCGGTGGAACTGAGAATTTCGTAGCAAAGTACTCTTTGCACGCCGAGCTTCTTCATGTAGAACGGCTTCAGCACCGACATTGTGGCGGTGTAAGTCGCGATGTGATCGGTGTGAATATCGCCGCCGTGAACGCAGTAGATGATATCCGGTTTCACTTTGGAAATGACGGCGCTAATCGGCTCCATCAAGTCGCCGACGGGAACGGTTTCCAACTGCGAATCGGAAAAACCCAGTTCAAAACGTTCGGTAAAATCGTAGGCGCGCGTCACGGTTTCGATGTGGGTTTTGCGCACTTTCAAATTTTCGCGTGTCCAGCGGCCCTCGCGGCGCGTAGAAGCAATCAGCCAGAATAACTCATCGCCCGCGCTGCGATGCTTGAGTAAAGTCCCGCCACAGCCCAGAGTTTCGTCATCGGGATGCGCGGAAATTGCGAGAATTTTCATAAGGAAAAGGCGACCGACATTTCAAGAATAACCATTTATTGCTACAAATGTTAACAGGAAGAACGGAAAACAAATAGAATTGCTGATAGAGCTTTGACGACAAAAACGGGAAGGAGGAAATATATTGAAAAAACTCAAAAAAATACGCGCTTTGAAGACGCGATTAATGACTGGAAATGCGCTTCTAAAAAATACCGACGTGCAACGAATGCATTGGGGCTGTGGCACAAAGGGCAAAGCAGGTTGGATTAATGTTGATATTCTAAAAGGTCCCGGTGTTGATGTTGCCTGCGATATTTTCGATGGCCTGCCGCTTGGTGACGAGAGTCTGAATTATATTGTAGGAATTCACGCCTTGAACGAAATTCCTTATCCCGATGTCGTTTTAGCTTTGAAAGAATTGCATCGCGTTCTCAAAATTGGCGGCGTTTTAAGATTGAGCGTGCCGGATTTAGAGAAAAACATTCACGCTTTTCAAAATAAAACCGAGAATTACTTCTTGATTCCCGACGAAGAAGCAGCCAGTGCTGGCGGAAAGTTCATCGCGCAAATCCTCTGGTATGGCGCAGTGCGCAGTTTTTTTACCTCGGACTCCATCGAAGAAAAGGTTTTACAGGCAGGTTTCCGCGCCGTCAATCATTGCGCTTACCAAACAACGCAAAGTCAGTTCGGAACCGATATTGTCGAACTGGATGATCGCCCACGAGAAAGCTTGTTTGTCGAAGCCGTTAAATAAATAGCAGTGCTAATTTATTAAACATGGCGGCAAAAAAGCGAGATGAAATTTTCATCTCGCTTTTTTTATTTTGCAATATTCGATTTCGGTAGCGATTGAAAATTAGAACTTTACAAATCCAATTTATCCATCAAGTAACGCTGGACTTGGTCTAAGCTCACACGCTCTTGCAGCATCGTGTCGCGG
>Ga0123337_10004368_pt1 | contig 14453 bp, 13 predicted proteins | sample frozenSSSSmetaG_FD_89792 | JGI IMG/M metagenome (GOLD analysis project Ga0123337, IMG submission 89792) | Glacier valley bacterial and archeal communities from Borup Fiord, Nunavut, Canada, to study Microbial Dark Matter (Phase II) -... | ecosystem: Environmental > Aquatic > Freshwater > Ice >... | reverse complement strand
TGGCGGAGGGGAGGGGCCTTATATCCAACCTTCTCCACCCCGTAAGTCATTGTTCTATATATTGGCGAGAAATGCCCCACCGCCGCTAACAGGCTGGTCAGCCGTTTTTGGCAGTATCTTGGGATCGATGCCCTTCAGCCCGGCAATGTCGGCCTCGTCTTCTTGAGCTTCCGCTCCGCTTCGACTCATCGTCCATAGGATTGGCAGTGGGCAGCAAGAGCTGGGCCATCAAGTTCGCTGATGACACCGAGATCTTGCAGCCTACCAATGTGCCAGGCGGCTTCCGGGCGAGAGCTTATGACTACACGCGTAATATGCTCGCTTGGTTGCAATCGCAGGTTATTTCGTTCGCCACTCTTGTGGGTCCTGCGGTGGAAGCGGCCCGACCACCTCGCCTATCGGCCGCTCCAATGTCTGGTCGAAGAATTTTCTTATATAAAAAGCCTTTGCACTCAAGAAAAGAGTGAGGCAAATTGGGGGAAGGGATGCTGTGAGATCCGAGGGAACAAGTGATCAAGGGAATTGCGTGGGATCACCGGCGCTGCTGGGGGCCGCTGGAGGCGAGCATTGCGCCATACCTCGCGGCCGAGGGCGTGGACGTTCAGTGGGATCGCCGGAGCCTCTACAGCTTTGGCGAAGGGGACCTGGGCAGCTTTGCCGACCGCTATGACCTCGTGATCTACGATCACCCGTTTGTTGGCGATGTCGCGAGCAAGGGGTGGCTGCTCGATCTCAATGGCTATCTTTCGGACGCAGACCGCGCGCTTTTTGCGTCCGACGAGGTCGGCGCGTCATGGCGCTCCTACGCCTATGACGGCGGCATCTGGGCGCTCCCGATCGACACGGCAGCGCAGACGTCCGCGCATCGCGCGGACCTGATGGCCCATCACGGGTGGCAGTTGCCAACCACGCTGGCAGAGGTGATTGATCTGGCAGTGCGCGCGCGGGCCAAGGGTCTGTCAGTCGGCTGGCCTTCGGTGCCAACCGACTTGATGTGCACTCTGGTGTCTGTGGCTGCCAGTATGGGGCGCAATCCCGGTCATGACACCGGCCCGTTCCTCGATTCTGCCGATGCAAGCATTGTGGTGAAACAGTTGCAGGCCCTGGCGCGGGTGGTGCACCCCAAGTCAAAGGACTGGAACCCGATCCGCTGCCTGGACCATATGTCGAGCACCGACGAGTTGGTCTACGTCCCCTATCTCTTCAACTACGTGAACTACTCGACACCGGGGGCCGCCAAGCAGATCCGCTTTGGTAAGGCCCCTCAGGTGCGACCGGGTCAGCCGGCACGCACAATCCTCGGTGGAGCCGGCATCGGGGTCAGTGCCAAGGCCGCCGATCCGCGCGCCGCCTTTACCTATGCCATGTACCTCAGCAGCCCGAAGGTGCAGGCCACGGATTACGTTGTCCATGGCGGGCAGCCGGGCAGCCGCTCGGCGTGGCTTTCGGCCGAGTGCAACGCCATGACCGGCAACTTCTTTGCCGACTGCCTGCCGGTGCTCGATTTGGCCTATCTGCGCCCGACCCATCCAAGGTTCGTGCCATTCTTTCATGACGCGACCTTGCGGCTGGCCGCCGTCGTCTATGAGGGCGCGCCGGTCGGGGCGTTCACTGACTGGCTCAATACCAGCTACGATGCCATCCGCTCGCCAAAGCGGGCAGTTCGCTAGATGGCACAAGAAACCGACATCGAAGAGGAGGCGCTCGCCGAAGCCGGGGGCAAGCGCAGCTACTCGGTCCCGGCGGCGGAAAAGACGCTCGATCTGCTGGAACTGATGGCGGGCCAGCCCGATGGCCTGACGCTGACCGAGATCGCTGCGCTGCTGGGTCGGAGCGTGCATGAACTCTATCGCGTGATACAGACCTTGGAAGCGCGGGGCTATCTCTACCGACGCGCCAACTCGGAGCGGTATCGCTTCTCGCTCAAGCTGTTCGAACTGGCCCACCAGATGCCTTCGGTGCGGCAGTTGAGTGATTCCGCCCTGCCGGTGATGCAGGCTCTAGCCCCCGCCGTGCAGCAATCGTGCCACCTCGCGGTGCTGAGTGGTCATGAGGCGCTGATCGTTCTGCAGATCGATTCCCCCCTGCCGATGCGCTACTCGGTGATGCTGGGCGCCAAGTTCGACTTCGCAGAGACCAGTTCTGGCGTCGTGATCTATGCGCTGTCGAGCCCGGTGGTCCAAGAGCAACTTAACGCTTGGTTGCGCCAGGACGGACGCACCGAGGATGAACTGGCGCAGGTGGCGCGGCGGGCCGTGGCGATCGTCGCTGCGGGGTGCGAAGTGCAGCCGTCGCTGGCGGTGAGCGGCGTCACCAACGTCTCGGTGCCGGTATTCGACTACCTCGGCCATGTGGTGGCGGCGCTGACGGTGCCCTACATGCCGCAGCGAGCTGCAAAGGTGCCGCTAGAAAAGGTGCGCGAACTGGCGCTCGAGGCGAGCCGGCAGATTTCACGCAATCTCGGCGCGGGCGCGCGCGTGGCCCAGGCAGAGACGACGGCACGAGGAGAACGCCGATGATCTCGAAACGCAAATCCAATCGTCCGGCTTTCGAGAGCGTCGAGGCGCTTGCCGCACGGGTCGAGTCCAGTTCCCGGGTCTCGGTAGGCGGGCATCACTTTGCAAGGCTCCCGATCGCCCTGTTGCGGGCCGTGGCATTGCGTCGCCTCAAGGGGCTCAACTATTTTGCCTGGGCCGGCGGCTTGCCTCTCGAGCTGCTGCTGGAAGCAGAGGCGGTCGGCAGCATCGACATCTGCTTTTCAAGCCTCGACATCTTCGGGCTTGCGCCGCGCTTTCGGGAGGTCGCCGAACGGCGCCAATTGCCGGTGACCGACTGGCCAGCGCTGGCAATGATCCAGGGTCTGCGCGCGGCGCAGCAGAACCTGCCCTTCATGCCAGTGCAACTGCCCGAAGGCTCGACCATGATCGAGCGCTGTCCGGCGGTGCGCTTCCATCGCCACGATCGCAGCGGCGATGTCGTCGGGTTGGTCGATGCGCAGGTGATCGACACCGTTCTGCTGCACGCTTCGCGCGCCGATGAGGCTGGCAATATCGAGATTTATGGCGCCAAGGCGCTGGACCTCGCCATTGTCGGGGCAGCGCGGCAGGTATTGGTGACCGTTGAGCAGATCGTGCCCGCAGGGCAGTTGCGCGCCGATGGCCGGCAGACGATTATCACGCGCGATCTGGTGAGCGCCATTGCAGAGGCGCCAGGCGGCGCCTATCCGACCTCGTGTCTTCCATACTACGTGACCGACTATCAGCGCATTCGCGAGGTGCTGGATGGCCAGCACGGAACGCTGACCACAGCCCTCGAGCGCCCTGCCGCAATGCCTTCGGCCCAGTTGCGCGTCGCAGCGATGGTCAGGCCCGAGCAAGTAGTGGCAGCACCTTTACGCGGACCGGCTACAGATGGGCCGGCGACCATCGACGAGTTGATGGCGGTGCGCATAGCGCACCTGCTCGACAATGAGAGCTTTGCCAGTGCCGGCGCGGTTTCTCCCTTGGGCAACGTCGCCTACCGGCTGGCCAAGGCGACCCATGCGCCAGAGGCAATCATCGCGACCTTCAGTTGCGGATATGTGGACATTGCCCCGGGGGTCATGACCCTCAGTCTCCTTGAAGCAATGGACGCAGGCAGTGCAGTGGCCCATTGCGGCGGCGACGACACGTATTCGACTTACTACCAGGCGGGACTGGTGACGCACGAGATCATCGGCGCAGCCCAGGTCGGCCCGCGCGGGGAAACCAACAACCTCGAACTCACCAAGCCGTCCGGCGCACCCCTGCGCCTGCCCGGCCAGGGCGGCATGTCCGATGTCGCCAACATGCATCAGAACTACGTGGTCTATGTCACACGCCACAGCCGTGCGACGCTGGTCGAGGCGGTGGAAACCATCAGCTCGGCGCGCGGTCTAGTCGGGGCCGAAGAGCGCGAGCGGGCGGGATATCAGCCGGGAGAGATCTGGCTCATCACCAATCTCGCCGTGTTCCGCTTCGATCCCAAGGTGCACCAACTGGTGGTGGTGGAAACCATGCCAGGGGTCGGCCGGGACGTGATCATCGCAGAGACCGGCTTTCCGGTCTTGTTTGCCCATGCCTGCGAGGAAATGGCGCTCCCAGATGGGGAAACCCTCAGGGTGCTCCGCGAAGAGATCGATCCTCTGGGATTGCGCAGGCTGGAGTTCGTCGCAGCAAAGGATCGCGGGGCGCTCCTTGACGAGATCCTGGAGCGCGACAGGGCTGGCACGCGGCAAATCGTTGAGGGGATGTCATGAACGACGCCGATCTTTTCCAGCTGATGCGCACCGAATTGTTCACGGCGGTGGTGGGCGATGTGCTCGACGCTATGGGCTACCAGCACCAGTTCCTGCCACCCGGCATCATGCCGCTTGAAAAGACCATGCGAGTGGCGGGGCGGGCTATGCCGGTGCTGGAAGCAGATGTGTTCAGCTCGAAGGCTGATAGTCCCGGCCCCCTCGCAGCGCAGCCGTTCGGGCTGGTGTTCGAGGCGCTCGATGATCTGAAGCCGGGCGAGATCTATATAGCCACGGGCTCTTCGCTGCGCTACGCGCTGTGGGGCGGATTGATGTCGACCAGGGCGATCCACCTCAAGGCGGCCGGCGCCATTCTCGATGGCTTCGTGCGCGACACCAACGAGATCGAGGCGCTCGGCTTTTCGGTGTTCTGCCGGGGCGCCTATGCCCAGGACCAGGGACCGCGCGGCAAGGTGATCGACTACCGCACCCCGATAGAGATCGGCGGCATCCGCATCGCCGAGGGGGACCTGCTGTTCGGCGATCGCGAGGGCGTGCTGGTCATTCCGCGTGCTGTGGAAGAAGAAGCAATCAGCCGGGCGCTGGACAAGGTGCGGACCGAAAACAAGGTCGCCGCCGCCATTCGCAACGGCATGAGCACGGTCGAGGCGTTCGCTACCTTCGGCGTGATGTAGCCACGCTCAGCGCCGGAGTGGATCGGCCCAGCGCTGCTCGGGGAGTATACCGTACCAGTCAGGCCGGGTGGGGTCGCGGTCATAGGTGTAGCCGCCCACCTCACGGTAGTGCTCGGCGTACCGAGCCAGCTTGTCACGATCGAGTTCAACCCCCAGTCCGGGGCCTTTGGGCAAAGCGATTTCGCCGTTTTCGTATCGCATCAGCCCACCCTTGATCACGTCATCGGTGAGGTGGTGGTAGTGGGCGTCGGCAGCAAAGCTCAGATTGGGGAGCGCAGCGCCCAGGTGCAGCATCGAGGCCAGCTGGATGCCGAGCTCGCCTGAGGAATGGACAGAGGCACCATACTGGAAGGTTTCCAGTACCTGTCCGGCCTTGTGGGCCTGGCGGAGCCCGCCCCAGAACGTGGTATCGAGGAGGATCACATCCACCGCCTCGAGCCGGATATTGGCCGCCAGCTGCTCGAAATTGACCACTACCGTGTTGGTCGCCGTGGGGATGCGAACGAACCTGCCGCAGCCGGCGCATGCCTTCAAGGCCCCAGGTCGGATCCTCGAAATACTCGTTGTTCAGCCCCTCGATAGCCTGGCCGACCCGGATCGCCTGTTCCACCGACCAGGCCGCGTTGGGATCGAGCCGCAACCCGTCCTTGGGAAAAGCAGCGCCAAGGGCACGCATCACCTCGATATCGTGGTCCGGATGAAACACCCCGCCCTTGAGCTTGTGGGTCTTGAAGCCATGGCGGGCGACAAGACCGCGGGCGTGGGCGACGATCTCGTCGGGAGTGGTTTGCCACCCCGCCCGGTGGCCGCATCGGGCAGGCGGTAGAAGATTTAGCTCGCAAACGGGACGCTCTCGCGTAGCGCCCCGCCCAACAGGTCACAGGCTCGGATGCCGAGGGTCTTGCCCGCGGCGTCCATGCAGGCCATCTTGATGGCGGCATGCACCTGCAGGCGGTTGTTTTAGAGCGACGCAGTGGGATTCATGATCTTCCAGCGCAACTGCTCCAGTTGCAGCGGATCGTGGCCTTTGAGGTAGGGGAGGAGGCCGCGGATTGCGCCCTCGGCCGACTCTCCGCCGCCGCCCAGTTCGCCCAGCCCGACAACGCCGTTGTCGAGCACAACCTCGACGATGGTGCGGATGAAGCGGCCCCAATGGGCCCCGATGGCATGCCGCAGCGGCGCCTTAAGCGGCATCGCGACGGTGGTGGCCCGGATATCGACAATCTTCACTTCGAACTCCTCAGCGGCACTCAGCCAGTCAACGGCGCCTCGCCCTCGGCCAGCATCAGCTCAAGCGCCGGCAGCACGGCCCGCAAATGGTTGGTCATGGCGGCGGCCGCCCGGTCCTCGCTGCGCGCAGCAATGCCGGCGAGGATGTCGTCGTGCTCGGCGGTGATCTTGTCTGCACCGCGAGGCCAGCTGACGCTCACGTAGCGCAGCCGGTTGAGGTGGACCTTGACGTCCTCAAGTTCGTCAGCCACCGCCAACAGTCCTGCCGCGGCGTAGATGGCGCGGTGAAATTCCTCGTCGAGTTCGAACAGTCGCCGGTTGTCGCTGCGACTGGCGGCAACCCGTTGATCCTCAATCAGGTGACCTAGATCAGCCAGTTGCCGATCGGTTGCGGTGCGGCAGGCACGGCGCACCACTTCCGCTTCCACAGCCTCACGGATCAGTTGCGCGGCCCGCACCTTCTCGAGCCGGATGGGTGCGACGCGGGTGCCGCTCTGCGGAAAGATATCGACCAGTCCCAGGCTGGCGAGCCGGAGCAGCGCCTCGCGGACCGGAGTGCGGGAAACGCCGAGACGTGTCGCAATATCGGCCTCGCGAAGGGCCTCAAGCGGCCGCAGGGTGCCCAGCACGATGTCCTCGCGCAGCAGCTCAAAGATGTTCTGCGCTGTCGAGCGCGGCTTCATCGACGGCGGTGGAGGGTTCGACAACATCAAGTCAGCCGCGGTTCAAGCTCTGGACAACGCCAGGCTACTAATATATTAGTGACCAAATCCGGTCAATGGCCGGGACGGACTGCGCGGCTTGGACACGATGTGCAAAGCACGCGACACCGCCGCTGTCCGGCCGGAAACGAAATCTCCAGGGAGGACTACATGACCAAATTCCTATCTGTATTGCTTGCAACCTCTGCCACGCTCGCAGTGATGTCTGCCAGCGCCATGGCGGCCGATATGCCCAAGAAGATTGGGTATGTGACCAACTACGCCACGCACGAGTGGTACCAGAACGTCATCAAGGGCATGAAGGACCGCGCCGGCCAGCTCGGCATCGAGTTCGAAGTCCGCGATGCCAACCTCGACGTGAACAAGCAAGTTTCGGCTGCCGAAGACTTCATGAGCCAGGGCGTCGATGTGCTCATCATCACCCCCGTCAACGAAGAAGGCGTGGTTCCGCTGGTGCGTCGCGCCAAGGAAGAAGGCCTGCCGTTGGTGCTCGAAGGCAACCCGGTCAAGGGTATGACCACCATGGTCGCGATCTGTGACTATGACACGGGCTACCACGCCGGCGTCGAAGCGGGCAAATACGCCAAGGACAAGCTGGGTGGCGTTGCCAAGGTGATGAATGTCGGCCTGCCGCTGCTGTCGGCGACGGTGCTGCGCTCGAAAGGCTTCATGGACGGCCTCAAGACCATCCTTCCTGACGCAACGTTGGTGCATGACCTCGACGGCGGCGGCAACCCCGACCGCGCGCTCGAAGTGTCCTCGGCTGCCCTCGCCCAGAACAGCGATATCAACATCATCTATGGCATCAACGACTCGTCCTCGCAGGGCGGTCTGCAGGCCTGGAAGGCGTCGGGCCGTTCGCAGGACGGTCTGCTGGTGGTCGGCACGGGTGGCGAGGGTCTCGGCTTCATCAACATGATGAACACCGAGTCGAGCTACCAGATCGAAGCGGCTATGTTCCCTGAAAAGGTGGGTTTCACCGCGATCGACGCGGCCGTGAAGCTGTTCAACAAGGAAGATGTGCCCATGCACATCGTGTCCCCCACCACCCCGATGGTCGGCTCCGACAGCTGGAAGCAGTACTACTCGGTGGACGGCACGACCCGCACCATCAACTGGGACAACGTCAACGCCGTGGTCCCGGCCGACAAGTGCATGAAGACGGCCGCCGATCTCTGATCGCCAGACGTCTTGTGGCCGGGGCGCCTTAAGGCACTCCGGCCCCTCTGTTTCCATCGGATGACGCCAGGATGAGCGACCTCACACAACCGGCTGCGGCCGGCTCCCTGTCGCGGCGCCTCGCCGCCAACAGCCAGATTGTCCTTCTGGCCATACTGGTGCTGCTGTGCATTGGCATTTCGCTCAGCGCGGCACAGTTCTACTCGGTGGAAAACGTCATCGCGATCCTGCGTCAGTGCGCGCTGGTACTGATCGTTGGCGCAGGCATGACCATGCTGCTGATCGCCGGCGAGGTTGACCTTTCGGTGGGCGCTTCACTCGCCTTTTCCGGATGCGTGGCGATGGACGTCACCAACCGCACCGGCAGTGTGGCGCTCGGCGCCGTGGCCGGCATCCTGTTCGGCGGGCTGGTCGGGCTGTTCAACGGTCTGGTAGTGACCCGGCTCAAGGTCAACTCGCTCATCGCCACCATCGCCACCATGATGATCCTCCAAGGCGGCGTGTTTCTCTATACGCGCGAGGCGGTGCAGAATAAGCACCAGCAGCCCGCCTTCACCGATATCTCGACCGGCTATCTGGGGCCGATCCCCCTTCCCGTCATCCTTGCAGCGCTGGTCTTTGCCGCTGCCTATATCGTGCTACGCTACACCACCTTCGGGCGTTACATCTACGCGGTCGGCGCCAATGCGCGTGCCGCGCGCCTCTCGGGTATCCAGCCCGAGCGGCTGAAGCTGATCGTCTTTGTCGTCACCGGGTTGCTGGCGGGCCTGACCGGCCTGATCCTCGCCTCGCTGATGAATACCGGCCAGCCTACCGCCGGGCGCGGGTTCGAGCTGACCGTCATTGCGACAGTGATCCTCGGGGGAACCAGTCTCCTCGGCGGACGCGGAACACTGTTTGGCACGCTGTTGGGCGTGCTGGTCCTCAAGGTCGTCGACAATGGCATCATTATCCTACGCTGGGACCAGAACCTGCAGATGATCGTCCCCGGCGTGGTGATCGTTCTCGCCACCTATCTCGACCTGGTGCGGAGCCGTGCCGATGCTCGCTGACGCAACCCCCACCCGCCAGCTGGCTGGGCCCGGCCCGGCAATGGAAATGACCGGCATCGGCAAGCGCTTTCCGGGCGTCCTGGCGCTCGAGGACGTGAGCGTTACGTTCGAGCCTGGCAAGGTGCATGCCCTGATGGGCGAAAACGGCGCGGGCAAGTCGACGCTGATCAAGATCCTCGCCGGCGTCTACCAGAAGGACCTGGGTACGATCCGGATCGGCGGCATCGAGACGGACCTGCGCTCCCCCAGCGACGCGATCCGGCAGGGTATCAAGGTGGTGTTCCAGGAGATCGCGCTGATCTCCGAATTCACCGTGGCCGAAAACATCTTCCTCGAGCGCTATCCGGTGAACGGGATGGGCTCGATCAGCTGGAGGACCATCCGCAATGACGCCGCAGCGCTGTTCGAGCGCGTCGGCTTCAAGGTCGATCCGAGTGCCAAGGTGGGCGACCTGCCCGTCAGCCAGCAGCAGATGGTCGAGATTGCGCGTGCCCTGGCGCGTGAGGCGCGGATTGTGGTCATGGACGAGCCAACCTCGTCACTCACGCCCAACGAGGTGGCACTGCTGTTCGGCGTCATCCGCCGTCTGACCGGCCTTGGTATTGCCGTGGTCTATGTGAGCCACAAGCTCGACGAGATTTTCGAGATTGCCGACACGGTCACCGTGCTCCGCGACGGTCGGCACATCTCCACCAAACCGGTGGGCGAGCACACCCATGACAGCTTGATCCAGGATATGATCGGGCGCCGGATCGAGAACCTCTTCCCCCGCTCACGCGGCGCATCGCGCGGCGAGGTGGTGGTCAAGGTCGAGAACCTCTCTACGGACAGCAAACTCAAGGATATCTCTTTCGAGGCCCGGGCTGGGGAGGTGCTGGGGTTCTTTGGCCTGATGGGTGCCGGGCGCACGGAACTGGCCAAGGCAATCACCGGCTATGACCCCATTCGCACCGGACGGATCAGCATCGGCGGCAAGCCGCTTCTGCCGCACAATACCAGTACGGGCGTTGGGCTCGGGATTGGGCTGCTTTCCGAGGATCGCAAGACCGAGGGACTGATGCTGGACCTGCCGGTGCTGCAGAATACCAGCCTGGCGGCGCTCGAGCAGTTTGCCCGCTATGCCTTTGTCGACGAAGGCCGTGAAAAGAGCGCAGTGCAGTCGTTTGTCGATCGCTTCCGGATCAAGACCCCCAACCTCGGCCAGCAGATCAAGAACCTCTCCGGTGGCAACCAGCAGAAGGTGCTGCTCGCCCGCTGGCTGATGCGCGGGCTCAAGGTGATCGTCGTCGACGAGCCGACGCGCGGCATCGACGTTGGTGCCAAGTCGGAGATCTTCGCGCTGATCGACCAGCTTGCCGCCGAAGGTCTCGCAGTCATCATGATGACCTCCGAAATGCCCGAACTGCTGGGCCTCAGCGACCGCATTGCGGTGATGGCCGAAGGGCGGATCACTGCCACCATGTCTCGTGAAGACGCCACGCAGGAGAGTATCCTCAATGCCGCAATCGCCTAGCCCCGCCGCTGCGGCCGGACCGAGCGGCGCTGGTGCGCTGATCCGCAGCCTGTTCCGCCGCAACGAAGCGGTACTGCTGGGGTGTCTCATCGTGCTGATCGTCTTCTTCTCCCTTGCCTCCGACAGCTTCCTCACAGTGCGCAACATCACCAATGTGCTCGGGCAGGCGTCCCTCGCCATGGTCGCGGGCATTGGCGTGGGCGTGCTGGTGATCTCGGGGGAAATCGACGTCTCGATCGGCTCGCTCGCCGGTGCCGTCGGCATCCCGCTGGTGGTGATCATGAACGCAACCGGCTCCCTGGAGCTCGGGATTGCGGCAGCGCTTACTCTCTCGCTGCTGGTAGGCGCCATCAACGGTTATCTTGCGGCCTATGTGGGCATCAACTCGCTGATCGCTACGCTGGGCAGCATGTTCGTTATCCGTGGTGCGATCTATCTCTATACTGGTCAGAAAGCCATTCCGGACGATCTGGCGCTCGAAAGCTTCTACCAGTTGGGGAACGGGCGCCTGCTGGGCACGATTCCGTATCCGGCCCTTGTCGCTTTGGTGCTGCTGGTGGGCTTCATCTACATCATGCGCCACCGCCCGTTCGGACGGAAGCTCTATGCGGTAGGGGGCAACCCCGAGGTAGCGCGACTCGCGGGCTTCAATGTCAAGCGCGTCAAGTTCATCGCCTTTGTGATCTGCTCGCTCCTTGCCGGAATTTCGGGGATCCTGCTTTCATCGCGCCTCGGCTCGGCAGTGCACGTCGCCGGGCTTGGCTTCGAGTTCCAGGTGGTCGCCGCCGTGGTGCTGGGCGGGGTCAGCCTCGCCGGCGGCATCGGCAGTCTTGCCGGCGTCGCGCTGGGGGTGCTGATCCTATATTTTCTCGCCAACGGGCTGGGGATGCTGAACATCGCGACCGAGTGGCAACTAGTGATCACCGGGCTCATCATTATCGCGGCAGTGGCCTTTGATGAACTGAAGCGCCGCCGCAAGTAGGGAGATTTTCATGGGACGGCTTGAGGGCAAGATCGCAGCGGTCACCGGCGGTGCCGACGGTATCGGCCACGCCATCTGCGAGGCAATGACGCGCGAGGGCGCGCAGGTGTTCATCGGCGATATTGACGACAAGAAGGGCGCGGCCTTTGCCGCCGACCTCCGCCAGCGCGGCCGCAAGGCGGAGTATCTGCATTGCGACGTAGCCGTCGAAGCTGACATCTCGGGACTGATTGCCGCCGCCGTCGCCAAAGGCGGTCGGCTCGACATCCTCGTCAACAATGCGGCGATCGCTATTGGTGGCATGCCAGTGCACGAGATGACCGACGAGCAGTGGCACCGGCTGATCGCGGTGAACCTGACGAGTGTCTTCCGCGGCTGCAAGTTCGCGCTGCCGCATATGGTCGCGCAGAAGTCTGGCTCGATCATCAACATGGCGTCGGCGCAGGGTCATATCGGGCTTGATGGCTGGACGGCGTATGCCGGCGCCAAGGGCGCGGTGATGTCGATGACGCGGCAGATGGCGGTCGAATTCGGCCCCCACAACGTGCGCGTCAATTCGATCTCGCCGGGCACTATCAACACACCGATGAACGAGAAGGTCATCGCCGAGCTCGGGGACCATGTCGCCCGCGCCTGGGTGAAGATGCATCCCATCGGCCGCATCGGCAAACCCGAAGAGGTCGCCGAGGCTGCGGTCTATCTGGCGAGCGATGCGGCCGGGTTCACCACCGGCATCGACCTCAGGGTCGATGGCGGGCTCACCGCCGCACCGCGTTTCGTTCCCGACCTCGTTTAGGTCCACAACCGAGTAGCTCACATGGACAAGGCCCTTACCGGCGTCACCATCCTCGATTTCAGCCACCTGCTGCAGGGCCCCTTTGCCACGCAGCTGCTGGCGGACATGGGCGCCGATGTCATCAAGATCGAACGCGCCGGCTCGGGCGACATGTTCCGCTCGATGACCTTCTTTGCCAAATGGGTGGGTGGCTCTGAGAGCCCGAACTTTTTGGCCTGGAACCGCAACAAGCGGTCGATCGCGCTCAACCTCAAGAGCCGCAAGGTGCATGCGATCATCATGGACATGGCCAAGAAGGCCGACGTTGTGGTGCAGAACTTCCGCCCTGGCGTCCTTGCCCGGCTGGGCTATGGCTACGAGGATTTCAAGGCGGTCAATCCGGCGATCATCTATTGCTCGGGTTCGGGCTATGGCGAGGATGGCCCCTATGTCGACCGCCCCGGCCAGGACATGCTGATCCAGGGGCTTGCCGGGCTCTCCGCCAATACCGGGCGCGGCGACGGCCCCCCGATCCCCGCTGGCGCGGGGCTTGCGGACCAGATCGGCGCCATGAACATGGTCTATGGAATCCTCTCGGCGCTCTACTATCGGGAAAAAACTGGCAAGGGGCAGAAGATCGAGGTCAACCTCCTCGCCGGCATGCTGGCGCATCTGGGCCAGGAGTTTGTCGGCGTGCTGAATCTCGGCAAGGATTTTGTCCGCCCACGCTCCGGCATTGGGCATCCGGGCATGCAGGCGCCATTCGGCATCTACGAGACGCGCGATGGCGGTTATGTGTCGATTGCGATGAGCCCGTACAAGACGCTCTACGAGACCCTCAAGGCGCCGCACCTCGCCGTCTATGACGACCTCGAAACCCTGTTCGACAAGCGCGACGAGGTCTGGGAAAAGGTCAACGCCGAGACGCGGAAGTTCGACAAGGTTGACCTGCTTGACCGGCTGCTGGCCGCCGACATCTGGTGTGCCGGGGTCAATGACATCCGGCAGGCCTCGAATGATCCTCAGGTGGTCTTTGGTAAGATGATCACCAGCTACGAGCACCCGCGTGCGGGTACGGTCCGCGTGGTCGCCCCGGCGGTAAAGATGAGCGAGACGCCGGCCACCATCGACCGGCCCGCGCCGCTCGTAGGCCAGCATGGCCGCGAGATCCTCGCCCAGTTCGGCCTCTCGGCCTCAGCGATTGAGCAGCTGGAAAACGACGGTGACATGACCGTCTCGGACGCCTGAGCCATGGCCAGCTTCACCACGCTCTCGGTCGAACGCCGCGGCAGGGTGGCGCTGGTGACGTTCCTGAGGGCCGACCAGCTCAACGCCATGAACCGGCGGATGCAGGGCGAGATCATCACCGCTTTCGAAAGCCTGTCGCTTGATCCGGCCATTGGCGCGATCATCGTGACCGGGGCTGGCCGCGCTTTCATGGCTGGCGCCGACATCAAGGAATATGCCGCGCAGACCGGCCCAGAATTCGATGCGTTTCAGAGCAACGGGGCGCGGATGTATCGGGCGATAGAGCTCAACGCCAAGCCGGTGATCGCGGCCGTCAACGGCTTCGCCCTTGGCGGCGGGTTCGAGTTGGTCTTGTGCTGCGACCTGGTTGTCGCGTCGCGCGAAGCGAAGCTCGGCCTGCCCGAGATCAAGCTGGGACTGATCCCCGGCGGTGGCGGCACACAGCGGAGCGTGCAGAAGCTTGGCCGGAACCGAGCCAACTACCTGCTGATGACCGGTGCAATCGAGCCGGCAACGGCGTTTGTGGCATCGGGGCTGGTCAACGAAGTGCTGGAGCCCGAGGCGGTATTGCCGCGGGCACTAGAGCTGGCAGAGATGATCTCAGCCGAGCCCTCAGAAGCGATCGATGGGCTGAAGGCGCTGACCGCCGAGGCCATGCTCGGCGATCTCGATACCGGCCTCAGGCATGAGCGTGACCTCGTGACCAGCCTCTATCGCAGCGCCATCGGTCAGGCCCGGGTGCACGCCTTTGCGGCAAAGAGCGCGGCGCGCGCGGCTGAAAAGGCGCGGACGAGGGAGGGCG
>Ga0123337_10004364_pt1 | contig 14462 bp, 15 predicted proteins | sample frozenSSSSmetaG_FD_89792 | JGI IMG/M metagenome (GOLD analysis project Ga0123337, IMG submission 89792) | Glacier valley bacterial and archeal communities from Borup Fiord, Nunavut, Canada, to study Microbial Dark Matter (Phase II) -... | ecosystem: Environmental > Aquatic > Freshwater > Ice >... | reverse complement strand
CTGGACCAGGCCAATAACCTGGAAGATGCAGTAGATGTGGCAGACAGCTATAGCAGCATCAAAAATCCTGAATTACTTCAAAGGATTTTACAAAATGTTACACTGAATGAGCAGAAGAGTACCAATCAAAATAATAGCAAGGGCAAAATAATTTATGGCTTGTTAAAAACGATTTTTTTATCCGCAAATGATAACACGATCGATCTCACCAGTGAAATTGGCATACCATCTATTTATTCTGTTGATTATAAATACCTGGCCGATGAAAATGACCGGGTAGTTCAGCAGGTGTTTTTTTATGGTGATGAAGATGGGAAAACGCATTTTCCACAATTTCTGAATTCTTTTTCAAAAAAGGAATGGAGCATCTCAACGCAAAAAGAATGGGTTGAAATAAAGTCATTGACAGGTAAAAAGGTATCCATCTTTGCTAACCTTCCATTAGACAATGATAGAAATCTGGATGACACAGCTCAATTGCATTTAAGAAGATATCTATCAAAAAATGGGTTACAACCTTCTGTGGTAGTACATCGTGGCCATAGCTACTGGCTACCCAGAACTATTGAACGAATGGCGAAAGATGCAAAAATCATCGTATTGGGTTCATGTGGTGGTTATCAAAATCTAAGTCAGATCATCAATTCCTGTCCGGATGCACATATTATTTCAACCAAAGAAATTGGCAAAGGTGATATCAATCGACCTATCCTTAATTACCTTAACCAAACCATTGCCTCGGGAAAAACGCTGGTGTGGAAAGATATGTGGGCATCTCTAACTAAACTATTTCACAGCGATGCCAATAAAGGAATGGCCGAAAGTTGGGATGATTATGTGCCACCTTATAAAAACCTGGGAGCCATTTTTATAAAGGCTTATAATAAAAAAATGGAAGGAGAGTTGTAGGTTCTTTTCGTAATAAAAAAGCCTGCCAACAATTTCATGAACCAATCGCTCCTATCGTAAAGCAGTGGCTGTCAATTTCTAAATATCTTTACTCCATGAGTGAATCGGCTAAAATAAAAAAGGTTTTCAATTTTTCAATTTTGCGAAGAGTGTTCAACTTTGCCTCACCTTATAAAACCAAATTTTTCTGGTCACTTTTCCTTGCCATTTTTTTAGCAGTTATTTCCCCGATAAGGCCTTGGCTTATCCAGCTTACAATCAATAAAGGGATGCAGCCCGGAGCTGAGGTTTGGTTTTTAAAGGGAGCAGCCGAGGTTATCATTGGCATTACGATTATTCAATTGGCACTCTTACTAATAGAAACTGTTTGCCGGTTTGTATTTACTTTTTTCACTGCATCACTTGGCCAAAATGTGGTAAAAGATATGCGGGTGGCTACTTATAAAAAAGTGATTAATTTAAACCTCTCACAATACGACAAAACGCCAATCGGTACGCTAACCACCCGAACGATTAATGATATAGAGTCAATCAATGATATTTTTAGTGATGGTCTAATTCCCATTATTGCTGATTTATTGTCCATCATTGCGGTACTGAGTTATATGTTTTATGTAGACTGGCAATTAACGCTGGTTTGTATGGCACCGTTTCCGGCCCTGATCGTTGCAACTTATTTCTTCAAGGAAAGTGTAAACAGATCTTTTATCAGGGTACGCAATGCCGTTTCCCAGTTAAATGCTTTTGTGCAGGAGCATATTACTGGAATGGCAATCGTACAGGCATTCGCTGCTGAAAAAAGAGAATTCAATAAGTTCAACGAGATCAATAAGGAACATCGTAATGCCAACGTCCGATCCATTTTTGCCTATTCTGTTTTTTTTCCGGTGGTGGAGCTGGTATTGGCTAGTTCACTTGGGTTATTGGTTTGGTGGGCAGGGGGCGCACAAACCCATGAAGCTGCGGGAAATATTACGGCTTTTATTTTATGTCTCAATTTATTGTTTCGTCCGCTTAGGGTTATCGCAGATAAATTCAACGTGCTGCAAATGGGTATGATCGCCAGTGAACGGGTTTTCAAAGTGATGGATAATAAAGATTTCACTATTTCAACTGCTTCTGTTTCTAAAACCGGCGAACTTAATAAAGCTGCCATTAAAAAAGGAAGCGTTGCATTTCATAAAGTCTGGTTTGCTTACATTGATCAACAATATGTATTGAAGGACATCTCATTTATAATAAATCCGGGAGAAACACTCGCCATTGTAGGCAACACGGGTAGTGGTAAAACTTCAATCATTAATTTGTTAAACCGTTTATATCATATTCAAAAAGGGAATATAAAAATTGATGATACTGACATAACAGACTACGATTTATTTTACCTGCGTAGTAAAATTGCAGTCGTGCTACAGGATGTTTTTTTATTCAGTGGATCGGTGTATGATAATGTTACTTTAAGAAATAATGATATCCAAAAAGTACAAGTAGTGCAGGCCGCTAAAATGATAGGTATTCACGATTTTATCATGCAATTGCCTGGTGGATATGATTACAATGTAATGGAAAGGGGTGCTACGCTTTCACTGGGGCAGCGGCAATTATTGTCTTTTGTAAGAGCATTGTTATATGATCCGGCTATACTTGTTTTGGATGAAGCAACCTCTTCGGTTGATACAGAAAGTGAGCAACTTATACAGCATGCCATTGATCAGTTAATTGTGGGCAGAACCTCCATCGTAATTGCACATAGACTTAGCACCATCCAAAAAGCAAACAAAATAATGGTGTTGGATAAGGGGGAAATAAAAGAAATCGGGTCTCACGACGATTTAATGAAAAGGAGAGGTTTTTATTACCAATTGCATAAAATGCAGTTTGAAGGTCAGGAAAAAATCATAGTGTAAATAAAAAAGAAGGCCAAGTGTTTTAGTAAATGGCAATATGGATAAAACAATTACCGATGCAAATTTTCCAGATAATTTCTTAAATGAAACTTCAGCCAATTACGAGAAAGCGGAAATGGATTTATTAAGAGAATCACTCAACCGTTCCCATACAGAGCGTTTTTTATTTGCTACACGCTTGTACTAAATCCAACAAACCTTTACCAAGGCAAAAATTACACATAAGTCATTTCCTTCAGTTAAATAAAATAGCCTGTTGATATGGATATTTTTGATACAGAACTTATTAGATTTTATAGAGCCCTGCAAAACAGTGGTGTAAAATATATTATGGTAGGTGGATATGCAACCAATATTCATGGTTATCAGTGGTATACAGGCGATATGGATATTTGGATTGAAGAAAAGAAAGAGAATAGGTTAAAGTTACGCAAGGCTTTCAGCCATAGGAATTGGAGATTATTTTATGATGAAGCGTATTTATTTTATACCCGGATGAACAGATTTCAGATTGAATAATGGCTTACGACTTGTCATTTTAATTGAAATGAAAGGACTTGAAGGTTACACATTTGACGAGTGTTCTAAAATGGCAACAATTGCTGAAATTGAAGATGTGCCAGTTCCCTTCCTGCATATCAACCAATTAATCGCCAATAAAAAGGCAGTCAACCGCCCCAAAGACCAAATTGATGTGATAGAACTGGAAAAAATAGTAAAACTCCGCAAAGAAATGGGCCTGGACTACACTAGCCCCCGTAAAATAGCCCTTAAATTATCTGCTTTTCATTTCCCAAATAATCTTTATTCTCCTATCTTTGCGCCAAATTTCAGGAAAGATATGGCATCTAATAGCATCAAATCATTACTGGTAGCGGTTTTTAGTACAATTTTGATGGTTTCATCATACAGTGTTAAGGCACAGCATGATGAGCCAAAAGCTGCCGAAGAACACGCTTCAGAAAAGAAGGAAGGCTTCAATGCCAAAGAAGTAATATTTGAGCATATCATGGATGCCCACGAGTTTCATTTTGTAAATTATAAAGGAAGTGATGGCGAGTTGCATCCTGTTTCTATTCCTCTTCCTGTCTTATTATATTCTCCTCAGAATGGTTTTTCCTGCTTTATGTCTTCTGCTTTTGAGCACGGCCATAAAGAAATTAATGGATATAAATTAGAAGAAGGGAAAATTATCCCTACTGATGCCAGCGTAAAAGTGTACGATCTTTCACCAACCCGAAATGTTGTGCAAATGCTACTGGCATTGGCTTTCCTGGTAGGGTTGATGATTAGCGTGGCCAAAACTTATGCAAACGGACAAGGTGTTACATCCGCTCCAAAAGGCAAGCAAAATTTGGTAGAGGTGCTGGTGGCATTCGTTAGAGATGAAGTTGCAAGACCAAACCTGCGCCACAAGGCCAACAAGTATTTACCTTATTTACTAACTGTTTTCTTCTTCATCCTGATCAATAATATTATCGGGTTGATACCGGGAACAGCAAATGTTACCGGAAATATTGCCTTCACTGTGGTATTAGGTTTAATATCATTTGTAGTTATTCTGGCAAGTTCCAACTCTCATTATTGGGGACATATTTTCAATCCACCGGGAGTACCTGGTTTTGTAAAACCAATCCTTGTGTTGGTAGAGTTTTTAAGTGTTTTCATCAAGCCATTCGCTTTAATCATCAGGTTGTTCGCCAATATGGTAGCTGGTCACATCATTATCATTTGTTTGATTTCACTGATTTTTATATTTGCTCAAATAAAACCTGCTTTAGGTTTTGCTGCCTCACCTGTTTCAATTGCATTTACTGTTTTTATCTATTTCATTGAGGTATTGGTTGCATTTTTACAGGCATTCATTTTTACAGTACTTACAGCCGTTTTCATCGGCCAGGCGTTTGAAGGAGAACATCATCATGTAGATGAACACCATGCGCTGCCGGATGATGCAGTAATCGTTTAATTAGTTTATTTTTTAACCAGTATAAATTCACAATTATGGACTTTATTTTATTAGATGCGTTAGCAAATGCAGGTGGTGCAGTAGGTGCAGGTCTTGCTGCAGTAGGCGCAGGTATCGGTATCGGACAGATTGGTAAAGGCGCTGTTGAAGCGATTGCCCGTCAGCCGGAAGCCTCTAATGATATCCGTGCAAACATGATCTTAGCTGCGGCTTTGGTTGAAGGTGCTGCACTGTTTGCTATCATTATCGGGTTTCTTGCAATGGTATTGTAATTACCGTTACAAAAATCATTACTGCATCCAAAGTACAGGACGGAGGATGCGGTATTTTTAATTTTTGGCAAGATTCACTACTACTATCAAATGCAATTTGCGTTCTCCCGAATGTTTCGGGAGGCCTTATACTAATCATTACAGAATTTATTTACTTACATTTTTAATTGTATAAAAATGCAACTGTTAACACCGGATTTAGGATTATTGATTTGGACACTGCTGGCTTTTTTAATCGTGTTCTTTTTATTGAAAAAATTTGCATGGCCTGCAATTATTAAAGGCCTTTCTGACAGAGAAGAGAATATCGCTAAATCTATTGCATCTGCAGAAAAGGTTAAACTTGAGATGGCTCAGCTAAAAAATGACAACGAAGCATTTTTGGTAAAAGCACGTGAAGAAAGGGCGCTGCTTTTAAAGGAAGCAAAAGAAACCAAGGATAAATTGATTGGTGATGCAAAGGAAGAAGCCAAGGCGGTTGCAGCTAAAATTGTAGCAGATGCCCAGGTTACCATCAATCATCAAAAAATGGCGGCATTAACTGACTTGAAAAATCAGGTAGGTCAGTTAGTAATTGAAGTGAGTGAGAAAATTTTGCGTCGTGAATTAAGTAATAAGGCCGAGCAGGAGGTGTACATCAAACAATTGGCGGAAGAGGCAAATATGAATTAGTAATATTGCCAATTCAAAAACTGCCAGTTAACTGGTAGTTTTAAATTCCCTGACACTTCAAATCTTTATAATAGATGAATAATCCACGTTTAGCAACAAGGTATGCAAAAAGCATCGTTGACTTAGCCATTGAGCAAAATCAACTTGATGCCGTGTACAATGACATGAAGTTTATATTACGTATCTGTAAATCAAACCCTGATTTTGTTGCAGTGTTGCGCAGCCCGATTATCAAGCCAACCTCAAAAGGCAAGATTATAGAATCGGTAACACAGGACAGAGTTAGTGTACTTACGTCCGCTTTTATTAAACTATTGGTTACAAAAACAAGGGAGATCAATTTGCCGGAAATTGCGGCGGCTTTTGTTGATCAATACAATACGATCAATAATATACATAAAGTTAAGATTACAACGGCTGTTGAAATGAGCGATACATTAAGGACTTCTATTTTGGCAAAAGTTACAAGTAGTACCCCCTCAGGCACGATTGATCTGGAAACAGCTGTAAATGCAGATTTAATAGGCGGGTTTGTTTTGGAAACTGCGGGTAAATTATTAGACGCCAGTATACTGAGAGATCTGAAAGATGTAAAAAAGCAATTTCTAAATAATGATTACCTGCATAAAATAAGGTAATCAAAAAGCAAAAAATCATAAACAAAAAACCACATGCAAATGTGGTTTTTTGTTTATGAACCCTTTTCATACAACATATTTTGTTGTGAAGGAGGAATCTGTTGTTTTTGATCCTGGTGTAGTCAGCAGGAATGAGCCGGATTTTAGAAAATGGACTTTATAGCCCAAATTTGTATTTGGATAAAAATTGCTTTCGGTTTTAAGAGAACTTGTTCGATCAAATTCCCTCCAAAAGAGAATTACTATTTTTCCCGTGATTGCTTTTGTTACATAGAACTCTTTAATCTGAACAAGAGTTTAAATGCGTGGAGTAATTGAGAAATTCGGATTGTCAAAAGAACCGGGGAAAGAAAATATTTGAATACAATTGCCCCACCATGAGGTGGATTTTTCTTTTAAAAACGGCTTATTTTTTTGCCATTCTTACAGTCATCCCCTACCTTTGCAGCCTAAAATGACTCCCTTAGCTTTAAAAGCGTGAAATTGAGATAATTTAATTCGGGAAGCCGGGTAATATTGTCGAAAATGATAAAAATATGGGATCAAAAAAATTAATAAACTCAATTTTTATGGTAGAAATTAAACCAGATGAGATTTCGGCGATACTCCGTCAGCAGCTCAGTAATTTTAATGCAGGTGCCAGCTTGGAAGAAGTAGGTACTGTATTACAGGTGGGTGATGGTATCGCACGTGTTTATGGCTTAAACAATGTCCGCAGTGGCGAGTTGGTTGAATTTGATAATGGGGTTAAAGCAATTGCATTGAACCTGGAAGAAGATAATGTTGGTGTGGTTTTGATGGGTGATAGCGGTGCTATTAAAGAAGGTGATAAAGTTAAACGTACCGGTCAGATTGCTTCTATTAAGGTGGGCGAGGGTATGAGTGGGCGTGTTATCAATACATTGGGCGAACCAATTGATGGTAAAGGTCCGATAGTTGGGGAATTATATGAAATGCCATTGGAGCGCAAAGCACCGGGAGTAATTTTTCGTGAGCCTGTAAAGGAACCATTGCAAACCGGTATCAAAGCAATCGATGCAATGATTCCGATTGGTCGTGGACAAAGGGAATTGGTAATTGGTGATCGTCAGACAGGTAAAACTGCGATCTGTGTTGATACCATAATAAATCAAAAAGAATTTTACGAAGCAGGTAAACCTGTATATTGTATATATGTTGCAATTGGACAAAAGGCGAGTACAATTGCGGGTATTATGAAAACATTAGAGGAATATGGCGCTATGGCATACACAACAATTGTTGCTGCCTCTGCATCTGATCCTGCTCCTTTGCAATTCTACGCTCCGTTTGCTGGAGCTGCAATTGGTGAGTTTTTCCGTGATACCGGAAGGCCAGCCCTGATTATTTATGATGATTTATCAAAACAAGCGGTAGCATATCGTGAGGTTTCATTGTTGCTACGTCGTCCACCAGGTCGTGAAGCTTATCCGGGTGATGTATTCTATTTGCATAGTCGTTTATTAGAAAGAGCAGCAAAAGTTATTGCAAAGGATGATATAGCTCAACAAATGAATGATTTGCCTGAGTCTATCCGGCATTTGGTAAAGGGTGGGGGTTCTTTAACAGCCTTACCGGTTATTGAAACCCAGGCTGGTGACGTATCTGCATACATTCCGACAAACGTAATTTCAATTACAGATGGTCAAATATTTTTGGAAGGAAACTTATTCAATGCAGGTATTCGCCCGGCGATCAACGTTGGTATATCGGTAAGCCGTGTGGGTGGTAATGCTCAGATTAAGTCAATGAAAAAGGTAGCTGGTACGTTGAAACTTGATCAGGCGCTTTACCGGGAACTGGAAGCGTTCTCGAAATTTGGCGGTGATCTGGATGCAGCTACTAAAAACGTAATCGATAAAGGTGCACGTAATGTTGAAATTTTGAAGCAATTACAATACTCACCTATGACTGTTGAAAAGCAGGTTGCAATGATTTATTTAGGAACCCAAGGTTTATTGAGAGAAGTTGCTGTGAAAAATGTAAAGGCATTTGAAGAGCATTTCCTACTAGAATTGGAGAATAAACATCCTGAGATATTGGCAGAATTTAAGAAAGGCGCTTTGCCTGAAGATGGATTGAAAAAGATGACTGAATTGGCAAAAAGTATTACGTCTCAATATAAATAATACTAACAAGGACTTAAATAGCTAACCTTCTCTGGATTAATACCAGAGAAGGTTTTTTTATTTGTGGAATATTCAGAATTAATATAGCACTAAGTGTTTTGGAATAAATTAGGTAGCTATTTTTGGTATTGCAATTATGGCAGCCCATTTACTGAGGAATGTTTTTTGTAATTTATAAGGAAACAAGAAAATTATGACACTTGGTATTATAGCTATTTCAGTAATTTTTATGCTAATCGGATTCTTAGTTCAGTTTAGACTGAAAAGCAAGTTCAAACAATACAGTAAAGTACCTACGTCGTCTGGCCTTAGCGGTAGAGAGATAGCAGAAAAAATGTTAAGAGATAATGGAATTTATGATGTGCAGGTAGTTTCTGTTCCTGGCTTTTTATCAGATCATTACGATCCAACTCAAAAAACCGTTAATCTTAGTCCCGACGTATATGCTGGAAGAAATGTATCTGCTGCTGCAGTGGCCGCCCATGAGTGTGGGCACGCAGTTCAACATGCAACAGTGTATTCAATGTTAATGCTGCGGAGCAGGCTTGTGCCTATCACACAAATAAGTACCAATTTGGCGCAGTGGGTAATCATCGCTGGTTTAGGGATGATGGGATTTGGAGGGGGTAACCAAAATATATTATTAATAGGCATTATCCTTTTTGCGGTATCTACTTTATTTTCTCTTGTGACCTTACCGGTTGAATTTGACGCTTCTGCACGGGCACTCAAATGGTTGAATACCGCTAACATCACAAGATCGAAGGAACAGGAGAGTGCTGCCGACGCTTTGAGGTGGGCCGCACTTACCTATGTGGTGGCTGCTTTGGCTTCTGTTGCAATGTTGGTGTATTATGTTATGATTTATACAAGCCGAGACCAGGATTGAAGTTGTTAGTTTTCTTATAGACAAATAAAAAAGCCCTGTTTTGCAGGGCTTTTTTATTTGTCTATAATTTTATTTCTTCATCACTGTCATCAAAGAAGTGAAACTCCGTTAAATGATAATTTGAATTAGAAAGTACCTTGATTTTTTGCTTGTATTTCCAACTCCATTTTCTTCTCTTAGAAATAAAGCCGCTGGTTAGGAAGGTGTACAAAATTGGATTAACCTGTATCGTTAGTCCCTTGTGCTTTTGCATAATCAGATAACTTAAATTCTTTTCGATCTCATCTTCCAATATCAAAGTTGAAGAAATTTTACCGCTACCATTACAGCTTGGACAAATTTCCGATGTATTAATATTCATTTCCGGCTTCATGCGCTGCCGGGTAATTTGCATTAAACCGAATTTACTGATTTGTAGAACAGCATGCTTCGCTCTGTCTGAACGCATGAATTGCTCCATTGCGTCGGCCAGCCTTTTTTTGTTCTCCATCAATTTCATATCAATGAAATCGACCACAATTATTCCTCCTAAGTCCCTTAATCTTAATTGTCTGGCAATTTCTTCAGCAGCCTCTAAATTAGTTTCAAGGGCATTTTGCTCCTGATTATTGCTTACGCTTTTATAACCACTGTTTACATCAATTACATGCAATGCCTCTGTATGTTCTATAATCAGATAGGCACCACTTGGTAGATTAACAGTTTTTCCAAAAGCAGCTTTTACCTGTTTGGTAATACCAAAACTGTCAAATATTGGTGATCCATTATTGTAATACGCAACAATGTCAGCCTTTTCGGGTGCTATTCGTTGAATATAATTTTTGGTATCCGCAAAAATATTTTTATCATTTACCACAATTCGGTTAAAATCCTCATTGAGTAAATCACGCAACATACTGTTGGCTTTGCCTTGTTCACTTAAAATTTTTGAAGGAGGTACAGCGGCTTTTAAATTTGTCTGGATCGTTTTCCAGGTTTCCACCAATGATAAAAGGTCTTCGTGAAGTTCAGCGGTGTTCTTACCTTCTGCTGCGGTGCGAACGATTACACCAAAATTCTTTGGCTTAACAGCCTCAATAATTTTGTGAAGTCTTTTTCTTTCGTCGCTTGAATGAATTTTTCTCGATACCGCAATAACATCATTGAAAGGCGTAATAACAACAAACCTTCCTGGAAGGGATAACTCGCAACTTAATCGCGGTCCTTTTGCTGCAATGGGTTCTTTTAAAATCTGAACCAACACATTTGGCCGACCACTTAAAACCTCTGCAATTTTACCTGTTTTGATAATTTCAGGCTCCACCGGAAATTTCCCGAAATCAAACCCGCCCTCTGTATTGTCATTGATCGAGACATTAGTAAATTTAAGAATAGATTTCACATACGGACTTAAGTCTGTATAATGCAAAAATGCATCCTTCTCAAACCCTACATCTACGAATGCAGCATTCAAACCCGGGATAAGTTTTTTAACTTTTCCAAGATAAAGGTCTCCCACAGCGAAATTTGCATCAGCTTTCTCGTTGTGCAATTCTACCAATTTCTTATCTTCCAATAGGGCTATCTCAACGCCCTGCGGTGCAGCATTTATAATTAATTCCTTTGTCAAGCAATTCACATTTAATTAGGGACCATAACATCACGGAAGGATAACGTACAACAAAGCTATAAATTATAATAAGATATAAACTTTAGTACGTGCTAAAAAAAATGTGTGCCGACTTTGGAATGCCGGCACCTCATATAATAAAAAGAACAATTATTTCTTCTTATGACGATTCTTTCTTAAGCGCTTTTTACGTTTGTGAGTTGCAATTTTATGACGCTTTCTTTTTTTACCACAAGGCATACCTAGTCTTTTTGTTGTTAATAATAATTTTTAATATCGTTTGTTTTTAATTGTCTTTATATAAATTTCAACAATTCTATTTAAGCATTTTAATCCGTTCGTCTACCTCTTTACTATAAGCAGGATTATTTACCATCCTTTTACTTATTTCATACCACTTCAATGCATTTGATTTATCACCGCTTCCTGCATAGGCATCTGCCAACCAAGATACTGCTTCCAGATTTTCAGGCTGGTTCTTAATCACAATCAGCAAACGTTCAACCGCTTTAGAATATTGGTTCGAAATGACTCCTCCAATTCCTAGAACCAACTGGGCCTGCATATTCATCGAATCGTTTCGAACGACTTGCAAAAGCTGCTGAATACCTTTCATTGTTTCCTGCGGATCACCTGCCATGCCTTTTCCAAAAACATAACAACTTCCCAAACCTACTTTTAGGGTTACATTATCAGGATTAATGGCAATTGCTCGTTCAAATAAATCAATTGCCTGCTCACCTTTCCACCCCCTTAACGCTGCATCTGACTCATTCCTGAGATCATCTAACATCATTTGGGCTGCAAAGGTGAGGTTTTTTTCAGAATTTACCAACTTAGCAGACTCGGAAGTATAAAAAAGGTGTAACTCATGTTCATGTAGCGAGTCATCCCAAAACGTAGCAAGTTGGTTGTAGACCTTAATTTGCTGTTCTTTTACATCTCCTCTGGAAACTCCGTTTTCCAATTTATTGACATAATCAAGTTGAGGAACGGTAAGCTTTTTTTTTGCTTCTGATATGTATTCTACAATATTAAAGATAGGTGCAGTAGGCTTATTGCCAGCGGATTTCGTTATAGTTGGATCTTTTTTAGCTACAGTTTTACCAAAAAATAAAAGGGAAGATAAAATAAGTAAACCTCCGCCTAAAAGAATGAATTGCTGTTTTTTCACACAAAAAATTTTGAGGCGTAAAGGTAAGTTATTGCGGTGTGTCATTCACCGGTAACTTTTTACTTTTAACTTCCTGTACAAATTCCTTGGCCGGTTTAAAAGCAGGAATATAATGCTCAGGAATCTCCACCGCAATATTTTTTTTGATATTCCTGCCAATTTTAGCCGCTCTTTTTTTGGTAATAAAGCTGCCAAACCCCCGGATATAAATATTCTCGCCTGCTATGAGAGATTGCTTGATCTCTTTGAACATCGTCTCCAGTGTAAACATAACGTCTACTTTTGGAATACCGGTCTTATCTGAAATTTCAGTGATTAAATCTGCTTTTCTCATTGGTTAATATTTTTATTGTGTATCCTAGTGGAAAAGTAATAAATAAAATTGAAAAATACAATATTATGTACTGATAATCAGGTAGTAAGATTCAGGCTAAGCGATTAGGCCGTATAATCTCTTTAAATTTTGCGAACATAATGCTGTTGTTCGTGTAAAACAAAAATCATACTGAAACGAATTTAACTGACATTTGATGCCTCATGAAAGTTGTTGACCCAAAGAAAAACTTTGTAACAAAACTTATAAAGTGGAATAAAAATGAAAATTTCAGGGAAATGCCCTGGAAAGGAGAAAAAGACCCTTATAAAATTTGGCTTAGCGAAATTATCCTACAGCAAACACGGGTTGACCAGGGATTAAGCTATTTCAACAAGTTTGTAAAAACTTTTCCAACGGTAAAGGATTTAGCCAAAGCGCCGGACAGGGAGGTATTCAAACTTTGGGAGGGGTTAGGATATTATACCCGCTGTAAAAATCTAATTGCAACTGCCAGGTATATTCATGAGGATCTGAATGGTAAATTCCCCGATCAATACGAAGATATATTAGCTTTAAAAGGCATCGGCCCCTACACTGCCGCAGCTATTGGGTCTTTTGCTTTTAACCTTCCGTACGCAGTAGTGGATGGGAATGTGTTCAGGGTTTTGGCGAGGTACTTTGGCATTGAGATTCCCACAGACAGTACAGAGGGGAAAAAAATATTCAGCACGTTGGCAAATGAATTGCTTGATAAAAAACTACCTGGTATTTATAATCAATCCATCATGGATTTTGGCGCCATTGTCTGTAAGCCACAATTGCCTTTATGTGGCGATTGCGTTTTGAAGGAAAACTGTACGGCTTTTTTAAAGGAAATGGTTCAACAATTGCCAATAAAAGAGAAATCAATCACAAAAAAAACAAGATGGTTTTATTATTTGGTGGTTGAACTAGAGGAGAACGTTTATGTTAGAAAAAGAGGAGCGAAAGATATATGGGAAAATTTGTATGAATTTATTTTGATTGAGACAAAAGATGCCCTTTTTTTGGAAAATATGAATGCTGTGAAGGAATTTTTTGGCGAAGTTGAATTTGAGCTTTTACAAATCTCACAGATCTACAAGCAAATATTAACACATCAAATTATAAGGGGGCAATTTATTAGGGTAAAAATTAAACAACGAATTGAGATAAAAGGATATGATATTGTCAGGAAGAAAGCTTTAATAAAGCTGCCTTTCCCTAAATATATCAGTAACTATTTAACAGATAAAAATGTATCTTTAAATTTGTTTTAAGGTAAAGGGATACAACTTTAAAAGAGTTAAATATTTACAATATGAGAGGTGTAAACAGGGTAATGTTAATTGGAAATCTGGGTAAAGATCCGGATATGCAATTTTTAGAGGGTAACATCGGAGTTGCTAAATTCTCATTGGCTACAACAGAAACGTATAAAGACAGAAGTGGTAAATTGATATCTCAAACAGAATGGCATACAGTGGTTTTGTGGAGAGGATTGGCTGAATTAGCACAAAAGTATTTGCATAGGGGAAGCCTGGTTTATATTGAGGGGCGTTTAAAAACCCGAAGTTGGGAAGATAAAGAGGGCAACAAAAAATTTGCAACAGAGATTGTGGGAGATAATTTAATAATGCTTGATAAACGAAGTGATGGAACTATTGGAGGTTTACCGGGAGAAGGAATGGAAAATCTGGGGGATCTGCCAACCGAGGATGACGGTCCGGAAAGGTTACCTTTTTAAAATTTTAAATTCTTCAGGAAGCTGAATCCAGAATAAATCCCCGCAAGGATAAATAATATTTTCAACAAAAACTGATAGTCTTGGATTACCACTCGGTTATTGATTATGCAAGTCATTTGCACTTCACTTTACTAGCAATAACGGCTGCGGATTCTGCAGTACTTATTTTTTTGGCGGTATTGTTATTTTCTATTT
>Ga0123337_10004362_pt1 | contig 14466 bp, 9 predicted proteins | sample frozenSSSSmetaG_FD_89792 | JGI IMG/M metagenome (GOLD analysis project Ga0123337, IMG submission 89792) | Glacier valley bacterial and archeal communities from Borup Fiord, Nunavut, Canada, to study Microbial Dark Matter (Phase II) -... | ecosystem: Environmental > Aquatic > Freshwater > Ice >... | reverse complement strand
TTTGACCGACTCGATTGGGTCATCGACAGTACACAACAGTGCAATGACAATCTCTTCAGTAGTCATGCTTTGCCTCAACTTCGGTGTGCTTACCTTAAGGTTGCCGCACTGCCATGACTATCTCAACTTGTACCATTGGTTACTATGGTTTGGTATCACTAGCGTTGTGCAGACTAGATCGTAGTAGCCCGGTCCATTTATGGCCGGGCGGCGAATCTGGTTGTGCGGTGTAGGGGTCGCGGCTTGCCCGACCCCTCCTGACAATTCCGGCTTATTTACCGATAGACCACTGGACAATTGGGTTGGCCGCCCACTGTCCGTACTTGACGTCCTTGACGCGCTTGTTCATGACCTGCACCTGTGTCGTACTAACAGTCCAGTCGTAAACCACGTCGTCATGCGCGATTTGCTGGATTTGGGCGTACAGTGGTGCGCGATCCGCAATCTTGCAGCCGGGTGACGTGCGTGCTTTATCCAACAGTTCGTCCATCTTCGGGTTCACATACGAGGCGAGGTTGAACCCCTGACTCGGCACGGCATTCTTGCTGTGCATCAGGTTGTAGGCGATACCATCGACCTCTGTACCGCCGCCGAAGCCAACAATCGTGATGTCGAACTTGAATGGCAGTGCGATGGTTGAAAGATACGCGCTCCATTCCATTTCCGAGACGTTCAGCTTGATCCCAATTTGGCCGAGTTGATCCTGCATCACGGTCGCGATATTCGACCACAGATCGACCAGTTTGCTGTACTTGAGGTCCAGCTCGAAGCGCACGCCGTCCTTCACGCGCACGCCATCCGCTCCCAGCTTCCATCCAGCCTCATCCAGCAATGCAGCGGCCTTTGCCGGATCATACGGCCAGGGCTTCACCGCAGAAACGTCGTAAATACCATAGAACGCGGGCGTGATTGGTCCGGTGAGGGGGACGCTGCCGGAATCCTTGCCCAGCGTCTTCGTGAGCGCATCCTTGTCGTAGCCCATCGCGACCGCCTGACGAACGCGCACATCGCTGAAGAACTTATTCGGCTTGAGCGTGACCGCCTTGCCAGCCTTGTCTACTGCGGCTTGCGGCGCTTCCGAGTCCTGCCAGTTCATCACAACAATCGGCGTGTTGTTGTTCGGGAACAACCAGGTGTTGAACTTTTCCTTGCCCTGAAGCTGTTCAAGCTGATCGGGATACATGAAAGCGTAGTCGATGTTTTCCGTCTGGAGCGACTGATTCACGGTTGCCGGGTCTGCAATGATACGGAACAGGACCGTCGGGATTTTCGGTGCGCCTTCATAGTAGTTCGGGTTGGCATTGAGCCGCACGAATTCGCCTGCCTTGCGCTCTGCAAAAGTATACGGACCGCTGGAAACATCCGGCGCGGTGTTCCAGGGATTGGTCATGAAATCGCTGAAATCAGCCTTGAACTTGGACGACGGGAGCGGTCTAAGCACACTAAAAGCATTGCCCCAAATCGTGCAGTTGGCATCTTTCACGGTGACGATAGCAGTTTTATCGTCCTTCACTTCGACGCTCTTGACGGACGCCATATCGGATTTGCGCGGGGACTGCACTTTGTCGCTCATGATCGCGTCGTAAGTGAACTTGATGTCCTTCGCGATGATCGGTGTGCCGTCGCTCCACTTCACGCCATCTTTCAGGGTGAAGGTGTAGGTCAGCCCATCATCGGAAACGGTCCACGTCGCGAGCCGGGATTCAGGTTGCGCGGTATCCGGGTTCGCGCGGAAAAGGCCGGGCGTCAGGAACTCAATGACATTCAACGAGTTGCCATCTGTGGCGAGCGCAATATTCAGCGTCGAAATATCGCCGCCGACGAGTGATTGGACATGCACATCCGGGTTGACCTGCGCGAGTGCGCCACTCAGGGGCAGCGTCAACGCAAGGACGAGAGCTAACAATACCGCCTTTGCAAATTTGGACATTCATCGCTCCTTTTCAAAAATGCGCTTTCCCGCGATCAGGGCGCGCAATGAGTCGAATATACACGAAAGCGTCTGCTTGAGGTCCTGTGAATGTGCAAAATGCCGAAGTCAGCTTTCGCCACGCACATAGCGGTTCATCCAATCCAGCAGCGCTTTGTCCTGCGCGCGGCGAATCGGCGGTGGTCCAATGATCGAGCCGGCGTGCGAACTCTCCGGCAGGCGCAGCATTTCAACCGTGCAGCCGTTCGCCTTGAGCGCGGTGTAGAATTGCTCGCTCTGCTCAGGCGGGCAGCGATAATCGGCTTCGCCCTGAATGAGCAGCGTCGGCGTCTTACACTGGTGCGCGTAGGTGAGCGGTGAGGACTCGCGATAGGCTTGCGGGGCTTCTTCGGGCGTGCCATCGAAGGCGCGTGCCATGAGTGAAAGGCTGATGTCCCCAATCAAGCGGAGCGACGCCAGATTGGTGACGGGGTTCTCCGCGACGGCAGCCTTGAAACGATTGGTATTCCCGATCAGGAAGCAGGTTGTATAGCCGCCCGCTGAAAGGCCATTGATGCCAAGCCGCTCCGGGTCGATCAAGCCTTGCTCGATTGCGGAGTCAAGCGCGGCCATGTGGTCATGCAGGATGGGCGTTCCCCAATTCCCTTGCAGCGAAGTCCCGAATGGGGTTCCGTAGCCGCTCGAACCGTGATAATTAATGAACAGCACGGCATAACCCGCACCTGCCAGCATTTGAAAATCGAGGCTATAGCTATGACCGAACGCGCCCCAGGGACCGCCATGCGCAACGACCACGCACGGGTACGGCGCTTTGCCGGAGGGCGGCAGCATCAACCAGCCTTCGACGGTCGCGCCGTCTCCCGATTGCACATTGAGCGGCTGCACCTTTGGCGCGGCGATTTTGCGCAGGAGTTCGGCGTTGAGTTTGGTGAGCTGCCGCTCCTGCTTCGTTTCGAGATCGAGGAGGTGAAGCTGCATTGGGTCGCTATGTGTGGATTGCCCGAAAAGCAGGCGGTTTCCATGTAGGCCGAGCAGCGTTACTGAACGCTCATGCGCCTCGATCATCGGCGTGGAATGCGCCTCGCCATTCAACCCGATTTGTAGAATACTGACGACACTGCCCGCTTGCGAGTTCGCGTACACGCTTTCGCCGTCCGGTGTGAAGAGCAGATTCGCCGCATACATCAGGCCACTCGGCGTATCTCCTTGCAAGCCGCCGCCAACCCCTATTGGCTGGCTGGCCGTGCGGTTCTCCGGCGTGCGTCCAGTCGCTTCGGCGCTTGCCTCGACGATATATAGATCGGTTTTCGAGCCGAGCGTTACATGGTGCGGATCGCCCGTGAAGGCGATGCGCTTGCCATCGGGGAGCCACGCCGCCACGCCCGTCGTTCCCCATGCCCATACAATATCGCGCTTCTGTCCATCCAGCCCGACGACGCGCAACCCCGGCTCCCAGCGCGCGCCCGGTGCGAACAGCACTGTATAGAGAATTTCGCGCGAATCGGGCGACCAGCGCGGTTCAATATTCATGCAGCCGTCGCGCGTAAGCCGTCGCGGGGAGCCGCCCGCAACCGGGATGATATACACATCCTGTACGACATCATCAATATAGCCAAAGCCGTTGAAGCGATAAGTCATGCGCGTCACGCGGTAGGGATCGGTCGGTTTGCGCTTCGGGGCGGGTTCTGGTCCGGCAGTATAGGCCAGCCACGCACCATCGGGCGACCAGACGGGACCCGTCGCGACGCCCTGCTTGACATCCGTAATCTTGCGGGCTTCGCCACCCACCAGCGCGAGAATATAAATCTGTGGTAGACCGTTACGCGCGGAGATGAACGCAAGCTGCGTCCCATCTGGCGACCAGACGGGCAGCGCGTCCAGATATTCGCCGGAGGACAGCGGGCGCGGCGCGGCATCCGGCACTTCGAGGTCGAGCAGCCACAGCGCGGTTTTGTCGGCATCCTTTGCGGCGTCGTAGCTTGAAATGACGTAGACAACGTAGCGACCATCCGGTGAGAGCCGCGCGCCTTGAATGAATTGCAGCCGGAAAGCGTCCTCCGGTGTGAACGGCTTCGGACCATAGAGCGAGGTAGGCATGATCGATTATTCTTCGGTCTTGCCGAGGACATAGCGATCCATCCAGCCGATCAGCGCCTCGTTATGAGCTTTGCGAGCGGCGGGCGTCCCCATCAGCGAGCCGGCGTGCGCTTGCCCTGGCAGGCGCAGCATTTCGACCGTGCAGCCGTTCACCTTCAATGTCGTATAGAATTGCTCGCTCTGTTCGGGCGGGCAGCGCCAATCGGCCTCGCCCTGCACCAGCAGCGTTGGCGTTTTGCATTTGTGCGCGTAAGTAATCGGGGAGCAGCGCGCGTAGATTTCCGGGATTTCGTGCGGATGGCCGCCGAGCTGCTCCACTGCGAACCAGGGTCCGATGTCGCTCACGCCGTAGAAGCTGACCCAATTCGTGACCGGGTTTTCTGGCACGGCGGCCTTGAAGCGATTGGTCTGCCCTACTGTCCAGCAGGACAAATTGCCACCACCGGATAGCCCGCATACGCCGAGTTTATCCGCGTCGGCGAGACCTTGCGCGATGGCATAATCGACACCCGCCATCAGGTCTTTATAGTCCAGATTGCCCCAATCGCCCTTGATCGCCGTTGAGAACGTATCGCCGTATCCTGTCGAGGCGCGGTGGTTGACCTGCAACACGCCATAGCCCGCGCCGCAGAACATCTGCACATGGAAGTTGAAAATATGGCCGAATGCGCCGTGCGGTCCCCCGTGAATGAGCAGGATTGTGGGGAGTGCGCCAACCGACCCGGCGGGCGAGTTGTAGAACGCTTCGACTTCCGTACCATCCACGCCGGGGAACTTGAGCGTGCGCGTGGTGGTCAGCTTCAACTCCGCGAAGAGGTCCGCGTTCACCGAAGTCAGCTTGCGGTCGTTGGAGCCATCCAGATTGGCGATGTGCAAATCCGGCGGCTGGTTGAAATGGCTTTCGATGTAAGCGATTTTGCCACCTGCTGCGCTCTGGATGACAGCAGAGCGGTCCCCGGTGAGCAGGGGCGTCACGGCTTCCGGTCCACTCAGCGCGACACGATAGACTTGAATGGTCCCGCCGACCTGCACATCCACAAGCGCCGCGCCGTCGGGCGTCAAAGGAATATGCGCGATGATGCCAAAGACAGGCATATCTGGCTCCAGCCCGCTGCCCACGCCAACTATGAGGCTCGCGGTGCGGTTCTCCGGCTCGCCACCTTCAAGCGGCACGACGAACACATCCGATTTGGAGCCAATTGGCAGGCCGTTCGGTTGCCCCATGAAGACGATCTGCTTGCCGTCGGGCAGCCATGACGCGGTGTAGACCTTGCCCCAATCTGCTGATACAACATCGCGGCTAGTTTCATCGAGCAGGTTGACAACACGTGCCACGCCGAACAAGGCCGTGTAACTATCCGGCGCGAAGAGGGCGATATAGAGCAGTTCCTTTCCATCGGGCGACCACGCAGGCGCACTGTTGAGCAATTGGTCCTTCGTGATCTGCCGCGCCTCGCCACCCGTCGCGGAGACGACGTACAGCGATTGGAGCGCATCGTCCATCAACCCCATGCCATTGAAGCGCCAGATGTGGCGCGTCACGCGGTAGGGCAGTTCCGGCTTGCGATCTTCAACGGCGGTGCGCGCCGTGAATGCGAGATGTTTGCCATCTGGTGACCACGCGAGGCCACCGCCGACACCCTGCTTGAGCGTCGTCAGCGGACGTGCCTCGCCGCCATCAGTCGCGATGACGTAGACCTGCGGCTTCTCTGCGCGGGTGGAGACGAACGCGATTTGCTTACCATCGGGCGACCACACGAGGCCAGAGTCAATCGCAGTCCCGTTGGTAAGCTGGCGCGTTTCGCCGCTCTCCGTATTCGCCAGCCAGATCGCACTAAAAATCGTCTCTTCTTCATCCTTCTTATCGATGTGCGCCACCGTGTAGGCTGCGTGTTTCCCATCAGGTGAAAGGGACGCTGTATCGACCCACTTAATCTTGAACAAATCATCCGGCTGCACAAAACGCTGTTGTTTTTCGGTCATCGTATATTCCTAAGTTGATGCTGCTAAACAGAGTGTACGCCATGCGGTGTGAGCGGGGCTCAACGCACACTTGTGAGTTTCACCAAATCAGATGCTACGCAGTTGAGCAAACCGGACGCTAGAAATGGCATCTCTTTACAGACGGCGCGTTTTGTAGGGGCGGTAGCTTTGCCGTTTGCAAGCCTCAATCGCATTCAACTGCATAACGTCTAACTATAATATTTGTTCTGCGACATAGATAGACAGGAGTGACTTACTTCAAACCCGCTATAATTGGCTGCACGCTTATATCTACTTGAATCTTCGAGGTCCACGATGCCGATACCCGAACGGCTCTCCGCCGTCCACCACGATAGTTCCGCGCTCTACGTCTCGAACCCGCTGCCAGCACTCAATGAGCAGATTACTTTGCGGCTGCGCGCCCCCGCCGATGCCGAAATTGCGCGCGTATATATCCGTATCGCGCCGGATGGCGAACAAGCCTTCACACCGATGCTGAAAGTCGCCGCGAGCGCATCCCATTTGCAATATTGGGAAGGTCCGTTCAAGGTCGCGAACCCAAAGACACACTACCGCTTCAAGATCATCCTTGCGAGCGGTGAGGCTTATTACCTGAGTGCAAATGGACTCAACCGCTTCGACCACCCAGACTGGTTCGATTTCAAGATCGTCGCGGATTTACACATCCCGGATTGGCTGGAAGGGGCAGTATTTTACCAGATTTTCCCGGATCGCTTTTTCAATGGCGATCCGTCGCTCACGCCGAAGCCGGGCGAGTGGACAATCGGGCAGCACAGCGTCAGCAACCCGGCCTGGGATGCGCTGCCGCAGGCGTGGAAGGACACGGGCAATCTCGATTTTTATGGCGGCGACCTGCCCGGCATCGCGCAAAAGCTGAATTATCTGCAAGACCTCGGCGTGAACGCGCTCTACCTGACGCCGATTTTCGTCAGCACATCGAACCATCGCTACGATGTCACCGACTTCTACCATATCGATCCGCACCTCGGCGGTGATGACGGGTTGGCTGCGTTGCGTGCCGCGCTCGACGCGAAGCAGTTCCGGCTGGTGCTGGATATTACCCTCAACCACTGCGGTTTCAAGAATCACTGGTTCACCGATGCGCAAGCCGACCTGAACAGCCCGACCGCGGAGTTCTTCACCTTCTACGAGAACGATCCGCAGAAGTACGAAGCGTGGCTCAACGTGCGGACATTGCCCAAGCTGAATTATCGCAGCCAGAAACTACGCGAAGCGATGTGGATGGGCAAGGACGCGATTATGCGGCGCTGGCTGCGTGAGCCGTACCGCATCGATGGCTGGCGGCTCGATGTGGCGAATATGCAGGGCAAGCAGGGCGCAGTCCAGTTGGGTCACAAGATTGGGCGCGAATTGCGCCGCGCTGTGAAGGGCGAGAACCCGAACGCCTATATCTATGGCGAGCATTTTTTCGATGGCACGCCGCATCTGCAAGGCGACGAGATTGATGCCTCGATGAATTACGCAGGCTTCACCTTCCCGCTGTGGCACTGGCTCTCCGGGCAGGAGCAGGGCTTCGAGTGGCGTCCGCTGACGGTCGATACGTCTCAGCTACCCGCCGAAGATATGGCCGCCGCCTGGACGATCTACCGCGCGGCGATCCCCTGGGTGGTGCAGACGATGCAATTTACGCTGCTGGACAGCCATGATACGGTTCGCGTGGCGCACAAGGTTCACGAAGACAGGGCGCTGGTCAAGCTGGCCGCATTGTTCCAGATGTGCTTTCCGGGCGTGCCGTGCGTGTATTATGGTGACGAGGTAGGCATCAGCGGCAGCGTGGACCCTGATAACCGCCGCACGATGCCCTGGGATGAGTCGAAATGGGATGCCGATCTGCGCGCCCACTACAAACAGATCATTCACTTGCGCCGCACTCAACCGGCGCTGCTGCATGGCGGCTTCCAGCAGCTTTACGCGCGGGATAGCGTCGCCTCGTTCCTGCGCGAATCGGCGGAACAGCGGCTCGTCGTCGTCGGCCATCGCGGACCGGGGACACTCGAAGCGCTCTCGCTCCCGGTCTGGCAGGCGGGCATCCCGGACGGCGCGCGGTTGAAGGACCTGATCGGCGGCGCGGAGTACACTACTGAGTACGGCTACATCGCGCTCGCCAACCTGCCGCACGGCGCGGGGCTGATATTGGAAGTGATCGGATAGTTCCGGTGCGACGTTGAAGGTGATACAAGCTATGGAGCGGACGGCAAAAATGCCGACCATACGACTGTGCTTTGCTCATTCACGAGATGCAGTTAGCCGGAAGGAGTCAATTATGGCAATTGCAGCCTACAACGATCAGGACAGCCTCGAAGACCTGCGCCGCATCCTGACGCGGCGGTTGACCTTCGTGCTGATTGGCTGCGGGGTCTTTGGCGCGTGGTATCTGCTGCTCAGGCGCGATATTGCGCTCTCGGCGTCCGGCTTGTTATGTCTGCTGATCGTCCTCGCGCGCAGCGTGCAGACGATGTTGAGCCGGAAACCAGAGCTATCGCGCTATCTGCTCATGGCGGGGTTGTCAGGTCTGCTCTTTACTGGAATGTTGCTCTTCCCCAATCCCTGGCTGCCCTGGCTGGGGATACCGTGCGTCTTCATCGGCGCGACGTTGATCAATCACGGCGGCTTGTATGTAGCGGTCGGCATCACGGGCGCTGCTTTTGCGCTGAACCTGAGCAGCGGGCGGCAGTATCCCCTGGTCGAACTCGGCTCGGTGTTGACGCTGGCCGCGCTCTCAAGCTGGCTGAGTGCCTACACCCTGTTCACCGCCGTGCATTGGTACGGAGCCATGCAAGCGCGCAGTGAACTCCTACTGGATGAGACGCGCAACCACCGCGCCGAACTCAGCCAAGCCTTGAAATCGCTTGAAATGGCCTATGAAACGCAGAAGCACACCCAGCTTGAACTAATCTGGGCGCGCAATCAGGCCGAAGACGGGCGACGCCTCAAAGAGCAATTTGCCGCCAATATCAGCCACGAATTGCGAACGCCGCTCAACCTGATCCTCGGATTCAGCGACATCATGTACCGCTCGCCCGAAGTCTACGGCGATGTCGAGTGGTCGCCGCGTCTGCGCCGGGATATTCACCAGATTTACCGGAGCAGCCAGCATTTGCTCGACCTGATCGATGATATTCTTGACCTCTCGCGTTTCGAGATGGCGACATTCAGCCTTGTCCTTGAGGTGATCGACCTGCATGCCCTCTTGCAGGAAACCATCGAGATCGCCAGAGATTTGACGCGCGGGCGGCCAGTCGAATTGCAATTCGAGGTCGCGGGCGAGCTGCCCCTGATCGAAGTGGATCGGACGCGCATCCGGCAGGTGGTGCTGAATATCCTGAGCAATGCGTGCGCCTTCACGGAAGCGGGATCGGTCACGCTCACGGCGAGGGTCGTCAATCGCGAAGTCGTGATCAGCATTACGGATACGGGCGCGGGCATCCCGACAGACAAACTACCCCATTTGTTCGATGAGTTTTATCAGGTCGATCCGTCGCTGCGACGCAGCCACGCGGGAGCCGGGCTGGGACTGGCGATCACCAAACATTTCGTCGAGGCGCACGGTGGGCGGATATGGGTCGAGAGCAGCGCCGGGAAAGGGACTCGTTTTACCTTCGCGTTGCCACTCACGCAGCACATTCATGTAGAGTATCCAACAGGTGTCAAGACGCAGCAATCCCCGGCAGAGGATTACCAGCCGTGCGTTCTCGTCATCGAAAAGGACCCGACGATTATCTCAATGATGCGACGTTACATTCGCGATTGCGATTTAATTCAGGTGAAGGATACGGGAACTATCGCGGAACTTGCCGCGAAGGTGCATCCGAGGGCGATTATCCGCAACATACGGCGCGATCATTCCGCAGGCGATCCGCTCCCGGAAGATTTTGCGTGCGCGATCCCTGTGATCGAGTGTTCGCTGCCCAGCCCGGCGTGGGTCGCGGAAGATTTGGCGATTGCGGGCTATCTGACCAAACCGCTATCCGCACAGCGTCTGCTTGATGAGATTGAGCGGTTCGGGCAGGTGCAAAACGTCCTCGTGATCGACGACGACCGGGGTTTCGTGCTGCTCGTCGAGCGCATTCTGCAATCTGGCAAGCGCACGCTCAAGGTGCGGCGCGCCTATGACGCCGCGCAAGGACTGGAAGCAATGACCGAAAGCCCGCCCGATCTGGTACTGCTCGATATGGTCATGCCGGGGGTGGATGGTCTCGGCCTGCTTTTGCAAATCCAATCCGACCCGTTGCTGTGCCGGATACCCGTAATTCTACTTGGCGCTGAATCGACTATCGGCAAGCCGTCCGCTCAGAACCCTGTGATTATTTATCATCGCGACGGCCTGTATCCGATTGAGGTGTTCGGCTGCCTCAATGCGGTGATCAAAAACCTCAAGCCGCGCTATCCGGTATCATTAAAACTGGTGTGATGCTAAATGGGACGAATGTATTTAGACGCTACGCAGTTGAACGCGATTGAGGTTTGCGGACGGCAAGAATGCCGTCCCTACAAAACGCACCGTCTGCGTAGGGACGCCATTTTTGACATCCGTTTCGTTCAACGGCGTAGCATCTAGTATTGTTGGCTTGCCGACTCAGCATTGCACAAATTCAGGCTATTTCCATTCCCACACGCTCTCACCATTCAAAATGCGCTTGATTTGCTCCGGGAAGCGGTCAGGGTCGAGCGGCTTGCCGAGGAATCCATCGAACCCGGCAGCCTTCGCACGGCGTATCTGCTCTTCGCCTGCCTCGGCAGTTACAGCGATCACAAGCGTATTCTTGAGCTTCTGGTTGGCACGGATTTTCTGCAAGGCCTGATAGCCGTCTTCATATGGAAGGCGAATATCAAGCAATATCAAATCGATGTGCGGCAGCGTATCCGCGAACTGGACGACCTGCCAGCCGGATGTCTTCCACTCTCGCCGCTGGACCCCCATGAAGGCCAGCATCCGCGCGATGAGGACGAAATTTGGAACGTTGTCTTCGACCACCAGAACCATCGCTTCGGCGGGTTCGATTGGGGCGAAATGCTCTCGCGGCATGAATGCTCTCCTCTACGACGCGACCACGTTCACTATTCTACACATAGCGCAAGCGGATGGTCCCGGCAACATATCTCAATCTATGAACAATCTCAAGGATAAAGGTACGGTTGCTTCGGTTGCGCGACCTGTTCCACCTTCTCCGCAACGAGGATCGGGGTCGCCTCACCCTGAAACTGCTGTACCGCGAACTTGCCCGAAACCCGCACCCACGTATCAGCCGCCCACGCTGCCGCATTGGAAGATTGCACAATGATGCCGAGCGCGCTCGCATCCGCGACGCAGCACGAGACCGCGAAGCGCATCACGCGGAACTGCGTATCACCTTTGAGCGTGATGTCGCGATAGACGAAGCCGATCATATCCGCGGGCTGTCCGCTGAATTTGGTCGCATCTTTGGAAATGCTGAACGCGCGTACCCAATCCAACACACTACGGTCGGTCGAGGCAATCGAGAGAATATCGACCTTGTTGCTGCCATAGCTGCCGGAGATACCCCCCGTCTGCACTGCCGCCGAGAGCAGCGGTTTGGCCGGGATGAGCAACGCAATCAGCAGCGGCACGCCGATCATTGCGAGCGTAGCCCAGCCGGGCGCACCCGACCCGGCTGCGTGCGCGTGTCCGGCGTGCGCGTGTCCGCCGCCCTGTGCCGGGTCATGCGCAAAGGTGTCGATCAAAGGCTTTTGCGCATTCGATAGGGGCTGCGGCGCAGGTTGGGAGCGCATCAGTTCGAGGACCTGCGCGCCGCCCATCGCCAGTAGCAGGAACGCCGCGAGCCAGGTCAGCCAAACAAAACGGTCGCTGTTGATGTACAGATTGATGCGACCCGTCAGCAGTGTATCGAAAATGTAGAGGCTGAAAAAGATGCAAATCGCGGCCTGAACCCACTTGCGAGAACGCATTGCCTAACCTTTTTCAAACGATTGCAGCTATTCTATCGCAAAAAACCGACAGCGGAACAGGACGCCCGACGCGCAGCGCAATCCTAATCAGAACTTCATGCCAGATTGATAGAGCGGAACGCGCAAACTGACCGTCGTCCCTTTGCCGGGTGCGCTCGCGACCTGCAACGGCAAATCAAGCTGCGCCACCGCGCGCTGCACGAATGTCAGGCCGAGGCCAAGCCCCTTGTAGCGGCGCGTGGTCCCCATATCGGCCTGCCAGAACGGTTTGCCGAGCAGCGCGAGTTGCTCATCTGGGATACCGATGCCGTGATCGCGGACCGACACCCACACATAGCGATCCTCGACCTGCGCATGAATCCAAACATCATCGCTCTTGCTGAATTTGAGCGCGTTATCAACCAGCGCACGCAATATCTGCTCGATCTTGCGGCGGTCGCCATAGAGCAGCGGGATATTCTCCACGCGGATTTTGAGGCGCTGCTGATCGGCCTTGCGCGCCCAGCGGCGGGAGACCCAGCGCACAATCGCGTCTCCTACATCGTTCAGGATGAAGGGCGCAAGTTCCGGCTTCTTCGGGAGCGAAAGCAGGCTATCCATTTCATCCACGATGTCATCCAGCCTGCCGAGCGCTTGCAGGCTGATCTCGATGTTGGACGGGATCGGCGAACCCTGCTCGCGATAGCTTTTCAGCAGCAGCGCGACGGGCGTCTTCGCCATGAGTAGGGGCGTCCGCACTTCATCCGCGAAGTTATGCAGCACATTTTCGAGGTATCGGAGCCAGCTATCTTCGGCTGCTGCGCCGCGCTGTGCCGCAATAGCCTGCTGCGTCGCCATGTGGCGCAGCAGCAGCCGCACGCGCGCGATGACCTCTGCCGGGGGTGGCTGCGCAGCCAGTAGATCGTCGGCTCCGGCTTCGATTGCGGCCTCACTATCCGTATCGAATTGTGTATTGGTCAGCACGATGGGCATCAACCGCGCAGCGTGTTCGGCCTTGAGTTTACGGCACAACGCGAAGCTATCTACGCCGGTCTGATGCGCGTCAAGCAGAACCACGTCTGGCAACACACGCTGCGCGGTCACGAGTGTCTTTGCTGCATTGTGCAGGGTTTCGACCTGCCAGGGCTGCGAGCGGACCGCTTGCACGAGCATTTCCGGCTCACTACCGATAACCAGTAATATTGGATGCGCGACCGCGCTCACAGATTGCCCCTTGTGAAATACTTACCGGGACAAGCGATATTCGCTCGCCAACGCTCCTACTATAACTCCATTTGAGGGACCTGTAAGCCCACGTAGCGTCGATGAAACCGAATTACTTGTGAATTTCAGACGCACATCAAGTTGATCGAGCGTGCTCAGGGCAGGCCACAACAGCGCCATTTTACGGGTTGCCCGCCGCTCGGCTGCTGCACAGGTGAGCGTAAAAGTCTCGGTCAGTGCCGGGTCGCCGGGCAGGATCGTCAATAGCCCGACAGCGCCGCCGCGCTCATCGGCGGTCAGCATCCCGCGTACCGCCAGATCGAGGCTCGCCGGTTCCGCTCTGCCGATGCAGGGCGGCTGCTGCATGACGATGAACATACGCCCGCTCCCGCTGACGGACGCATCTTCCGCGACGGTCAGCTCGATGGAGCCGTTATACCGAACATCGCTGAATTGCGGCTGGTTGTAAAAATGATATTCCAGCGCGAGGACCCAGCGCCCGGTCACGGTCGCCAGATTGAAGGCGAAGGTCGGCGCGGGCGTCGGCGGCACGGTCGGGCGCGGCGTGAGCGTGACAATCGCAATGATTGGGGTCATGACGACCGCCTGCCGCGCCTGCGTGACGGCAAAAGTCGGCGCGACCTGCGTGGGGGGACGGCAGGCCGTCAGCAGCAGGAGCAGCACAAGCGCAGCGAGACGACGTGTGTTCATGCGGGATAGTGTAGCGAGTTGGACGCAGCACGGCAACCGACAGACGCCTCGATTAGTGGGTTGCGACGACGGTTTGATACCCGGTCGGCAATGTATACGTCTTGCCCTGCGTGAACGACCCATCCGCGTTCAGCACGCCGATGACGGTTGTGCCATTCGCTGCGTTATAGAACACGAGCGAACCATTAACGCCAACAACGTGTGTCCATGAAATGAATTTGAATAGTTTCAGGTCACTGAACGATCCATCCGCTCCGACCCGCTCCGAAACCGCGACGCCATTGGCAATGTTGTAGAACAGAAGCAGGTCGCCACCGCCCGCAGCGACCTGCGTCCAGCCAGCGTTCAGCGTGACATTTTTCACGGTCGTAAACGTGCCATCGTCGGCGAGCGTACCGAGCGCGGCGGCTCCGTCATCCGCGCGGTAGAACGCGATGCGCCCATCACCAAGTGCCGTGATGTGCGTCCAGCCTTTGAGCAATCTCGCCTTGTATGATTTCAGGTCGGTATATGTGCCGCGGGGGTCGAACCGACTTACCGCTGCGTCGCCAGTATCCGCGCGATAGAAAAAC
>Ga0123337_10004359_pt1 | contig 14480 bp, 12 predicted proteins | sample frozenSSSSmetaG_FD_89792 | JGI IMG/M metagenome (GOLD analysis project Ga0123337, IMG submission 89792) | Glacier valley bacterial and archeal communities from Borup Fiord, Nunavut, Canada, to study Microbial Dark Matter (Phase II) -... | ecosystem: Environmental > Aquatic > Freshwater > Ice >... | reverse complement strand
CCGGTTCAGCGAGGGCCGGCTGCCGCTGCCGGGATACGTGCATGCCGGGTTCGATCCGGCCGGCACCTTCGATTTCGTCGAGCATGCCGGGCCGCCGCACCAGATCCTCTCGGTGCACCCGGGCGATCCGCTCGAGGTGCGCGAGTTGGTGACGCTTCGCAGCCCCGACCATGACCAGCAACGACACCATGCACACCCGTTCCTGTCGCCGGACCGGACGCGGCTGTTCTTCACCGACTGGGACGAGGCCGGCTTCGCGCAGATCTGCTCGATCGAGGTGAGCGACCTCACGCAAGCCTCGCGGCGTTGACGATTTCCAGCACGCGGACCGGGGCGAGCAACTCACTGCGTCTCAGCGGCCAGGTACCGCGCTCGATCATGCCGACGAACTGCTGGTAGACCGGGGCCATATAGTCGTCGGGTAGCGCGATCACTGCGCCTGCCTTGCCATACTGTCCTTCCAGCGCGACCTCGAAGCGGCTCGGGTGGCCTTCCGCCGGGCGAACCAGGCGGATCTCGACGGAGGCGAGGCGGCCGCGGCCGGTGATGGTCATGGCCTCGTCGCTCGCTTCAATCACTGAAATGTCGGCGATCCCCTGCCCGGCGAATTCGAGCGCCAGTTCGACCGCGTGCACGGCGTAGAAGGCCGGTCCGCCGTAGGGGCTGTCGGGGTAGAACGTGCCCGTCGCGGTGACTTTGTCCAGCCGACCGAGCGCCCCGGCCCGCTGTTTGAGTGCCATGGTATCCGCCTGCCAGCGCAAGGCGCTGCCCGAGAGCAGCAGTGCGCCGCTCGCCTCCGCCGCATCCAGCATCGTTTCGGCATCGCCAGCCGACAATGCCAGCGGCTTATCGACAAACACCGGCAGGCCCGCGGCGAGGAACGGCAGCGCGTGCGCCGCATGAAGCGCTGCGTCGCGATCGCCCACGATCACCGCGTCCACCTGTCCGAGCATCGCGGAGGGTTCGGGTACGATCCGGCCGACCCCGTATCTGGCCGCCAGCAGGCGTGCGCGATCCGGATCGGCGGCGCTGCCCCACAGCGCCACGACCTCGCAGCCGGGGAATCGCCGGTGCCGGTTGAACAGTCGCAGCGCATCCTCGGCGTGGTCGCTATCAACCCCGACAAGCCCGATCCGCATGAGGCTTTGCTCCTTGCCCAACCGTTGCCGCGATGCCGCTTGACAGCGCATAGTCATAAGTCATCATATGTTCATAGCATAGGACTAGAGCCGAGCCGTCAAGCTTCACGCGAATTCGCAATCCCGGGGGAAACCATGCGAACTCTGCTTTCCACTGCCCTCCTGCTCACCACCACCGCCCTGCTCGCCCTGCCCGTCGCCGCACCCGCGGTGGCGCAGGACAAGACGACGGTCAAGCTGCTGATGGTCGGCTATCCCGACGCCGACAGCATGGATGCCGTCACCGGCAACACCGTGCCGGGCATCCAGCACCTGCAGGATGCGTTCAACGCCGCCAACCCGACGATCAGCCTGCAGGTCATCTCGATCCCGTGGGGCGAAGGCTCCACCTCGTATTCGGCCAAGACCGAGGCGATGATCACCGCCAACGAGGCGTGCCTCTATGACATGCCGGCCGCGCCCGCCTACGGTCGCCGCGGCATGCTGGTGAACCTCGACGACATGATCGCCAAGGATCCGGACTTCAAGAATGTCTGGGGCGCACAGCTCGACACGGCCCGCTCCTGGGGCCCGGAAAGCCCGAAGAGCCTGTTCTACATTCCCTACAATACCGGCGAGCGCGTCATCCACTGGGATGCCAAGCTGTTCAAGGACTGGGGCGTCGAGCCGCTGAGCAAGAATCCGACCCTCGCCGAGATCGAGGAGAAGGCGCCCAAGCTCACCGGCATCAACCCGGTGACCGGGGAGCAGAATTACGGCTACTGGTACCAGGGCAAGTATGCGGTGTGGCAGTTGATGGCCATCGCCCATGCGCTCGGCGCCCAGTGGGGCAGCGTGGACGACAAGGGCGTGTTGACCGTAAACTGGGACACGCCGGAATTCCTGGCGGCGCTCGAGTGGATGGTGAAGATGTCGAAGTTCGCGCCGGCCGGTGCGCTGGCGGCGGAGGGTATGCCGCAGGGCTTCCTCGCCGATGACAACACCGTCGGCATCATCCCCGAGGGCGAAGCCGGCTACTTCCTTATCCCGTTCATCGCCGACCCCACGCTGGCCGAGCGCTACCGCACCTCGTTCAACCTCAAGGGCGCGGACGGCCTCGGCGGCCTCAGCGCCACCGCGCCGGTCGCGATGGCCAAGAGCTGCGAGAACAAGGACGCCGCGTGGACGGCGCTCAAGTGGCTCGCCGGATCTCCGGAAGCCGGCAAGTACTACTTCGAGGCCAATGGCCGCCTGCCGACGACCGAGAACGGCTCGGCCGCCCTGCCGCAGGTCGCGGCACTGATCGACGGCGACGTGATCCTCAACCAGCCGCTCACCGCCGAGCCGGTCTATCCTTGGGCGGCGCAGCAGCCGCGCTGGTCGATGCAGGCGGCGCTGGAAGCTGCCCTCGCCGGCACCATGACGCCGGCCGATGCGCTGAAGCAGGCGCAAAAGGAAACGGCCGACTGGCTGGCCCAGCAGACCACGGCCAAATAACCACGATGGAGCCGAAGTCGCCCCCCTCCCGGCAAGACTCCGCGCAGGAAGGCTTCGGCTCCAGACTCTCCCGCCTCCGCAGGCGGTTTCGCGGCACGCTGGTGTGGTACTCGTTCCTGCTGCCGCCGCTGCTGCTGATCCTCACCTTCATCGGCTACCCGACGCTGCAGACCTTCCGGCAGAGCTTTTTCACGCGGGGCATGGGCACCGCTGAAAGCTTCGCGGGCCTCGATCACTACGGGCGGCTGTTGACCAACACCGTGTTCTGGGGCGCGCTGGGCAACACCGTGCTGCTCGGGGTGGCGTTCCTCGGCATCGTCATTCCGCTTGCCGCGGCGCTGGCTTCGCTGCTCAACCGGGTGAAGCGCGGTTCGGCGCCGCTCAAGGTGATCTACTTCCTGCCACAGCTGACCTCGTCGGTCGCCGTGGCGTTGATGTTCAACTACATCTTCCAGCCCGACTGGGGCCTGCTGAACGGCGGTCTCCGCGCGGCCGGCGTGACCGAGACGCCGCTCTGGCTCGCCGACCCGCGGCTGAGCTTCACCGGTTCGCGCGCCGCCGCGACGCTGCTCGCGGTGTGGGCCGGGCTCGGCTATTTCATCATCGTGATCCTCGCCGGGCTGCAGTCGATCCCGCGCGACATCTACGACGCGGCAGCGCTCGATGGGGCCAACGGGATGCAGACCTGGTGGCATATCACCCTGCCCTCGCTGCGGCCGACCTTCATCTTCCTCATCATGACCGGCACCGTGGATGCGCTCGCCCGCTTCGGCGACCTGTGGACGCTGGGTGGGCCCGGCGGGGCGCCGGCGCGTTCGCTGCAATCGGTGGTGATGTTCATGTTCCAGCAGGGCTTCGAGAGCGGCGACGTATCGCTGGCGGCCGCCGCAGCGGTGGTGTTCTTCGCAATTGTGCTGGCGGTGACAGCAGTAGCGTTCTGGGGCTTTCTCGGACGCGAATTCAGGGCGGTGCGATGACCGATATCGTGCAATCCGCCAAGACAACCGCGACCCGCCCGGCCCGCCGCTGGCGGCTGCCGCAGGACTGGCCAAGCCAGTTCCTCAGCATGGCGGTGCTGGCGCTCGGCGCGGCCATCATGCTGCTGCCGTTCATCTGGATGCTCACCACCTCGCTGTCGCGCAAGGCCAACCAGTCGATGCCGCGCATCCCGAGCTTCTGGCCGACAGATCCGTCGCTGTTCAACTATCAGGTGGCGGCGGGGAGCCTGCCGATCGGGCAGTACTACCTCAACAGCCTGATCGTGGTGGGGCTGACGACCGTCGGCTACCTGTTCTTCTCGGCCATCGCCGGCTACGCCTTCGCCAAGGGCCGGTTTCCGGGCAAGACAGCACTCTTCATCGTCTTCCTGTCGACGCTATTCATCCCGTTCGAGACGCGGATGATCCCGCTCTATCACCAGATGGCGTCGCTGGGACTAACCAACACCTACTGGGCTCTGATCCTGCCCTTTCTCGCCGGTGGCTTCGGCACGTTCCTGATGCGACAGGCGATTTCGTCGATCCCGGACGAGTTGATCGAGGCGGCACGCATCGACGGCGCTTCGGAGTTCCGCATCTTCATCCAGATCGTCGCACCACTGTGCGCGCCGACGCTCGCGACCCTCGCCATCCTCAACATCATCTGGCGCTGGAACGACGTGCTCTGGCCGCTGCTGATCACCTCGGACCGCAACCTCTATACCGTCACCCAGGGCCTGGCGCTGGCCGGGCGGGCGAGCGGCATCAAGGTGGGCGTCGCGCTGGCCACGGCGGTGATGGCGATCCTGCCGGTGATCGTCGCCTACCTGTTCCTGCAGCGCTTCGTCATTCGTTCGGTGGTGTCGAGCGGCGTGAAGGGCTGAAGACGGGCGTTTCTCATGGGGAAACCGGCGTGGGACCGGCTACCGGCGTGGACATGAGACGACTAACCACTATCGTGCTACACGCGCTTCGCCAGAGACGTCAGGTCCATGTTTCCAACCACCCGTAACCGCCCGCTCCTCCCCGATGTGATCCGCTCCGAACTGCGGCGCGCCATCGTCGAGGGCGAGTTTCCGCCGGGCTCGAAGCTGCCCAACGAGGACGCGCTCTGTACCCGGTTCGGGGTAAGCCGCATCACGCTGCGCGAAGCGGTGCGGGGGCTGATCGAGGACGGCTACGTAACGCGCCGCCAGGGCGCCGGCACGTTCGTGACGCAGGGGCCGACGCTCCGCAATTCGCTCGATACCAACTTCTCCTACACCGAGTACCTCGAGAGCATCGGTGTCCGGGCCTCCAAGGAGGTGCTGGACGCCAGGCGTATCCCCGGCTCCGACGAGGTGATCGAAGAGTTGGGCCTCGAGGCTGGCGCCGAGGTGGTTGAGGTGCGCCGCGTCCGCATCGCTGATGGCCGGCCGGCCATCTACTCGATCGACAGCCTGCCGGTGGACATCGTCGATGCGAAGAAGGACGCCAAGGCGTTCTCGGCTTCGCTGTACAAGCTGCTGGCCGATCGCGGCCACGTGGTCGACCACGCGCGCACCATCATCCTGCCGGTGATTGCCGACGAGGAGATCGCAAGACTGCTCCAGGTGGCGCAGGGCACGCCGCTGCAGCACCTCAAGCAGGTCGACTTCGACACCGGCAGCCGCCCGGTGATGCGCTCGCTCGAGTGGCATGTGCCCTCGGTGATCGAACTCCGGGTCTATCGCCGCGGGCCGGGACCGATCCCGAGCTGAGCCCGGATCGCCAGCGGAAAAGCTGGACTGTGACAGAGCCCTTGGCTATCGTCAGTCATCATATGACTTGGGGGCGAGTGTGACGTCGGGCAGCGGCAAGGTAGTGGTCGAGGATATCGCCTGGTGCTGGTGGACAAGGCCGCGTGCGGTGCGGCTCGGCAACGACGCCTGGTTCGCCGGGCTCGACACCGAAGGCGGTATCATCGCGGCGCGGCTCGACCTCTCGACCGGCGCGGTGGAACGCCGGCGGCTGGCGCAGTTCGAGGACGACGACCACAACAACCCGGCGCTGGTGGTTGACCCCGCCCGGCCGCTCGCCTGCTTCTACTCGCGCCACGACGCCGATGAGGGGATGCGGTTCCGGCTGTCGAAACGGCCACTCGACCTCAGTGAGTGGGAGGACGAGCGCGTCCTGCCGTTCTCGGGCTCGACCACCTACGCGCAGGTGCATGTGGTGGGCGACGAGTTACACCTTTTCACCCGCCTCGACGGGCCGCGCTGGGCCTGGATCAGCTCGCCCGACTGGGGCAAGACCTGGCAGGCGCCGCGCGATTTCCTCTGCTTCGACACCGACTGGCTGATCTACATGCCCACCGCCATGCTGGAGGATGGGCGGACGCTGCGCGTCGCCGTCTCGGGCCACCCGCGCGAAGCCTCGAAGAAGCCGCTGCATGACGTCTGGGCCTGCCTCGTCGATCTCATCACTGGCGATGTGACGAGCACCACCGGCACGCGGCTGGGCAATCTGCGGACGGGCGAAGGCCTGCCGATCAACTACGACCGGCTGGAGCTGGTGGCGAAGACGCCGGACGACCGGACCGCCAACCTGTTCGATGTGTCGAACGGGCCGGTGTTCGAGATTGGCTACACCAGCAAGCTCAAGGACGATTTTTCGACCCGCGACGCCAGGTATCACGTCGCCTCGCTGCGCGACGGCCGCTGGCTGGTGGAGGAGGTGGCATCGGCCGGAGCGAAATTCGGCTACATCGACGCGGGCTTCTATGTCGGCGGGGTGGCCTTCCCGGATCGTGCGGCGGCGGGACAGGTCTACGTGACGCGCGAGGAGGCTGGGCTCTGGCACCTCGAACTCTACCAGCGCGCCTCCGACGGACGCTGGACCGGCACCGATCTCGTGCAACCAGGCCCGACCCGCCTCACGCGGCCGTGGGCGCTGACCAACCCGACACCGGAGCTTTCGGTCGTGGCGCTGGCGCTCGAACGCTACGCCGATGACAGCTATTATGGTTCGCTCTCGCACCTGATCGGCGCTGCAGCGCCGCTTTCGCCATGAAAGCGGCGCCCATTGGACTGGGTGTGATCGGCTGCGGCTGGGCCGCCAGCGAGATCGCCCGCGTCGGCGTGGACTTGCCGCAACTGCGGATTGTCGCGGCAATGGATGTCGACACGGCGCGGGCCGCTGCATTCGGCCAGCAGACGCATGCGGCCGTGCACGCCTCGGTCGAGGCACTGCTGGCCGACCCTAGCGTCACAGCTTGTTATATCGGCCTGCCGCACGCCCTGCTGGCGCCGACGGTCGAGAAAGCGCTGGCCGCAGGCAAGCACGTGTTGTGCGAAAAGCCACTGGCGCTCGAAGCCGCCGAGGCGCGGCGGCTCGGCACGATAGCGGACGCCAAGGGTTTGAAACTCTGCGTGTTCTACGAGCTGCGGCGTGCCGGCACGGTGACCCTGGCCAGACGACTGCTGTCGGAGGGAGCGATCGGCGAGCCACGGCTCATTCGCATCCGCACCGTGATCGACAAGAAGCTGAGCTACTGGGGACCGTCCGGTGCGCTCAACTGGCGGGCGAGCAAGGCCCAGGCGGGCGGTGGCGTGCTGATGATGAACACAGTGCACCAGCTCGATACGTTGCGCTACATCACTGGCCTCGAGGTCACGCGCGTCGCGGGCGAAGTCGATACGTTCACCGCCCCGGGCGAGGTCGAGGATGCGGTGAGCGCCACGCTGCGGCTGTCGAATGGCGCGCTCGTCAGCCTGACGGCCGCCGCGCACAGCCCCGGGGCGCTGGGCGAAGAGACGATCGAGATCGACGGCATGCGCGGCCGGCTCGACCTGCCCGACCCGTTCGGCGAGGGACCGGTCCGGCTCTATCGCAACGGGGTGTGGGAAACACTCGAGGTGCCGCGTCCCGACAGTCACGCCCTGATGCTTGCCGACTTCCTCGCTGCGGTGGTTGATGGCCGCGACGTGCCGGCTGGTGCCGCCGATGCGGCCGCGGCGCTGAAGATCGTGAACGGCATCTACCGCTCGGCTGCCGAGGGCCGGACGATCAGCCTCGCCAGGTAGGCTCCAGCGCCGCGAACGCCTCGCGGTAGCGCGCATAAGCCGCCTCGTAGCGCGTATCCGGTGGCGCCTCGACCTCAGTCAGTTCAAGAGGAAGCGCGGCAGCGGCGGTGGCAACGTCCGGCGATCTGCCCGCCACGACCAGCGCCAGCAGCGCGGCGCCGAGGGCGGACGCGTCGCTGCTGGTCAGGACTTCGGCCGGACGGGCAGTGACGGCGCTGCGGATCTCGCACCAGAGCCGGCTCCTCGCGCCGCCGCCCATGATGCGCAGGCGATCGGTCGGCACGCCGAGGGCATCAAGGCGGTCGACCACGTCGCGCATGGCGAATGCCGTGCCTTCGAGCACGGCGCGGGCGAGATGGGCGCGGGTGTGGCTGGCATCGAGGCCGAGGAAGCTGCCGCGGGCGCCGGCAATCCATTTTGGCGCCATCGCGCCAGTCAAGGCGGGGATGAACAGCACGCCATCGGACCCGGGCGGAGCCTCGGCCGCGAGCGCCGAGAAGGCCTCGTCGGAGGCGATGCCGAGCAGGGCCGAGGCCCACCGCACGGCGCCGCCCGACAGCCAGCCGGGATTGCCGAGATGGTAGAGCCCGCCGGGATAGGCGTGGGTCTCGACCAGCCGCTCGGCATCGAGGATGGGGCGCTCGGCGAGCGCCGCCACGGTCTCCGCCGTCCCCAGCGAAACCGCGACGATGCCGGGGCGGCAGACGCCGCAGCCGAGGGGGTTGGAGAAATCATCACCTGTTCCGACCGCGACGGGAAGGCCGGCCGGCAACCCTGTGAGATCGGCGCCAGCCGTGGTCAGCTGGCCGGCAATTTCAGACGCTTCGGCGAGTTCGGGCAGGCGTTCGACGGTCGTCCCGAAAGCGGCGACCAATTCGGGGTCCCAGCCGCGGCCAGCGAGATCGTAGAGCATGGTCGTCGAAGCGAGGGAGCGGGCCATCACGGCGCGTCCGGTCAGCGCGGCGACGATGAAGCTCACCGGCTGGTGCCAGATAGCGACCTCGCCGCGGTGGGCGAAGCGCTTGCCCAGCCACGCGATTTTGCCACCCATGTGAGTAGCGTCGCGGACCAGCCCGCAGCGGGCGTGAACGAGGTCGGGGTCGATATGGGCGATCTCGGCCTCGCCACGCCGGTCCATCCAGATCAGCGCCGGACCGAGAGCCGAGCCGTCGCGGGCAGTAGGTACGCAGCCGTCGAGCTGGCCACAGATCGCCAATGCGGTGATATCGATCCGGGAGAGTCCCGCGTTTGCAATGGCTTCGCCAATGGCCGGGCGCAAGGCCGCGAGCCAGAGGGCCGGGTCCTGTTCGGCCCAGCCGGCTTGCGGGAAGGTCGGCTCGTAGCGGCAGCTGTCGGAGCCGAGGACCCTCAGGTCATCGCCGAGCACCAGCGCCTTGAGGCTGCGGGTGCCGATGTCGATGCCGAGGACCGGCACTAGGCAGCAGCGCTGTCGGCGATCACGTCACCCAGTTGCGACAGAATCGAGCCCTTGCGCGGGCTATAGGAGCCGTCGAACACCGCGGTGCCGATGGTGAAGGCGTCAGCGCCCGCGGCGGCCACGGCCTTGATGCGCTCGGCCGAGGCGATGGAGCCGGCGACGATCAGGTAACCCTCTGGCCCCAATCCCTTGCGGGCGGCACGGATGAGGTCGAGCGGTTCGGCCTCGGTGGCGCGGAAGGCGAGAAGATCGGCCCCGGCGCAGCCTTGCGCCATGAAGCTGGCGCAGTGGCCGGTGACATCGCCGGGGCCGCCGCCCAGCCTGGTCGGGTGGCCGACCGGGAAGCCGGGGAACGGGTAGTAGCTGGTGCCAGTGCCTTGAAGTATCTCTTGAACTCGCTCGACATCGGTACCGCCGAGCAGCCGGTCGATGCCGAGTTCGGCGCCGACCCGGGCGGAGTTCAGGGCGGCCTCCGGGGTCTCGGAGACGACTTCCATGTAGCTGATGGCACCGGCCTCCCGGATGCGATCGGCGAGCTTGCGCAGCGTGGCGGGATCGACGCCAACGTCCTTGAATCCCACATGTTTCAGACCCAACGGGGCGATCTGGTCGAAGACGTGGAGACAGTCTTCGACGGTCTTGTCGCCACGGGTCAGCATGAAGATAAAGTCCATGAGCACCTCCTCAGAGACGCGGCACCAGACCACCCAGCCGCCCGGAAGCGGCTGCGAGATCGAGCACAGTGTAGCGGTTGCGGATCTCGCGCGCATGGATGAGCGCGCCTTCGTAGAACGGGCGATCGAGGTGGATCGCCTCGGGCGTGGTTGGGGCGCCTGCAGCGGTCAAAGCCGCATGAATCTGCGCCGATGGAAGGGCGATCCTGCGCAGCTGGGCCACAAACGTCTGCCAGTTGGTGGCGATCTCGTGGTTGAGTTCCTCGGCGCGTTCGGCAGTGAGACGCTTGTCGACAAACTCGGCCCAGGTGGAGTGTCCGAGGTGATCGCCATAACGCGTTATGAACTCTGTCTCGGTCTCTCGGTCGGCGACCAGCGCAGGGGGGTGTTCCAGCATCGCTTCCTGCAGCCGGGCGATCGACAAGGTCGTGACGGCGATCTGCTCGCCGTGGAACACCGGCGGGCGATCCGATGGGCCGAGCATGTCGAGGTAGTGGCTGACGAGGTGTTCGGCCTGGCTCGCCGGCGCGCTGGAGCCGACGATGGCAGTACCGAAGCCGGAGAGCACCAAAGTGCGGACCAGTCGGCGCATGACGGCAAGGTCACCGCCGAGCAGGTCGGCGGCGCGCTCGATCAGCGCCGGTTCGTCATGGGCAAGGAGGGCGAAGGGCAATTCGCGGTAGCTGGTGCCGAAAAGCAGGTGCGAGAGCAGCCAGTCCCACTGGGCCGTGGCGCGACAGATGCTGTCGCCGAGGCCGGAACGGATCAGGCGGGGTGGCGCGGCGGCCAGCACCTCGAGGTCGAAGAAGGCACCTGCGGGAGCATGGGCCGGCAGCGTCTTCTTGTGGCCATCGACGGTGATGGAGGCGGTGAGCGAGGTGAAGCCGTTCATCGACGGGGCGGTGGCGAACACCGCGTAGGGCTTGCCATCGAGGGCGGAGGCGTACTTGGCGAGATCGTTGATGGTGCCCGAGCCGATGGCGACCAGCGCATCGGCGCCGGACGAAGCAACGCGCACCCGCTCCACTGTTTCGGCGTCGGGTTCAGGGTTCAGCGGCAACCGCACGGGTAGTAGGCTGAAGCGGCCGGAGAGGGCGCGCTGGATACGCTCGCCGAGCGCGGCGTACGTGTTGGGGTCGGAGAGGACGGCGAGGGTCTTGCCGAAGCCGAGGCGCGCGATCAGCTCGGCCTCGCTGCCGTCAAGCGAGTCCTCGATGACGAGGGCCCTGGTCGTCACCCCGACATCGTTGCCGGTTTCGGGATCGCGATAGCGTCCGTCGAGCAAGGCCTCGAGTGGATCGTCCGCCGCAACGCTCTGACGCAACTGCATTCTGCCCCGCTGCGACCGCGCCAAGCGGCTCGCCAAGTGATAAGTCATATGATGACTTTACTAGCACGCGATTCGAGGCGCTGCAACCGTTCAGCTGAGGTCGCGGATTGCCGTGGTGACGGCCGACTGCACGCCGGGCTCGGTGAGTGAATGGCCCGCAGCCTCGACGAAGCGAACGCTGGCGTTGCCCCACGCCGCGGCCAGCGCGTGGGCGGTCGCGGGCGGGCAGAGCAGGTCGTAGCGGCCCTGGACGATGATGCCGGGAATGTCGCGGAGGCGATGCGCCTCGGCCAGCAACTGGCCGGGCGCCAGCCAGCAGCCATGGCTGAAATAGTGGGCCTCCATCAGCGCGGTGGGCGGCAGGCGCGACACGGCAGTGTTGATACTGGCGAAATCGAGCCGCGAGTGGGCCGGGCGTATGCTCGCGAGAATGTCCTCCGTAGCGGCGTAGGCGCGGGCAGCCGGGCCGTGGACGGCGGGATCGAGATCGAGGATACGGCCGAAGTAGTGCGGCAGCGGATCGGCGCGCTCCGCCTCGGGGAGGAGGCTCAGGAAATCCTCGTGCAGCATCGGGTAGAAGGTTGCGAGCCCAGTGCCGAAGGCCCAGTCGAGCTCGGCCGCCGTGCCGAGAAAGGTGGCGCGCAGCACAAGGCCGGTGACACGGTTCGGATGCGCTTCGGCGTAGGCGAGGGCAAGGGTGGCGCCCCAGGAGCCGCCGACGACCAACCACTTCTCGATGCCGAGGCGCTCGCGGATCGCTTCCATGTCGGCGATCAGGTGCGGCGTGGTGTTGGCCTCCCGCGAACCTGACGGGGTGCTGCGCCCGGCCCCGCGCTGGTCGAACAGCACCGCGTAGTGGCGGTTGGAGTCGAACAGGGTGCGATGCATCGGCTGACAGCCGCTGCCGGGGCCGCCGTGGAGATAGACAGCCGGGATGTTGCCAGGCCGGCCGACGGTTTCGACGTGGAGCTCGTGGCCGTCCCCGACCGGGAGGCGGAAGATGGGCGAAGGCGGAGAGAGGTTATCCATTCAGGGTGACTACACCGGTTTCGGTGGGGTGCGGAAGGGTGTGGGGAGCGGGGGGCCGTCATGCTTCGACGGGCGCAGGCTGAGGGTGACTGCGCGCCGCCACCAACATGGATAGGATGACACCTCGGCGCTTTCTCACCCGGCGACTAGAAATTGGCCAGCGACTTCCGTTCGAGGAAGGGCGGCGTGGGCAGCATGGCGGGCATGTCGAAGCGCTCGCAGAGGTCCTGCAGGGTGTCGAGCAAGCCGGAGAACGGCACCTGGCGGCGGTATTGGCTGGGCACCAGCGCGATCAGGCGGCGGGGCGGGACGTTGACCTTGTATAGTTTTACGCCGACCGGCGGGCCGCCGCCCATCAGGGTGGAGATGGCCGGAGCGAGGCACACGCCGGTACCGGCGCGGACGAGGCCGATCGCCACCTCGAAGCTGCGGCACTGGGCGACGATGCGGTTCAGCGGCAGCATCTCGGAGTACCAGTCCTCGACCCGCTTGGTGTGCTGGGTGCCGAAATTGAACTGGATGGAGCGGCCCAGCACATCGAGGGCCAGCGGCGGCAGTTCGGTGCGCGGGGTCCTGACCTTGTCGAGATCGACGAAATCGGGGACGACCAGCACGTAGGGGTCGTCGATCAGCGGAATCTGCAGGAAGCCGACGCCGGCCTCGGCGATGGAGTTGGCGGCGAGCAGGCCGATGTTCACCCGGCGGCCGTAGAGCAGCTCGAGGATGTCGTTGGGGGCGGCCTCCTGGATGTCGAAATCGACATCGGGGTAGTCGTCCTGCGTCTGGGTGACGGCGCGGGGCAGCAGAACGCGCAGCACCGAGGTGATGCCGGCGATGCGCACCGTGGCCCGGTGGCCGCCCGAAAAGCGCTGCAGGCCCTCCTCGAGATCCTGCATGTTGCGCAGCACCGTCTCCGCGCGCGGCAGCAGGAACTTGCCGGCCTCGGTGATGACCATCTCGTTGGAGCGGCGATGGAACAGCTTGCTGCCAAGGGTGGATTCGAGCTTGCTCAATTGCTGGCTGAGCGACGGCTGGGCGAGGCCCAACTGCTTGGCCGCCTTGGTGAGCGTTTCGGAATGCGCCACAGCCCAGAAGATGCGGAGCTGGTGCAGCGTGACGTCGGGACGGCGCCCCACCTCGCCGGCCTTCAGCCGCTGCGGCTCCTGCGCCAGCGCCAGTTGCGCGGCCGTATCGAAATCAGGCGCGTCGTCATCGGCCTTCACGGGCATGCTTCTCCTCGATTCCATCAGGCTAGCGCGCCGGATGGCGGAAAGGCCAGTTATCCCGTGCATAGCCTCAGGCGGTGACTGCCGCGCCGGCGTCCCCCGGCGGCTCTTCGTCCGGGGCATCGGCGTAGGCCGCAGCGAGCTGCCGGTAGTATTTCGAGCGGAAGGCAATGATCGTGACGATCAGCCCGACGAGGCCGGCGATGGTGAAGACGAGCGCTATGCCGCGGGCCGGGCCGGTGCCGAACCAGCCGCCGATCAGCTCGGCGCCAAGTCCCGCCGTCATGAACGGAATGAAGAAGAACTCGGTGATCGGCCCGATCATGAACGCCGTGAGCGGCGAGGCGGATTGCTCGACCGACTGGGCGAAGCCGAAAACCCGGCCCTGGCGCTCGGGCGGCACCACCTTTTGCAGCGTGGTGTGCTCGGCGGCTTCGGCGTAGGGCCCGAGCAGCATCCAGATAAACATGCCGCTGGCGAGCAGCCAGATCGAGGGCTGGATGGTGAAGAGGCAGCACACTGTCCAGGTGACGAGGTTGACGAGCAGCAGCGTGCGCAGCGGCTTCTTGCCGAGGCCGGTCTTGGCGATGACGATGCCGGAAATGATGAAAGCAGTAGAGATGAAGCCGAACATGATGCCCCAGGCCTCTACCGAAACCAGCGACAGGCCGTAGGCGTCGAGCAGCGCCATGAAGACGCCGCCGAGGAAATTGTTGAAGCAGGCAAAGAGAATGAGCGCGAACAGACCGGGGACGCCGGCGATGACCCTGATGGTGCCCCTGAGGTCGACGCGCTTCGGTTCGGCCGGGGTACCGGCAGTGGGTGCGACGCGGCCTTCATCGAGCTTCACGGTGAGGAGGTGGAGGAAGACGACGACGGTGGCGCCAAGCGCCAGCAGCAGCGTCGCCAGCATGCCACCCCAGGCCACCAGCACGCCCGAAATCATCGAGGTGGTGAGGAAACCGATGCCGGTGACCATGCCGACGAGACCGTTCGCCTTGTCGCGCCGGTCCTCGGGAATGAGGATGGTGACGAGCGTCGACAGCGCGATCGAGCGGACATTGCCGGCGATGACGCCGAGCATGATGGGCAGCACCAAGACCCAGAGCATGAGGCCGTAAGGGTCGGTAAACGCCGCTTCGGGATTG
>Ga0123337_10004356_pt1 | contig 14481 bp, 15 predicted proteins | sample frozenSSSSmetaG_FD_89792 | JGI IMG/M metagenome (GOLD analysis project Ga0123337, IMG submission 89792) | Glacier valley bacterial and archeal communities from Borup Fiord, Nunavut, Canada, to study Microbial Dark Matter (Phase II) -... | ecosystem: Environmental > Aquatic > Freshwater > Ice >... | reverse complement strand
TATTCTTCCTGGCGATGGCATAGGTAAAGAGGTTACTAAAGAAGGTAAAAAAGTACTTGAGAAAATTGCAGTTAAATTTGGTCACCATTTTGAATACGATATTGCCACTATTGGGCACGAAGCAATTGAGCTTTCAGGCAACCCTCTTCCTGATGAAAGTCTGGTAAAAATGAAAAACTGTGATGCTATATTATTCGGAGCAGTTGGCCATCCCAAATATGATAATGACCCATCATCAAAAGTGAGGCCTGAACAAGGTTTATTAAAAATGCGTAAAGAATTAGGACTATATGCAAATTTGCGGCCTATTAAATTGTTTGATGAATTATTGGGCGCATCAAGTATTAAACCTGAAATTTTAAAAGGTGCAGATATTTTATTTTTTCGAGAATTAACAGGAGATGTTTATTTTGGAGAAAGAGGAAGAAAAGAAGAAGGAAATACTGCATTTGATACAATGATTTATTCTCGATATGAAGTAGAGAGAATTGCTCATAAAGCGTTTAAAGCCGCAATGACAAGAAGAAAAAAAGTAACTTCGGTTGACAAAGCTAATGTATTGGAAAGTAGTAGATTATGGCGAGAAGTAATTCAAGAAGTTGCAAAACAATATCCTGAAGTTGAAGTTGAACATCAATTTGTTGATTCTACTGCAATGCTATTAATTAAAAATCCAAAAGCCTTTGATGTTGTAGTAACTGGAAATTTATTTGGAGATATTTTAACTGATGAAGCTTCGCAAATTGCAGGTTCGATGGGTATGCTAGCTTCCGCATCAATAGGTGACGGAGTTGGATTATATGAACCAATTCATGGCTCCGCACATGATATTACAGGAAAAGGTTTAGCTAATCCATTAGCCTCTATTTTATCAGTTGCTTTAATGCTTGATATTTCATTTGGTTTAAAAGAGGAATCTGAAAATGTAATTAAAGCTATTGAAAAAGTTCTTAAGGAGGGTTTTAGAACAAAAGACATTGCTGATGCTCAGACACTTTCTGATAAAATATTAAATACTGAAAATATGGGAACAAAAGTTGTTGAAAGTCTTTGAGAAATTAAAATTTTTAACAAAAAGTTAATTTATTATTAAAGCACCAAATTAAATTTTTTTATATTATTTTTTGAATAATATTATTTTGTTTTATATTTGAAAATAAATTAATGAAGAACAAGAACTTACATATTATCCTAACTAACCTGATTGATAAGAATCTTATGATTTTTATTAAGAATATTATTATTATTAGGTACGTCGGAGGGTAATTGTTTAATATATTTTAAATAAAACGCCTTCCTCCAAACAGGGAAGGCGTTTTATTTACATCAAATTCAAAAATTTAAAATCTATTCACCATAAATTAAGTCTCCATGAGTCAAAAAATTGAAATTTTCGATACTACCCTTAGAGATGGCGAACAAGTACCTGGCTGCCAGTTAACAACTGAAGAGAAAATTATTGTTGCCAAACAACTTGAACTACTTGGTGTTGATATTATTGAAGCGGGTTTTCCGATTTCAAGTCCTGGAGATTTTAATTCAATTGTTCAAATTTCAAAATCTATTTCCGAACCAATCATCTGTGCTTTATCACGAGCTAAAAAGGAAGATATTGAAATAGCAGCACGTTCACTGGAATATGCAAAAAGAAAAAGAATTCATATGGGTATTGGGTCTTCTGATCTTCATATACAACATAAATTTAATTCTACCAGAGAAAAAATTTTAGAAATTGCTGTTGATACGGTTAAATATGCCAAAACCTTTGTTGAAGATATTGAATTTTATGCTGAAGATGCTGGTAGAGCAGATTTAGAATTTTTAGCAAAACTTGTTGAAGCTGTAATAAAAGCTGGAGCAACTGTAGTAAACATTCCCGACACCACCGGATACTGTTTGCCAGAACATTATGCTAAAAGAATAGAATATATTTTTGAAAATGTATCAAATGTGCATAAAGCAACAATTTCGGCCCATTGCCATAATGATTTAGGTTTAGCGACGGCAAATAGTATTGCAGCGATAATGCATGGTGCACGACAAATCGAATGCACATTAAATGGAATTGGTGAGAGAGCAGGAAATACTGCATTAGAAGAGGTTGTGATGATAATGAAAACCCATAGTGATCTTGGGTTTTATACTAATATTAATTCAAAACTTCTTTATCCTACAAGTCGTTTAGTGTCTGATTTAATGGGTATGCCAGTTCAAGCAAATAAAGCGGTTGTAGGTGCAAATGCTTTCGCTCATTCATCAGGTATTCATCAAGATGGTGTTTTAAAAAATGCTGAAACTTATGAAATCATGAATCCACAAGATGTAGGTGTATCAGCGGCTTCAATTGTTTTAACCGCAAGAAGCGGTCGTGCTGCTCTTCGCCATCGTATTGAACTATTGGGATATAAATTTGAAAAATCAGAAATTGATAAAATGTACCAACGTTTTCTTATTATTGCAGATCATAAAAAAAGAATGGAAGACCCTGACTTATTAGAACTTATAGGCGAATTTACCAATGTTAGTGAAAATATTAAAAAATAAAACAAGCCTAATATTTATCTAGTAGAATAATTATGAATTATAAAGAGCAGGATATTGAATTTGACAGAACCAAAATCTATGAACAACTTCATTATTCTCCCCAACCACCTGAATATAATGGTAGTTTGCCATGGATTGTGCAACAGCAAATAGCTGAAACTAATGGTATTCATTATCAAGATACAGTTGGAAAACTTAAGGATTATCCTGTTTACAATATGCCAGTTGAGTCTGTTGAAAAAGGTTTTATGCTTGATATTGGATGTGGTTGGGGTAGATGGTTGTTAGCAGGTGCAAATAAAGGATATATTCCAATTGGAGTGGACTTAAGGTTGGAGTTTTGCCAAGCAGGCTTGGAAACACTTCGTAATAATAATAAAAACGGTTATACTATTGTAGCAGACTTAAAAAGCCTTCCATTTAAAGAAAACATATTTGATTTGATTTGGTCTTATAGTGTAATTCAACACACACATAAGGATAGAATGTTAAATTGCCTTTCCAAAATTGATCAATTATTGTCGATAAATGGATACACCTTTCTAGAATTTCCTAATAGAAACGGTATTAGAAATAAGTTTGTAAATGTTTCAAAGGCAGATATAAATAAAGATGATTATAATTCATGGAATGTTAGATACTATACGATTGATGAATATAAAAACATTTTTGAAAAAGAATTTGGAAATTTTGAACTGCAAAACCACAGTTTTATAGGTATTGGAGTTCTTCCTGAAGATTTAAAATACGTATCATTAAAAAATAAACTTTTAGTTGGCATTTCATTATTTGGGTCTTTGTTAACCTCTATCATTCCCCCTCTTATAAATTTTTCAGATAGCATTTACATTAAAGCTCATAAAAATTCAAATCTTAAAGTTCAAGATTATAATTCTAATGCTGAATCGGTGATGAAATTTTTAGACTTAAATTCAATAAACCCGACAGATAACCTCAATGTTTGGCCCCTACTTTCCTGTCCGGTAAGTGGCGGTGATTTAATTTTAAATGATTCAAAAAATGCTTTAATTTCTTCAAAAGCACAATTGTCATATCCTATTGTATCAGGTATACCAATATTAATATCTTCTGAAGCTTCAAGTTTATAATTTATTCATGATAACTGAAAACTTTGCAACCCATTCAGATTTAAATATTGAATCTGCCTACAATAACATTAAAGCTGAAGTTTTTAATACTCCTCTCCAGTTTAATAAAAAGCTTTCGGATAAATATAAGGCTCGAATTTATTTTAAAAGAGAAGATCTACAGCTTGTAAGGTCATATAAAATTCGTGGTGCATTCAATTTATTGTCTCAATTATCAAAGCAAGAATTACAGAATGGAGTTGTTTGTGCAAGTGCAGGTAATCATGCACAAGGTTTTGCCTATTCATGTAATTTATTAAAAGTGAAAGGTATAGTATTTATGCCTGCTATAACTCCCAAGCAAAAGATTAATCAAGTTAAAATGTTTGGTGCGGATAATATTGAAATCGTTTTAGTGGGAGATACATTTGATGAATGTGCTGTTGAAGCTCTTGAATATACTTCATTAAATAGTAAAACATTTATACCGCCATTTGATCATATTAAAATTATTGAAGGTCAAGGAACTGTAGGTTTGGAAATTTTAAATGAATTAAAAGACATTGATTATGTTTTTGTTCCTGTTGGTGGTGGTGGATTAGCTGCAGGTTTGGGTTATTATTTCGATAAAAAATCTCCTGAAACAGAAATAATTGGCGTAGAGCCAGAAGGTGCTCCTTCCATGAAACGTGCATTAGAGTTTGGTGAACCGGTAATGTTGGAAAAAATTGAGAGATTTATAGATGGTGCGGCTGTAAAAAAGGTTGGCAAAATTACTTTCGACTTCTGTAAAAGATTTTTATCAGATATGTTATTAGTTTCGGAAGGTAAGGTCTGTTCTACAATATTAAAACTTTACAATGAGGAAGCAATAGTTGTAGAACCTGCAGGAGCTTTATCAATAGCAGCACTTGATCAGTATAAAGATAGAATTATTGGTAAAACCGTTGTATGTATTATTAGTGGAGGAAACAATGATATTGATCGAATGCAGGAAATTAAAGAACGTTCACTCTTATATGAGGGTTTGAAAAAATACTTTATTATCAGATTTGCTCAAAGGCCTGGAGCATTAAAACATTTTATGAACGATGTGATGGGGCCAAATGATGATATTGTCCGTTTTGAATACATGAAAAAAAATAATAAAGAAGCTGGTCCTGCGTTAATTGGTATTGAGCACAAAAGTAAAAGTGATTTTGATAATTTAATTCTTAATCTTCATAAATTTCAAATTAATTTTACTTTATTGAATGAAGATGAGAATTTATTTGAATATTTGGTTTAAACTTAATAAGTTGAAGCATGAAAATTAAATCTAATTCATTTTTAATATGTTTGATAGCATTTTTTGCGATTCATAACTTTGTTTTTTGTCAACAAAAACAATTTACGATTGAAAAGCATTTTGATGCCTTAAATAAACATAATATTACAGACTTACAGAATTTGTTTTCAGAAGATGCAAAAATTGAATCTACAGGATTTGACAGCATAAAAATAGGAGGGGCTGGGGTGAAAGAAATTTATTCAAGGTATTTTAAATCATCTCCTGACTTAAAATACAAAATTATAAACATCATTTATTCAGATAATGATGCTGTTGTAGAATACTTTTCTACAGGAACTATGGTTAATGTGGAAGATAAATTTTCTGAATTTATGAAGGGAAAAGTCTATACACTTAAAAACTGCACTATATTCAAATTTAAAGGTGATAAAATTATTAAAAGTTCAACCTATTTTGATCAACTTTCTTTTTTAAGACAAATGAAATATTTTGATCAAAAAAATAAATAATAATGCTTGAAATAGATAAAATTAAGTCTAAATTATATGAAAAGTGCTTAGAATATATTGATTTAAGAATTCAATCTGCAAAAAGCGCAATGGACGTTGCACAAGAAGCTGCAAACTCAGATACAAAAAGCAGTGCCGGTGACAAATATGAAACAACGCGTGCAATGATGCAAATCGAGAAAGATTTATCTGCCAGGCGGCTTTCAGAAGCACTTCAAATTAAGGCTGAGTTAGAAAAAATTAAAATAAATGTAATTTCTATTTCAGTTCAACCAGGAAGTTTGGTTTTTACATCTGATAATATATATTTTATTTCAATAAGTGCCGGTAAAATAAATATAGATAACCAAGTTTATTTTGCAATATCTGCAGAATCACCCATCGGAATTGCATTGCTTAGAAAAAAAATGGGAGAAGAAATCAATTTTAACAATAAAATAATTTTTATAAAATCTATTATATAAATGAAAAAGAGTTTGCAATATAATTTGCAAACTCTTTTTGAGAATTTAATTTTTAAGATCCACTTTTTATTGCTGCCTTCTTAACATTTCTAAAATTTCATTATGTGTTGCACCTGAAATGGCTTCTGGAGAAGGAAAAATTCGATGCTCATTTAAAGTATTAACTAATTTTTTATTCAGATCAGTTAATTTAATTAGCACCAAATGTGAAGCAACTTGTTGCGCTACACGTTTTAAAAAATCAATTTCGTGTTCTGATACATCATATAAAGACGCAATTTCCATAGCACCTAACACATATTCTTCAATTGTAATTGGTACAATTACCACTGTTCTTGGTGTTGCATAACCTAAACCCTGAGCTACTTTAGTGTATTGTTTTGGAATTTGAATGTCTTTTAAAACTACTAGTTCTTTTCTTCTCCATACCTCACCAATTAATCCTTCTCCATATTGAATAGTTGTTTGTTCTTTTTGTCTTGATGCAAAATATGCTTTTAATTCCATTGATGGTGTCCCTAATGAATCTTCAACCACATATATTGCTCCTTGATGACCTCCTAAATGTCGAACAACTGTAAAAATAAATTCGCTGAACTTACTTATCATTCCCATATTATGTTGACGAAGTATGTCACTTACTTTAAGTAAACCTTCGCTTCCCCATACCCTTTGCGTTTCAATTTCACCAACTTTTTTTAGTTGTTCATTTTGTGAATCAATTTCAATCATATGGCTTTTTAATTGCAATAGCATGGTTTTAAAATCTCTAGCTAAATTACCTACCTCATCTTGAGAATGAATAGAATCCAACATTAATTCTTGTTCTTGAATGCCGTTTTTTACAACAGATTGGGCAACACTATCAAGAGTAATTATTGGTTTTGATAATGAATGTGCGAAACCTAAACCAAATATACCTGCCAGCACAAGCAGACTAATGGCTGCAATTGCCATTATTAATAGGGATTCATTTACTAAACTACGAATGTTTTCACTTATTTTTTGGTGAAGGGCATTAATTTTAGTATCAATTTCTTGCATTAATTTATATATTCTACCCCTGTCTCCACTTTGCTCATCTAATCCAATTTGTTTTTCCAAAACAACTATCTTATCAAAAAAATTAAGATAATCATTTAACATTTGTAAGTCTGTAGGATTTGTAACAGATTTTCTAAGTGTTTGAGCAACATCCCAAAGTTTATTTACATAAGCGGTATCTTTTCGAAGAAAAAAATCTTTTTCATGCCTTCTTAATGTTAATATTTTTTCTTTACTTAGACTGCTATTGTTTTCTAATTGATGAACTGCTTTACGCATTTGACCTTCCCACCCATAATCTTTAAAACCCCGTTCTCTTACTAATTTGGATAAATTATCAAATAATGAACTATATTCTTCACTGGCAACTTTAACATTTTCCATATCGAAAATAACCCCAAGGTTTTTTACGATTTTATTTTTTTGCAAATTGGCAATTAAAGTTTTTAAGGAGTTCATGGTGGTGTGATGTAAAATTAAATTGCGACTCACACCGCTTTCCATAAAATCATTACTTCTCGTATCATAAGCTTGAAAATTATTTTCATATTTTCTGGTTTCCAAAGTCAAAATTCTTAACCTATCTAAATCAGATAAAGTATTTTGATAATCTTGGATCCGGTTGAGATAAATATAAAATATTGCACAATTCGCAAGAATAAACAATACAAATACTAAAAAAACGGATTGTAATTTTCGTTTTATGCTGTGTTTCATAAAATAGTAAAAATGATACCAGGCTTAAGCCAGATTTTGTAAAAATTAATAATACTTAAAATGAAATTAATTTAAGTATTTAAGGCTGGGTAAAAGGAATTTAACAATAGTAATTTTACAAAAATAGAAATCTAAAAACTTATTTGAGTTATTTAAATGTTAAGTTTTTAATATTATTACATAATTAAATTGTTTATTTAAAAAATATAATTAATATAATATTTTATATTATGATGACCTTTGGAAATATTTAAAATCTTCTTCATTTTTTAATTCGAAAACATTGACTACAACAACAGGCTCAGTGCCAGTTTGCCTCGTTACATATCCTTTTACAAATTCTTGAGCTGGGAATCTTTCACCAGAAATACATAAATTGCCATAACCTATTGGAGTTGCATATGTAATTAAAAAATACCTAATCATAAATTCTCTTTTATTTTAGTTAATTATGAATATATTAATATCGTTTTACTCATAATTATAAGTTAGAATTTTAAATTTATTTAATTTAAATATCAGCTATAAAATAAATAAATTATCGTGAGTTTTTTTAAAAGAAACCATAAAGATTATAAGACTGACTTAGAACTCATTAAACTTTATCAGCAAACAGCTGATTTGGCTTATTTGGGAGAATTATATGAAAGATATTCATCTCTGGTGTATGGTATTTCTCTAAAATATCTTAAAGATCGCGAAGAAAGCAAGGATGCTGTGATGCAGATATTTGAAAAATTAATTGTTGAACTTAAAAATAAAGAAATTAATAATTTTAAAGCATGGCTTCATGTTGTTGCTAAAAATTATTGTTTGATGTGGTTAAGATCTAATAAAGAAAAAGGATCTAAAGTAGGTTTTAATGATCAGATCGAAAATGAAAACACCAACTTGCAAGAACATATAGACGAGAGTTTTAATAAAAATAATAACGAAAATAAATTGATTGCACTCGAAAGTGCAATTGGAGAATTATCCGACGAGCAAAAACTATGTATAGATTTATTTTTTATGCAAAATAAAAGTTATAAAGAGATTAGTGAAATAACTGGTTTTGACTTAAAAAAAATTAAAAGTTATATTCAAAATGGTAAAAGGAATATGAAGGTGTTTATTGAAAATGCTACTAAAACCATTTTAATTTTCATTGTAATATTTACTTTATTTTTTGTATAGACAGATTAAATGTGGTTGAAGTACCAATCGAAATAAGATGGATATAAATGAAAAAGATTACTTAAAACTCTCCAAAATAATATCTGATGAAGATATTCAAAATTATATTTTTGGGAATTTAAGTGAATCAGACAAACATAAAATAGAATTAATATTATTAGATAATACGCTGGAAAGTGATGCTGTAGAAGGTTTAACATCAATTGAAAGTAAAGAAACTTTAAAAGAGGATCTAATCGAAATTAATAGGAGAATTAAAGAGCGAATTTCTAGAAGTGAGAAGTTATATCCAGTAAAACCTATAAAAATTTGGAGATATAATCCATTAAATATCGCAGTAGCTGCAGCTGTTTCAGTTTTATTGGTAGTAGTTGTAGTTTTATTTTTTTTAAAAATTGACTATTTTAATAAAAGTAAAGAGCAAAACAACGAAAAGCCAGTTCCAAGGATTGGGTTTAAAGCTTACTCATCATATCTTAAAAATAATGTACACTGCCCATTAGAAGCCTCAACAAATAAGATTAATTCATCGGTTTACTTAAATTTTGTTGTAAATGTGGATGGTAAGCCTTCCGATTTTAAATTTATTCATAAAATAGGCTTTGGTTGTGATGAAGAAGCCTTGAGACTTGTTAAAGAGGGACCTTCTTGGTTACCGGGTCGCAAAATGAATAAAGTAATAATAAAAAACTTTACATTAAAAATAGATTTTAATTGTGAAAAATCAGACTGATATTTGTTAAATTTTAAATGAAATCTTTTAAATGAGACAATTAATTTCAATTTTATTTGGAATAATAATCATTATTAATTTTACATCATGTGCTGCAAGTAAAGAGGAAGTTGCATCTCGCAAATTAAAAGATTTTTTAGAAGCTCTTAAAAATAAGGATTTTAAAAAAGCTAAAGAAAATGCTGATCCTTCTTCTTATCCTATGTTAGATAAAATCGAAAAAACCTATTTAAAAAATAAAAATAAGATAAAACCGGATTTAATAAATTTTGAAATTGAAAAGAAAGAAATAAAGGATAAGAATATTGTTTTTGATGTAAAAATAAAAGTGGGTGATAAAGAAAACTTAGAAAAATTTAATCTTGTTAACACACCAGGTAGCGATTGGGTGGTAGTTATACCAAAAGAGAATATTTCATTAATAAGAAATATAGTTTTCTGTAATCAATATAATATAATTATTATTAATGAAAGAAATCTTAATAGATTTTTTGAAGGGGATGATCAGGGTGAAAATGATGACAATGAAGAGCATAAAGATAAAAAAAGAAAGCATCGCAATCATGGACATGAAGATGATGAAAATGATGATTAATGAATACAGAATTATAAAAATATCTCCACAAGCATTTGTGGAGCTATTTTTTTTTATAGCTATAAAAAATTATTTAACCATGTTGCCAAAGGTTTTATTATATAAATCTATACTTTCTAAAATAATTCTAAAAGCATCATCACGACCTAAAAAATCTTCAACTTTTACTTCTTTGTTCTCCAATTTTTTATAATCTTCAAAAAATCTTTTAACTTCTGAAATTATATGCGGTGGTAATTGCGAAATATCATTCATATAATTTACCGATACATCATTATTAGCAACTGCAATAATTTTATCATCAGCTTCCCCTTGGTCAATCATTCGCATTACACCAATTACTTTTGCCTCAACAAGGCAAAGAGGTTGCACATCAATTTGAGAAATTACTAAAATATCCAAGGGATCTTTGTCGTCGCAATAAGTTTTAGGTATAAAACCATAATTGGCCGGATAATGTACCGCTGAAAATAAAACTCTATCTAATTTAAGTAATCCACTTTCTTTATCCAGTTCATATTTTGCTTTACTCCCTTTTGGTATTTCTATGATAGCTGTTACGATTTCCGGAGAATTTTTTCCATATGATACAGAATGCCATGGATTGAAGTTGTTCATTTTAATAATATTTTAATTTAATTGTTAGGATTTTTTAATAGGCACAAAAGTAGATAATTATTTGAGGTATAAAAGCGAAAAAGCGTATCAGTTTTGAATTGATACGCTTTAAATTTTAGAAAATATAATTATACACTTACTTTGCCTAATACATACATATCCCCTTTAGGTTGTAATTCGCCACCTTTTTTCTCCAATGTTATTGCAAATGCACTGGCATTGTCAATTTCTTTTAATTTTTGCATTCCGCTTTTTAATTCAAGCATGCCTGCATCAACAGGTTTGCCATCTATAATAGCCCAGAGCTGATATTGTTTTCCATTTGGTGCTTCTGGTAAATCTTGTGAAGCAAGAAGAACCATTTTTTTATTTTTATTCCAATATAATTTTACCCAAGATTTTGGAGCTACTTTCAAACCTTCTAACATCACTGTCTTGGTTTCTGGGTTTTGAAGTATATTCACATCAAAAACTAAGTTTTGATATTCTTTCTGAGTAGTTTTATAAGTGGAAGCAAGTTCATCATTTTTTGAATTAAGATCAGCCAACTGCCCTTGTGTTTTTTGCCACTTAGAATAAAAATAAATATTTGCTGCAATACTTGCAATTAATAAAATATAAGAAGCTGCAATTGCAAATTTTTGTGACCAAAAAGAGTTTTTAATTTCAGTATTTTTAGTTGTAGTGATAAAAGGCTTAACAGTTTCTTTCGACAAGTCGGCCATATTTTTTAATACTTTTTCCCTTAAATCTGAAGGAGGCTCCTGCTCAAATTTTAGTGCATAATTATCTATTGATAGCGAAATTTCATTAATTTCCATTTCTATTTCTGGATATAGCAACCTATATTCTTCAACTTGTTTTTCTTCCTCAGGTGAAGCAACTCCCAGTACATAACTTTCGAGAATTCCTGAGTTTAAAATTTCTTTTATTTCCAAAGTAGTGAAAAAATTTTTTTGTTTAATATTTACAGAACTAATACACGTAATTGATTGATCGCGGCCTTTATACGTGTTTTAACAGTTCCTAAAGGAATATTAAATTCTTCTGAAACTTCTGCCTGGGTATATCCTTTTAAATAAATTAAATCAATTAAAAGTTGATATTCCGGTCGTAGCTGATTAATAATCTTGTCCACTCCAATAAAGTCCGTGTGAAAATTTGTTTGAGTATTTGTTTGATTTTCAATTAGATTTACGTTATTTTCAACCGATTGGATTGAATTATTTTGCCTATAATCCTGAGATCTTATTTTGTCAATAGCACTATTTCTTGCAATATTTAAGATCCAGGTAAAAAGAGCACCTTTGCTTTTTTCATATAGAGAAATATTTTTCCATATTTTAACAAAAGATTCCTGCATTACGTCCGCTGCTATCTCTTCTGATCGTACAATTTTCAATATTACACCGTATAGTGCACTAGAATAATTGTCGTATAAAATGGTAAAACCCTTCTCATCATTTTGCTTTAATAAAGCGATAAGATCTTCTTCAGGTATTTTAATTTTTCTACTCAAAAGAATAAATTTTATAAGGTTAAAACAAAACTATTAATTTTGTTTGATAAATAAAATCTTATTTATCAAGTTTAAATCTTTAAAATATTAATAAACATAAAAAAGGTTACTAAAATTTAGCAACCTCTGTATAACTCAAAATTATTTTTATTGTTTACACACTACAATAATTAATGTACAATCATTTGTTCGATGAGGAAGGCATAAAGTAAAACAACTAATATTAAGTATGAATATTTAACATACCTAAAACGCTGAAATAATCCTGAAATAGTTATTGTCAAGCCTAAAATTGCACTTATCATCCAATGAATTCCAAGAAATTGAATACTTATAAAAGAAAGCCAAAAACCAAAAACAGGCCCTGCCATTGTTCTTTTAACTATTCGAACAAACTTTTTTCGACGGTATTTTACATTAGAATTATTTGTTGTATCCCAGGCACTTTTAATTAGAATATTCCAATCACCGTTCATTAATGTAATTTTTTTTGTAGTGTTCATTTTTTTTAATTTTGTAAAGGAGTCAACCTTTTTGTTTTAAGCATAAAACTCAATGTTAAGTTAATGTTATTAAAAGCAAAATTAAATAATTAATTATTAACATTTACGTAATATTAAAAAAATATGCCAAAAAAAACATCTTTTTTTTAAAGATCTTTTTTTTGGCATATTTTTTTACTTTTTTACATTTTTGGCAAAACAACTGCATCAAGAACATGAATAACGCCATTAGATTGGTATACGTCATATGTACTAATGTTAGCAATTCCTCCATTCTCATCTTTTAATACGATGTTATGATTTCCATTCATCATTGCTATTAGCGTTCCACCACTAACAGTTTTTAATGAAGCTTTTCCACCACCAGTTTTAATTAATTTACTAATTGCTTCAAAATCATACTTTCCAGATAAAACGTGGTAAGTTAATACTTTTGCAAGAGTCGCTTTGTTTTCAGGTTTTAAAAGATTATCAACAGTTCCTTCTGGTAAATTTTCAAACGCATCATTAGTAGGAGCAAAAACTGTAAAAGGACCTTTTCCTTTAAGTGTTTCTACTAAACCAGCTGCTTTAACTGCGGCAACTAATGTTGTATGTGCTTTTGAGTGCACAGCATTATCAATAATATCTTTTTGAGGAAACATTTCTTCTGATCCAACCATTACCGTTTTATTCATAGTTTGAGCAAAAGAAATAGATGTAGTTAATGTTAAAAAACTACATACTGCGCTAATCATTATAAGTTTTGTTTTCATAAATATTTTTTGTTTAAGAGTATGTGGAGATATACGCTTAAAGAATTCGATTTGGATTTAAGTGGAATAAATTTTTATGTGAAATTATAATAATAAAAATAATTATGTTAAGTAGAATATAATTATTTACAATTATTGATGAAAAATTGATTTCCATCTTCTTCTTGCAGTTGTGCTGAAATAGAAAATTCTTTACAAGCTTTTTCTATTTCTTTACTTAATAAATAAGCTTGCCCCAAATAAAAGTGCAAGTGTGGAATAGGAGAGGAGTTTGATAACTCAAAAGATTTTTTTAAATTATCAATAGCTTCTTGTTTTTGATTTAGTTTTAAATTTAACAATCCAAGGTTTCGATACACCCAAGGGTTTTTGTTATCTTTATTAAGAGATATATTTATATTAATCTTCGCATCTATATATTTACCAAGCATTATTTCACACAAAGCTTTATTATTGTAGAAATAAGAATCGGAAGTTTTTAGTTTTAATGCTTTATTTATCATTATTAAAGCATCATTATAATTTCCTTCTTCAATTAGTACTAGTCCCATGTTATTAAAAGCAACAGATTGAGTAGAATCCAATTGTATCGCTTTTTTAAAATCAGATTTAGCATTTTCATATTTTTTGAGACTATAAAGCAATGTTCCTCTATTAATATATGATTCAGTATAATTTGGCTGTAGATTTATTGCATGAGAAAATTCTGCTACAGCGTTATCATAAGCGTTAGACTGAGTACTTATTAAACCTAATAAAAAAAAATATTTTGATGAGTCAGTATATTTTTTTTTAACTTTTTCTAAATCATTTTTAGCTTCAATAAATTTCCCTAATTCAATTTCTACTTTGGCTCTATTGAAATAAGCAGCAGAAAATTCTTGATTTATTTTAATTGCAGCATTAAAATTATAGAACGCATCAG
>Ga0123337_10004355_pt1 | contig 14488 bp, 15 predicted proteins | sample frozenSSSSmetaG_FD_89792 | JGI IMG/M metagenome (GOLD analysis project Ga0123337, IMG submission 89792) | Glacier valley bacterial and archeal communities from Borup Fiord, Nunavut, Canada, to study Microbial Dark Matter (Phase II) -... | ecosystem: Environmental > Aquatic > Freshwater > Ice >... | reverse complement strand
TAAGGCACGGTGCGCGATGCGCGCGGATTGACTTCCAGCACATACACGGTGTCGCCCTGAATCGCAAACTGCACGTTCATCAGGCCGACGACCTTGAGCGCCTTGGCCATCGCGACCGTCTGCCGCCGCAATTCATCCTGCACGTCCGCAGACAGGCTGTAAGGTGGCAATGAGCATGCAGAGTCGCCTGAATGCACGCCGGCCTGCTCGATGTGCTGCATGATGCCGCCAATTACGACCTGTTCGCCGTCCGACAAGGCGTCGACATCGACCTCGATCGCATCGTTGAGAAAACGGTCAAGCAGCACCGGCGACTTGTTCGAGACCTTCACCGCCTCGGTCATGTAGCGTCGCAGATCGGCTTCCTCGCGGACGATTTCCATTGCGCGACCACCGAGTACATAGCTGGGGCGCACCACCAGCGGATAGCCGATTTCCTCGGCCATGCGGATTGCACTTTCAGGGTCGCGCGCAGTGCGGTTTGGCGGCTGTTTCAAACCCAGTTCATGCAGCATGCTCTGGAATCGCTCGCGGTCTTCCGCAGCATCGATCATGTCGGGACTGGTACCGATGATGGGCACGCCGTTGCGCTCCAGATCGCGCGCCAGCTTCAGCGGCGTCTGGCCACCGTATTGCACGATCACGCCAAAGGGCTTTTCGATACGCACGATTTCAAGCACGTCTTCCAGCGTCAGCGGCTCGAAATAGAGACGGTCGGACGTATCGTAATCGGTTGAAACGGTCTCCGGATTGCAGTTGACCATGATGGTTTCGAAACCATTTTCGCGCAGCGCCAGCGCAGCATGCACGCAGCAGTAATCGAACTCGATTCCCTGGCCGATGCGGTTCGGTCCGCCGCCGAGCACCATGATTTTCTTCGCATTGGAAGGCGCAGACTCGCACTCTTCTTCATACGTGGAATACATGTAAGCGGTCTGTGTGGCGAACTCAGCCGCGCAGGTGTCGACCCGCTTGTAGACCGGATGAATCGCCAGAGCGGCACGTTGCGCACGCACCGCATGCTGGTCGGTACTTAGCAGTTTGGCCAGGCGACGATCGGCGAAGCCGGCGCGCTTCAATTGCCGCAACTCGTCACGGCCAATATCGGACAAGGCGCGGCCTGCAAGCGAGGCCTCCATTTCGATCAGTTGCTGGATCTGATCGAGAAACCAGGGGTCGATTTTCGAGTGATCAAATATCTCAGCCTGGCTCATGCCAACGCGGAATGCATCGGCGACATACCAGATCCGCTCGGGCCCTGGCGACATCAGTTCGGATTCGATTTCGTCGCGGTCGGTCGTTTTCGGATCGAAACCATCCACGCCCACTTCGAGCCCGCGCAAAGCTTTTTGCAATGACTCCTGGAAGCTGCGGCCGATGGCCATCACCTCGCCCACCGATTTCATCTGGGTTGTCAGGCGGTCATCGGCCTGCGGGAATTTCTCGAAGGCAAAGCGCGGAATCTTAGTGACGACATAATCGATCGACGGCTCGAACGATGCCGGGGTCGCGCCACCGGTAATGTCGTTCTGCAACTCGTCGAGCGTGTAGCCGATCGCCAGCTTGGCGGCAACCTTGGCGATGGGGAAACCCGTCGCCTTCGACGCCAGCGCCGAGGAGCGCGACACACGCGGATTCATTTCAATCACCACCATGCGCCCGTCGACAGGGTTGATGGAGAACTGCACGTTGGAGCCGCCCGTTTCCACGCCAATTTCACGCAGCACGGCCAGCGAGGCATTGCGCATGATCTGGTATTCCTTGTCGGTCAGCGTCTGCGCCGGCGCAACCGTGATGGAGTCGCCCGTGTGCACGCCCATCGGGTCGAAATTCTCGATCGAACAGATGATGATGCAGTTGTCATTGCGGTCGCGCACCACCTCCATCTCGTACTCTTTCCAGCCGAGCAGCGATTCTTCGATCAGCAGTTCCTTGGTCGGGGAGGCTTCGAGTCCGCGTTCGCAGATGGCGATGAACTCATCGCGGTTGTAAGCGATGCCGCCGCCCGAGCCCCCCATGGTGAACGACGGCCGGATGATCGACGGAAAGCCCAATGCGGCCTGCACCTGCAAGGCCTCCTCCATGCTGTGCGCAATCGACGAGCGCGCAGAAGCAAGACCGATTTTGGTCATTGCATGCTTGAACTTTTCGCGGTCCTCAGCCTTGTCGATCGCCTCCTTCGAGGCGCCAATCATCTCGACGGCGTATTTTTCCAGCACGCCATGCTTGGCCAGATCAAGCGCACAGTTGAGCGCGGTCTGCCCCCCCATGGTCGGCAGCAGCGCATCGGGACGCTCCTTGGCAATGATCTTCTCGACGATCTGCCAGGTAATCGGCTCGATGTAGGTGACATCCGCCATGTCCGGGTCGGTCATGATCGTCGCCGGATTGCTGTTGACGAGAATGACTTTGTAGCCCTCTTCGCGCAGGGCCTTGCAGGCCTGCGCGCCGGAATAGTCGAATTCGCACGCCTGCCCGATGACGATGGGGCCGGCGCCGATGATGAGAATGCTTTTGAGGTCTGTGCGCTTAGGCATGGTCAGGATACCGGGGCGTGATCGGCCATCAATTGAATAAATAGGTCGAACAGATAACTCACGTCGTGCGGGCCGGGACTGGCTTCGGGATGGCCCTGAAAGCTGAATGCCGGCGCATCGGTGCGGGCAATGCCCTGCAACGAACCATCGAACAATGAAACGTGGGTGCTACGCAGATTGGCCGGCAGGGTCGATGCATCCACCGCGAAGCCGTGGTTCTGGCTGGTGATCGCCACCCGCCCGCTATCAAGGTCCTTGACCGGGTGATTCGCGCCATGGTGGCCAAATTTCATTTTCACGGTCTTGGCGCCCGAAGCCAGCGCGAGCAACTGGTGACCGAGACAAATACCAAAAACCGGGATTTTTGCCGCGACCAGTTCGGCAATTGCACGGATCGCGTAATCGCAGGGCTCGGGATCACCAGGGCCATTGGAAAGGAACACGCCATCCGGCTTCAGCGCCAGCACGTCGGCCGCAGTCGCGGTGGCGGGCAACACGGTCAGGCGGCAGCCGCGTTCCGCCAGCATGCGCAGGATGTTGCGCTTGACGCCATAGTCGAACGCGACCACATGAAAACGCGGCGCGTCCTGCTTGCCGTAGCCACGCCCCAGACGCCATTCGGTTTCGCTCCAGTCGTATGCGGTCGACACGCTGACCACCTTGGCCAGGTCCATACCGGCCAATCCTGGAAATCCCCGTGCAGCTTCGAGCGCTGCCGCCTCGTCCACATTGCCCGCCATGATGCAACCACTTTGTGCGCCCTTTTCCCGCAGCACACGGGTCAGGCGTCGCGTATCGATGTCCGCAATCGCAACGATATTCTGACTTTTCAGGTAATCCGGAAGCGACTGACTTGCGCGAAAATTCGAATGCAGGCGAGGCACATCGCGCACGACCAGACCCGCTGCGTGAATGCGGTCCGCTTCGACGTCTTCGGTGTTGATGCCGCTATTGCCAATATGCGGGTAGGTCAACGTAACGATCTGACGTGAATAGGAGGGGTCAGTGAGAATTTCCTGATAACCGGTCATTGCAGTGTTGAACACCACTTCGCCGATTGCCATTCCATCGACACCAACTGAGAGGCCGCGAAATACCGAACCGTCAGCTAAAACAAGGATGGCGGGCTGGTTACGTGACAAGTGAGACTCCGGAAGCAGGTGACAAAATTCAGGCGGGCCGCTTTCGCAACCCGCCTGAATTTTAATTTCTGGATTGTAGCCGAATTGAGCCCCTGCTTCAACGTCCGGCAACGCCTGCAGGGGTCCTCAAGCGGTCACTCAAGGCTGGAGATGATCGAGTTCACCCTCCATGTCGAGTTCGGTCAACTCGGTAAAACCACCGATGCATTTCCCCTCGATCACGATCTGCGGAACCGTTCGCGCACCATTCGTGACCACGGAAAACTCTTTCATCGCTTCGTGATCGAGATCGATACGAACTTCATCGTATCCGATTCCGCGTTTATCCAAAAAAGCTTTGGCCTTGACGCAAATCGGACATGTTCCTGTGCTGAATACCTTGACAACGTTCATGGTGTTTCCTGAGGTTACTTACTTGAGATTAAGCACATCGCGCATGTCATACAGGCCAGGCGACCGCCCTTGCAGCCATTTGGCTGCGCGCAGCGCGCCCTGTGCAAAGGTTGCGCGACTGCTCGCCTTGTGCGTGAGTTCGACCCGCTCGCCGACACCCGCGAAAAGCAACGTATGATCCCCCACGATATCGCCGCCACGCACCGTGGCGAAACCTATGGTTTGGGGGTCACGCTCACCCGTCACGCCCTCGCGACCATAAACAGCACACTGTGCGAGGTCACGGCCGAGGGCTCCCGCAACGGCCTGCCCCAGACCCAGCGCCGTTCCGGAAGGCGCGTCAACCTTGTGCCGATGATGGGCTTCGATGATTTCAATGTCGTACCCGTCCTCCAGCACTTGCGCCGCAATCTCCGCCAATTTCATCAGCAGATTGACGCCGACGCTCATATTCGGGGCAAAAACAACAGGGATGTGACGCGCCGCCGCCGCAATGTTGGCCTTGCCCTGTTCATCAAATCCCGTCGTGCCAATGACAAGGGGCACGCCAGCATTCACGCACGCTTCCAGGTAATTCAGGCTTGCTTCCGGGCGGGTGAAGTCGATCAACACCTGCGCGCCTTGCAGGGCATCGGCAGGCAAATCGGTTACCCGCACGCTGCTGGCCATACCCCACGCTGCGCCGGGGTCAACACCCAGCAAAGGGCTTGCCGGCCGGTCTATCGCCGCGTGAAGGGCGCAGTTCGCATCTGCTGCAACCGCCTCAATCAACGCGCGACCCATCCGTCCAGACACGCCGGCAATCGCAATCTGCACAGTCATGGCTGACTTTCAGGCAAAACGTCCGTTCCGCTATCAGGTGACCGGCCTGGCTCGGCGGGCAATCGTGGGTCGACATATTCAGGCGCGTTTTTCGGGCTGGGCAACGGTTGGACGATGCTGCTCGGAGTGGAGGATGAATTCGAGGTCGGCAAGGTCGGTTCGGACGGCGATGAAACCGGGACAGTCACAACCGGTTTCGCAGCCGGCATGGACTTTTCATCTACCGACGGAAGGGAGTCGGAGGATTGAGCCGCCGGCACGGCAGCAGGCACATCGCCTTCGATGCGTGCAAGCGTATCGCCATCAAAAAACAGGGTGATCCGCTTTTGCTCGACGAGTTTTCCCGCTTCGTAAAACACGTACACATAATCCCAGCGATCATTGTGGAAAGGATCGACCACCAATGGCGTACCCAGCAAAAACCGGACTTGCGAACGGCTCAGGCCAGGTTTCAGACGAGCGACGCTATCAGGATCAAGCGCATTCCCCTGCTGCACGTCAATACGGTGCGGGCCAATTTTCTGGATGGCCGAACAACCGGCAAGCAGACTGAAAAACAAAATGGAAAACAGAAAACGACGCATAGCCAAGAAGCCGAAAGGGATAGGGCGGGGGGTTAAAAGACGTATCATAACGTATTCATGTTCCCGTTCCTGGAGCCTCCATTGAGCAACCCTTCCGACCTCAAAAACATCGGTCTTAAGGCCACGCTGCCCCGCCTGAAAATTCTCGATTTGTTCGAGCAAAGCAATAAAAGGCATATGACTGCCGAGGAGGTTTATCGCCTGCTTACCGACGACGGCCAGGACATTGGGCTGGCCACGGTGTATCGCGTGCTTACGCAATTCGAGCAGGCGGGCCTGTTAATGCGCCATCATTTTGATAGCGACAAGGCCGTATTCGAACTCAACCATGGCGATCACCACGACCATTTGGTCTGCCTGCAATGCGGAAAAGTCGAGGAATTCATCGACGCCGAAATCGAGAAACGCCAGCACCGCATTGCCAAGGAACGCGGCTTCGCCATCCACGATCACTCCCTGCAGATTTACGCTGACTGCATCAAAGAAAACTGTCCCAACCGCAAGCCTGCGACTTCACGTCAACGCTGACTTGTTTGATCCAGGACAGGCTTGAGCGCTTGACACAGGCTTGCCACGCCCTCAACCAAACGTGGCGTTGGGCGATGTAGCCGATCTGCGTCGATACGCAAAAACGCCCCGCTCCTGACTGCGGGCAGTCCAGGGAAATGCTGCCATTGCGCGCGCATGTCGGGGCTGTCGCTACCGCTCATGATCACCTCGGGTGCACGCTGCAACACGGCTTCTCGCGAGACAACCGGTGACAGCCCGTGCAAGTCTGAAAACACATTGCGCGCGCCGCATAGCGTCAACGCATCGCTGATCCAGTGGGTACCGCCCACCGTCATCAGCGGACGATCCCACACCTGATAAAACACCCTAAGCGGCGGGCGCCCCAGGCGTGGCGCCTGCAACGCAGCCAGGCGCGCAATGAAATCCCGTGCAGCCAACTCCCCCGTCAAACCATGTCCCGTCGCGCGACCCAACAAGCGCAACAGGCGCACGACGTCGCTGAGCCGGGTGGCACGGGTCTGCAATATCGGCAAGCCCATCTTTTTCAGGCCATGAATATCCGCCGCACGGTTGCCGTCCATCCAGACGACTATCAAATCAGGCTTGAGCGCCAGAATCCGTTCGAAACCAATCCGGCTGTAATCACCGACACGGGGCAGCTTCAATGCAGCTGGCGGATAGTCGCTGGCGCTGTCTACCCCCACCAGCTGCGAGCCCGCGCCAACGGCAAACAGGAGCTCAGTGAGGTGTGGTGTAAGTGAAATGATGCGCTGCGGCGGACGCGAAAACTCGAGGGTCTGCCCTGCATCGTCAATGACCCGGATCATCGCTGCCTGTGCAGGCAACGCCAGCAGCAAACAGAGCCACGCAACAAGGCAACGAGTCACTGCCCGGGAAGACTTCCGCCATGAAAGATCAGGCTTGCGTGACCTTTACTGAAGCGCAAACGGGTTAACGAGGCACTCGCCACCTCAATCCGATAGGCATATTGCAAGGGGATATGCAGCGCCCAGGCAAGCGCCATGCGCACTACCCCGGCATGCCCGACCACCAGCACATGCTGATCCTGGCTGGTGGCTACAACCGTCTCCAGTCCTGCAGCCACCCGTGCCTGAAATGTCGCCAGCGGTTCGGCGCCTTCCGGGCGCGCATGAACGGGATCGGCCTTGAATCGTGCCAGCGTACCCGGGGTCTCCTGTTCGATTTCGACAGCTGTCTTGCCTTCCCACACCCCAAATCCGACTTCCTGCAACCGGGAATCAAAAGCGAGCGGCAGATTGTGACGCCCGGCTATCGACTCCGAAAAGCTGCGGCAGCGCATTAAAGGAGAGGATACGATTCGCGTCCAGGGCGCCTGATCCCCTACCGCCGCACGCATCTGCGCCCAGCCTTTTTCTGACAGGGGATCGTCGATCTGCCCCCGATATTTACGCCCGCCAACCGGCTCGCCGTGGCGCATCAGGTCCAGTGTCACGCTCATGCCAGCAGCACCAGATTATCGCGATGGATCAACTCGGGCTCATCGATATAACCCAGTTCGGTCTCGATCGCACTGCTCGGCTTGCCCGCAATCCGGCGGGCCTCGCTGGCACTGTAATTAGCCAGCCCGCGCGCGATTTCACGACCGCTGATATCGATCACAGCCACCACTTCACCCCGTTCAAACTCTCCGACTATGCTTTTCACTCCGACCGGCAACAAGCTCTTGCCTTCATCGCGCAATGCGCGCACCGCCCCCTCGTCCAGCACCACGCCGCCATGCAACTGCAGATGGTCGGCCAGCCACTGACGCCGCGCGGCGAGCGGCGCCTGGCGCGCCACCAGCTGGCTGCCGATCGCCTCACCTGCGGCCAGGCGCAACAACACCCTGTCCTCGCGTCCGCTGCAAATGACCGTGTGCGCGCCACTGCGCGCCGCACGTTTGGCAGCGAGAATCTTGGTCAGCATGCCGCCCGTGCCTACGCTACTGCCCGCTCCGCCCGCCATGCGTTCAAGTTCGGGGTCGCCTGCATGGGCATCGCTTACCAGCGTTGCAGTGACATCGCGACGCGGATCGGCGGTATACAAACCGGTCTGGTCAGTCAGAATAATCAGGCAATCCGCTTCGATCAGATTCGTCACCAGTGCGCCCAGCGTGTCGTTGTCGCCCAGGCGGATTTCATCGGTGGCCACGGTGTCGTTTTCGTTGATGATCGGCACCACTTTCAATTCCAGCAGCGTGCGCAGGGTGGAACGCGCATTCAGATAGCGCGTGCGATCAGCCAGATCTTCGTGGGTCAGCAGCACCTGCGCAGCGTGCAGTCCATGCGTGCGAAAAATCGACTCGTACGCCTGCACCAGGCCCATCTGACCCACTGCGGCGGCGGCCTGCAATTCGTTGACGGCCTTGGGTCGCTTGCTCCACCCCAGGCGCGCAATGCCCTCGGCGATGGCGCCGGAAGACACCAGCACGACTTCCTTGCCTTGCGCCGCGAGTGCAGCAATTTGCTCGGCCCAGCGTGCCAGCGCAGCATGATCGAGCCCGCGCCCGTCGGCGGTGACCAGGCTGGACCCCACCTTGACGACAATGCGCCGGGCCTGTTTGACAATCGAGCCGTTCATCGTGCCGCCTGACGCAAACGGGCTATGGCTTCCTGGCTATTCCTGACCGACAAGCCATCAGGACAGAAATGCTCTTCAAACAAGGCTTTCTGATAAGAGAGCTGGGAACGGAATTTAATTGCTGACCAGCCAGCATTGCGCGCTTCTGACCAGGTGCCGTCAGGATGCCCGTAGGCATACAAACGATATTCGCCAGATTCACAACGCAGCCCCTCGAACGAGACATTTTTTGCCCCACCCGCCGCGTCGATCACGACCGTATAGCGAATCACACCGTCCCCGCCAACGCCAATCGAAGTGGAATCGATGAAATAGCGGTTACGGCTCACAGGAGAAACCCTGAAAGGAAGCAGATTCTCTGCCTTGGGGTACGCAGGGAGTTGTGCCTCTGTCTCCACCCAGGGCTTGTCTGCTTCAAAGTCCCGCTCAACTTCCCCCCATTCAGCATGAGCAAGCAGGGGGAAACACATTGCAAACATCAGGATTTTTTTCATGGGTGCCATTTTATGGACTCCGCCCAAAAATGTCTTCGCCCATATGCAAGCGCACGCAATCAGTCCCATCGAGGGGATGTCGGATATTGATATGAGGAGGGAACCACGTGGATGAAATAACGCTTTTGAATGGCAGCACGCCATTGGAGTGAATGGCAGCTATCTGAATAGCATCAGACCTGAATCGCGGCCGGGTGCAGCAAAACGGCAACGCATTGGCGTTGCCGCTTTTATTTCATCAAACCGTCCTGCTTACCGTCAACCGGATGTCTACCGACGAATGGAGCAATCTCCACACCCGTATCCTGGTGCGGGGCGGCCATTAACTCACGCCAGATCAGCCACCAACGCGGTACGTACGTTTTCAGCCAGCGTGATTCCGTCAACCGGATAAGCAGCCAGGTCGACTCCCATCTGGATGGCCGCACCTGATTTGGCGGCCGCTATCGCGGAAGCATCGAGTTCAAAACGCAGAAAGTGCACCGCCGAGGTTTTTTCCGCATTTTCGCGTTCCATGTCCTCATCCGCGATGGCATGGCTGCGGGCATGGTCGGCCACCTGCACCCACACACGTTCCTCGATTCCCTTGAGTTTTGCCAAGGCGACCTGGCGCTCGTCTGGGTCGGGATACTCGATCATCATGGTGGCTTTCCAGTTGCTGCCGTCCGGAATCAGCGGATTGTAGGCATCAAGTTCATCCTGGATGCCCGCATCCTCGAAAGTGCGCTCGGCGCGCAGCATTTCCTGGATCTGGTAACGCATGGTTTTTTCATCTTCAAAAATCAGCGTCACGTGCTCGCCCAGCATCACGGAACGATTTTTCTTGTGCGCGATCATGTCGCTGCGATAGGCCGGGCGAACCTTGGCGTAGCTTTCCAGGCTCATCAGGCTGTCACGTGTAATGTGCGGCATGTAGTTCTCCTTGCTCAAAATGTTATTCAAGACCGTACGCAATGCGCATCAGCGTGATCGGGTGCTGCTTCTGGGCAGTGGCGGCTTCTCCCATCCCCTGCAGGATGTGACGCGCGGCAATCGCGCAGTCCGAACTGACATAGTCGGGTTGCGGCTCGGCCATCTGGCGGAACACCGCTTTACCGATTTTCATCGACTTGTCGAAGTACTCGCTCTTCACGCCCCAGGTGCCGTCGTGCCCTGAACAGCGCTCGACCATCGTCACCTTGGCGCCGGCCAGCTGCAAGGCGTCACGCGTCTTGTTGCCGATGTTCTGCACCCGCTGGTGACACGGCACGTGATAGGCGACCTTGCCAAGCTGCGCCTTGAAATCGGTTTTCAACAGGCCGTCGACATTGCGCGCCATCAGGTATTCGAATGGATCCCACATGGCCTCCTTGACGGCCTGCACATCGCCGTCGTCGGGGAACATCAGCGGCAGTTCCTGCTTGTACATCAGCGTGCAGGAAGGCACCGCAGTGAGGATCGCGTAGCCTTCGTGCGCAAGCTTGGCCAGATGCGGAATATTGACTTCCTTCAGAGTCTGAACTGCATCGAGATCGCCCAGCTCGAGTTTAGGCATGCCGCAGCAAGCTTCCTTCTCGACCAGCACGGCAGGGATTTCGTTGTGCGCGAGCAGTTTCAGCAGATCGTGGCCGATACCTGGCTCGTTGTAGTTCACATAACAGGTTGCATAGATCGCGACCTTGCCGGGTGTCTTGGCGCCGGCTTTCACCGCGAAATCGCTGCGTGGCCTGGCGGTCGAACGGAATTTTGCGCTGTCGTATTCGGGCAACTGGCGATCAGGATGGATATGCAGCACGCTGTCGACCAGCTTGCGGATCGGCTTGCTCTTCAGGCTGGCGTTCACGGCCTGCACCACCACGGGAATCGAGGCGAGCTTGCCCATCGCATCGGTCGATGACAGCAACTTGTCGCGGAAGCTGGTTCCGCCTTTCTGGAATTTGATGGCCTTGGCGCGCAGCATGGTGTGCGGAAAGTCGAGATTCCACGGATGCGGCGGCACGTAGGGGCACTTGGTCATGTAGCAGAGGTCGCACAAATAGCATTCGTCGACCACTTTCCAGAAGTCGGGTTTGGCAACGCCGTCGACTTCCAGCGTCGACGATTCGTCGATCAGGTCGAACAACGTCGGAAAAGCCGTACACAGCGACACGCAACGACGACAGCCATGGCAAATATCGAAGGCGCGTTCAAGCTCGTGCATGAGCTTTTCTTCGCTGTAAAAATCCGGATTTTTCCAGTCGAGCGGGTGACGGGTGGGGGCTTCGAGGCTGCCTTCACGAATGCTCATGCGAACTCCAGTTTGGAATTGGTATCAATGACAAGATGGTTCAAAAAAAAGCGGGCCGCAATCGACCCGCTTTTTGTTTTGGGGGCCGATCAGGCGCCCAGGCTGTCCAGTGTTTTCTGGAACTTGTTGGCGTGCGAGCGCTCGGCCTTGGCCAGCGTCTCAAACCAGTCGGCGATTTCGTCGAAGCCTTCCGAGCGTGCATCCTTGGCCATGCCGGGGTACATGTCGGTGTATTCGTGGGTCTCGCCTGCGATTGCGGTCTTCAGGTTATCGGCGGTAGGGCCGAAAGCCATGCCGGTTGCGGGGTCGCCGCATTTTTCCAGATACTCCAGGTGGCCGTGCGCGTGGCCGGTTTCGCCTTCAGCGGTGGAGCGGAACACGGAAGCCACATCGTTGAAGCCTTCAACGTCGGCTTTTGCTGCGAAGTAGAGGTAGCGGCGGTTGGCCTGTGATTCGCCCGCGAAGGCGGCTTTCAGATGGTCTTCAGTTTTCGAACCTTTGAGCTGCATGTCCTGATCTCCTGTATTGAATGGATTGCCTTGCGGCATGTTGAGTAACTTAATCCCTGTCCGGGCTTGCACCAGGGAAACCGGTTTTTTAGACTTAGTCTAATACCTGAACGAAGATTAAGCCCGGCGAACAGGGCCTGTCAACCTTGGGAACGAACACCCCTTGAAGGACAAGGCCAAAGCCACCAGCGTTCCCTTTCAAGAGGTAAACTTCAAACCCAGCCGGAGATAGACCATGACTTTCGACAAGACAAAAACCGACGCCGAATGGCGCGCCGAACTCAGTCCCGAGCAATACCGCATTCTGCGCGAGCATGGAACCGAGCGCGCCTTTACCGGCCAGTATTGGGATAACCACGCAAACGGCGAATATCGCTGCGCGGCATGCGGCGAACCGCTCTTTACATCGCACACAAAATTTGATTCGGGCACGGGCTGGCCGAGCTTTTACCAGGCCATCAATCCCGATGCCGTTGCCGAAAAAACCGATTCCAGCCACGGAATGACGCGCGTCGAAGCGCTGTGCCATCGTTGTGGTTCGCACCTCGGCCATGTTTTTCCGGATGGCCCGGCCCCCACCGGAATGCGCTATTGCATCAACTCGGCATCGCTGACGTTCGAAGCGGCCTCGCCAAGTCGGGAACAGGACTGAGCCTTGCATATTTTTGACGCGCGGATCACGGCGATAACGCCTGCCACGCCCAGCATTCACGTCCTGCACCTGGCGATTCCCGATTCGGGTTTTCGCTTTTTGCCGGGCCAATGGGTCGATCTCAGCATTACGCTTGAGGGCGTGTCCCATACCGCGGGTTATTCCATCACCACCTCGCCCATGCGGTCAGGCGAAATCGAACTGGCAATCAAGGCCAGCGCGCGCCATCCGCTGGCGCGCTGGGTGCATGAAAGTGCGCGCGTCGGCGACCAGGTCACTGTCACGCAAGGCCAGGGGCCTTTTGTCTACCTGCCGGAAATGAGCGACAACGTCGTGCTGATCGGCGGCGGCGTCGGCATCACCCCGCTGCTCTCCATCTTTCGCCATGTGCGTGACGCGGGCCTGACGACCCAGGCGCATCTGGTTTACAGCGTGTCGGACAGCAGCGAAATCCTGTTTCGCGACGAGCTTGAATCGGCTGCGCAGTCTTACCCCAACCTGCATCTGAGCATCACCGTCACCCAGCCCGACCCTCGCTGGCATGGCCTCACCGGGCGTATCGACCCGGTCAAGCTGCATGCGCTCGACGTTCCCGACGACACGCTGTACTACCTGTGCGGACCCAAGGGCATGGTGGAAGACATGAGCACGCTGCTGCATGGGCTGGGCGTGCCGATGAGCCGGATCATTTTTGAAAAATGGTGGTAAGGGTTCAGGCAAACCAGCCTTTCGTACCATCGTGCCGCCCTTCGAACCGCACTACGCTTGCATCTTCGTAACCTGGAGTTCTTTCATGCGCCTGACTGCCCTCTTTTTCCTCGCCAGCCTCGCCCTCACCGCACACGCTGCTCCGGGCGACACCGTCAAAGCCTATCCGGCCGAACAGGTCGCTCCGGACACCTGGGTCATCACCGGCCCGCTGGGCGAGCCCTCGGTCGAGAACCAGGGCTTCATGAACAATCCGGCATGGATCATCGCCGGCGACCAGGTCATCGTCATCGACCCCGGCTCCAGCGTTCAGGCTGGGCGCATGGTGGTCAAAGCCATACAAAAAGCCACCGGCCTGCCTGTCACGGCGGTATACAACACCCATATCCACGGCGACCACTGGCTGGGCAACCAGGCCATCCTCGAAGTCTGGCCGAAAGCGGTGCTGATTGCCCACCCCGACATGATCGCCAAGGCCCGGGCGGGCGAGGCTGAATCCTGGGTCAAACTGATGAGCAACCTGACCCAGGGCTATACCGACGGCACCCGCGCCGCGATTCCCACCCTTGCAACTACGGACGGCATGGTCACCCAACACGGCAACCGCAGCTTCAAGATCCATTCATCGAACGACGCCCACAGCAAGACCGACATCATGATCGAGGTCGACAACGGCGTGCTGTTCACCGGCGACAACGTGCTTAACCAGCGCGTTGCGCGCATGGACGACGGTACCTTTACCGGCAATATCAAGGCGATCGACCGCGCGATCGCACTAGCGGTCAAGGTCGTGGTGCCGGGACATGGCCCGTCCGGCAGTCCGGCCATGCTGAAAGCGCAGCGCGATTATTTCCAGACGCTGTTCGACGCAGTAAAAGAAGAATATGACGCCGGCAAAAGCGATTTCGAGATGAAACCATCGGTGGTCAAGAAGCTGGCGGCCTATCAAAACTGGCACGGCTTCGATACGGCGGTCGGCAAACAGATCGGTCTGGCGGTACTGGAGATTGAACAGCAGTAATTTTGACTGCCTCAGTCAGGCAACCGGGTAACGGCAGCGCCGTGCCCCGGTTGCCACTCCCCGCCCAGGCTGTCCCATTCAACGCGATTGCCCAGCATGCGAATAACGCCCGGGCGGCGGTTGTTGCCGGTGTCGGAAAACTCAAAGCGATAGTCGCGTAAAAACTGTAACTGGCCGTTGCTGTTGCGGGCAAAACGGGTGCGGCTCAGCGCCACGCTGTCATCGAGGAACTGCAGCTTTCCGTCATTG
>Ga0123337_10004354_pt1 | contig 14492 bp, 9 predicted proteins | sample frozenSSSSmetaG_FD_89792 | JGI IMG/M metagenome (GOLD analysis project Ga0123337, IMG submission 89792) | Glacier valley bacterial and archeal communities from Borup Fiord, Nunavut, Canada, to study Microbial Dark Matter (Phase II) -... | ecosystem: Environmental > Aquatic > Freshwater > Ice >... | reverse complement strand
GGTGACGATCTGGCGCTTGCCGCTCATGATTTCCGGCACCTTGACATAGGTGCGAAGGTCGGCCGGCTGCACCACGTCCGCGAAGGAGCGGAACATGGCGATCAGCTCGGGCACGTTGACGAACTGGGCGAAGCGGGTGACCGGCTTGTATTTTCCGGAGGGCTGCAGTTCGAGCTCGGTCGAGGTATCACCGAAGGTGCTCGCCCAGGCGTCGAACTCGTGCAGACCACGTTCAGCCAGGGCGGCATGACCCATCAGGCGCTGCACGGTGAACATTTCGCCCAAGGTGTTGGTGATCGGCGTGCCCGACGCCAGCACAAGCGCCCGGCCAGGATTTTTGATGTCGATGAAGCGAGATTTGACATAGAGATCCCAAGCCCGCTGCGAGCCGTTCGGATCGACCCCGCGTAGCGAGGTCATGTTGGTAACGAAGGATAGCTTGCGGAACTCCTGCGCCTCGTCGACGATAAGCTGGTCGATGCCGATCTCGGATATGGTCAGCAGATCGTCCTTGCGGGAGGCAAGCGTTTCGAGCCGCGCCTGATGGCCTTCCTTCATGCGCTCGATGCGCTTGCGCGACAGACGGTCCTCGCGGTCGACCTTGGTCAGCAGATCCTCATAGGCTGCCAGCTCATCCTGGATCATCTGCGCCTCGAAAACCGACGGCACGGCTATGAACTTGAATGCAGAATGGGTGATGATGATCGCATCCCAGTTCGCGGTCGCGGCCCGCGACAGGAAGCGATGACGCTTCTCCTTGACGAAATTGGTCTCATCGGCGACCAGCAGTCGAGCATTGGGATAGAGCGCCAGGAATTCTCTGGCCGCCTGTGCCAGGCAATGGCCCGGCACCACCAGCATCGCCTTGTTGATCAGACCGAGCCGGCGCTGCTCCATGATCGCGGCGGCAATCGACAGCGTCTTTCCCGCGCCCACGGCATGGGCGACGTAGGTGCTGCCGGAGGCGATGATCCTCCAGATGGCCCGCTTCTGGTGGCCATAAAGAGAAAAGGCGCCCGAGGCGCCTGGCAGTTGCAGATGATCACCGTTGAAATGTCGGGGCACGACATTGTTGAAGGTGTCGTTGTAGAGCCGCGCCAGCCGATCCGTGCGATCGGGATCTGCCCAGATCCAGGCCTGGAACGCCGTCTTGATCTTTTGCAGCTTCTCCTTGGCCGCCTCGGTATCGACCGTGTTGAGAATACGGCGTTCGGTATCGCCATCCTTCACCGTGTCAAAAATCTGCGGGATCGAGGAGTTCAGGGCATCGGACAGCAACTGCCCGGCGTCACGGCGATGGGTGCCCCATTCGGTCGTGCCGGCAGCACTCCACCCCAATTGCCGGGCGCTTACCGTCCAGCAGGCCAATGCCGGCGTGTGGTGGATGGTGATATCGGCATCCATGGTCTGTTTGATGAAGGCGACGATATCCGCCGACGGTATCCAGGGCGCCCCGAGCCGGGCGGTGATGTCGGAAGGACGCAGGTCGGCCGGCTGGACGGCTTTCAGCGCGGCGACGTTACGGGCAAAAGCAGGATCGAGCAGAGCAGCGGCCTCGGCCTCCTCCAGCTTCGAGCGGACCGCGCCAGAGAGGTAAGCATCGGCGGTCTGCCAAAAGCCATTTGCCGGATCGCTGAAAATGGCGTCGCCCAGTTCGACGATGACGTCCGCAGTATCACGATGGAGCAGTTCGGCGATATGATCGGCGTCAACATGGCCACGTTCGTTCAGCACCACCGCGAGTGCATCGAGCGGCGAGGTAATGATGGGCGCCGGGGGCGGGGCAATCACCCGTTCGGTGAAGATCGGACCGGGCTTGGCGGTATTGCTATCAAGGTCGTAGTCCTCGATCGACGCCACCAGCCAGCAATCCGGGTCATCCAGAAACGGCTGGATGTTGGGACGGCGATGGGTTTCACGCACCTCGCCGGTCTCGTCATCCTCGGTGGTCGAGACCGTGGTGAAGTTAATCGGTCCGAATTCCCGGACGAAGTTTGACCAGGCAATGCGCAGCCGGACCTGTGCCGGTTTCCACGGCTGGTCGAACTCCTGGGCCTTGAGCACCTCGCGCACGGCATCGCGGATCGGGATCAGCTTGCGGATAATCCGAGCATGCTTGGCGAAGACGCCATCCGCTCCCCTGCCCTTCTTGACCCCAATGGTGACAGGTTCGCCATCGACCATTTGCATCAGGGCGGTGTTTGTGCCGCTGAAATAGCTCCCCTCGCGGATTGCGGTCCCAACGTCGAGGAATGCGTCGGCCGCCTGATCAACATCGTCGTCGACCTCGATGCGGTCGGGTTCACCGTCATACAGCGCTTCCGGAAGGGACAGCACCGCGGACGAGAGAGCAGCTTCGAGGTCGATGCCCGTGCGCGCAAGGCAGGTATAGGTTTCGCCAAACGGTCCAGACGTCCTCGCATGAGTGCCCAGCACCGTGTCGGGACGGCGCGCGAACCAAGCATTGATGCGAATTGCATCATCATCTCCATTGCCCGCCGGCAGGTCATCAAGGTCGATCCAGTCTGCATCGCCAACGGGGCCATCTTCGCGACGCTTGCGGAAGAACAGGATGTCGACGACGGCATCGGTGCCGGCATCCGCGCGGAAACTGCCCTCGGGCAAACGGATCGCTGCGACCAAGTCGGCCATGGTGGCGATATGCTCGCGGGCGCGGGTATCGGTCTTGTCCATCGTGCCGCTCGAAGTGACGAAGGCGGCGAGACCGCCCGGCTTGAGCCGGTCGATCGCTTTGACGATGAAGTAGTCGTGCAGCCGGAGTGAAAGAGCGCGAAAGAGGCGGTCACTGCGTACGGTACGATCGGAGAAGGGCGGATTGCCGATCGCCAGATCAAAATGCGCCGGTAAGTCGGTCCGCGCGAAATCGGCATTGACGATTTTCGCGCCGGGTTGCAGCAGTTGCACGATGCGAGCGGTGACGGGGTCGATCTCGATCCCAGCGACATGCGAGACGTCGCGGAATGCCTCGGGCATCAGCGCCGCGAACAGGCCCGTGCCGATGCCGGGTTCGAGCACGCGGCCGCCGCGCCAGCCGAGCCGCTGCACGCCGGACCAGATCGCCCGGACGATGTATTCGGGCGTGAAGTGCGCATACTGGGTGCAGCGCGCCAGCGAGGCATAGTCGCCGGCACCGACGATGGTCTCCAACTCGGTGCCGATGTCGTCCCAGCCCTCGCGAAACTCGCCTTTGCCGGGGCGGCGGAATACGCCATTGGCCAGGTCGGACGCCCCGAAGCCGGTGAACCGGATCAGCGCCGCCTGTTCCTCGGCGGTCGCCGGGCGCTGTTCCTCGGTGATCCTGGCCGTAAGGCGAATGGCGGAGAGATTGTCGCGGGCGCGATCGCGCCATGATTTTGCCAGTCCGCGCGTGCCGGCAAGATAGTAGTTCTCGCCCTTGGCGATTGGATCGCGCCGAACTTTCGCCGCCCTCGTGGTCTGTGGCGCCGGCGCCGGTGATACCGCTGGGGGATCGCCGTCTTCAGGACCGCCCTCGAACTTCGCAGTGAAGGCGGTAACGCCGAGGCCGAGGCCGGGCGACAGCGCCGTGCCACCGAAGAGGTTGAGAGTGAAAGGGTCGTCATACGCCATGGGGAGTTCTCCTTGTGCTACGGGCGCGCGGCATCGTCCGCCGGATTTTCCGGCAGGCTGGGATGGTCGCGAGGGTGAGTGGATGGAAGTGAGACGACGCTCGAATGAGCCCGTCAGGCGGAACGAACCGGTCTCAGCGCCGGATGGTGGTCAGGTCGATGTGTGTCTCGGTCAGCCTGACGCTCAGGTGAGTGCGCGCACGTGTACGATCGATGATCCGCAGGACCTCTTCGGCGTCGAGGAACTGGATGCCATCATCACTCCCAAAGTGGCGTTGCTTGTAGTGCCACCAATCTGGCTCGCCGAGCGGATGGCATTCCTCGGCATAGACGACGAGTGGACCTTGGCCGTCGGCGAGTTTGCCATTCGACATGATGTAGACGCCCTGGTCGCCGACCAGCCAGAGGCCGGGCTTTTCGTCCTTGCCGGGACCCAGCCCATAATGGGGATTGCGGAACCCGTCGTTGGTGGCGGCATCGACGACGCCGCGGTCGATGACTTTGCGAACGGCCAGAATGGGAAAGGTGAACATTGCTTACATCCCCCGTCAGGCAGCTATCGGCGCCGATAGCCGCGCCGACCTTGTGGCGATCTCGGTCTCGGGCAGATTCTCGAGCAGAGTCAGGACAGTGCCCCTAGTTCCAACGTTGACCAGGATCGTGGGTTTACCGCGATGTCGTTCTGGCCAGCTTTCACCGGCATGGCCGCGATAGTCCACCGGCGTCGTACTCGAGATGTGGTCGAGCTGTTCGGCCCGCGTCATAGTCGGCACGGGGCGAGCTTCCCGTTCGATGATGACATCGCGCAGGCGCTCGGCTGAACCTTTCACCTGCATGTCGCAATAGCCATGGAAATACCGAACACGTCCCCTGATCGGGATCGCGTAGAACACGCTGGTGATCGAGCCGGCCATGAACTCGCGCATGGCGAACATGTCACCACGCATCCACAGCGGCGGCAGGATTTCGAACATGTAGTCGTGCTCGGCTCTTCCGATCTCAAACCATTCGCCATCGTAGAGCCGGCCGGTATAGCGCGCATTGCTCATTGGCGCCTGGCCATGGCGGTCGAACAGCTGGAACATTTGCTGGCGTGTGGCAGCCTCTTGGAAGACTTTGCGGAATTGAGGATGGGTGGTCATGGCAGCTCCTGGGCCGGACGGCGGAAGCGCGGCTGATCCTCATGACCGTCCATCACTTCATGCCTTTTCATCACCCCCTCTGGCGGCCGCCTCTCCGGCCACCGCGTCAAGGGCCGGCACTTGCCGGGCGAAGCTTCCCTTGACGCGGTGGCCGGATATGCGGCTACGGATTCCCCTGTTCATTTCCCTTCCCCAGTTTTCCTCTGTCCAGTTCTTCCCGCCGCATTGACGGCCGCCTGCAGGTCCTCGTTCCAGTCGTCCGTATGGGGCTCGATCCGCTCAAAGCCGCAAGAGCCTGCCGCTGCGATCGCCCGTATGCGGTCGGCGTAAGCGTGGCCCTGCCGGTCGCGGTCGGTCGCGGCCACGAGATGACGATCCGCACACGCTGCGTAGATCCCAATCGCTGCAGCAGTCGCTGGCGACCAACCGCCGCCGGCGCTGACATAGAGCGTGTCGGGGCGCAGGTTCTCGATGGCGGCAAGGCTCATGGCGTCGATCGCCGCTTCGGTGATGCAGACCCGCGCGGCATCGAGCGGCCCAAACCGAAACAGGGTCTTCGATCCTCCGGTCGAGAACCCGCGCCATTGCGGGCCGCGCTCCTCCCAGCCGAGCACAGGACCGGCAGCATCAGTGTGCGCGGCCCACATGCTGCCCTGCGGGCCTTCCCGCAAGAGGTCCTGCGCCACAGCCTCCTGCAGAACGACAGCGGGGATGGCGCGCACTTCGCTCAAGTAGCGCCAGCTCGGCGATCCCGGCCGTGGCGGCGCTCGATCCTTCCATCGGCTGATCAGCGCGGGAGCCGATTTGAGGCGTGCAGGTCGTGTCCAGACTGGCTCGGTCGCCTCGAAACCGATAAGGCCGGCGACCGTCTCGAGCGCCTCGCCGAAGCCTGAGCCATCGAGATGGGCGGCGAGCGAAAACACATCGCCCTTGGCCTCCGAGAGGGGATCAAACCAACCTTTTCTATCATGAATGACGATGATGATCTCGCCATCGCCGCGCCGATACTTGACCGCGCGGCGGGTGCTCTCCTTGTCATCGATGCGCCATCCCGCACGCGCGAGCACAGCCGCGCAGGAGACCTTTTCGCGCAGAGTTTCGATATCTGCTTTTTCCATTCTTCTTCTCCCAAACCCGCACCTCAGGTTGGACCTTTCCGTCTTTGGTTCTGGTTTCGCAACCTCAGCCGCCGCGAAGACTGAAGGACGCAAGGGCGCGGATGACACCCGGCATATTTGAGAGGCCTGTCCCGCGGCGAAGCCTCCCTTGCGCCCTTCCGGGCGCAAGCGGTAGCCAGATACCGGGCTCAATGAGCCCGGCGACCATACTGGTACGGGTCGTATTCGAAGATAACTTCGACCTCTCCATCTTCGAGGTCTTCGCTTGGCATAACGCCGTATTCGCCATCCACCCGAAACAGTGTCACCGGGATCATCAGGGTGCGGGCGAGATCATAGGCGTGGTTCTGGGCGAGGCTGAGATTGTGCGACATCGTCTGGCTCCCGTTCTGGCGGGGACCAATTCCCCGTTCGACAGGCGCCCGTGAGTTCCGGACCGGACGACGATCACCGCCAAGGCAAAGCCGTAGCGGCCGCATGCTGGCATAGCGGACCCCTTGCGGGTTGATCGGATAGGCAGGTCTGGAAGTAGGAATAAGCCAATGAGAGCGGGGAATGGGCCTCGCCCTGGGAGCCAGGTCGCATCACAAAGAAGCCCTGCCCGGAACTGTGTCGGCGATCTTGCCTATCCTACTGGCGATGCCGTCATTTCACGGTTTGCAACCGGCTGGTCTTGCAGTTGGGAAACACGTGATGGCAGGGCCATCGCAATAGGACGAGAGTTGGCCACTGACCGAAGAGTGTGATCCGGCACGACCTCGAGGCCCCATCCACTATCGACGTTTCAATGACTTATCATGCCGACCGGCACTCAAACCCTGCCCTGTTTCACATGCGCGGCGCTCTCTGCACCGTCTCTCAATCATGATGACGATTGCATTGGTGCCCCCGCTCCGTATGTGATGCTCTCGATACGCAACGACCAAAGCCGCTCGCAGTTCCGCCGCCAGTCGGAGGCGGTCAGCATTCACTTCTGGCGCGGAGCAACGAGGTCACTTCCAGGAATGGAATTCCTGTCGCGTCGCCCGACGATGGCGTCTCGCAGAGTCTTAGCGGCATTGCGTACCTCGCCCTGTACGAAGACGTCCTTGTCCAGGGCTTCGTGACTGGTGGCATACGGCTCCCAATAGCCGATGTAGCGGTCAAGTTCGGCAAGCGGTCCGGCCGGAGCCAAGTCCATGAATTTGAGCCAATCCGAAATCGAGCGCCGTACATCCTTGGTGCCCTCGACATCGCCGTGGACCACCACCGAGAACAGCCGCCCCTTGAGATGTTTGGGATAGTCCCAGCCATCAAGTTCGATCTGCTTGGCGAGCGCTGCGTCCTTGCCTTGAGTCAGTGTCGGGTCGGGATTGCCGCCATCAGCACAGACCAGACGGTCCATCATCGCTTTGAGCGGCGAGGTCACCTGGTACCAGTTGACGGGGCTGACGATCATAATTCCGTCCGCCCGTATCCATTTTGGATAAATCTCGTTCATCCAGTCCTGCGTCTGACCCAGCGAATAATTTGGGTAGCATGAGCACGGAAAGTGGCAGAGCGGCGCGGCCGTAGAAAAACACGCCTTGCAGGGGTGAATGTTGCGCCCGTATTCCGACGTTGTGCGCGACAGGTCGAGCACTTCGGTTTCGATCCCGGCGTCCTCCAGAACCTCCGCCGCCATGCTGACCAACCGGAAGGACTTGCTCATTTCCCCGGGGCAGGTGTGTTCGCTACGGGGTGAGGCATTGACCAGCAACACCCGTAGCGGCCGACCGACGGATTCGTAATCGGTCTTTGCGCGTTCGACTGCGGCCTTGGCCTCCACCCAATCCTCAGAAAGATCGTAGTCTGGATCGGCATAGCCGACACCGGCTTTTACCGTGCGCGGGGATTTGCGGCTATTGTCGTACCCATCCCACGCCGCCTCGGCGATGCTGTCGAGTTCGCCTTGCAATGTGTCGAAGGCAGGATCGATATACTGGGCGAGGAACCGCCTTTTGAATTCCACCTTCTCCAATGTCGGGTCGGGCATGCCCACACGTGGTGCCGGGGCGGTAGGGACTGCTGTGTTTTGCTGCATATCGACCTCCAGTGCCTCTGCAATGGAGCGGCGAGGCCTTCGGTTCCTGCCCCATTGCCGCCAATCCAGCGGTGCGGAAATGGACAGCGTCGGAACCTCAGTGGCTGCTGGGCATTCAGAGGAGGATGTCCGCGTGTCAATCAGACGTGACGGCAAAGGGAACGAGGTAGTTTTTCCGGTTTCCCGCCTCGGCCAACGAAACGGCAGTCGAGCCCTTATCCCGTCCTCGGCGCATCACCAATTGGCGGAAACGCCACTTTTTTCAGTGCCAAGCGCGGCGGCCATATCAAGGTCATAAGTGGCCGGCGTGCCGGCTGCTAATTTATAGGGACGCCAGTGGAACGTCGATCATCCAGATCAGTTTCCTTGTGTATCTACATCTCCGACTTCGATGACGAACCACACAGGCATTGATCGTCGAACACGAGACCGGTGGGGTTGGTATGACATCCTCTAAGATTGTTGTAATTGGTGCCTCTGCGGGCGGAATCGCAGCATTGCAGGGACTAGCGGCAGCGTTGCCGGCCACATTTCCCGCACCAATTCTGGTCGTGCTCCACATCGGCGCCCATCGGAGCGGGCTGGCGGCGTTGTTGAACGGGGCTGGACCGCTATTGGCCAAGGCTGCCGAGGATGGGGAGGCGATCCTTGACGGCCATATCTATGTGGCGCCGCCGGACCGCCATTTGATTGTCGACGATCGTAGGCTGCGTCTTGTCCGCGGACCGAAGGTAAACTGGGCCCGCCCGGCAATCGACCCGCTCTTTACCAGCGCTGCCGCCAGCTACGGTCCAAACGCCATCGGTGTCATTCTGACCGGCAGGCTCAATGACGGCACTTTGGGTCTTTTGGAGATCAAGCGGCGCGGCGGCATTGCGATAGCGCAGGACGCTGCTGATGCGGCCTATCCGGATATGCCGAGCAGTGCCGCGGCCCATGTAATGCTGGACCACAGCCCGTCGCTGGCCGAACTGCCGGAATTGCTTGTTGAACTGCTCAAAAATCTGGATGGAAAGGACGCGGCCATGCCGATCACCCCTTCTCAACCGAATGTCGCGGCACGGACCGATCGGACCGATGGCGCGGGCTTCGAACGGCCCGTAACCATCACCTGTCCGGATTGCGGCGGCGCCCTGCGGCAATCTCAGGTTGGATCGATCATCAAGTACGATTGTCATATCGGACATAGCTATACGGCCGAGGTCATCGCAACGGCGCAATTCGATGAACTGGAGAAAGTCATGCGCTCTGCCGTAAGATTTCTCAATGAGCGGGCCGAATTCTGCCTGCAGATGGCGGAGCGGGGCGCGGCCGGGCCCGACGATGTGTCGGGATGGCAGGCCGCCGGCAAGCAGGCGCTGGATCGCGCCTACAAACTGCGCGACCTCGTGGAGCAGGACTGGATTACGCCGGAAGGCGCCAACGCCACCAAGCATAGCGGACGGCACCCAATGCTGTCCGAACCAGCTAACTGACACGGCTTGGGTGCAGACATTAGGTGTCTGAGTGTTTCAGGTTCGCAGCGGCGATATCCCCAGCGCATGCTCTATGACGCTTTCGAGGTCCTCTTCCTGGTACGGCTTTCGCAAAGCCAGTTCGTCGCGATAGCCTTCGATCAGGCCCTCGACGCCGTAGCCCGTGGCAAAGACGAATGGGATTCCCCGCTCGCGCAGGATGCCCGCCACAGAAAACGATTGAGTGCCGGCCACATTCACGTCGAGAATAGCGAAATCAAGGTCGCCGTTGCGGGCGAGGATCAGAGCTTTATCGATACGGGTAGCGAGTCCGACCACTGCATGGCCTAGCGCGATCAACAAGTCTTCCACATGCATGGCAACCAAAGGCTCATCTTCAACGATCAGAACTCGTCTAAAATTGCCCGGCGTTGCCATTGAGCTCCTGCTTATCGATGTCGGGTAGTGGCGCGTCGATGGTGCACACAACCCCAGTAGGTTCGTAGGCAACGCGCACCGTGCCGCTGAGTTCCTGTGCCAGCGCCCGTTCGATCAACCGCGAGCCAAAGCCCTTGCGGGTCGGGGCGGTAACGGGCGGGCCGCCGCTTTCCGTCCAGCGCAGTGACAATCGACGGCCTTCATCGCCGGTTGAAAGACTCCAAACGATATCAACGTGACCATTTTGCGTGGACAGGGCGCCATATTTGGTGGCGTTGGTGCAGAGCTCGTGCAGCGCCATGGCAATGGCGAGCGCCGCGCCGGGCACGAGTTGTAAACGGGGTCCCTTTATGCGGAAGCGGTCCCCGCCATCGGAGTGGGGTTTCACCGAATCCTCAATGATATCGACCAAGTCGGCTGCGGCCCAATTGCTGCGGGTCAGTACGTCATGCGCGTTGGCCAGGTTGATCAGTCGCGAACTAAAGGCGCTGCGGGCCTCCTCGATACTCGAAGCCTTGCCCAGCGTTTGTGAGGCAATCGACTGGACAATGGCCAGGGTGTTCTTGACCCGATGGTTCAACTCGCCGATCAGCAACCGCTGGTGCGCGACGGCGTGTTTGCGCTCGGTGATGTCCATGACAACACCGAGGAGGCCGGTGGTCTTGCCGTCCACCACATGAGAAGGCCGACTGCGCACATCGATCCAGCGTTGTTCGCCATCGGCGCGGACGATGCGACATTCGAAATTCCATTCGCTCCCAGTGTCGAGAGCGGTGCGAAAACTCAATTCCACCGTCGTGCGATCCTCAGGGACCACATGGCCAAGGAATTTGACAACGCCCCATTCGGCCTGCAGCGCGTCATAGCCGAAGATTTCGTCATGGAACGCCGAACGGATGCTCGTATCTGTCGCCAGATCGAGATCCCAGCTGCCCATCCGGCCGGCTTCAAGCGCCAGGCGCAGCCGCTCCTCGCTAATCACCAGAGCGCTGTTGACCCGGTCGGTGGCATCCGCCGCCAGCTTCCGGTCCGTGATGTCGCTGAAATTGATCACCACCCCGGCGATCCGGTTGTTTTGAGTCCGATATGGCAGCATGCGCCGCAGATACCAGCGGCCGGACTCGCTGAGGACTTCCGCTTCGATGCCCGACAGCTTCTGCAGCACCGTCTCCGCATCCGACAGCAGGTTCTGGTCAGCAAATTTCTGCGCGAAATGAACGATCGGACGGCCCACGTCGGAGGACGTCAGATCGAACAAGTCCTTGGTCGCGGGGGCAAACCAGCGAATCCGAAAGGTGGTATCGAGAAACAACGTTGCCGTCTCCGAGCCGGCGAGCAAATTGTTCAGGTCATCGGTGGTGATCTCCTGCTCGCCAATTTTGTGCTGTAACTGGTGGTTGACGGTGTGCAGTTCCTCATTGAACGATTGCAGCTCTTCCTTGGAGGTTTCGAGCTCCTCATTGGTCGATTGCAGTTCCTCATTGGCCGAGGTGGCTTCCTCGTTCGAGGCCTTCAGTTCCTCGTTGGCGGTTTCAAGATGTTCGATGGCATTTTGCAATTCCAATCGCGTGGCCTGAAGCTCGGCCTGTAGATCGAGCTCGACCGTGGAAGCGCTCTCAATCTCGTCGTGCGGATGCACGATCGTCGAGTCAGTCCTTGGGGCGCCCGGCGCAAAGCTTACTAGCAGATAATTTTTATCTGCCGCAGCGCCGCCTAGCGGGGTCACCGTCATGGTCACCAATTGAAACGCTTGGCCGTTGCGAATGCGAGCCTCAACCGTAACCTCTGCCTTTTCGCGCGACGCTTTGCGCATGGCGCTGCGCAGTTTTGGCGCCAGCCCGTCGCGGGCCATCGTCAGCAGATCCCGGGTTGGCTCCCCAGGCGGATGCTCGAGATAGTCCCTGGTCGTGCCATGAAAATACAGCACCCAGCCCTTTTGGTCGATCAGCACCGAAGCCGGAGCAAATCGCTCCAGCAGGGCGCGTCGCGCCAGGTCGGCCAATGGCGCCGCCGCATCTGCGGACGCCGAGCGCAAGTCTGGACGGCGCGGCGCCGCGCCCCCGCGCGTCTCGGGATAGGTGACGAGATCATGCCGGGTCTGTCCCAGCCGGCGATAAATGCGCCATTTCTTCGAGGCGGTTTCAAAGAGCTCCTCGTGCCTGCCCACGGTCTCTGCACTGCCTAGAAACAAGTGCCCGCCCGGCCGCAAGGCGAAATGGCAAAGGGCGATGATCCTTTGCTGCGCATCAGGCTCAAGATAGATTAGAAAATTGCGGCACGAGACAATGTCGAGGCGCGAGAACGGCGGATCGCGCAGCAGGTTTTGCTGGGCGAACACCACCATGTCGCGCAATTCTTTGTTGACCTGGTAGGAGCCGTCGAGCTTGGTAAAAAACCGACGCAGCCGGGACTCGGAAAATCCGGTCAGAGCCGCTTCCGGATAAACACCATCCCGCGCTCGGCGCAAATTGTCTTCCTGAGCGTCGGTCGCAAAGACCTTGAGCTCGATATGCTTTCCCGCCGCTTCGGCGTGCTCGGTGATCAGCATCGCCATGGAGTACGCTTCCTCGCCGGTAGAGCATGCGGACACCCAGGCCCTGACTTCGGCCCCCGATTGTCGCTCGGCGATCAGTGGGGTTACAACGAGTCCGTCCAGCGCCTTCCAGGCTTCGGCGTCACGAAAAAACCCGGTCACGCTGATCATCAGGTCCCCGACCAGAGCTTTAAGTTCGTCTGGGTTGGTCCTGAGTTCGTCGATGTAGTCATCCAGTGTTTCGATATTACGCAGCCCCAATCGGCGATAAATCCGGCGACCCAGAGTGCTGCGCTTGTAGCTGCGAAAGTCCTGCGACGCCCCGATGTGAGCGACTTCGAGAACCTTTTCTATCGTCGCGTGACCATCGATTTCAGCGTCTTCGATATTTGCACCGGCAGCCAGGTAGCCGTGGTGGAGGTAGGAGAGCATGGCTGCTGGCATGTGTTCGGGTGCCAGCACCTGGTCAGCCAGACCGGCATCAATGGCGCTGCGCGGCATGCCGTCGAACCTGGCCGTTTCAGGATCCTGGATTAGACTGATGCCACCCTCGGCCCGGATCTGCCGCAACCCCTCGGTGCCATTGCGCCCGGTTCCAGAGAGCACGATGGCGATGGCCCGCTCGCGCTGCTCGATGGCGAGCGAAGCGAAGAGGATGTCCACCGGGTGGCGCCGTGCTGGCGGATCGCTAGGCTTGGACATGTGCAGGATACCGCCCCGCAGTGTCAGCGAAGTGTCGGGAGCAATGACGTAAACGTGGTCGGGCTCGACGCGCATACCGTCTTTGATCTGCGCCACGGCCATACCGGTATGCTTGCCCAGGATAAGCGCCAACTCGCTTTCATGCTTCGGATCGAGATGCAGCACGACCACAAAGGCACAGCCGCTGTCAGCGGGCATGGAGTCGAAAAAAGTGGTGAGCGCTTCAATGCCGCCAGCCGAAGCGCCTATTCCGACAACAGTTGGTTTGTGATCACCGTCGTTATTGCCATCGCCCCGCGCCGAGATCACCTCGGCCTGAGAGTCGGCAACACTCGAATCCATTGAGAGATCTGTGCTTGCGTTGGAGCGATGCGCTTCATTGCCACCAATGGTGGACGGATTTCTTGCCACGAAGCTTCCCTCGGTCTGCGACTTTTGACGTGCAGAAAGTCCTCGCCAGTCGCGAGGCCGCTCCGTTCAACGCTTCAAAACCAGCGTTTCATACTTGCCTACAGGTCGCAACGAACATGTCCGGTCCATCGGGCACACCATTGTGTTACGGCCAGACTGGCGCGCATGGGACCTGCGGGGGCGGTTGGCACGTTTGAATTGTGTTCCCGAGGCGGCAGTTTCAGTGAACTTCTTGTGAAGACAAGTTTAGCTGAAACAATACAGCGCTTTGATTTCGCATCACTTTTTTAGCCGGGCAAGCTGTGGAACGCCTGGGAGTCTCAGCCATTTCCACCTCGACGCCGCATCTGCGGGGTCTGGGAGCCGCACCTTGGTGCCCTCCGAGCCCGACGAACGGGCAACCGAAGAAGGAACAATCAAATGTCGATTCTCGATCAGCTTCTTGGCGGTGGTGACAATGCCTCCGTCAGCCAGAACTCTGACCAGTCCCAGAACGAAGTGGGGGCAAACCCGGTGTTCGGGCTGAGCCTTGACGACGTGCTGCACTCTTCGAGCAGCGAAGATGATGGCGATTCCTCCTCGTTCACCGGCATTGGTGGACTTGACCTAGGCTTCGCCTCGCCGATCTTCCTAGGTTCGAGCTCGTCCAGCGAAAGCTCCGACGCACAGACTTCCGATAGCGATAGCGGCGGTCTGCTCGGTGGCCTGCTTTAAGGCAGCGCCATAGATTTGGGCGGGGTTCGCAAGAACCCCGCCTTTTCGTATTTGAAGGTGAGCAATGCCCATTTCCCCCGTTGGCGACAATGAGTTGAGTAGCGCGGTCCGCGCGCAAATGCCCCATTTCGCCATGGCAGGCGTGTTTAGCGGGGCGATCAATCTGCTCTATCTCAGCTCGCCGCTCTATCTCATGCAGATATACAACCGCGTGCTGGTGTCGGAAAACGTCACCACGTTGGTGATGCTGACGCTTATCCTGCTCTGTGCGCTCATCACCATGGGGGCGCTCGACGCGTTGCGTGCCCAG
>Ga0123337_10004353_pt1 | contig 14493 bp, 21 predicted proteins | sample frozenSSSSmetaG_FD_89792 | JGI IMG/M metagenome (GOLD analysis project Ga0123337, IMG submission 89792) | Glacier valley bacterial and archeal communities from Borup Fiord, Nunavut, Canada, to study Microbial Dark Matter (Phase II) -... | ecosystem: Environmental > Aquatic > Freshwater > Ice >... | reverse complement strand
TGGGGCTAATGGTCGTCGACGAACGGAGTTGAATTAAGCCATGGATGGATTAATTCTTTCACGAGTACGGCGACACGCTGGTGTACTTGAAATTGAAGGTTATTGGCCAAGTGGAATGAGTGGTGGTCCAGTATTTAACTCTTCTAGTGAAGTAATAGGTCTTGTAAGCCGATCATTAGAGCCTAGCGATGATTCCGCAGGAACTAGTTATGCAACAATGTTTAGCTTAATACCAGAATTCAATAAATTTTGTCCGAGCATAGATATTGATAATCCTATGTGGCGAAGGGGTTGGGCTGTGTTAAGAACAACGTCTTGGCATATGGTAGGGTTCTATAAAAATAAAGACGCAGCACAAGCCAAAGCAGAATCTATGGATTCAGAATATGAAGTGAAATCAGGCCGTAACTATTTCGGTACTGATAATTTTATATTCGATTAAAGCCCTATCATTTAATAATAGGTACGACATTATTTATCCCATGTTATCGCCGCCAAAAATTAAACTATTTGGTGGGATGAAGTGGACGAGTGTTTGAGCGTAGCGAGTTTTCATTCACGCCATCAAATCGATTTGTTTTTGGAAACAAGGCGATAAGAATGGCCTTTGAATGAAATACATCCCTGAATTTCCCCCCTATCGGGGGTCGCTACGCGCTTCAAATATGTTCCTACATATTTGTCTTTGGTTCTGTTTCTTTTGGCCACGCAAAAGAAATGAACGCCCAGCGGCACCGTGAGACTTTCAATAAAAAACAAATCCTCAGTCAAAAAAGAACTAAATAGTTCCCTAAGTGATCACGTTTATTAAGTTCTAATATTCATTTTTTGCGTGGCCAAAAAACGTGTGGGGTGATGATGATAATGGATCAAGGTTAAATATAAGTAAAAATTACGTATAGTTAGATATATCAGTGTTTCAGAGTAATAATCGGTAGATATATTTTTACTTTCAATTTGGATCAATAATTGTCATTAATTGGTAATTACCTGCAATAAAACATACAAATGCTGGTAATTTTTATATCGTAAATTGTTAGTATTTTAGGCATTAATGTAATTCAAAGACTATTCAAACGATATTTAAAGATATTTTGAATGCCGTTTAAATGGAGTTTAAAGCGGATTAGGTTTAAAATATAAGTCAGATTGTAGTTGCAGGGATATCGGGAAATCGCTCCGATTAGATAATCTCACCTTAGTAGTGTTATATCTCACGTGGAAGATGGCGTACCACCTGCAGTTACAATCCCCCTTCTAATAATTCATACGTTACTTTGTCTTTCAGATTTAATACGTTCACTATGCCGCCAGTTCGTAGCGTATTAGTCGATAAAGTTTGACGCTTTCCATCCGTTGAAATTGACTTAGATTTGTAGTTAATTTTAACGACAAATTTAGCCTTTTTATCCTCCCCTAAAACATCAAAAATATAGAGTAATCCAGGACTGTTTTTATCCCACAAAATAGCCTTAGGATTATTGATAAATTTAGGCAGTTTTTTAACGATATCTAAAGGTACTTTTTTATCGTTTTTAGCATCACGAATTAGATGCAAAATATCACGATCTGTAACCGTAATAACTGCCGTTGTTGGAGTATGATTTTTGATAGCTAATTTATCGATAATACCTGCTGATAAATAGCCTACAGTTTTAATTTCATTTCGTGGTTTTCTCACATCAACTAAGCCATCAACCCAAGGTGTAAAAGTACCTTCTAAATGAGGAATTAGATCCTTTGTGTTTTTCAGTGCTGCCGTTCTTAATTGTCTAGGCATGGACATTAATTTTTCACCAAAAGCGATATCGGGGGCTAGTGAAGATTGACCTACATTATAATCCCAGCCGACATCAATTCCTTTTGGTACATCACCATAAATTTCACCTGTCGAAGGATTGATCCGTTCGGTTGTATTAAGTGCTGGTGCCTGGTTCGTAACTTGTAAATTATCGCGATCAATCTGACGCTGATTCAATGAACGAACGGTACACCGACAGCCCCAACCATTGGGTGGATAATGAGTGGACCACCATGCATCATCAATACTTAATATGATGCCATTCCATGCACCGTGTTCAGGCCGAACACGTTCATCACCGGCTGTTTGATACTGAAGAAATGGCCGTGCAGTTTTTAAACGTTGGAATTGTTCCCATTTGCCTGCCATGTGAGCCGTTCGAAGATTAGTGTCGTAAATAACACGGGTTCGCCAGCCTCGTTTACCTTTATATTTCCAGCCGTTGTCTTGTACCGTTTTATCAAAATCTTTTCTAAAATCAGTGATGGTTGTACCGTTAGTCAGTGCCTTTTCAATAGCATGATTAAGATCACTTAATACATCAGCCTTTGTTGCACCGGCAATAGTAAAACCTTTGGCATGGGCATCGCCTAGCATGTCATCCCAACTATAAGTTGGTACTTTCAGCTTTTTACGAAAGTGATTAATGGCTTCATTGAATGGGACTTGTCCGATAGTAGGTTCAGGCACGATATTCTTCTCTTGTTTTACCAAAGTGAACTTCAACACATTTCATACAGTAATATTCGCCACAATATAGACATTTATAAGCAAATCGAAGGGGCATACAAAGTCCACATCCACATGTAACTTTTTGGACTGGTTGGCCTTCATGAAACATTGCTTCTTTAAATTGTGCTGCTACAAATTTAGCCTTTTCAGTATTACCTATCATTGCTTTAGAGACTAGTTGTTAACATAGGCAATCAGCCAACTATCTTGTTGACCATAAATTTGTTCAACAGCATCAATATGCCATTGAGGAATATCGTCGAAGAATAGATCATGTGTAACCATCGTGCTGCATATTTCACGGGTAATACGATCATGTTTTCCATAACCATTAGATAAGGTGATCATCCTTCCTGGATAAATATTTTTTATGTTCCAACCCCTGTGATTATTGGGTCTTATTTCACAGTCTTGTTCACCATTTTTAAACTTGAGAAAGAACTCTTTTTTTAATGGTAGGAAGTATGCTGTTGATTTATGTTCTTTAATCAAAACCTTCCTCCTTGCTAAATCCATTAAGGGTATTTTTTAACCGATAAGTTTCACATTTAGATTGCTCAACTAAGCTATCAAGCTTTGCTATTCGCTCATTCGATTTAAGATTTTCTGAATACCCATCGGCTATCAAAAATATAGCTAATAAGGCAAGAAGCCACCATGCACTCATAACGCGTCCTCTGCACCGACTAACTTACCTGTCATCAATGCAAGACTAGTCATTTCTCCCAATTCATTAGTAGATATCTTGGGGTAAAGCTTAAACAAACCATCCTGAAATGCTTCTAAAGAATCAACACTAAACAGCAGCTCACGCACTTCATCAATCATGCCTTCAATAATGTCATCAGCCAACTCAGCTGCTTGAGTTGTTAACGGCGAAATGACATCTGGATTATCAGCAAAATCACTATGCCAATTAGGACAACTATGCTTTGAAAAGTTACCTGGTAATGTTGGTGGTACCGTTGTTTTTGGTAACACCTCTTCACCTTCTTTTGGTTGTGGAATTTGTAAGCGATCATGGGCAAATTTAACAGGGATATTTAAAAACTCTCGCGAGTCTTTAAACACTTCAACCCACTCTTTGCGAGCCTCTTCTTCTTCATAAAAATCAAACTTTGGAGGGTTGGCGCCAGCGATATTTATTTCCGTTACCCATGACATCAATTCATTCATAGAGGCAATGATAATAATGCGATCAGAATCATTCACCGAGGTCTCACGTTCTCGATGAGTTTGGCTCGCAGCGCGTGAACCATTACCTTGAATTTCGGTTGCTAATGTTTGTGATGTGAGCGCCTTACTCATCTCAGAATTACACAACTTAATCAGACTTTCTTGCACTAAAGAGCCTGATTTTGAAGACTCTATAAGCTCAACAGAACCATCATCGGGAATCGCCGCAACAGCATCTTCAATCATTTGAGCCAAAGAATCAGCTAATGCATTTTGTTCCTCTAATTGTGTGCCCTTTGGATATTTACCAATTGCCCACGGGATACCGTATTTCTCACAAAACTTAACAAAGTATTTAAAGCCATTATGTTTGAACGTATAAGGCCAGAAACATGATGATAATAAGGCTACGCCGTAAGGGTTTTCATGACTGGGCATGTGCCGTGTCATTAACCACTTATGCTCACCTAACTCAACCCCATCGACAGGATAAGCTTGTGTTTTTAGTCGTAACTCATTGTCAGGTGTAAACAGAAATCGACGTTGCGGACGATCGACAATTTTGTCAGGTAAAATATACTGACCTTCTCGCTTCCATACCACCTCATGTACTTGATTACCACGAAGCACCGCCTGAAACATATTCCAAAAAGTATCAATCCATTGCATACCTGGTGCAGGCTTTCTATCTAATACCCTCTGACATATTTCTAATGCATGAATGTCAGCAGGGTCATCACTGGCTGCTTGTAATTTATATTCATATTTAATCAAACCACTGCGGATTGATCGTAATTCACCAATGACATGAGGATCAGCAATAATAGAATCAAATATTTCTTGGCTACGGCCTAATTGACGTAAAACCGTATCAGGATTTGGCAAGTACGATAATGCACCATAGAAATTAGGATCAGATTGTCTTGATGCAATTTCTTTGCCCAATGCTTTTATTGAAGACGCTTTTTTAATCTCTGTATTTTCCATTATTTAACCTTAATAATTCGATGTTCTGACACTGTCGCGACGTGCACGCGAAACAATGCTTGGCACGCCACCTGCACGCGTTATCGCCATGTGATAAAGCAAATGTAAACCAACCAAACCATCGTAATGATGATGCGGTTGTTTCTCTGGCCAATCATCCATTTCTTCAATTAAACGTATCAACGAACTATGAAATAAAATGTCAGGATCGATATCGGTGACATTTGGCTCTAAAGAATCAATACGTACCTCTTGAGGCACTGTTGCTGTAATACCTACCAATGGCAAAACAATCAATTGACGCTTAGCATCTTCAATAAATGTCTTACGCATATGCTCATAGGCATTATTGTTTTCAAAGCCCCAACCCTGGCAGCCATATTCTTTCTGCATCTTGATTAAATCGGCTGACAATTTACTCGGTACCCGACGTTTAATGTCAGCTTCAATTACATGCAATTTATTAATCTTGGTATCCCAGCCACCAACAATTAATGAGCTGGGATCGGACGTTTCACCTCTACCCATTGAGGGATCGCACGCACCATAAAAAATCCAATGCTGTAAACGTTGAACCCAAAATTGATATGACGTGAACACCTTATCCTCATCAGCACGTGCATCACCCTGCATCTCTGTTCCAAAGGCTTTTTTGTTCTTAGCACGTTGACGCATCAACCAAAACAAAGAACGCACTTCTGGCCATGATGTGACTGCATCGCGATCCATCATTTTTTGATGCTTCAGATAAAATTTATACGAGGGTAAATCTTCGGTTTCAGGGTCTTTGCCTTTCTTTTGCATATCCAATTCAATGCGACGATCATCATTACGCATAATCGCCTCGCATTCATCCCATTTATCCATGTGAGTGGGAAATGTTTCTAATGCTTTGAAATGATGAACGGCATGACCGATCGTGTGTTTAGCACGTGAAATAGGATCGTCTTTATTGAGAATAGTACCGACGCCAAAATACTTCACCGAACCATCTGGGGGGCCTAAATAATCGACGGCTTTTTCCAGCCAGTTCCAGCGGCCTTCACGTTCAGTAGGTGACTTAGCTTCAGCATCAGTAATTAAATCATCGCCCAACAATACTTTAGGGCGTGATGCATGATGGAAGGTACCGCGAATAGCTTGGTCAGCACCGAACGGTTCCATCTTCACACCATTCTTAGTCACGATATCGCCAATACGCCATTTACCCGTTTTGCCACATACTTCAGGAAAATCCATCGCCAACATATTATTAATGGTCAATTCCATTTTTACGGCTTCCATTAACTTAGTCGGCATTTTTAGCTCCGCGCCTAAAAAGATAATGTAGTCGAGTACCGGTGGTAGGTTCTCACCATCATGTCCAATTTCTTGACGAATCGCCGAGTCATGTAACAGATTTAAAAGCGTAATAAACACCGGGCCAATTTTAGTCAACAAGGTTGATTTAGCTTCACCACGTGGCGCTACCCACCATGTTTTTACACCACTTTTCTTAGTCAGTAACTTAGGGAATAAACTAAAAAACTGTGCCTGAAATGAAGACGGCTCACCCCAGATATGATGTGGAAAATAGGTATAACAGAAGAACTTATAATCACCGTTTAAAACACGTGTACGACGCGCTAAGCGTGCTGCAGGAGACATATCAAGGTTTGCTTGTTTAGCCTCAATTTCACGGCGTAAATCAGACTGAAGATTGGCAATCTCTTCGAGAAATTCTTTAGACTTTAAGTCAATCACTAGCCAAAAGCCTCGTTCACTTTAACGCCGAACTGTTCCAGTACAACAGTGAACTGTTCAAGCATTGCTGGATGTTGATCTTTAATATGCTTCGCGAGTAACTGTAACGTTTCTAATGCAATGGCCAGCTTCGCGATTTTAGGGTCGCCGCCTGCAGCTGCTTTCATCGTTTTAGTATAAGCATCACTCAACCGAGATAAGGCTTCGGCTTTTTGTAACCCATCAAACGAACCATCTTTTATTTCAAGCACGGTTGATTGAAATAATAAAGCGAAGTCTTCTAAGATCTGACTCGTTATATCACCCAAGCCACCGGCTGCTAATCGAGAGGCTGATCGTGCTTTATCCCAATCGTCACCATTTTCTTTAGCTTTTTTCTTCCAAGATCTAACTGTGTTATAGCTGACACCCTGTTTTTCAGCGGCAGCTTCTAATGGCAGGCGTTCATAGACAAAGGATGAACGGACGGTATTGTGGGTTTGCTTATCGTGAGCCATATCAGATTAGGTTCCATGTGATCTAAATGCCGCTTTTACAGCCTCAGTAATAAGCAGAACACCAACAGCTGCAGCGCTACCACTATAAGCACCATTTATTGCCGCTTTTGTTTCAACAGCCCTTAACCTAGCATCCATCGCATCGACCTTATCAAGTCGTTGATTCACACCTTTTAGCTCACCTTTAATCTCACCGAGCAGTAGTAATACATCTCCATTGTCAGCCATGACTATATAGCTCCTTTGTCTTTATTTAATAAGCGTTCTGTCAGTGAACGAATGACGCCTTTATCCGGTGGATAGCCAGCAGCTACGACTTTATCTCGGCTGCGTTGATGAATGTTGACGCCAAGCACACCTAAAGCAATAGTCCATAGCGTAATTAATGCCCCAGTCAACAAGGCAAACTGCTGAACCACCGCGACTAGGTTTGTAGGATCCGTAACGGCAACGTAGATAAATAAAATGGTAAAACCAATCATCTGAATGGCCCATGAAATGGCTACGGCATATCCGAAAAAAGGTCGCCACCAGCGAACAAAACAATCATTACTTTGATATTCAGTTCGCATCGTTTCATTGACCGTGATCAGCTGCTGTGTTTTAGCCTGTAATCTAGCGATAACGATCGGGTTCAAAGCTTCTTGAAACTTAATCTGTAACTCAGGGTTGTCCTCCATATGAGTTAGCGCCTCTTTGCCATCTGATAATCCAGTAACACGTTTGGCAACTTCGATAACCTCTGTGGCTTTGCTCTCGGCATCATCCCCCCCAAACCACCCAGCAATGATCGGGGCGAGTTTAGATAGACCTAGTGCAATTGAAATGGGGTCGACCATTAGATATTCTCCACAATGAATAGTTGTAAATCGAATAGGCGTGTAAACCAGCCATTTAAATACTTGATGAGTTTTGGTTTATTGCTCGTAACTGAGGTGTAGTAGCGAGCACGTCGTGCCATATAAGAGGCAATAAACCATTTGGGGTTACTATTGAATTTAGCCGTCGCTTTAGCAATCGTGTTTTTGCCAATAATGCCGTCTACGTATGCGCCTACATATTCCTGAAGAATACGAACAGAAGTGATAACACCAGTATTAACAGCTTGATCAAACAGAATAAGTGCAAGTGGAAATGGCAGCTGATCACATTGACTCTTATACCAGAAGTCCAGCTGATACAACTTGGCTGCATCTTCTTTGGTCAGTGCTCTAATATCATCGTCATCGATGTCACCATCACCATCAATATCACCTAATACACCTTTGGTTTTTAGGTAACGTAATGAAATGCCATAGCGTGTTGTACCACCTGGATCATCAGCGTCGTCAGAATCGCCACCTTCTGCGTGAAAGATCCATGCTAATGCTATGTCGAAGTTTGATTTTTTTATAGTATCCATGCGAGACAGCATGAATGATTGGTGGGGGGCTAAATAGGAGTGAAACGCTTCACCGACGAGGGTGAGAGGAATAGTAGTATGATGATCTTAAACGACTATTGCTGTCAAATGTGAATCTAAAACAAGGTGTATTTAGTCGAATAAATCCAAGTTGGAATCGTCAGGTTTGGGGCTAATATTAATAACATGACGACGGGTGAGATCGAACATTAAAGCGACCTCACTAGCGGACTTAGTTTCGCGTGCTTTACGTACAGCAATATCGCGGAGTTTAATTAATATTTTATCCGCTTTAGGTAGCTCCCATGTTTCACCACCATAGTCATTACATAACTTCATCGCGACCTGCAAACCCACAATGTCAGCCAGTAGCGTGTCAGATGCTTTAAATGGGAATCTGAAAAACGTACCACCACGAGATTGCAATAATTTAACGGTATCAGACATGCCGACAGAGCGAACTAATAACCGCATTTTAGGCGGTAATAGTCGCTCATCTATCAGCGCGAGTTCAGAAGGATTAATCGTCAAGTTTGACATGTTCACGATTAGCCCAAGACTTTAACGCCTCAATGCACTTATTAAGATCCTGAGAAGATGCCCAGTCTAGTTTAGCTTTTTTAGTTACGCTCATGCACCAACGTTGCATTGCTAGCTCACTAGAATCTCTAACGATCCCTGCCTTATGCAATACAAACCAAAGCGCTGTAATCTTCTTAGTCCGAGCAATACGCCAATCAGTACTGCTAGGCTTCACTTGCTTTTTAGCCTTTGGTGTAAAGCCTAAAGTCTTCATCGCCTGCAAAGCAGCATGCAACTGATTAATATCCATCGTGCTAGCAGAAATACGACCATCCTTTTCAGTGGCGCCATGCTTGACTAAAAACACATCGCGATAAAAGTCATCATCCCAGCATAAGAAGCTTTTGCCAACGGCTAGTAAGGTAAAACATTTATTTTTATTATTCATGATGCAGTAAAAAAAATAGCTGAAAGAATACAGCATGACCAGAATGAAGTAACCATTGTGGGATTAATTTGAACGTCATCACTCTGACTGAACGCGGCAATAGCGACAGCACACAATAACCAAAACATAGCTAAAATAGTCAAAATCATTAATCCTTTACCTTATCAACAGTGATAACTTCGACCTGGTCCCAATCAATAGGCACGCCATTTGTCCAATCAGCACAGCCTAGTTCAGGGTAAAGCTGTCTCGCTTTTGGCTTAGGACAGGCATTATGCTTACAGCTAGAACAACGGCCTATTTGAATGTTTGATTTAGGCATGGTGGCCAATCCTATTCTTTTCTGAACTCACACCATGATTAAGCGATACATTTTCAGCATCTTTAGAACCAGCATAATGATCATTGTGTTCATTTTGTTTGCTAGAACCAGCGGCTTTACGCTTGCGAGGTTCTATAGTCGTTAATGCAGAATGATTCTTTTCGATATAAGCCGTCACAGCTTTTGGCCTTTCTACTGCAGGTGCAAAATTTTTAACGGAAAAATACACTTCTGAAATCCAACCATTACAATAATTATCAGCACGAATAGTCTTTGTTTTTTGCTTGCAACGTGAGAGTGATGATTTAATGTAATTTGTTCGATCTTTCTTTATTTGACGAAGCAAAACATTAAAGGCATAACCAGATAACTCAGCTGACACACCGACACCAATAAACTTCCAATTTGCTTCACCGAATATATTGCGTGTAAATATATAGTCGCAATTAAAGGCCATTGATACGGTTTGTGCTAAAAGCGCCTCCCATGATGATGGCTTAGATTGAACATTCGATTTTGATTGGAATGACTTGGCATCAGCGGCTTCAATATCCGTTTCACTGATATCGTATTTTTGCATTAATAGCTGTGCTTGACGCAATGCCGTAGCCGCTTCATTAGCATTACTCGATGCTGCTAGTGCCAAACACTTTTTAATTTTGTCGAGTGTTTTTTCTAAATCAGTCATGCAGATTCTGCCTTATCAAAATAGTTATATTTCACTGCCAACCACACCCAAGCTACATTGCCCGACACTAATAAAATGCCTGCGTAAAAGCTCCAGTACTGGCCTAAGCTGGGGTAATAGAATAAATTCCACATACCCCAAACAGAGAAGAACGCTGCCGTTGGCCAGTAGACACCTTTTGTTTGTTTCTCCTGGTACAAACACCAGGCATTCATCCAGGTTAAAAAGCTACCGACTAATTCAAACAAAGCGTTCATATGATCAGGTGTCATTAGACCGTAGCCATATCAAGTGAAATGGCCTGAAACTTGGCGTTAGCTGATTCACGCTGATACAGTCTGATATACGATGTCGAGCTAATGATTTGCATAGAATCTTTCAAAGCAGCCATTGCTTGTATCCACTTTTCATCTGTGATGGCGAGTCGCATCAAACCCAGTACGCGACCTGTATTGAGATTGCCTTCCTTGTCCGTCTGGAAAGCATGCTCAATCAATGCTTTGATATTGTCATTAGAATCGGCGGTCCATTCATGTATGCATTCATCAACTAATGCTTTTGCTGCAAGCAACCGCTCATCAAAGTGCAAATGGTCTGCAACTTGAATTTGAATTTTTCTAGTACCATCAAAATTAAGTAATGAGATATTGCCTTTTTTGCCGCCTAATTTAGCGTTGTATTTTTCAGCGGCTAACTCAACAAAGGCATGTACATCGCCCATTGCTGATTGTTTGAATGTCAGCATCTGGTCACGAATTTCAATCGCTTCTGCAAAGATATCGTTAATTAGTTCTTCGCGGTCTTTATCCAGTTCAGGCACTAAGTTAAAGGGTACTAAATGACCTTGTTGGTTGGTCAAGTACTCTGGGTTTTGTTTAGGTTGTGTTGCAGTAGTCATGCGGCTTTATCCTTTTCTGATAATTCAAGTTCATATTGTTCTAATAGCTCACTGAAACTAATGCGTTTCAATGCAGCTTCTTGTTTGAGCGAACTCATCGCTCTATGGTGAAAGAGCAAGATCGTTGATTCCAGCTCCTCGTCATTTTGGGCAGTGAAATAACCGCCATTGCTTCCGGCTTTAATGCCGATAGGTCTGCCGTCCTCACGTAGTTCTTTAATGATTGATCTGATGATGCGGGTTTGGTCATAACGTCGATTAGGGATGATGTGACTACCTGTTACCGATACAAAAATCTCATTCATTAAAATACAATTGTCAGCACTGAGATGGCTTTGCAATAACAGATCAACTTTTAGTTTTAGCTCACTACGAGACAGATCACTCATGATGCTTTCCTAAGCTGTCTAGAACATGCTTTCCAACGTTTAACTACTTTGTGTTTAGGGTTATCCATACGTTCGATATTTTGGTCGCCACGATGAATCACGGTGTGAGTACGTTCAAAGCATTCCGTCATAACATCGCCTAAATCTTCAAACACCTCTTGTTGAATAAGCTTGTCAGCAATTACTTTTTGTTCTGGTAATAATGGATAAAAGTCTTCATGCAAAGGCATCGCACAACCAAAGATCAATGCTTCACAATAAGCATTAGGATCCGTGATAAATAACTCAAACGAGAGTCCTTTTGCTTTGATATTGTTAGCCACGTAAAAACTGGCCCAGTGTTCCAGTGCTTCATTAGAAATCATGCTGTTCTCCTTTGTCGTGGTGTAAAGCCGAGAATTTTATTGCCGACGGTGAAAATAAGATCAGGTGATAATTCGTGGCCTTGTTTAAAGCCAAAATCTTTAATGGCTGGAATCAATGCTGAAACAAGTACTCGTGCCGAGCCATCACACATCTGCCACAAAGCATCCATTGATTCATCGGATATCTCTATTTGTTTGCCAAACGCCGCGCGACACATTATTTCGCAGTCATTAGCCGTGATGCCTTGAATAATGGGTGGCCAAAATCCAACCCGTGAACTGATTTGTCCAAATCGACCTTGCGGATCTTTAATTAAAGGCTTTAGTTTTTCGGTACCGGCTAATACAACACCAACGCCTGCTTGGTCGCTAATACGGCGAACATATTCAAGTGTTGAGGTGCATACTGTTTCAGCTTCATCCAGCACGATGAGGCTATCGGTGCCTTTTAAGGCATTGATAACAGCAGCTACTTTGTCTGCCTTAGTACCTTGAGAATGACGGTTTGATTTATGAACAATCGCACCGGTCTTTTGAACTAGCTCATTAATTAATACCGTCGGGTTCATGTTCGGTGTGGCTTCAATAATGATCACACCAGAATTATTCGCTTGATATTGTCGTAAGCTCCGTGTTTTACCCGTGCCAACAAAGGTCGCAACCACACTAAAGTTTCGATATAAATGTGCCCGTTTACACGCAGCATTAACAGCCTCATGAATCGTAGTTTCAACAAAGGGACAATCTTGTATACCTTCATTGCTACGTTCATCTTGACGGCTTATCGCGTCCAGAATTTTAGTGATATAAAGCGATGGTGGGCTGATGTATTTACCTTTCACCACATTGTTAAATGTAGTGTTAGACATATCGGCAGACTTAGAAACGGTTGCTTGCGATACTTCATGGTTATTTAGCCAGTCAAGTATGCGTTTGGTGTCACGCTTATCTTGATCAGAATAAGTGGCTGACCATTGTTCTGGGTAAGCGAGTTCTCGGTACGTGGTATTAGTCATCTGATATAATCCTTTTTGTTAGTAATTAGTGTTGTATGGATCAATGCTGATTTTGCTCTCGACCTTGCCGTCGCGAGCATCAAAGGTGGGGGCTTCGGTCCTCATTTTTTGTGCCAGTGAGTCGGGTGAACGTTGGTTGCTTAATTCGTTAATACTGCCTAGCACATGTTCATGCGTAATCGACAAGCCAGCCCTGTCACGTTTTTCTTGTGTGTGCACTTCAAGTCGTTTAATTTGTGATGCCAATCGTTTTTGCTTAGCTTCTTCAAGACGCGAAGCCGGCAAGTAATCATGTTTAGTCACTAACACTGCATCACATAACCAGCGACCTTTGGTGTCGAGTACTCGTACACCACTGTCGTCATGTAAGTTGTATTCAACCGTCACTTTTTTGTTGTTGTACTGAATCAGTTCTGGTGCCATGTACTCACGTTTGTCTAGGGTCACAGCCTGACGTTTAACCGTGCGTTCCATCCGTGGCCAAAAGATAGCCGTACTCTTCATGTCGACAGAGTGGCGTTCTAACGTGGCCCATAGTTTGTTAGGGGTTTTACCATCAAGCCCTTTATGCGGTTTATCGTGATAAAGATCTAACCAGGCATTAAAGTCTGCTATCCACTGCGCTTGGGTTGGTAATGTCGCCTCGCCTTTTTTGTATTTCTTCAATAACAACTGCAAGGCTTCATCGGACATATCAGCACCGCAATAAGAGGGGTACCACTTGTTAAAGTCGCGTTCCATCGTGCCAAAGAAGCGTTCCACTTGACCTTTAGCTTTTGCGTTGTAAGGTCTCGCGTGCATGATGTCGATACCCAGTTGAGCATAAAACCCCGTTGAATCATCGCTCATCATCTTGTTCTTGTAGCCCGAGCCATTATCAATATGCAAAATGGCCGGTATATGGTCATGCTTTAAAATCGCATAGCTCAAAGCGAACAAGGTTGAGTGAGCGCTTTCAGCTTCAGATAAATACCAGCCCACCACATAGCGGCTAGCCACATCAATCCATAGTGTTAATTCAGCACGCCATACTTTGTTGCCGTGAGGGTGTTGAAGGTAGACATCTAAAGTATGACCATCACCTTGAAAACAAGAACCTACGCCTAAGTTTTCAGTCGTACGGTGTTTAAATGTTTTCTGGGTGTTTTCATATAAACGTGGGCCTAATCGTCCGCGACTCATATCACCTTTGTCGGCAGGCAGTGCATCAATAAAGCGACGAACAGCACTTTCGGCTACATCTTTAAAACCTTCCGAGGCTAATTTTCTAGCCACGGCGCTGATAGAGGGTTTGCTTGGCAAAGCATAAAGATGCATCGCGCGGACTTCCCAGCCATAAACCTTACGACTACTACCTACATGAGCAGGTGCCAAACCTAAAACCCCTGATTCTTTATATTTATTAACCCATCTATTAATAGAGGAATAAGAAGGTAGCTTTCCATTTCTGCCCAATTTGAAAGCGACCTTAATTAAGCCGTCATCGCCTTCATTATCGTTTGCCATC
>Ga0123337_10004352_pt1 | contig 14494 bp, 11 predicted proteins | sample frozenSSSSmetaG_FD_89792 | JGI IMG/M metagenome (GOLD analysis project Ga0123337, IMG submission 89792) | Glacier valley bacterial and archeal communities from Borup Fiord, Nunavut, Canada, to study Microbial Dark Matter (Phase II) -... | ecosystem: Environmental > Aquatic > Freshwater > Ice >... | reverse complement strand
TCATGGCGAAGTGCTCAACCCGACGCCGGAAAACCCCGACGCCGTGGTGCCCGGCCTGATGGCCGTGGGCGAAGCCGCCTGCGCCTCGGTGCATGGCGCCAATCGCCTGGGCTCCAATTCGCTGACCGATCTGGTGGTCTTCGGCCGCGCCGCCGCCATCCGCGCCGGCAAGGTGATCGACCGCGCCAGCCCGATCCCGGCCATCAACAAGGCCCAGGACGACAAGATTCTGGCCCGTTTTGACCGCCTGCGCCACGCTGCTGGCACCAAGCCGACGGCGGCCATCCGCGACGCCATGCAGCACACCATGCAGGAAGACGCCGCCGTGTTCCGCACCGGCGAGACGCTGCAGTCCGGCGTCCGGCGCATGAGCGAAATCTATGGCCAGCTCAAGGACGTCGCGGTTACTGACCGCTCGCTGATCTGGAATTCCGATCTGGTCGAGACGCTCGAGCTGGAAAACCTGATGGCCAATGCCATGGTTACCGTGGTCTCGGCCGAAGCGCGCGAGGAAAGCCGCGGCGCCCATGCCCGCGAGGATTTTGCCTCCCGCGACGACGTCAACTGGCGCAAGCACACTTTGGGCTGGATCGACACCGATACCGGCGCGGTCAAGCTGGGCTATCGCCCGGTTCATCTCGACCCGCTGACCCCCGAAAGCGAAGGCGGCATCGACCTAAAGAAGATCGCGCCCAAGGCACGGGTGTACTGATCATGCGCCTGGCGGCCCTCGCTGCAGTACCCTTCGCGCTGGGGACGTCGCTCCCGGCGCTGGCTGTGTCGGAGACCGCCGAAGGATTTGCCGCGGCCATGCAGGGCTGCTGGACGCAGACTCAATGGGGCCCGGAAATCGAAAAATTGCGCACGGACCCCGACTTCACCATTGCTGCGGGGATGTGCCTTGAAGGTGGCATTACCGGTGAGCTGGACGCCTATTGCTGCGAGGGGCGCCCGCTAATCGATTGCTGGGACCAGCACGGCGGCTACGAATTCAAGGCCGAGAAGTTCTGGCGTTATTTTGCCGATGATACGCCGGATGGCCAGATGGTCAGTTGCGACGTGCGCCTGGTTCCCGGCAAGGCCCTGGAGCTGCACGGTTGCCTGGGTCATGCCGCAGACGGAGCGGTCGTGGGCTCTCTCGATGACGCTCGCTATCAGAGGCGGGTGGACTGATGCCGGATACTCAATATTCGGGCACGCCGCTGGCGCAGAAGCTCGGCCTTAAGGACGGGCAGCGGGTGCTGTTCATCGACCTGCCCTCGTCCCTGGCCGAGCTCGCCACGGCGCGCGCCTTCGCCGAATCCAGCCGGGTCACCCTCGATCAGCTCGGCGATGCAGCGCCAGGCTATGACGTCATCCATATCTTCACCAGCGCCCGCGCCGTGCTCGAGACGCTGGGCCAGCGCCTGCTCGACCTGATCGCCCGTACCGGCATGATCTGGGTGAGCTGGCCCAAAAAGGCGGCCAAACTGGCCACCGACATTACCGAGGATGTGATCCGCACGGTGCTGCTGCCCATCGGCCTGGTCGATGTGAAGGTCTGTGCCGTAGACCAGACCTGGTCGGGGCTGAAACTGGTGATCCGCAAGGAGCTGAGATGAGATTTTTAGCCGTGCTGGCCCTGCTGGGCCTGTCGAGTGTCCCGGCCTTCGCCGCGTCACCGACAGCAGAGCAAAAAGACGAATTCTACCGGGTCTGCATGGGCATTGCCGACAACGACACGCTGTGCGCCTGCAAGGCCGAGGCGGCCATGACGCTGATCGATGAACGCTTCATGGGCGTGGTCATCGCCTCCATGAAGGGCGGCACCCCGGCCGACAGCGATTTCGTCGCCTACAATACCTATGTCGCCAAGAGCAACCAGGTCTGCAAGCCGGACTACTAGGATTTCGCGCTGTGTTGAGCAGCGTGCGTAAAAAAGGAAGACCGACCCATGGTCGAACTGATGCTCCCCAAGGCCGATCGCCCCGCCAAGGGCAAATCCTGGCCCAAGCCGGAAGCGGCCAAGCGGCTGCGCGAATACCACATCTATCGCTATGACCCCGACCAGTCGGCCAATCCGCGCATCGACACCTATTTCGTCGATCTCGACGATTGCGGCCCGATGATCCTGGATGGCCTGCTCTGGATCAAGAACAAGGTCGACCCCACGCTGACGCTGCGCCGCTCTTGCCGCGAGGGCATTTGCGGCTCCTGCTCGATGAATATCAACGGGCTCAATACCCTGGCCTGCACCAAGGGCATGGAAGACAGTTCAGGCCCGATCAAGATCTATCCGCTGCCGCATATGCCGGTGGTCAAGGATCTGGTGCCCGATCTCAGCACCTTCTACGCCCAGCACCGCGCCATCGAACCCTGGCTCAAGACCACCTCACCCACCCCGGAAAAGGAATGGACGCAGACGGTACCGCAGCGCGCCAAGCTGGACGGGCTCTATGAATGCATCCTCTGCGCCTGCTGCTCGACCTCATGCCCGAGCTATTGGTGGAATGGCGACAAATATCTCGGCCCCGCCGCGCTGCTGCAGGCCTATCGCTGGCTGATCGACAGCCGCGACGAGACCACCCAGGAACGCCTCGATGACCTTGAAGACCCCTTCAAGCTGTTCCGCTGCCACACCATCATGAACTGCGCCAAGGTCTGCCCCAAGGGGCTGAACCCGGCCAAGGCCATTGCCGAAATCAAGAAGATGATGGTCGAACGCCAGGCGGCTTAGGCCTTATCGATCGCTGAATGAATGCAGCCCCTGGAGCGATCCAAGGGCTGTTTTTTTGGGCGGGGACCTAGGCTTGTTCAGCCTTGCCGATCTGCCGGCGCAGGATGGTACGGTCGCGGCTGGAGACGCCGATCAGTTCGGCCACGCGCCAGACCATATTGTCTTCCATCTCGTGATTGCTCTGGTAGGCAAACACCACCGTCCACATCATGCGGATGATCTCGAGACGCTCGGCCAGTTCCAGCGAGGCCAGGCTTGAGGTGAACCGGTAAAGGTCCACCGCCTCGGCATCGCGCAGCGCCGCCTCCTTGATCAGCCGGCCGACGCTGGGCTCGTCCAGCGCGTACTGATCCATCAGGGCATTCTTGATCACCTGCCGCTCGGCCTCGGTCATCTGTCCGTCGACCGCGGCCAGATGCACCAGCAGCGCCGCCACGGCCAGCTGGGGATCATTGCTGTCGATCGCTTCTTCGGGTCTGGAGAACAGGCGGGTAAGGGCCTCGAACATGGCAGGTGCCTCTTTTCGGGGTGCGACGGAACAGTTCTGGCAGGCGCGCGCCGGGAGGGCCGGCAAGCCAGACTTAGTCATCAAAGCCATTTGCTCAATGGTCAGTTGCCTGGCTCACGCGCTCTTGACCGGGTTTGATGCGCAATGGCCACACAAGCAGCCCGCAAATAGGACTCGACTCCGGCGAGATTCGGAGTCTAATTGTTCCTGTTTTGTTCACTCATAAGGCCGCGCCAATGGGCTCGCCAGACCACCAACAGCGCCTTGCCGCGCTGCGGGACGCTATTGCCGATATCGAGCGCAAGCCGGCTTTGGCCGAAGCGCGGGTAGTGACCCGCGATCCTGCAGCCGGTTTTCCGCTGCCGGCGGGCGGCTTGCTGCAGGAAGTGTTCACCGATGAGCGCCGCCATGCCGGGGCCGTACTGGGCTTTGCCCTGGCCCAGGCCAGGGGGCTGCTGACCCGCCAGCGCCCGGCCGTCATCTATCTGCAGCTGGTCAAGGACAGCCAGGAAATGGGCCTACCCTATGGGCCGGGCCTGCTCAGCTTCGGCTTTGACCCCGATGCGCTGGTGCTGGTCCGGGCCGCCAATATGGTCGAGCTGTTGTGGGCGGCCGAAGAGGCGCTGGCCTGCAAGGCGGTGGCGGCCGTGCTGGCCGATATCGCCCGGCACAACAAAATCCTCGATTTCACCGCCAGCCGTCGGCTCAGCCTGCGGGCCGCCAGTGCCGGCAGTTCGATTCTCATGTTGCGCTATGGCACGGACCGGGAGGCCAGCGCGGCGCATCTGCGCTGGCGACTGACCCCGGCGCTGAGCGCCCGCAAACGCTTTGATCCCTTTGCCCCCGGCGCCCCGCAGTGGCGGGCACAGCTGGAAAAGGGGGTTCTCCTCAATCAGCAAACCGAATGGCTCCTGGGTTGGACGCAAGATGGATTCACCACACTCGATGCTGCACGCCGCATCGCAACCGGCTCTGCTGCCGGGCCGCCGTTTCCTGGCGCTGTTCCTGCCCACCTGGCCGACCGATTGGCTGAAACGGCGTGAGCCGGGGCTCAAGGGTCCGCTGGCGCTCTATGAGCGCATCAAGGGCGGGCTGCGGCTGGCAGCGCTGGATGCCGAGGCCAGCCGGGCCGGGCTCAGCGTGGGGCAGAACCTGGCCGATGCGCGTGCCATGGTGCCGACGCTGACGGTCCGTGAGATCGACCGGCCTGTGCTGGAGGCGGTCTTCGCCGATTTCGCCGACTGGCACTCCAATGCCAGCCCGCTGGTCGCGGTGATGGACGATGTCACCCGGTTTGGCGATCTGGTGCTCGACATTACCGGGGTCGCCCACCTGTTTGGTGGCGAAGGCCCCATGCTGCGCCTGCTGCTCACCCGCCTGCGCGCGCTCGGCTACACGGTCGCTGGCGCCATTGCTCCCACCATTGGCGCTGCCTGGGGGGTCAGCCATTTTGCCCGCAGCCAGGTGGTCGAAAACTCCGATCTGCAAGCCGTGCTCGATAGGCTGCCGGTCAATGCCCTGCGCCTGAGCCCCGCGCAGATCGCCGGGCTGAGCCAGATGGGGCTCAAGACCATCGGCCAGCTGCGGCCGCGCGAGCGCAAGCCGTTGCAGGCCCGCTTCGGGCTGTCGCTGTTGGTTCGGCTCGACCAGGCCTATGGCTTGCTGCAAGAGCGCATGGTGCCGCGCATTCCGGTCGCCGAGCGCTATGCCGAACGGCGCTTCGTCGATCCGATCGGGCTGATGGATGACGTGCTGATGACCACCCATGACCTGGCCATCCAGCTCGTCATCCGGCTCGAAGCCGAAGGCCTGGGCGGGCAGGCCTTTCATCTTTTCCTCTATCGCGTCGATCACAAGATCATCACGCTGTCGATCAACGCAGCCCGGCTGACGCGCGATCCCGACCATATCAGCAAGCTCTTTTCCAACCGCTCCGAGCGGCTTGAAGGCGAATATGATGCCGGCTTCGGCATCGACATGATCCGCCTGGCGGTAAGTTCGGTGGGCGAACTCGACGCGGTTCAGCTGGGGGCCTTTGCCACCCGCGACGGCAGCGAGGACCTCGATCAACTGCAGGACCGGATGAGCAGCCGCCTGGGGCCGCTGGCCGTGCTGCGCACGCAATTCGTCGCCACCCATATTCCCGAACGGGCAGCGCGGCTCGTGCCGGCGATGGCTTATGTCCCGCAGGCTTCGGCAGAACCCTCTATAGGGCTGGACCGTCCGCTGCGCCTGCTGCCGGTGCCCGAACTGGTGGCCATCAATGCCGAAGTGCCCGATGGCCTGCCGGCGTCGATGATCTGGCGGCGGGTGGCCTACCGGCTGATCAAGGCGGAGGGTCCCGAACGGCTGGGGGCCGAATGGTGGCGCACCGGACAGCGCCTGCAACTGGTGCCGCCCTTCGTGCCAAAACAGCCAGAGCCTGGCGAAAAGCCGGAACAGCCACCCTATGTGCCCGACCTGGTGCTGCACGATCCTGCCGGCATGACGCGGGACTATTATCGTGCTGAGGATGCCCAGGGCCGACGGTTCTGGATTTACCGGCAGGGTGCCCATGGCGATGGCCACTGGTATCTGCACGGGTTTTTCGCATGAGCGAGATTGTCCAGCTGCAGCCCAGGCAGGGCCTGCGTCCGCGGCCGCCGGTGCCCGACTTTGCCGAACTGGTATCGACCACCAATTTTTCCTTCCTGCACAGCGGTTCATCGCCGGAAGAAATGGTCTCTGCCGCCATGCATCTGGGCCTCAAGGCCTTTGGCGTGACTGATCGCAACAGCTTTGCCGGCGTGGTGCGCGGCTATGTCATTGCCCGCGACCGGGACGAAGACCGCTTCCCCGATTTCCGCTATCTGGTCGGCGTGCGTCTGTGCTTTGCCGACGGGACCCCCGATATCATCGCCTATCCCACCGACCGGGTGGCCTATGGCCGGCTGTGCAAACTGCTCACCCGCGGCAATCAGCGGGGGGAGAAGGGCAAGCCCGTGCTCTATCTGACGGACCTGTTCGGCTCGGGCGACCCGGTCTCGGCGGTCGAGCACGGCCCATCGGAAAACTATGCCCAGGGCCAGCTCTTCATCCTCATCCCCGACGAAACCGATTGGGGCCTGACCGAACAGACACTGGCGACGCTCGCCGCGAAGGCCCCCGGCACCGTCTGGGTCGCCGGGGCCCCGCGCTTTGATGGCCAGGATCGCGCCCGGCTCAACCGGATCGATGACATGGCCAAACGGCATCGCGCCACCATGCTGGCCAGCAATGACGTGCGCTACCACGAACGGGACCGGCGCATCGTGCAGGATGTGGTGACCTGTATCCGCGAGCACCTGACCCTCGAAAGCGCCGGCTTCCGGCTTGCCGCCAATGCCGAGCGGCATCTCAAGCCGGCCGATGAAATGGCCCGGCTGTTTCGCGAGCATCCCCATGCCATCGCCGAGACGCAGCTTTTCATCGCCCGCATCGACTTTTCGCTCGACCAGCTGAAATACAACTATCCCGAAGAAACCGTGGGCAATGGCGAGACGGCGCAGCAGACGCTGGAGCGCCTCGCCTGGGAAGGCGCCGCCAGGCGCTTTCCGCGCGGCGTGCCGGACAGCATCAAGAAGACCATCTGGACTGAGCTGTGCCTGATCGGCTTCAAAGGCTATGCGGCCTATTTCCTGACCGTGCACGACATTGTCCAGCATGCCCGCTATACGCTCAAAATCCTCTGCCAGGGGCGCGGCTCGGCGGCCAATTCCACGGTCTGCTTCTGCCTTGAGATCACCGAGGTCAATCCCGAGGCCGGCACCCTGGTCTTTGGTCGCTTCATCTCGACCGAGCGCGACGAACCGCCCGATATCGACGTCGATTTCGAGCATGAGCGGCGCGAAGAGGTGATGCAATATATCTATAAAAAATATGGCGGCAGACGCACCGGGCTGACCGCCAATGTCATCTCCTACCGCTCCAAGAGCGCCATTCGCGAAACCGCCAAGGTGTTCGGCGTCTCCGACGATACGGTGGCCGCCCTCAACCAGCTGCATTGGGGCTGGGGGCAAAAGCTTGATCTGGGTGACCTGGGCATGATCGGTCTCAGTCCGGACGATCCGGTGCTGGCCCAGATGTTCGAGGTGGTCAAAGTCCTGCGCGGCTTTCCCCGCCACCTCAGCCAGCATGTCGGCGGCTTTGTCATCACCCGCGATTCGCTCGAAAGCCTGGTGCCGATCGGCAAGACGGCGATGGACAGCCGGCAGATCATCGAATGGAACAAGGACGACATCGATGCGCTGGCCATTCTCAAGGTCGATGTGCTGGCGCTGGGCATGCTGAGCTGCCTGCGCCGGGCATTCGCGCTGATGGAGGAGCATTATGGGCAACAGCTCAAGCTGGTCGATCTGCTGAGCGAAGACGCCGATCCCGACCAGAGCAAGAAGGCGCGTGTCTATGCCATGATCCAGCGCGCCGATACGCTGGGCGTGTTCCAGATCGAAAGCCGGGCGCAGATGAGCATGCTGCCGCGCCTGAAGCCGGAAAAATTCTACGACCTGATCATCGAGGTCGCCATTGTCCGGCCCGGCCCGATCCAGGGCAATATGGTCCATCCCTATCTGCGCCGCCGCCAGGGGCTGGAAAAGCCGGTCTATTACAACGACAAGCTCAAGGCAGTTCTCGAGCGCACGCTGGGCGTGCCGCTGTTTCAGGAGCAGGCGATGCAGATCGCCATTGAGGGCGCCGGTTTTTCACCCGGCAAGGCCGACAGCCTGCGCCGGGCCATGGCGGCATGGCGGCGGACGGGAAAGATCGCCCAGTTTGGCGACGAGTTCATGGCGGGCATGCACGCCAATGGCTATCCGCTCGACTTCGCCAAGAACTGCTTCGCCCAGATCCAGGGTTTTGCCGAATACGGCTTTCCCGAAAGCCATGCGGCCAGCTTTGCGCTGCTGGTCTATGCCTCCTGCTGGCTCAAATGCCATTATCCCGATGTCTTTGCCACCGCCCTGCTCAATTCGCAGCCCATGGGCTTTTACGCGCCAAGCCAGATCATCCGCGACGCGATCGAGCATGGTGTCGATGTGCGACAGGTGCAGATCAACAGCTCCCAGGTCGAGCATGTTCTGGTCAGGCCCGAGCAGGAGCGGCATACCGGCGACCATGTCTGGCCGCAGCATGAGGACATGCGCCACGATATCTGGAGCAGCCGGTCGATGCTGCTCGGTTTCAGTGCCGTCATCGGCTTGAGCAAGCACGCCCAGCAGCAGATCGTGGACAGGCGCGGCGCCGGCTACGATTCCATCCGCGACCTCTGGCTGCGCACGCAATTGCCGATAGCCGCGCTGGAAAAGCTGGCGCATGCCGATGCCTTTGCCGATCTCGGCCTCAATCGCCGCGAAGCGCTATGGGTGGTCAAGGGCCTGATCGGCACGCATGGCGCTGACACCCTGCCTCTGTTCGAGGCGGCTGGACGGGTGGAAACCGACGCGGATGTCGAAACCAACCTGCCCAAAATGCTGATGGGCGAGGAAGTGATCCACGATTATTCGACGCTGTCCTTTTCGCTCAAAGGTCACCCGCTGCAGTTCATCCGTCCGGTCCTTGAGGCCAGACGCATCATGCGGTCGGATCAGTTGCGCGACGCCAGGCCCGGCAGCCAGGTGGAAGTGGCCGGCCTGGTGCTGGTGCGCCAGCGACCGGGGACAGCCAAGGGGATCATCTTTGCCACTCTCGAGGATGAGGCCGGGGTGGCCAATGTCGTGATCTGGCCGCAGGTGTTTGAAAACAACCGCAAGACCGTGCTGGGTTCACGCATGCTGGCGGTGCGTGGCAAACTGCAGCGCGAGGGCCTTGTGATTCACATCATTGCCGAGCAATTGACCGACATGACCAGCCATCTGCTGGATCTGGCACATGGCGTCGATATCGGCGACCGGGTCCTGGCGCGTGGCGACGAGGGCAAGTCCGGTCCCTATCCAAGCCGCGACCGCAACGCCATGATCGAGATCGAAAAGGCCCGCCGCACCGCCTATGCCGCCCTGCCCGGGGGGCGCAATTTCCATTAAGCCGGGCGGGCGCTAGAGCATTTCTCCGTTTCGCTGAAACGGCTCAATGGCTCCAGCTCTTTGGTTTGTCACGTTTTCGAACCGCAAAAGTGGGTCACTTTTGCTGAAAACGCGCTAGGCCACGATCTGGTCGATGGCCTTGGCCAGCGCGATATCCCTGGCGCTCAGCCCGCCCGCATCATGGGTCGAGAGCCGGATCGTCACCACATTGTAGCTGTTGGACCAGTCCGGATGATGCCCTGCCTTCTCGGCTTCCAGCGCCACCCGGCCCATGAAGCCGAAGGCCTCGGAAAAATCCTTGAACTTGAATACATGGCTGATGGCGTCCGCCGCCGCATCATAGACCCAGCCCTTGAGACCGCGCAGGCCCGTTTCACGTTCGGCTTCGCTCAGTCTGTCGACCATTTTCGTCTCCTTCGATTGCCCCACGGCCATAGCGCCGCAAAGCGACCCTTCCAAGGCATCGAGGCGCCCCCGCCAGTCGCGCCCGCTGAGCAAACAAATATTCATATCTTCTCGGCATGATACGCGCGGAGGTATCATGCGATGTTCAAACGCTTCCTCTCCATGTTGCGTTCTGAGCGAGCCCTGTCACTCGACATTCGACTGCAGCTCGTCAACGGACTGTTCTATCCGTTCGCCTCGCTCATTGCGGGCGCGCTGGCTGGCCTATGGATTGCCGTCACCGTTACCATCCTCGTCGATGACATCCTCGTGCAGCTAACAGCCGACATCATCGTCGTCATCGCCATCGCGCGCATCGCCATCGGCCTCACCTATATCCGCGGCCAGCAGGTTACCCCGGCTTCGGTCGCCCGATGGGAACTGGCCTATGCCACGGGCGCCGGCCTGTTCGCGCTCTCCCTGGGCCTTGTGACCTTCCTGGCGCTGCTGCGGGTCGACAATGAGCCGCTCCACCTGATGCTCACCACGACCACGGCCGCCTATGCCGCCAGCATTACCGGCCGCAATGCCGGCCGACCCTGGATCGCGCTGAGCCAGCTCTATCTGGCCGCCGTCCCGATGTGCCTGGGGTTGATGATGAACCCCATCGCCTTCTACCAGATTGTCGGCACGACCCTGCTGCTGTTCATGTTCGGCATGACCGACATCACGCTCTCGGTCCGCCAGACCATTGTGGGCGCGCTGGAAACGCAACGGCTCAACGCTGAACTCGCCGAAGCCTCACAGCAGCAGGCAGCCCTGTTCGATGATGCCCTCAACAACATGTCGCATGGCCTGTGCATGTTCGACAGTGACAGCAACCTGCTGGTATGGAACCAGAAATTCCTCGACATCCTGCAGCACGATGGCCAGGGCATTGCCAAGGGCATGCCGCTGCAGGATCTGCTGCAAAGTGCCCACCGGCAAGGCACGCCTGCGCGCAATATCCAGCTGATCGAGGCCATCAGGGACAGCGTGCAATCGACGGGGGCACGCAAGAGCTTTGCCCGCCTGCTGGATGGCGCCGCCGTCGCGGTTTCCCACCAGACCATGCAGAACGGCAATGTCGTACTGGTGCTCGAGGACGTCACCGAGCAGACCGAGGCGCATGATCGCATCCGGCAACTGGCCTGGTACGACGAGCTGACCGGACTGATGAACCGGGCCTCCTTCAACGAACGGCTCAAGCAGTCACTCAACAAGGCCGACGGCGCGCCGCCGCTGGCGCTGCATCTGATCGACCTCGACAACTTCAAGGCCGTCAACGACACGCTGGGCCATCCCGTCGGTGACCACCTGCTGGTCGACGTCGCCCGGCGCATCGTCGCCACCGTTGCCGGTCGTGGTCACGTCGCCCGGCTGGGCGGCGACGAATTTGTGGTGATCCAGCCACTGCACGGACAGGCTGCCGATTACCAGTCTCTGGCCAGCGCCATCCTGGCCGGCCTAGGCCAACCCTTCGAAATCGGCGAGCACAACATCAATATCGGCGCCAGCATCGGCATTGCGCTGGCACCCGTCCATGCCGACACCGACGATGAGCTGCTCAAACGGGCCGATATGGCGCTCTACAAGGCCAAGGCCAATGGTCGCCAGACGATCATCGTTTTCGAGCATGCGCTCGACGTGCAAGTGCAGCTGCGCCGCCAGCTCGAACTGGACATCCGGGCGGCCATGGCCGCCGACCAGTTCAGCCTGGCCTTCCAGCCCATTGTGGACGTCGCCTCGGGCAGGATCACCGCCCTCGAAGCCCTCATCCGCTGGCAGCATCCGACACGCGGCCCGGTCTCGCCGGCCGAATTCATTCCCGTGGCGGAAGACAGCGGCCTGATCATCGACATCGGCCGCTGGGTGGTGGAGGAGGCCTGCCGGGTTCTCAAGACCCTTGACTGCGAACTGGTCTGTGCGGTGAATTTCTCCGCAGTGCAGTTTCAGGACAAGAGCTTCCCCGATTTCCTCGCGCGCACCCTACAGGCCCATGACATAGACCCGGCGCGCCTCGAATTCGAGATCACCGAAACCGCCCTGCTCGACGACACCTCCAGCACCCGCGACATGCTCGCTGAACTGGGCCGGCTTGGCGTTGGCGTGTCGCTGGATGACTTCGGCACCGGCTACTCGTCGCTGAGCCATTTGCGCACCTTCCCCTTTACCAAGATCAAGATCGACGGCTCCTTCGTGCAGGAATTGGCCAGCAGCACCAGTGCGGTCGCGGTGGTCCGCGCCGTCTGCAATATCGGGCAGATCCTGGGCATTGCCGTGGTTGCCGAAGGGGTGGAAACCCAGGCACAGCTGCAGTTCCTCTCCACCGCAGGCTGCAGCCATGTGCAGGGCTACCTGCTCGGCCGGCCCGCGCCGCAGGAGCGTCTGGCCACCGTGCTGGCTGAATATTCCACCGCAAGAATGCGCAGCCTGCTGGCCGCCTGAGCGGCCACAGGTCAGGCAGCGCCGGCCATCTTGGACTGGGCGCCGACCAGTCGGCGCATCACCTGCATATTGTGCGGTTCAAGCTGCATGCAGGCCTCGACCCACAGACCCACAATATCGCTCAGCTCGTCAAAGGGGATCGGGTTGGCCCGTTTGCTGGCACGGTGCATCTGCAACTGGCCGGCATGCCGCGCGCTATTTTTCTGGATGAAGGTGCTGACGGCAGTCACCCCCTGGCCGGGTTCGGCCAGGATATGCACGAGACCGAGCTCATAGAGTTCCTCGGCGGTTACCGTCTTGCCGCTGCGCACCATCCACTCGGCCTTGGCAAAGCCCAGCTTGCGGCCGAGAAAGGATAGCGCGCCCATGCCCGGGAACAGGCCGAACAGCTGCTCGGGAAAGCCGAATTTGGTGCCTTTTTCGGCGCAGATGATGTCGAACGACAGTAGAGATTCAAAGCCGCCGCCCAGCGCATCGCCCTGGGCCAGGCCAATGGTGATGATGTCGCTGTTCAGCGCATTCCAGTTCCGGTGCAGGATTTCGACGCAGGACAGGCCATAATCCATGAGCCCCTGACGATCGCGCCGGGTGATGCAATCGAGGAAATAATCGAGATCGCCGCCAAAGCAGAACACGCCCTCTCGGCGCGACCCCAGCACCACATATTTGAGCAAGGGCGAGTGGGCCGTTTTCAGGGCGCCGATATTGTCCTGCCAGCGATGGAAATCGGCCAGCAGGTCAAGATTGTAGGAAGGCCGCCCGCGAAAATCCATGAAGCTCCACAATGTGGCACTGGAGATGTCATGGGCACACTCGATCTGGCCAAGCTCGGGCCAGAAGCGCGCAATTTCTAGTGTGGTCGCGGGGGGAAGGTCGGGGACCTCGACAGCAAATTCGTATCGGGTGTCGTCAGGCGCATGCTGCTGGAGACCCAGGTTCATCCGACAAGCTCCAACTAAACTGTTGGTATCATTAAACTTGAATTAACGCAGACAATCAAATGGCAGCTATAGCCGACGCGTCGGCCGATGCCAAGTCCCAGCCAATTTGATATTTCTGGCCAAAGACTTAATACAGTTAACCATGAATTAAAGTTTGATTCCGCCAAGCGGAACCGCTGCCACTATGGGGCAAAAATGAGCGTCGCCAGCACGGCAGAGAGCCGCACGGGGCTTACTGTGCCCCAAGCCGATACGGCACGACCCTGCTGGCACGCCAGGGTTGGCACACTCTACGGGGATAACGGATCAAGCGCTGATGGGAGGAGAAAGGCTGGTGCCGCTTAGGTGACTCGAACACCTGACCCCATCATTACGAATGATGTGCTCTACCAACTGAGCTAAAGCGGCAACGGTTGGCCTTTTACGTCGGGTTTTGGGCCGGTGCAAGAGGCAAGGCAATCTGCGCCGGCAATTGGGTGGGCAGGTCATCGCCGGACCGCGTCGTTGCAGCCTGGGTGACGGTCATCGGCACCTTCCACTCAAAGGCATCCAGCCGTCCGGTCACCGGGGAAATCGGCTCCCACTCGTCGCTCACCATGCCATCGGCCGTCCAGGCCGGATCGCGTGGCGCCCGCACGGCACGGGCCAGCCATTCGCGGGCCTTGCCCTGGTCGCCATTCTGGCCTTCCTCGATCTCGGCCATCATGCTGGCAACGCCCTGCGTAGCGTCCGGCCCCTCAAAGGGCGCCAGTGCATGGCGCGCCAGCGACCAGTCATAGGCATCGATGGCAGCGCGCGCCAAAGCCATGCCGGCGGCGCGGTGCGGCGGCGGCACCTCGATGATCTCGCCCATCCGCTTGAGCCGGTCGACCGCCGAGGCACCCGGCTGGGCATGGGCATAAAGGGCGGCAATATCGGGATGCCCGGTGGCGCGCCAGATCCGCCGCAACAGGCTCATCGCCTTGCGCGTTTCGCCGCGATTGATATGGATGCGGGCCGCGATCAGCGCGGCGGGCACGAAATCGGGCAGCAGCTTGAGCGCCGTCAGCGCATGTTCGAGCCCGGCCAGGGGCTGTCTTGTTTCTGCTTCACGGGCCCGGGCCGTTTCGATCACCGCCTGGCGGCGGCGTTTGCGCGCCCGCTCTTCCCGGCTGCCGGCCTGCTCGGCATTGACCATGGCCACCGCCTCGGCCCATTGCCCGCGCCGCGCCAGATCATCAAACACCGCTTCCCCCGCCCAGCCGCTGCCGGGCGCCAGGGTCAGCGCCTTGCGGGCAAAGGTCAGCGCCGCCTGCGGCCGCTGCTGCGCCCTTGCCTGGTCATAAAGCCCGGTCAGCGCTGCCAGCGCCGTCTTGTCATCGGCAATCAGCGCCCGGTAATGCTCGCGAGCGGCCGGCATGTCGCCCAGCGCCAGATCGGCCCG
>Ga0123337_10004351_pt1 | contig 14496 bp, 12 predicted proteins | sample frozenSSSSmetaG_FD_89792 | JGI IMG/M metagenome (GOLD analysis project Ga0123337, IMG submission 89792) | Glacier valley bacterial and archeal communities from Borup Fiord, Nunavut, Canada, to study Microbial Dark Matter (Phase II) -... | ecosystem: Environmental > Aquatic > Freshwater > Ice >... | reverse complement strand
TTGGTGATAAGGTACTGCTTGAGCTGAATCCGGCACGGGTAGGTTCACCCGGTAGTCCGATAACTTTTCCTGCAAATCTATATCCAGGATTAATCACAAACGGGTCTGTATCTTTACCTAAAGCAGCAATGTTGGATCTCAATTTTGCAAAAGATATGATGGCAGGAAGCTTGAAGGTTTCAGAAGCTATCCATGAAAGACTGGCAGAAGGATAATTGTAAAAATTATTTCCGGTTCCGTCCTTATAGGTTAAAGCAGAAGACCAGTCACCACGCCATGTTGTAGCCAGATATAGTTGATTTTTATAATCAAAATCAGCACTTGCATAAACAGAATTGATTTTTTTGTTATAGTTGATACCTCCTGTAACAAGCGGTGAATTCACAGAGTTGGTAATAAAATAATTACCCGGTACCATCAATCCTCCTGAAGTATTACCCTGTGTGAAGGAACTGATCGAATTGTACATTTCAGCTCCGGCAAAACCACTAAATCCTAAATCCTTTGCTATTTTAATCGTGTTGAATGAAAGGATTCCCTTCAGGAAATTACTTTCTTTCTTGGACTGATTTAAAGTATAACCACCCCCGCTGAAGTCAGTAAACTGACCAAGAGCTTTGTTTTCATACTTGTCATAATTGTTATTCATGTTACCTTCAACAGTAAAATTGGCCCATTTGGTCAGCTTTGCATTTAAAGCAAAACGTCCCATAAAGTTTCTGCTATCCATTGTGGCAACGGTATTGTGCATGTTGAACCAAAATTCCGGAGCCATTACTTTATTGGTCTCAAGCGGATTGGTTCCTCTTGGTGATCCGCCAAATGCCTGACTGGTATATCTTGACTGCTGGTTCCAGTATTTTGTATCATAATTACGCGGGAACATCCATGTATAGGCAACTCCCCAGTTATCACCGGCAAAAGTATCCGTATATGGAGCCCAGGCAAGATTCTGAGGATTGGTATTATCGCTTGCTGTATATCCTCCGCTTACATCTGTACTTAACCAATCAGCCAGTTTGTGAGTTATTCTTAAATTAAAATTATTCCTTTTCATCTTGTTCGCAACAGAGATCCCTGTCTGATCATCATGTGTTGCTGCAAATCTGTAGGTTGTTTTATCACCGGCACCTGAGAATGCGACACTTGTAGTTCCCAGAGTACCATTCTGAAATGCGTCGAGGTAATTATTGGGAACAGCTTTATATTCTGTCCAGGTACCATCATAATTTCTAACCTTCTGGTTGGCAAATTTTGGACCCCAGTTTTCATTTTCACGATTAATTGCCGGATCAATGTATGGATCCTTGGTAATCGGATCAATCGGGAATACTTTAGTAGTCCACATTTGATTTGGCTGGTAGTTTGGATCGCGGGCATCTGTAAAGAAAGCACCAACTGAACCTCCACCATATTCATTCTGAAATTCAGGACCTTTGTATGGATCGTAAACCATGAAGTTCTGCGAAAAATCAACGCCTATTCCATTTGCTTTACTACCCTTTTTTGTCGTTATCAACACTACTCCATTAATTGCTCTTGAACCATATAAAGCAGCAGCTGATGAACCTTTCAAAATTGAAACACTTTCAAAATTTTCGCTGTTCAGATTCGACAGGTCATTCGCAAAATCGCGACCACCTGCAACTGATTCATTATCTACGATCACTCCGTCAATAACAAATATTGGTTGATTATTCTGACTTAAGGTTGAGTTTCCCCTGATAACAATTCTTGAGTTTCCAAACGGACCGGAAGCACTCTGGTCTATTTGGATACCAGCAACTTTACCCATCAATGAATTTACCGGATTTAATTGTTGTGTGGCTGCCAGATCGCTACCCTTAACTTCAGTTACTGAGAATCCAAGACTCTTTTTCTCTTTAGACATTCCCAATGCAGTTACTACAACTTCATTTAAAGAAGTATTTGCCGCTTCCAGTCTGACGTTAACAGTACTCCTGCCATTGATTGAAACCTCCTGGGTAATAAACCCGATGTAGGTAAATACAAGCACAGTGACATTGTCGGGTACATTAATGGAGTACTTACCGTTCATATCCGTTGTAGCTCCAATTGTCGTCCCCTTAAGCTTAATGCTAACTCCAGGAAGAGTCTCGCCCTTGGCATCGGTAATAACACCAGTCACAACGACATCCTTTTGTTCCATGCCCTGAGGGGATATAACGACCAATCCATTATCAAGAACACGGAATTTAAGTTCCGTATCTTTCAATATCATACCAAGGACATCCATAACAGGAGTGTCTTTAACACTTAAGGTAATTGATTTATCTGATGGCAGATTTTCTTCGCTGTATAACAGTCTGATGTTGCCCTTTTGTTCAAGAATCGAAAAAGCTCTTTTAAACTTAACGTTCTGGAAATCCAGATTGACTTTAACATTTTGAGAATAACTGTTCGCTGATACTTCCAGGACAAGAAGGAATGTTAAAGATATTGTCCAGTTTAGCATTAATAAAAGTTTTTTGGTTGTGAAATCAGGTAACAGAACTTTATTGTATAGTTCTCGTTTTTTCATACATTTGTAAATTACAAGGTTAATAATCTGATTATGTAGTCGGACTACGATTGGATTTTAAAGGCAGGGAATGTTGGCGCATTTCCTGCTTTTTTTTGTTTAGTAGATCTTTACTTCATTTTCTGTGAGTTTATAGTTAAACGATTTAATTAATTGCATGGCCTCTAAAGCCTGTAAAATATTCTCATTGACAAAAATTCCTGTAAACCTGTAAGATTTGATCATTGGGTCTTCCAGCACTATTTTTACATTATACCATCGCTCAAGTTTTGGGAGCAATTCATCAAATGATTCATTCTGGAAGACAAATTTGTTCTCTGTCCAGGATATCTCCTCTATATATTCATTCCCTCCAAAAACAATCGGGGAAATATTCTCGATTGTAAGGACAGAACTGCTATTCCGGCTTCCAGGAATCTCGTTCTTTTTTACCATTGCGAATTTTTCGGATGGCTTGAGAATAAATTTCTGATGAGAACGACCATTTACCGTAAGCTCAACCGAACCTTTCATCAGAGTGGTTTCAGATTCCTCATCTTCAGGATAATCCCTGATGTTAAATTCTGTCCCCAAAACCCTGATCGCAACCTTGCTGGTTTTTACTATAAAAGGGTGTATTTTATCATGAGCTACCTTAAAGAAAGCCTCACCTACGAGACTCACATCCCGCTGATTTCTGTCAAGCATATCAGAACTATAAGAGATGGTGCTACCGCTATTTAGCTGAACTATGGTTCCGTCTGGAAGTGTAAATTCCTTACGGATGCCTTTTCCTGCAATAACCTCGATTCTTTCCTCTTTGGTTGTTGGAATATAATTATTTATGAAATGAGTGGTGATCACTAATAAAATACTGGCAGCAACTGTTAGAATAAAGGATGGCTTTTTAATAAAACTCAGCTTAGCATTTGATTTAAAATCAAGCTCATTTTTGTGTTTGAGTTTATGCATAGTGAACACATCATCAAGATCAGGCTTCTCTTCATTATTCCCCAGCTCCCAAACCTGCTCGAGCAAGGCTTCATAATAAACTGCATCAGGGGATTTCGTAAGAAGGTATGACAATTCACCCAGCTCCTCAGCTGTAGCTTCCCCTGCAATCTTCCGGGTAATTAATTCAATAATGCGCTGTTCGTGCATACCTTTTTCAGACTCTTTGTGATGTATTTTCTTTAAGGACAATAAAAAAGAAGAAATTCCCTAGTCGGTACGAAAATTTATTTTCAATACTATTTGATCTGAAACTCAGACTTGAAAATCTTGGCCAGCTTTTGTGTGGCAGCTACCAGATGGGCATCGACGGTTTTGACTGAAATAGATAAGATCTCGCTAATCTCCTTATAACTTAGGTTGTTTTCTTTAGCCAGTTTAAAGACAAACTGACATTTTGGAGGTAATGACTGTATGGCATTCTCAAGTCTTCTTTTTAACTCATTATCAATTATAATTTGTTCAGGACTTGAACTATCGAAAAAAAAGCTCATATCGACTTCATCAATAGAGCTGGTTTTATTTTTGGAATTTTTTCTGAGAAGATTAAGAGAAAGATTTTTTGCAATTACCAGGGAATAAACATGGACATTCTCAATATCAGGCAATGTTTTTCTGTTCTTCCAAAGGCTAAGCATAACATCTTCAGAAATCTCTTCAGCCTCTTCATTTGACCGCAAAATGCAGAAAGCAAATTTCTTGACCGGTAAATAAAGGAGATCAAACATTTCCCTATATGCCTGTTCACTGCCATTTATGGCTAATCTTCTGACAATATCCGGCAAATCTTGAAATTGTTGTTTCACCTGGCTATAAGGATTAAATGTAAAGGCGGAGAAATTTAATTAATAAATTAACAGAAAAAAAATCTATTCTTTATTTTTAGTTAATATCTCCCAAATGAGATCATAAACCTGGGTAGCGGCGAACTTCTCTCCAGGGTTTTTTTGATCAGAAATTAATACCGGCTGATATTCCGGTGGCACTCCTGTTCTGCCATGTGAGCCTCTTACCAGACCTGCATCCAGAGGAATCACATCCATCACATACCTGAAACCAGACTTCTTCCTTAAAAGTTTATAGCCTGCACGCAATTTGGAACTCATGAACATCTCTACCGGATCATAGCCCGGTTTTTTATGAATATCTACACAACGGGCATAATCAGGAGCCTTCTCATCATCAAGCCAAAAGTAATAGGTAAACCAGCTGTCTTCATCTGCCATTAATACCAGATCACCGGAACGTTCATGGTCTATGTGATATTCAGCCTGTTGAGCCTTATCCAAAATCAATTCTACACCCTTAACCTGCTTCAAAATTGAAATCACCTGATCCTTGCAGGAAGGATCATTGATATAAACATGGGCAATCTGATGGTCTGCAACCATAAAGGCTTTTGAAGCTCCCGGATCAAGTAATTCAAGCCCTCTTTCTTCACGGATTGCGAGAAGACCATGCTCACGGAAAAGCCGGTTCAAATGCAATGGTTTACTTACCGGAGCAATGCCATATTCAGAAAGAATAATGATCTCAGCAGAACGTTTTTCATAAAAAGTAACCAGTTTCCTGAGCAAATCATCGATCTCGGTTAACTCTTTGCCAATCATTGAAAAGTCAGGCCCAAACTTTTGCAGGCAATAATCCAGATGTGGGAGATAGATCAGGCTAAGTGTAGGATCGTATAGCTCATCTGTGACCATGGATGCTTCTGCAATCCATTTTGATGACTCAATGTTGGCTCCCGGCCCCCAGAACTGAAAAAGCGGGAAAACCCCGAGCTTTTCCTGAAGAATATCACGCAGACCAGCGGGATGTGAATAGCAATCAGGCATTTTCCGGCCATCTGCAAGATAATTAGGACGTGGTGTCACCGCATAATCAGCCGTTGAATACATATTGTACCACCAGAACATTTTTGAACAAGTAAATGCCGGGTCAACTTTTTTTGCTCTTTCCCAGATTTTCTCACCATTCACGAGCTTATTGGATTGTTTCCAGAATTTGATCTCAGAATCAATCCGGTCATACCATCCGTTTCCAACAATTCCTGTGTCGGATGGCCATTTACCGGTCAAGTAAGTGGATTGGGCTGAGGTGGTCAATGCCGGCAAAACAGGCTCGATTCTTATGAGGTTCCTGCGTTTTGTATAGTCTCTTAAAAAGGGCATGTGTTCACCCATCACAGAGGTCGACAATCCAACAACATCAATTACTACTGTTTTATTCATGAGCCTGGTTTTAATCCAATAATTCCCTAACCCAGTTTAATTCCCTGATGATACTCTCGCAGATCGGTAATTTCAATGCCTCAGGCAAAACTTCCCAGGTGTAGGTTTCTACTTCCATATGATCGGTAAAAGGTCTGCTCATCTGAATATTCAGCACTTCAGTGATATCCTCCTGGGTCGACTGAAGCAAGCCAAGTTCTTTGATAAAAACAGGGACGTGAAAATGTGCGCGCCATTCACTGACTGATGGATTAGTAAAATCGCTTAAAGCCTCTGGCAGATCACGATATCGCACCAAAAGCCCATCATCCTTTCTTGCCACAACCTGATGGAGATACGTCGGTTCATTATAGCTTGCAAATGCATCCGCGATATGAGACCTGAGCTCCGCATCAAGCGGAAGATCAGCCTTTAATGCTGCACTGATTTGAATTTTACCAACTCTGATTCCCTTACTTAGAAGGAGTTCAATAAAGTGGGCATGCGATTCATAACCTATTGCAAAATGACATACATCATAGCAAAGGCAGATGTGTTCTTTGATTAGCAGTTCAACTTCTTCAGGACTGATATTCAGACGATCCGGCAACATTTGCTTTGAGAGAGGCATAAGCAGATTTTCAAACCAATGAATAAATTCTGCAGCCGATTCCAGAATGCCATCGGGTTCAGGTTCAATATCCAGATGCATTTTAACTCCAGTGTTTCGCCTGATCTTAATGAGATCTTCTGCTATCCCAATAATATTTTTAGTAGCAATTAATACCGCATTTTCAAAATCATCTTTATCCGGAAACCAGAAGCGATAACTGAGTGGTGAGGTTGAAATACCTCCTTCCATGCCTTCAGGTAACAGCTTTGCAAGGATATTGAAAAGCCGCATGGTATAATCTACTCTTTCTTTGCTGGTCCAATCTGGGGCATGCACCTTATCCTTAACTACAGTATGGTGAAAATCTCCGTAAGGAAATCCGTTCATCGTAAATACATAAGCATTATTGGCTGTCAACCATTCTTTAAACTTATGTAGCTTTTCAGCATCCTGAATATCCAAACTTGCTGAATTGGAAAGCCTCAAGCCTATTCCCATAGCCTGATTCCCGCAAACCGCTTTCCTGATGCCTGGAAAATTTTCTTTTAATGCAGCAAAATGATCCTTCCAGCTCTCACCTGAATGGATATTAGTACAATAGCTTAAATGCCCTGATGAGAGTTTCATAAATTTATTGAAATTCAGTTTAAGTTTTGCTGATTCCAGAACTGAGTAATCTTAAATATTCCGAAGCCTTTATAAGCAGCTCATTATCAATTTGATGCACTTCAAACCCTTTACCAATACCATCAAGCAGCATAATCGTAAGTTCTCCTCCCAAATGCTCCCTGAACTCTTCCAGCCCTGATAAGATTGCTGAATTACCCGCAGATATCTGCATGATAGGGTGTGAGAGATCAAAACCCAGTTTAATTAATAAATTCAGAATTCTGTTGCTTTCAGCATCAGTTAAATGACCCGATAAGCTCGAATAAACCGTATCAAGTGCCATGCCCATCGCAACGGCCTCACCATGCAGCACTTCAAAATTTGAAAGCTGCTCAAGCTTGTGGGCGCTCCAATGACCAAAATCCAGTGGGCGTGAAGAACCGCTTTCAAATGGATCTTTTCCTGCAATATGCTGCATATGGAGTTCTGCACATCTTTTGATAAGGTAGTTCATTGTTTCCATGTCCCGGTCAACCAGCTTACCCGCATTGTTTTCAATCCAGAAGAAAAATTCCGGATCTTTTATCAGGGCAACCTTAACTGCTTCTGAAATCCCGGAGCGCCAGTGCCTTGCATTTAAGGTTTTCAGATAGAGCTCATCATTGAACACAGCTACCGGAGGTGCGAAAGTTCCGAGAAAATTCTTCTTGCCGAAATAATTGATCCCATTCTTTACTCCAATTCCTGAATCATTCTGTGACAATACTGTAGTGGGAATCCGGATATGCCGGATACCACGATGTGAAACAGCTGCTGCATAACCAACAAGGTCGAGGAGTGAACCCCCTCCAATTGCTGCAATGTAAGAATGCCGGTCTATTTTGAAGGTATTTACCGCCTCAAGTATCCGGTCAAAATAGGTAGTATCATTTTTTACCAGTTCCCCTCCGGGAACCCCAATAATCTCCGGTACAAGTTGTACGGCATGATGAATTTTAAAATATGCCCTTATTTCAGCAACTACGTCATTGCCTGCATCTAAAAATCCCTGATCTATCACAAAAAGTATTTTACGGGAAATATTTCCCGATTCCACGCTTCTTAAAAAATCATTAAAAAGTGGATTTGCGACGCTAAAAAGACCCGAAGTAAAAAGGACCTTGTATTCGAACTTAACGGTAAATGACTGCTGCAAGTAATTCATAAAGCTTGATGCCCCTTCCAACTTTCAAACGAGCCGGAGAAGCTGATTATTTTTGATAAAGATAATTTTCAATTAGGTAACAGCAAAACGTTTTGCTAACCATAAAGATAATGGAAGAAGCATTGCAATAAGCAAAGCAAAATAGATCTGTCCGTAAGCTGAAGCCCAGGCAGCATCCATCAAAATAAGAGAGATGACACCTGCTTTAACGGCCTTCCCTATATTCCTGCCAACCGGATCTTTTATAGCCGTAAATAAAGGCTTAAATATCATCCAGGCAAAAGCGATCAGAAAAAAGCTTGCGTACAGCAAATTCTGCTGAATAAAGGCAGAATACAGGATGGATCCGATCACAATCAGATATAAAAAGCCTCCGGCATAGAGCTTATTTCTGTTTGATCCATGCACCTCCCCCTGACTAATCATCGTAATAGAAAAAATATAGATCAATGGGATCAGACACAGGTAATAGAGACTATGAACTGAGAGGGAAAGTATACTAATTCCGAGCAGGAGATTTAAACCGCGGCAAAGTCCCATATTCAAAGGACCTAAGAAGGAATGGTGTTTACCAAATTTATTATAAACCAGGGCAAACACAAGAATCAGAAATGCAATCAAACCTGACCATAATGAAAACGCAAATGCCGCTGAAAGACCAATTGCTAAAAGGATTATTCCAAGGACTGTTGCTTCGGCAATACTTACTGCTCCACTGGGAATTGCTCTCTCTGGCCTTTCAATCTTATCAAGATCTGCATCAAAAATATCATTAAAGACGATTCCGCCACCATACAAACCAATTGTTGACAGGCAAAGCAGAAAAACAGGCATCAATTCCTGCCCATTTCCCAAGAAATAACCAGAAATAGCTATCCCTGCCAATACATCTGCAACCGAGGTTACGATATTGGCTGGCCTTATCAGACGCAGAAAAACCAGGAGTTTTTTCAAGGCATTAACTGATAATCATGGAAGATTTATCTGTTCTTGGCTGTTGCCCTCCACGCAGTACAGTATTCCCTTCAAATTTTTCTGACTGATCAATGGATTTGGGACTGGTAAAATCATTCTCGTCAATCTGTCCGCTCTGAGCAAATGCCGTAATTGCATTTGAATAGGTGATCAGGCGGATATCCTCATCACTGATTCCACGCAATTTCATCAGCGCAGCAGTCTTTGGAATAGCCAGAGGATCACTGATTCCCCAATCGGCTGCAGAATTGATCATAATACGCTCAGGACCGTATTGTCTGGCAACTTCAACCATTCGTTCATTACCCATTTTGGTAAAAGGATATATCGTGAAAGCAGCCCAGAAACCTCTGTCAAGTACTTCCTTAACCGTTTCCTCATTATTATGATCAATGATAACCATGCGGGGGTCAATACCATGCTCAATAGCAATATCCATACTACGCTGGGTTCCTCTCTTCTTATCACGATGAGGGGTGTGAACCTGCACCGGGAGGCCGGCCTCTTTGGAAAGCTCAAGCTGGAGGCGATAATATTTATCCTCTGCAGCAGTCTGATCATCAAAACCAATCTCACCAATACCCACTACCCCTTCTTTGTAGATAAACAATGGCAAAATCTCCATCACCTCCGCAGCCAGTTTCTCGTTATTTGCTTCTCTGGAATTTAATCCGATTGTACAGTAATGCTTAATCCCGAACTGAGAAGACCTGAACCTTTCCCAGCCTACCAGACTGCTGTAATAATCTCTGAAACTGTCAATGCCGGTACGGGGTTGGCCCAGCCAGAAAGCAGGCTCTATCAATGCTACCACTCCGGCATCAGCCATTGCCTGATAATCGTCAGTAGTACGTGAACTCATGTGAACATGAGGGTCGAAGAATTTCATGCCCCTGATGATCTCAAGATCCATGGCTTCAGAAGGCACCTGTGGTCTTCTGTCTTCAAATGAATGGCTGCAACACATATTGAATATTAAATTATTTATTTTCTTCATCCTGAGCCAGACCAGCCCAGTTTAGTTCATTATTTTTAATTGCTTTCAAAAGTTCAGGATAGCTTTTCAGGAATTCTGTTGCCGAATCAGAATCTGATTGAATCAGTGTTAATGCGGCTGCCTGCTTCTCCCTCAAACTTCCTTCAAACAGAACTTTTTTCAGGTCATTCATTAAGCCTTCATCCAAAAACTTACTCGTAAATCTCCACAAATATGGATTGATCTTCCGCTTGGCTGCCCATCTTTCGTGAGCATAATCTGTAAGGGTAAGAGCAAGTTCGGCATTAGCTCTTTCATCGATGCCCGGAATCTGAATAATATCCTTATCAGTGAAAAAAGCTTTTAAAATCAATTGATTCCATGCCTTTTCATCAAGATATTTCTCAGGATAAGGATTATGGTACATGATCGCTTCAAGTACCAGACCGATATTACTGCGAATCCCTTCTGCGCATCTCAACTTCCAGCGATCAGGCCATGCCAGTACAGGGAGAGCTGAATAAAGCGCAACAAGCTCGGAAACCTCTGCAGCCATGAACAGATTTTCAATCGTTTTAATATAATTTTCCTGATCTGAAGGATCAAGATGCAATAACAGGCATAGCCGGCCAATTCGGTCCACCGTCCAGTTTTCAACTGTAAATCCGGGCTTAACATGATCAATTTTACTGATCAGATCCTGACTGATTTGAACAATAGATTTCCCGGTTTTTCTGGGCATTACCGCAAATGCAGTATTGATCTGCCTTGAATCATCTGAGGATAAATTTTCACTTAACCAGGACCAGGTATCCTGGCTTAGGTTTGAACGGCTTAATTCTATAATGAGTGCCCTTAATCTTTCTGCATCGTAATCGAACATGTCCAAAGAATTGAATTTTTTCTAGTCAGGAAGACTAATTATTGCGAAAAATATCAAAAAATAACGATAATAAGAAGTAAAAACCATGAATTTAGAGGCATTTGAAAATTATCTCAAATTCCTCCTGATATAAAATAATTTAAAGCAAGTGCAGCAGAAATAATCAGCAAACCAAAAAACTCTCTGGTCATTTCAATATAAGGCTTAGTTGCCTGCATACTTTCTGTAATACTAGGTTGATGATATTTAAAGATCCAGTCTTTGACTCCATCCTTCCTGAAGAATAAAATTATGGCGTAAATCAGGTAAAACCCAATCAAAAACAAATAAGTAGCAGGGAAAAACATCCCAAAACCTGCAAGTCCGCAACAAACAGAAGCAGCGAGATAAATTGGAACCCAAAGCCAGGAATCATTGTCATTCAAATTAAACCAGGCAAAGACCAGAAATGAAAGACAAAAGATAATATTCAGGATAATTAAAACCATAGCTAATTAATAAAACACAATTCGAATATAATGATTCAGGCTGATTGAAACAATGATCTTCCTCCAACAATATAATTTAGAATAAGGAAAATTGAATTGTTTCCGAATTTGATCTTTGTGCTGGTGCATTTGAAACAGTAATATGATAAAGTTCTGATTCCCGATCTCTTGATGCCACGTTGATTTTAGTCTTACATTTAATCTGATTGAACAATTCCATTACAAGCCTGGGGTCATTGTTATCTCTTGACAGATGTGAGAGCAGAAGATGACTCATTTGTGTACCATTACCCGAAAAAAGTTCAAATGCCTGCCTGTTTGAAAGATGACCATATTCTCCACGGATTCTTGCTTTTAAATGGTATGGGTATCTTCCATTTTCAAGTAAATCCTCATCATAATTAGCTTCCAGAAATGCAGCATGACATTCTCCAAAATACCGGATAACATGTTCACATGGCATTCCAATATCCGTGAAAACCCCAACCGTAAAACCTTTGCATTTTATAACAAAACTATGTGGCTCAGAAGCATCGTGAAATTTTGGGAAAGGTGTAATGACCAGATCCCCGATATTGACAGATTGATGGGCACTAAAGGTTCTGATCAGATCAGTATCCAGTTTAAGTCCCGACCGGCTCAGTGTCAACTTAGTGATGTAAACCGGCAGCCTGTATTTTTTAGCAATCACTGTGATTCCCCGGATATGATCGACATGTTCATGCGAAACAAAAATAGCCCTGATTTTCTTCATTGCCAGCCCAAGGCGTTCCATCCTTCTCTCAGTCTCGCGACAGGAAATTCCCGCATCAACAAGAACCGCATCATGCTCATTTTCAAGGTAATAGCAATTCCCGTTACTTCCTGAATTTAAAGATGCAAAGCTTAAAGCCATTTGAACTGATTGAAGGTTTAGAAAATTCCTTGGGCTATAAATTTACAGAAAAAGGATCAAAGACATCAGCTTATGTGATTATATTAGCGGGACAAAAAAATCGATCAGCAAATGAAAAATATGAATGTAAAATCATTTTCTCCGCAATACCTGTTTTTGTTTGTTGTCCTTATGGTGCTAAGCAACAGTGCTATATCTCAGCCAAGACGTTTGATAAATTATACTGAAATAAGTGCACTTATCCATGGAAGTACTTCATTGACGGGCAACTCTACATTCAATGGATTCAGAACACGGACCGGCATCACAAAACTCCTGAATGAGAATTTCGGAATTGGATTTGCCCTGGGGACTGATAATTATCGCAAATCCGGCGGAGGAAATTATAATACCTTGCCCATCACTCTAAATGCCTCCTACTACCTCGATCCTAAACTTAGCGGACTAAAATTAGATGCTTATGGCGGCTATGCAGTGAAACTTTTCAATAATTTAAGTAAAGGACTTACTGCCGGTGCAGGACTTTCGTACTCCATACCCGTTAATGGAGGACTTAATTTAGGCCTGCAAACAGGTTATAATTATCAGAAGATTGACTTCCCCGCGAATTTCCAGATTTCAGAAAATTTTGATATGGGAACAATCCGTTTAGGACTTGGATTAACATTTAAGTAATTTTTGCGTTTAAAATAACAACCCTTTTCATGCCTAGAAAAGTTATCCTTTATATAGCAATGAGCCTCGATGGTTATATCGCCAAAGAGGATGACACCATAGATTTTTTATCTAAGGTTGAGACTCCCGGAGAAGATTACGGTTACACAGAATTTACCAAAACAGTTGACACAATAATCTGGGGCAGAAAAACCTACGATAAAGTAAAACCATTTGGAATTGAGTTTCCACATCAAGACAAGAATGTCTTTGTGCTCTCAAAATCCAAAACAGGGTCAGAACCACATATCACGTACTTCAGTGATGTTATAAGTCTCATAGAAGGCTTAAAGAAGGAACCCGGAAAAGATATCTATTGTGATGGCGGCTCCGAAACTGTAAAAGAAATGCTAAAGCACTCACTGATCGACAAAATGATCATTTCAATTATACCTCACCTTCTTGGAAGCGGTATCAGACTTTTCAGGGATGGCCTGCCTGAACATAATATCAGACTTGTTCATAGCCAAACCTTCGCTTCAGGACTTGTACAGCTAATTTACCAAAAAGCTGATCCGAAGGTTGACATTAGAACCCTGTCAACCTTTCAGCCAGATTAAATTAAAATCATTAATTTTGCAGCTTTACGGCTCCTATAAGATTCCACTATGTCAAAAAGTACCTATAAAATTGCTGTGCTTCAGCTTAATCTCAATGATGTTGCAGAGAATAATTTAAAAAAATGCCTGACCTGGGTTCGTGAGGCTGCAAAACAGGGGGCTGAGGTAATTTCATTGCCGGAACTTTATAGTAGTCATTATTTCTGCCAGTCTGAAGACACCGCAAATTTTGCACTGGCAGAACCGCTCTACAGCACTTCCTTCATAGCTTTCAGTGCATTGGCAAAGGAATTGGGGATAGTGATTATCGTTCCTTTTTTCGAAAAAAGAATGTCTGGAATCTATCATAATAGTGCCTATATCATAGATACAGATGGCTCGGAGGCAGGATTATACCGAAAGATGCATATTCCAGACGATCCTCATTTTTATGAGAAATTCTATTTCACTCCCGGAGATATCGGATTTAAAACCTTTCCAACCAAAAAAGGAAAGATCGGCACTTTGATCTGCTGGGATCAATGGTATCCTGAAGCCGCAAGATTAACTGCTTTGCAGGGTGCTGAAGTATTATTTTATCCAACGGCTATTGGCTGGCATCCGCTTGAGAAAGAGCAATATGGTGAAAAACAGCATGGCGCCTGGATGAATGTCATGAAAGGACATGCCGTAGCCAACGGTGTATATGTTGCCGCAGCAAATCGTATCGGCCTTGAACAATATTTACCTGACACTGCCGGGATTCAATTCTGGGGTTCATCATTCATAGCTGGTCCGCAGGGAGAGATCCTTGCACAGGCCTCCCATGATCAGGAAGAGATTCTTATAGCTGAGGTT
>Ga0123337_10004350_pt1 | contig 14496 bp, 10 predicted proteins | sample frozenSSSSmetaG_FD_89792 | JGI IMG/M metagenome (GOLD analysis project Ga0123337, IMG submission 89792) | Glacier valley bacterial and archeal communities from Borup Fiord, Nunavut, Canada, to study Microbial Dark Matter (Phase II) -... | ecosystem: Environmental > Aquatic > Freshwater > Ice >... | reverse complement strand
TGCAGCAGTTCGGCCAGATATGACGTCGCCTCTACATGGACGAGCATTTCACCTTCGCCTTTGGTGTCGGGTGTGGCGTTGATAGCTCTGACGAGCGCTTTGTAACTCTGTGGCTTCTTATACATCGAAATTTCTCCCCGAATCTAAATCAGCGGGTAGCGCGGACAAGATCAGCGCATTTTGTGCGCATTTTTTGAATGAAGGTGCTTTGTGTGAGGAGAACGATTTCCGGGTGCTGCCCGCGCCGACAGCGGTTTGCCTCTTCGAGATAATCCGGCGCAAAACTCAGTCGACGGTCGGGAACAACATAAAAAGCGTGGTCGTGATGCAAATCGCCGCTATCGTTCAGTGGCTGGATTGCCTGCGCAAGATCGTCAGCATTGGAAAGGTCCTTGACATCGACTGCCCAAACTTCGTCGCGGAAGACAAGCCGCAAATCGTAGCTATCGAGGCCGGGATAGCGCTCTACACGGGTCAGGTGATCGCGGAATTCATCGTGCAGTGCTTCCGCCGCCTCGAATAGCACTTTTTCCGCCTGACCTGGGATAAATGTGCGTTGGTGAATTCCGATTTTGAGGCGGGTGCGAGTGCCTGTGACGAGGTGTTGAATATGCGAGGCATCGAGGTAATGGTCGTCACAGAAGATGGGTTTCACGCCGACAAGCCGTCCATTGTGCCGACGCAAAATGCCACAGCGCTCGCATACATAAATATCGTCACCGTCGTCTGGCTCGTAGAGTGCCTCTTTCACCCATTCGATGCGTTCTGCATCGATGCCCGATGCCCGCAGCGCACGTAGTTCGTCTCGCGTGATCCACGAGTGGGAAATGAGAAATGAGCGAATCGTGTCGTACAGGTGTTGGGCTTCTGCGCGATCAGCAAGATTACGCATCTCGTCGATAAACAGGGCAAATCTTTGGTTATCCAGAACGCTCTGCGGCACAAACCCGCGCCGTGCAGCCTGCTCGATCACTTCTTTGGGTAATTGAAACATCAGGTCGAGCGCGGACTCGCTGAGATGCGCACCCTGCAACAGCGCCCACCGCTTCATATTGGCCTCAAGCGGAAACGGATACCATTCGCCAAGCGGAGTCCGACACAATTGCAGAAAGGCTGTAAACGTTCTGGGAAAGCCTGCGCCCATTGCAAGCGCAAGGCTGTTCATAGCGCGCACTAACCCAGGCGGGTATGCCGATGATGTGTCCTGATACCATGCTGCCAGGCTGAGGATAAGCTCATCCAGGGTTGAAAAGTTTACTTGGTTCATATTCGCGTACTCGTACTCCCGTCCCGACATGATCCACAATACTGCGGTCATCTTAAGGTATCCCGGCCTCGACTTCAATCCGCGACGTGTTACACTTGTGAAACAATAGTCTTATGATATTTCCGAGTAGAGACAACAGGCATGAACATTGCATTCAACGCTTTTGAACTCGCCAGTTTGGTCCGCGCCTTTCGGGTCGCGGAAGGGCTATCGCTGGATCAACTTGCAACGAGAGCAGGGGTGAGCAAAGCCACCCTCTCACGCATCGAAAACCAGAATGCAAAATCTGGACCTGATATGATCAGTCTTACATTGGTTATGAGCGCTTGTAACATCGACTGGAAAAAGGTTCTAACCTCCGATAGCGAAGAGGGACAGGCGCAAATTCGCGACATCGATGCGCAGCTTCGCGCCTCCGGGACGATTAGTCTGGAGACCTTGCAGGCACTGGAAGCGATTATTCGTGCGTCGCGATCAGCGACCGCAACGGATTGATCAATGGCGCTAACGCTACAATTCAAACGCTCGTGCGAAGCACTTTCGATAGCATGGCGACAAAAAATCGGGAATAAACACGCTTTCGATCCATTGCCTGCCGCTGAACTGCTCAACGCGCTTGAGGTTTTGACGGTCACACCCGATCATTTTCAGCAAGTACCAGAAGTGCAGCGCGGTCATCTCAATACTGTGCAAGATTGGTCGGCAATGATTGTTGAACTCGACCCGCTCACGGTGTTGTACAACCTGACACAATCTCCAGCACGATATGAGTCCACGATGATGCACGAATGCGCGCATATTCTGTTGGAGCATCCTATGCTTCCATACAAGCTATGGGGGCAGAACTCACCATACGAAGAGGAAGCCGCCTATTGTGGCGGGTGCTTGCAGATTCCGCAACGCGGCTTGCAATGGGCAGTTCAAAAGCATATGTCGGCAGAGGGAATCGGTCGCCATTTTGGAGCGAGTGTCGCAATGGTGAACTATCGCGCGAATATGACCGGAATGCGCAAGCACATACGAGAGCCATAGTTTATGTGGTGAGTAGCTAAAGGCACGTTAATATAAAGTGCGAGTACGTCACATTTTTCAACCAAGCCTGACCTCATCAGGGCATTCAGCAGCTAATTAGCACTCTTTGACTTCGCCCACATACCTTAACTCCTTGTGTTATTCTGTTGACAAAAAGCAGTCGCTTTATATACTCATCTATACAATTCAAGAATTAGGTCTGAACCTTTTAGGTGTCGCAGAGCAACTTTGTCAGTCGCATAAGTCACTTGAGCATAGTTAATCCGTTTTCAGGAGGTTTGTCGAAAAATGTTGCGTAGATTTCTTCTCACACTAGTAGTCATGTCCCTCACTTTTGTTGCGGCGGGGAAAAGCACACCCGCGCAGGCGCAAGCAGCGACCTGCACTGGCACGCCTGTAACACTGCGCCTCGATGACTGGTCGAGCGGCGACCGCGTAGAATATATGAACCAGGTGCTGGCCTCGTTCACCAAAGAGAACCCGTGCATCACCGTCAAGGCCGAGCCGAACATCGGTGACGACCAGAACACGCGCCGCCTGACCATGATCGCCAGCAACACCGCGCCGGACCTGCTCGCGACGGGCGAATCGTGGATACCACTATACGCCGAAGCGGGCGGCTTCCTCGACCTGACGCCGTATGTGAAAGGCAAAGACGGCTTCGATCCGGCTGCGCAGTTCTACGAAGCGGTCTTCAAGCAGGGCTACTACAAAGGTATTCCCTACGCTATCGCGAAGGATTACAGCACCAGCGCGTTTTACATCAATCAAGGTCTTTTCGACAAGGCGGGCATTGCCTACCCGAAAGACGGCTGGACTTGGAAAGACGCGATTGATATGGCCGAGCAGTTGACAGTGGATAAGAGTGGCAACAACGCGGCCAGCCCGGATTTCGACGCGAAGAATGTCGTTCAATATGGAATGGACATCATCCCCGATGGCTGGTGGCGCGGCTACCAGAGCTATCTGTACTCCTTTGGCGCGCACACGATCAGCGACGATGGGACGAAGACAACAGGCTTCCTCGATAGCGACAAAGCAGTTGCAGCGTGGAGTGCCTATCGTGATCTCGTCTTCAAGGCGCACATCGCGCCCTCGGCAACGTTGATCGGCTCCGTGCAGGGTGGCCGTGTGCAGATGTTTCAGGATGGTAAAGTCGCTATCGGGATCACCTTTCACGGTCCCTGGTGGCAGGATGTTCTGAACAAGGTCCCCAACCTCAAGTGGGGCGTCGTCCCACTCCCCGCCGGACCGGATGGCAAGCGTGAGAGCGCCGTAATGTGGATGGGTTGGGGCATCAACGCCAAAACGAAGTATCCAGCGGAAGCGTTCAAGCTGCTCAAATACCTGACGACCGAACCCGGTCAGCGTGTCTTTGCGCTCAAGGCGCTGAGTGCGGATAAGGCCGTCGCGTCCGCGATGCAGCGCACCACCGACCCATACTGGAGTGTGTTCCTCGGTGAATCCAATCGCCTCGGCAAGCTGGATGAGCAGGCGAATCCGTACTACGGTCCGTGCGTCTTCACGCCTGCCGGCGATCTGCTGACGCGCGCGCTCAGTGATGGTGGCGACAAGCTGGACCTCAAGACGGAACTTTCGTCGCTCGCGAAGAAGGCTGATGCGTGCCTCGCCGATGCTGCGAAGAGCGGCGTTGCGACTCCGGTGAAATAAGCCCGCGTATAGATGGCGTGCGGGGTTTAAGGCGCGGGAATGAATCCCCGCGCTATCACAGTCCGCTCTGTTAAACTGCGCGATCTTTTGCTACGTAATAGCCTGGTCTATCCATGACCGGGCTGCTTTTCAAAATGGCTGATTGTTGCTGACGACTGAAGGCACTTGATATGCTTAAACGGTTCGGATTTCGCTCGACCAATGCCCGCCGCGAAGCGTTCACGTTCTATGTGCTGATCGCGCCCTGGCTGGTCGGTTTTGTTGTATTTCTCGCTTATCCGATGCTGCGCTCGCTCTATTTATCTTTCACGAATTACAACCTGCTCTCGCCGCCACAATGGATCGGCCTGCAAAACTTCGAGCGCATTTTTAACGACGATAAATTCTGGCAATCGCTCCGGGTCACGCTCCTTTATGCGCTCGGCAGTGTGCCGGGTGGGACGCTGATCGCGCTTGCTATCGCGGTCGTGCTTTCGCAGAAGCTGCGCGGCGTGAACTTCTGGCGCACCATCTTCTTTTTGCCTTCTGTATTGAGCAGTATCGCGGTTGCAATCCTCTGGCTGTACATTTTCAAACCGGAAGGCGGCCTGCTCAATGCCGGGCTTGCGCTGCTCGGCATCAAGGGACCGAATTGGCTCAATAGTGAACAGTGGGCGCTGCCCGCGCTGATCATCATGAGCTGGTGGACGGTCGGTGGGCAAATGGTGATCTATCTTGCCGGGCTGAAAGGCATCCCCGAACAGCTTTACGAGGCAGCGGAGATCGACGGCGCGGGCGCATGGGCGAAGTTTCGATTTGTCACGGTTCCGATGCTCAGTCCAACGATTTTCTTCAATGTCGTGCTGGCGATCATCGGCGCATTTCAGGTTTTCGATGTCGGGTGGGTCCTGACGCGCGGCGGTCCGAATAACGCGACATTATTCTATATGATCAACCTCTATGAGCGTGCGTTTCGCTTCGTGCAGATGGGCTATGCCTCGGCGCTGGCCTGGATATTGTTCATCATCATCATGGGTATTACGATGTTGGTGGTTCGCTCCTCAGCACTGTGGGTTTATTATGAAACGGAGCAGCGCTGACCAATGGCCGAAACGACGTTCCCGATCCGTCCTATAAAGCGCGTCACCGGTGTGGCCGCAATTCGTGCCAACAAGCACTGGCAGCGCCGCATCCGGCGAATACTCAGCTATGCCGCGCTGCTCTTCGGCGCGAGCCTGATGCTCTTCCCGCTGCTCTGGATGCTCTCGGCGAGCCTAAAAGAACCCTGGCAGATTTTTAGTTCGCCAATCGAGTGGATACCGCAGAAGTGGGAGGAAGTCCCGGCAGGCACGACGGGGCAAACGCTCAATCTGTGGACGGTACAACGCAACGGGCAGGAGCAACAGGTCGTCACTATTGGGACGCGGCGCTATACCAATGTCCTTGACGCGGCGCTGCTCACCGCCTTGCAGACGATCCCTACCGATCAACTCAGCGCGGCGGTTCCACAGGCAGTACAGATCGCGGGCGAATCGATCACGCTCAACCTGCGCACCGACAAAGCCGGGAAGCAGGTCATCGCGCTCGCCAAAGATGGGGACAATACAGTTGTGGCGACGCTGGACGCAGTTCGCGGCGCAATTGCACGGCTTCCGCTGGATGTCGTGAACGCAGGCGAGCGCGATACGTTCAAGGTCGGGGCGACTGAACTCAAAGGCCGCGCCGTGACCACGAATGGCACGAAGCGCCAGCTTTTGCCTATTGGACCAGAGTCGGAATTGACCGTCGTCGCGCCGCCGGGGATGCTGGCGGGCGTCGGCTTCGTCCCGGTCGGAAGCCTGACGGCAGGCGGCTTCGCGAAGGTCGGCGGCACAGAGGTCAAGCTGTACAAAGTCGCGAACGATCCGACCACGTACATCAGCATCAGCGGCGGGACGTGGCAGCCAATCATCAATCAGGAAGAAGTCAGCGCGGCGGCATTCGTTGCGCAGGCCGCGCAGTTGAAGGAGCCAGCAAGCCGTGTGGTGCAGGGTATTGCGCTCCCAACGGCGAAATTTACAGCGGAGAATGGAGCGCCTGTTGATGTCTTGGTGCTGCTCGGCGGCACTGGAGAAAGTCTCGTCATGCCGTTGGATAAAGCGGGCAGCGTGCGCCTGGCGCGGATTGGCGACCTTTCCACCGTGCGCGGCGATACCTTCAAAGGAACGCCCGTGCGCGTGCAGGACGGCTATTCGGAGCGCGGCGACGTGCATACCGTGATGGTCGTCTCCGAACCGCGCGATATGGCGCTCATCGTCCCGCAAGCCGCCGTCACGGATGCGTTCGATGTCAACCCCGCCACCTTGCAGCGCGCGACGCATACCGCACTGCGCTTTCAGGGCTACCGCGAGGCGCTGCAAACGAAGGTCGGGGAGACCTATTTCACCAGTTTCTTCCGCAATTCATTCGCGCTGGTCTTGCTCAATACGCTCGGACACCTGTTCTCATGCATCCTCGTCGCCTATGCGTTCGCGCGGCTGCGCGCACCGGGTAAGGGTATCCTGTTCCTGATTTTGCTCAGTACGATGATGCTGCCGTTTCCGGTAACGCTCGTGCCGATTTACGAAATTTTCCGCGATTTGAGTGCGGTCAATACGCTATGGCCGCTGTTCATCCGGTCGTTCTTCGGGAATGCATTCCTGATTTTCATGCTGCGCCAGTTCTTCGCCTCGATCCCGCGCGAATTGGAAGAGGCGGCGCGCATGGACGGCGCGAACATCGTGCAAATCATCGCGCGCGTGGTGATCCCACTCAGCCGTCCGGCCATTGCAACGGTCGTCATTTTCACCTTCTGGTGGACATGGAACAGCTTCTTCGAGCCGTTCATCTATCTGAGCAGCCCGGACCTTTTCCCCGTCTCGGTCGGCCTGAATTTCTTCCGCGACCAATACGGTACGATCTTCTATGACCGGATGATCTCCGCGTCGGTGCTGAGTATGCTGCCGCTGCTGCTCATCTTCCTCTTCGCGCAGCGTTATTTCATCGAAGGTATCCAACTCACAGGCTTGAAAGGGTAATCAATTTATGATTGGTATGGGAACGCTCGCGGGGCTGCCACGACTGCGCCCCGGCGTCCGGCGGCTGCGCGAATCGAGCTATGACCGCAACGGCGGCAACAGCGATTGGGTGGAAATCGAACCCGGTGCAACGCGCGCTATCGCGGAAGTGGCGGGTCCGGGCTGCGTCAAGCATATCTGGATGACGATGTGGTGCGACGACAAATATCAATATCGCAAGGTCATCCTACGCATGTTCTGGGATGGGGAAGATCAACCCAGCGTCGAAGTACCCATCGGAGATTTTTTCGGGATGGGTCACAACCTGACGCGCAACTTCGTCTCATTACCTCTGCAAATGAGTCCCGAAGACGGGCGCTCGTTCAACTGCTGGTTTCCAATGCCATTTCAGCAGGGCGCACGGATCGAAATTTTCAACGAGGCCGACAAGCGCCTGAACTTCTACTATTACATTGACTATGAAGCGTACCCGCCCGAAACATCGATGGACGACTACGCGCGCTTCCATGCGCAGTGGCGGCGTGTCAACCCGACTCCCGGTTGGGCAGACCCGGCGATTCGCTGGGAGGACCACCCCGACAAAATGCGCGAGACATGGAAGACGCCGAATCTCACGGGTGACGACAATTATGTGATTCTTGATGCGGCAGGCGCGGGGCATTATGTCGGCTGTCACCTCGATGTCGATTGCTTCTCGCGGCAGGCCAACGACTGGTACGGCGAAGGCGACGATATGATCTTCGTGGATGGCGCGCCCTGGCCGGGGCTGCATGGGACCGGGACCGAAGATTATTTCAACACCGCGTTCTGCCCGACGCAGGAATACAGCGCACCCTATCATGGCCTGATCCTCTATCAAGGCACAGCGGATTGGCGCTGGCGCGGCAAGAACACGCTCTACCGCTATCACATTGAAGACCCCATCTTTTTTGAAAAGTCGATCCGCGTAACCATCGAACACGGCCACGCCAACAAGCTCACCAACGATTATTCCTCGACCGCGTATTGGTATCAGACGGAGCCGCACAAGCCCTTCCCGGCGCTACTTCCTGTCGCGGAGCGCTTGCCCCGGCTATGACTGTCTATGAAAACAGCCTTGCGGAACGGCGCTCACTCGCGGGCGAGTGGGAGATCGAAATCGGCGGGCAGCGCGGACCGATTCAGGTTCCCGGCGCGTGGGAAGTGCAGGGCTACCCCGCCGATGTGCAGAAGGCGACCTACCGCCGCAGTGTCGATATTCCCGCCGAATGGTCCGGCGCGCGGATGATGCTGTGCTTCGGCGCGGTGAGCTACGATTGCACGGCGTATATGAATGGCGTCAGAGTTGGGCGTAATCTCGGCATGTGGCATCCCTTCGATTTTAACATTACCGACGCGGTCCGATACGGCGAAGCGAACGAAGTAACGCTTGAAATTGTCAAGCCGGGGACACGCCCCGATGAACAGCATAACTATCACGATGTACTGGTTGGCTTCATCCCCTATGTTGCAGAGACATTTGGTGGTCCCTGGCAGGATGTGTGGCTGACGGCGCACCGCGCGCCTGCATTTTTGGATGGAGTACGTACAATCCGTGAACCTGATGGGATGAAAGCAGGAGTTTCCGTTGAGTTTTCCGTTGACGAAACGCTGGCGGTACAACTTTTTGACCCAAGAGGGACTCTTATTTGGAAAGATACTCCGACACTTGATCAGGGCACGGAACACTCAAGAACGAGGGCGGTTGACTTTACACTTAAGATCGATGCTCCGATTAACTGGTCTCCTGTCTCACCCGCTCTCTACACACTGCGGTTACAAATATTGCGGAATGCTCAAGTCGTCAGCGAAACATCACACTCCTTTGGCTTCCGCGCCCTCACCACAGATGGCACGCGCGTCTTGCTCAATGGCGACGAAATTTTCCTGCGCGGCGTCCTGAGTTGGGGCTGGAACCCCGCGACCCTCGCGCCCACATTCACTGATGAGCAAATTCGCGACGAGTTCCGGCGCGTGCGGGCGCTCGGCTTCAATATGATCAAGCTGTGCCTGTTCGTCCCGCCGCCGCGCGTCTTCGAGATCGCCGATGAAGAGGGGATGCTGCTTTGGCTCGAAATGCCGATGTGGTTGCCGCGCCTGAGCGAGATATTCCGGCAGCAGACCATCCAAGAATACGAGCAGATTATTCGACGCATTCACCATCATGCGTCAGTTGTGATCTACAGCCTGGGGTGCGAACTCGGCGCGGATATGGCCGACTCGACTCTGCTGGAAGCGTTGAATTCTCTGGTACGTGGTCACGTATCCGGTGCGCTCGTCTGTGATAACAGCGGGTCCGGCGAAGCTTACAAAGGGCTGGATTTCGACTTTTCGGATTTCAACGATTATCACTTCTACGCCGACCTGCACCAGTTCCGCCCGCTGCTTGATCACTTCCGGCGCGATTGGCGTCCCGCGCGCCCGCTGCTTTTTGGTGAGTTCTGCGATAGCGACGATTACCGTGACCCCGAACGCCTCAAGGACGATCCGACCTACGCCTACTGGAAGCACCTGTACGGCATCGAAGGCAACCCGGCGCGATGGGCATACCCGGAACAGGCCGAACGTATGGCCGCGCTTGCGCTGCCGTTCACGCACGCGCAGCTTGTCAAAATTAGCTACGGGCAGTCCTTCGCGGTGCGGAAATTCATATTGGAGCAGGTCCGCGCGCGGCGTGAGGTCGGCGGCTACGTCCTGACTGGGCTGCGCGATACACCGATCAGCACGTCCGGCGTGTTCGATGATTTTGGCGCGGCGAAGTACGATGCAGCGCAGTTCAGGCAGTTCAACGCAGAGTCGGTGCTGCTGCTCGAAACCGGACGCACGCGCGCCTGGGTAAACGGTGGGGACCGCATCGCGCCCATCGACCTGCACAACCACACAGCGGGCGCAGCGGTCAGCCACCGCATTTTGTACGCGGGCGCGGCGCAAGGTTCCGGTTTGCTGCGTTGGACGGTAAAAAACGCCGAAGGTCTCAGCGTTCAAGAGGGAGCCATCGACATTGGAGCGCAGGCAGCGGGCGCGGCACGGCAGATCGCGCGGCTGGATTGGACCGCGCCACAGGTTGACCACGCGCAAAAGTTGACTTTGCATGTAGAGTTTGGCGACCTGCGCAACGAGTGGCCGCTATGGGTTTATCCTGCGCCCACGCCATTTCCGGATCATATTGAAGTTCACGATCCCGCCGGGCGACTGGACGCATTGCGCTCGTTCTCTTCACACCGCGCCACGAGTTTCGATCCGCCGAAGATACGCATCAGCAGCACCTTCGAGCCACAGGATAGTTCATTCGTGCATCGTGGCGGGAACATCATTCTGCTAGGCGCGGGTGTCCCGTATATTCAGCGCGTCCCCTTCTGGCGCGAATCAATTAAACTCATCTGCGATCACCCGCTGATGAACGATTTTCCACATGATGGACATGCCGATATGCAGTTCTACCATCTCGCAACCGATTTTGCTTTCGACCATACGCAGTTCGGCGTGAACGATGTGCGCCCGGTGCTGCGGCGACTGGATGCGCGGCTATTTACCGTGCTGGATTACCTGATCGAGATACGCATTGGCCGGGGTCGGCTGCTCGCGTGCGCGCTCAATATCTGCAACGGGACAGGCGACCAGACGCGCGGCCTCGACACGAACATCGCGGGGCGCTACCTGCTCGACCGCATGATCACCTATTTACAAGAGGAATAGACGATGCAGACGAACGTCACCCCGACCGATGGCATGGTCATCAATGAAGATACGGAGTTCGCGTCGGGGACGTATATCCTGCCGCACGGCTTGAGCATTGGCGCGGATGGCATCACGCTACGCGGCGCGGGGACCGTCATTCGTGGCGAAATGCAGCAAGGGATTGGCATCAAAATCGAAGGGCGGCGCGGCGTAACAGTGCGCGATCTGTCGATTGGCAGCTATCATTATGGGCTGCGCGCCGACGATTGCGACGACCTGACGATTCAAGATGTCATGGTCCGCGATACCGCCGAAATACAGGGCATCGATTCCTTTCTATACCTGTGGCCGTCCATTGAAGACGCTTACGGCGGCGCGATCCTGTTGCATCGCGTGCGCGGCGGCGTGGTACGCGGCTGTGATTTGCAACATCAGATGCACGGCGTTCAGCTTTACGGCTGTTCCGGCCTGACAATTGAGCGCAACAACGCCTCGTTCAACAGCGGTTGGGGCGTGTACCTCTCCGAGACGACGGACAGCCTCGTACAGGATAACCAGCTTGATTTCTGCAATCGCGTCTATCGCCGCCCGGAAGACGGCTCGATTCGCGTGGAAGCGGACGCGGCAGCGATTGTGCTGGTACGCAGTTCATCGCGCAATAAATTTTTGCGGAATAGCTGCCTGTGTGGGGGTGATGGGATTTTCGTTGCGGGCTATTATCATCCCGGCGGCGTGACACCCTGCAATGATAACCTCTTTGAGGCGAACGACTGCCGCCTCAGCCCGAATAACGCCATCGAATCCACATTTTCGCAGGGCAATATCTTTCGGGGCAATGATTGCAGCCGCTCCAATTATGGCTTCTGGATGGGCTATTCATGGGACACGGTGATCGAACAGAACACGGTCGAATATAACCGCTTCGTGGGGATCGCCATCGAACACGGCCACACCAACCATATCCGCGAAAATCGCATCCGGCTGAACGGCGAAGGTGTGCGCCTGTGGACGCGCGGCGGTGCGGTCGTCCCCTACTGGCCGGGCTGGGAAGTCTCCTACGGGGAAACGGTCGAGGACAATCTGATTGAAAACAACACAACCGGGTTTAGCGGCTACACCGGACCGGAGACGCTGGCGCAGTGTCGCGGGTACATTCTGCGCGGCAACACGTTTCACGATAACCGGGTCGGCGTACACTTTAGCCGCGTCGAAGATTGCGCGGTCGCGGCGAATACGTTTCGCGCCAACATTGAGGCTGCGCTGCGCCTCGTCGGAGCGCCAGACGTGCGTGCGACCGACAATATTTTCGAGGGGAACCGCGCGGACCTGATCGAACTGCATTTATAGGGGTGCGGCTTGACCCGCCCGACATGCTTCTACGTATGCGGCGTTCTCACTCGTTAAGAACGTCCCCAGCCGTCCCGCCCGAATAAACCTGCCAGACGATTTCCTCAAAATCACCTTCCGGTACTCGTTTCAAATTTGGCGCAGTCGGGATTGCAGCCCCCGCGCGCACAAATAGCGGCAGTGTATCGAGCGGCGCTTTCACATGCAGGTTCAGCGGTCCGGTGTAACGCTCGCCCGTCCAGTAGTTGATCCACTCGCCCGCCGGAAGGTATACATTCCGTTCGTCCCCTTCGTCGTAAATTGGCGCGACGAGCAGCGACGGACCGAACATATATTGCAAATCCTTGTCGTAACAGTTCGGGTCGTCCGGGAAAGCAAGCGGCATCGCGCGAATGACAGGAACGCCGGTGCGCGTGGCTTCGACCGCTGCGCTATAGATATAGGGCAACAGCGTATAGCGCAGCTTGACGTATTTGCGCACGATGTCGAGTGCTTCCGTGCCATAATGCCAGGGTTCGCGCGGGCTGTCGCCGTGCATCCTACTATGTGAACTGAACAGCCCGAATTGCGCCCAGCGCACATAGAGGCGCGGCGAAGGTTTGCCACGATAGCCGCCAATATCGCTGGACCAGAACGGCACGCCGCTCATCCCAATCGAGAGGCCGCCACGTATCGTACACGCCAAGCTGTCGAAATCGGCTGCCGGGTCGCCCGACCAGCAGACCGGGTAGCGCTGACTGCCCGCCGTCCCGCTGCGGCTCCAGACGAGGCCGTAGCCCTTTTCCTGCTCTGTGACTTCGTACACTGCCTTGTTGTAGAGCAGTGGATAGAGATTGTGCATCGTCGCGCCGGTCTGCCCATTCGCGAAGATTGCATCGCGCGGGATGTCTTCCCCGAAATCGGTCTTGAAGGCATCTGCGCCCATTCGCAAAATCGGGCGGTGTAGCTCCTGAAACCAGCGCACCGCATCTTCGTTAGTCAGATCGATGATCGCGACCCGCGCATTCCAGCTTGTCTCCGGCGTGGCAGTGCGGATAACTCCGTCGGGACGTGGCGCGAGCGAGAGGCCATAGTCGATGATGTACGGCTGGCCTGTATCCGGTCGCGTGAGGAAATAGCCGCGTTCGCTTCCGAAATTAAAAAGGTCACTCTCAATCGACATATATGGATGCTCCCAGAGCGTGAGACGCAGCCCGCGTGCTTTCAATTTTGCGATGAAGCCTTCTACATCCGGGAACGCGGCGCGGTCCCATTGAAAATCACAGTACAGCCGCCAGCGCAGCCACCAGGTATCGACGTGCAGCACGTCCGCCGGGATGTCGTGCTGCTCCAGCCCATCGATCAGCGCTTCGTGGCTGGCCTGATCGCGGTACGTCCCCGCCCCGGAGAGCCATAGCCCGAAGCTCCAGCGGGGCGGCAGCGGCGCGCGTCCGGTTATTTCCGTATAGGTGTACAGCAAATCTGACAGCGTATCACCGAAAATGTAATAAACGGTGAGCGACTCACATTCGGCAGTGATCGTGTAGCTCTGGCAGGAGGTCACGCCGAGGTCCCACGTCACCCGCGCGCCCGTATCGAGGAACAGGCCATAGCCGCGCGTACTGAGCAGCAGCGGGATATTCTTGTGCGAGCGTTCGCTCGTGGAGCCGAAGGCGTCCTGCGTCCAGGTGACGATGCGCTGCCCGCGTTTATCGAGCGGCGTGAACTTTTCACCGAAGCCGAAGAAATGCTCGTCCTGCCGCAGGTGGAACGATTGCGTAACCGCTGTGACCGCACCCGCCGCGTCTGTGATGAAACCCAGCGGCAGCACGAACGGTCGCCCAAGCCCGTCGATGTCACCGGGATTGTCGCGGAGTCGCTCGCGCCCGTCTTGATCAAGAAATCGCAGCGAGAACGAATTGCGCTCAATCTGAGTGGTGAACGCGCTGCCTTGCGCCGCAATCACCTCTCCGTCATCGTTGATCATCACGGCGTTTGGCATACGTTCGCGAAACGAATCGATCAGCATCGGAGTCGGCTGCGGAGCGCTTGCTCCCGGCGGGATGAACGTCATTCGCCAGATTTCCGGCGTGATCTGCGCAACATGCAGGTGCGCTTCCCGATTTTGAGCGGTGCGCAGCGCCAAATCAAGCACGGACTGCGCAGGGTTGACCGCGCTGATCGTCTCGATCCAGTCGAAACCGGGCGGCGCATTGTGTGGCGTGGGACGCATCAACCGGACTCCACAGTCGCAAAAGTCTGGCGGGCGCGCTCGGCTGCCCACAAGCACACCTGCCACAAATCCGCGACGGGAACGTTGGTATATGGAAGTGTATGCAAGTAAGCGGGCGGTCCGTATTCCGGTGTGAAGGTCATCTCTGGGAGACCATCCGCTGCACGCAGGGCGAGGATTTGCGCCCACTGCGCCTCGTGCCAGACCAGATGCGGCGCATATTCCGGGGCGGCGGG
>Ga0123337_10004349_pt1 | contig 14501 bp, 5 predicted proteins | sample frozenSSSSmetaG_FD_89792 | JGI IMG/M metagenome (GOLD analysis project Ga0123337, IMG submission 89792) | Glacier valley bacterial and archeal communities from Borup Fiord, Nunavut, Canada, to study Microbial Dark Matter (Phase II) -... | ecosystem: Environmental > Aquatic > Freshwater > Ice >... | reverse complement strand
GTTGCAGAAAGCGCGCAGCCGTCATCCCCGGTGTCAATTCCGCTCACGCCGGAAAAGTCATAATACTGCCCACCGCGCTGACCATGGAACACATTCGGCTCGCGCCCGTTCCAACTGTAGTCCTCTCTGATCAGTTGGTTGATCGCGTTCCACCCGTTCTCATAAGCGGGTTCAGACCGTTGCGTGGCGGGTGAATGCGCCACCACCTGGCGCCAGAAGAAGCTCATCAAATCGTCACGCGAAACATTGGTTAACATGCCGCACGTGGTCAGGATTTCGGGCGTGCCATCGCCATCGAAATCGAAACCACCAGAGCCCCACGCCCAACGGCCCATCTCTACATTCTGTTGCGCACCGATGTCGGTAAACCGCTCGTCCCCATCATTCCGGTAGAAACTGTTCCCCTTGGTGTGACGGCGATAAGCATCAGGGAAGGCCTGAGCCGGTGCGAAATTCTTGTCATGAGTAAGACGCTCGCCCGAGGAGCTCCACATGTTCGATACATACAGGTCGGGGCGGCCATCGCCGTTCGAATCAAACCAGGACGCGCTCATGCCTGGGCCCAGATCTTCTATGCCAGCCTGCTTTGCACGGTCGGTAAATCGTCCGGCAGTGTTTCGGTAGAAGTTATTGCGGCCGAAATCATTGGCGACATAGAGATCGGGCCAGCCATCGCCCGTAGTGTCACACCAAGCCGGCGCGAAACTGAATTGCGTGTTGTTTTGATTGATGCCCGATACCTTCGTTACGTCTTCGAAGTGCCCGGTGCCGTCAGCATTCAATGCGTTGCGAAACAGAATGTTCGGAGGACCGTTGCGCGCATCGTGATACGGGGCAGGGTAGCGGTACTGCGCTTCGCTCTGAAAAAAACTGTAAGTGCACAGGTACAAATCCAGTTTGCCATCGCGATCATAATCCGCTGACGCCATACCGGTGAAAGAGCCCTTGGATGGTTCGGAGAAGTGGAACGCATCGGCGTGCTGCGTGAACCGGCCCTTGCCGTCATTCAGGAACAACACGGGGCCACCGCCGCGGAGCACCACTACATCCTGCACGCCGGTATTGCGCCAATCCAAAAACAGCGCGCTGGAGGTATCGTCCAATAGGTCAAGCCCTGAAACTTGGGAAACATCCGTGAACTTTCCGCCGCCCATGTTCTGGTACAACCGGTTCGGCAACCCGCCCGGCTGACACACGTAAATTTCGTCAAGCCCGTCGCCATTCAGATCGGCGGCGCAGATTCCATTGCTGCCATACAGATCGATTCCCGTGGCCGGATCCAAACGCGCGCGCCAGTACGGAATGCCGCGGCAGAGCTGCTCTTGGTAGGAAGGACAATTCCGAAAGACGGATGAGGACGCATCACGGAACCAGAGCCGGTCCGCCGTGGTCAGCGTCTCCTGCTGCAACTCAAGAGCCGATACTTTCCCGTTAGCAACCAGCGCCCGCGCTTGGCCTACTCGATATTGAAGTGTTCCGCGCAGATGGCTTTTCACTTCATAACGGATCTGATTATCGGGAAGGGAATAAAATCGCGCTTCCTCAATTGTGCCGAGTGCGGCAACCCACGGTTCGCCCACAGCCCCAAATGTCGCGACAGAAGCATCTGGCGCTACTTGGTGGTAGACCACATGGCCAGGCTGCACACGCAATTGCCCCGCAAGGAGCCGGTCTCGCAGCAGCGTCTCCATTTCCATGGCGGTTCTTTCGGCAGGGAACTGATCCGATCCGGGTTCCGCGAACTTCAACAGGGGTGCATACGGCGCGGCTGTACGTGTCTGTACCGGGAAGGGGGTCGCCGCATAGGTGCGACGGGGGTAGAGGGAAAACGCCGCTGCCGCGCCCAGGAATACTCTTCGGCTGGTCAAGGTTTTTCCGTACCCATGCCAGCTTTGGGTTTCGCTAAGAGCCGCTTATGGAGTTCACGCTGTGCCGCTGCTTTTTCCGGTTCGTGCAGCCGGTCATAAATTCTGGCCAGACGAAATGGGATGGATGGTTCGGAGGCATTTAATTTCGCGCTTTGCTCCAGCTCCGCGGCGGCCGCGGCGTAATCATGACTGCGGGCGAGCACGTCCGCGAGTTCGGCGTGAGTTTCCCAGAAAGCCCCGTTTAGAGCAATCGATTCCCGCAATAACGGTTCCATCCGATCGCTTCCGGCACCGTTTGCCGCAAGCGCTTTGGCCACTAGAAAGCTTCCCCAATAGTTCTCTGGATGGCGGCGGCGGAACGATTCAAACCTGGTCTGAATCACCGGCAGGGAATCTGCTGCCTGATCCAATATACGTCCCAGAAAGATGTAAGGTTGCTCCACTTCCGGGGCCATGTCGATGGTTTCGAGAAACATTTTGATTGCTTCGGGAAAGCGGCGCAAACCGTAGTACGCCACGCCCAGGGTCAGGCGCATCTGCGGACTTTGGGGAAACGCTTTCACGCTGCGTTCCAGATCCGCGGCGGCCTCCGCAAACCGCTCCGACCGCAGTAAGGCCTGTGCCGAATCGAAGGAGAATTCTTCTTCGCCAGGTGCCATTCGCGCCGCCGCAAGAAGTTCCGCGATCGCCTTGTCAGGCTGCTTCATCGCTGTCAAAGCTTGCCCCGAAATATGATGCAATGCGGCTCCATCATTCTGAGTGATCCCGGCCTGCGCTGTATCGAGCGCGCTCTGCGGATTGCCGGAAACAAGATACAAATTGGCAGCGCGCAAGAAGGCCTCTTTGTCAGCCATGGGGCTTTTGGCGAAGCGGCTCTCAAACAGCGCTGCCTTATCGGGCTCCCCCTCCCCGGCATAAAACATCGCCAAAGCATGTTGGATGGCGGGGTTGTCTGGGCCGAACTGATCCGCTTTCCGCGCGGCATCCAGAGCTGCTTCTTTTCGATTGCTCTTCAGGTACACCTGAGCCAGCGCTGCCCACGCCAACGGGTTTTGCGGCTCCTCTCGGGAAACTGCTTCAAGCGAACTGAGCGCAGCGGAGAGATCGCCGCGATTCAGAGCCAGCAGGCCATCCCGGAGGCCGCTGGACGCAACATGTTGAAGCAACACCGCCAAAAGAATCACGACCACAATCAAATTGTATGACCCTGTAACTAGTTATCGCTTATAGACGACATGTGCGTCTGTGATATGCTCATCGCCATCCCGATTCCCAGTGGAATCGGAGGGGGGTTCATGAATTGTGTCAAAGCGGGGTTTCGAATTTCCCTGTTTGCTCTTGTTTCCGCGTGCGCAGTGTTTGCGCAGCGCGATCTTGCCACCATCACCGGCACTGTTACCGATAGTTCAGGTGCTGTAATAGCCGGTGCCACCGTTACAATTACTGAAAAATCTACGGGCCAGATTTACAATCTGACCACCAACAACTCGGGCGAGTTTACCCGCCCCGCGCTGAAGCCCGCAAGTTATGACGTGACTGTCAGCGCTACCGGATTTAAAAAGTCAGAACAGAAAGACGTCATCCTGAATGCTGGAGAACGCACCGCTGTGAACATCGCGCTCACCATCGGCGATAGCGGACAGACCATCGAGATTATTTCTTCCGCGGCTCTGCTGCAGACGGAAAGCACCAACGCGGGTGCATCATTAAACACCAAGACTTTGACGGACGTTCCGCTTGGCGGGCAACGAAACTTTGCCTATCTGGCGCGCCTGTCTCCCGGTGTGGTTCCTGGCGAACCCGGGGCTCGCGACTCGAACAACGGTTCGTTTTCAGCCAATGGTGTCCGGTCCAACGGGCAGAACAATTTTCTCTTGAACGGCGTGGACAACAACGTCAACACGATCGATTTTCTGAATCAGACCGCGTATGCGGTGGGTCCATCCGTTGAGGCGATCAGCGAAATGACGGTCATCACCAGCGGCTACAACGCGGAATATGGTCGCGCTGCCGGTGGGGTGGTAAACGTCAACTTGAAATCCGGAACCAACGGTGTCCATGGAAGTGTGTTTGAGCTCTTGCAGAACAAAGCTCTTGACGCGAATACATGGACCAACAATAGTGCTAGAAAGCCTCTCGGCCCGTTCGTTCAGAATCAGTTTGGCGCAACTCTCGGCGCTCCGATCATCAAGAACAAGCTCTTCATTTTCGGTGACTACCAGGGCACGCGCATCGCCGCTTCCGGCGGTTCGGTTCCCGGTCTGGGCCGCTCCGGTTTCATAAATATCCCAACTGACGCATTCAAGAATGGCGACTTTTCGAGTCTGCTGGGCGGAGGCGTCGTTGGCGCGGGTGTGGACGGAACCCCAGTAATCAAGGGCGCTATCTACGATCCGAGGACCACGGTCTTTAATGCTATCGGCGTACCCATCAGCCGTACACCGTTTGCGAATAACATGATTCCGAAGAGCCGATTTGACCCTTCGTTCGCGAAAATTCTGTCGCTGTATCCGAGCACCAACCAACCGATTCTGACTGGTGTGCAGCCCGTTCGCGATTACTACTACATCTCTTCGGGCGGACAGGTAACGGACCAGGGTGATACCCGCGTGGATTATCGCCTGAGTGAAAAAGACAGCATCTTCGGATCGCTCAGCTGGTCCAATACCAGCAAGACCAGCGGCTCACCGTTTTCTGGTGCTTCAAGCGCCATTGACGGTGCCGATTTCAACGGTGCGCAAGAAACGGATCTTAGCCGCAATGCGCAGATGAGCTATACACACGTGTGGAGTTCGAATATCATCTCCGAAACGCGCGCCAGCTTTACGCGTCTGGTCACTTCGCGCTTGGGCGCTAATCCCAATACCGATTTATACAAGGAGTTTGGCATCGGTGGTTACAATCCAACGCTAGCGGCCGCAAACAATGGCGGGTTGCCCCAGATTTCTTTTAGCGGCTATCAACAGACCGGTGCGAACGATTGGATCCCGACAAAGGAATTTAACAATGTTTGGGACTTTGTGCAGAACGTTGCAATCAACAGGGGCTCGCATTCCTACAAGCTCGGTGCTGAATTTCGCCAGGTAAAATTCCCGTTCTTCCAGGTACCCGATCCGCACGGCAATATCGGCTATAGCAACAACCAGACTGCCTTCCCGTCGAATGCCAAGGGTACAAATGGAGCCAATTTAGATAGCCAAACCGGCGACGCGATTGCCTCCGCTTTACTCGGACAGATCGACAGCGGCGCCATCTCTACAACCAACTTCGTTTCCTCACAGAAAGTCGCGTATGCCGGCTATGTCCAGGACGATTGGAAGGTAACTCCCAAGCTCACACTGAACCTGGGTGTGCGGTACGAGCTATGGTCGCCCATTGATGAGCGATTCGGCCGTCAAGCAAACTTCGACTTGCAGAACCTGACCCTTAACATACCCAAGGGCCGTAACCAGAATGACCCGCTGCCTCCGAACTTCGCGACCGCGTTCCCCACCATCAAGGTCACTCGCGGCTTGGTGCCGAGTACGCTTATCCCTTGGGATAAATTCGATTTCGGTCCGCGCATCGGCATCTCTTATCAGGCGTTCGAAAAGACTGTGGTTCGGCTTGGCTACGGCGTTTTCTATGGTGGCGAAGAGAATCAAGGTGGTAGTCCGAACCGCGGTGAAGGTGTTCCGTTCAACGAAACGGTTAACCTGCAGCGCAGCAACGGCACCTCTGGTTACATCGGCGTCTCAGACCAGAATTGCCCGAACTGCAATTACTTTCCGGGCGGACTGACCGGTGGCTATCCAACCAACGTGTTCACGCTGCCGGCCCCGGTATCGTTCCGCGGCGTTCAATCTGATTTCCGCAATCCGATGGTTCACAAATGGAATGCCATTATTCAACGCGAACTGCCCGGCAACATGGCTTTGGAATTAGGCTACTTGGGCAACCACCAGGCTCACCAGTTGGTTCTTTGGAACTCCGACCCGTGCCCGAATCTGGGTTACGTCAACAACCCCGCGCTGAGCTGTGAGAACACCCGCATCGTGCCCACGCCGAATATTCCCGGCGCGGCATCCATCGGCAGCGGCCTTTCCACCACGTCTACCTTCGGCTATGGAAACTACGCGGCCTTCACTTCAAAACTGGAGAAGCGTTATTCCAGCGGGCTGCAGTTCCTCACGTCTTACACCTGGTCGCACACGCTCGCCAACAGCGGTACGCCGCTGAGCGGATCCGCGAATCTGGGTACGCCCAATCCGCTCGATTTCCGCTCGGAATATTCCAGTGCTTCGTGGGATATCCGACATAGCTTGACCACTTCGTTTAATTACGATGTTCCCTTCGGTCGTGGCAAAAAGTTCGGCGGAAACATGAATCGCGCCGCCGACATCATAGCCGGAAACTGGCACACCAACGGTATTCTCACACTACGTACCGGTTCGCCATTCACCATTGCCGGCACGCAATGCCAGGGCAATTGGGGACGCTGCTTGCCTGACTTTGTAAGCGGCCACAACCCGAATGCCAAGCCTTCAGGCGGCCGCAGCCCGGGAACCAATGGGCAGTGGTTCGACATCAGCGCCTTCGCCATAGCCGCGCCACTCACGGGCGGTAACCTGGGCCTGCAAAGCAACACCGCGCCTCCGGGCCGAGTGATGGATTTCTCCGTGTTCAAAGATTTCGCATTCACGGAGCGATTCAAATTGCAGTTCCGCGCCGAGGCTTTTAACCTGGCCAACACACCGCAGTTCGAGCGTCCCGATTCTTCTCTGGGCGATTCGAAACTCGCCGGCGGCAATGGCAATTTCGGCAAAGTGCTAGGTTCCATCGCCGGCACTGAACGGCATCTGCAGGCTTCTCTCCGGCTCCAGTTTTAAGCTGAACTTTAACTTGCTGCGTAGTAACGGGTGGTGTGCTTAACGCGCGCCACCCTTTTTGTTATATCGTCCGATAACGTAAAACATACATATTCCAAAGTACTTGACTGTCTTCTTCTAATTGAAATATAGTACGTGTCCAGTAGCCGGTCACGAATCTAAACCGGTCAGGGGATATACATGAAGCGCCACGTAGCGGTATTACGCCTTGTCTTGCTCACTTTTTGTTTTGCAGTGCTGGCCCTTGCTCAGCGCGATCTTGCCACGCTTGTCGGCACGGTCACGGATGCATCGGGCAGCGCACTAGCAAACGCAAAGATCACCATCATCGAAGAAGCAACCAACCTGAAATACGAAGTAACAACGAATTCCAACGGTGAGTACATTCGGCCGGCACTGAAGCCCGGCACTTATTCCGTGGCAGCGGAAGCAACGGGCTTCAAGAAGAGTTTGCAGCGCGGTTTCGTGCTGACAGCCGGAGACCGCACCGCCATCAACCTGCAACTCACGGTGGGTGATATTTCGCAATCGGTTGAAATCAGTGCGGCCAGCCCGCTGCTGCAAACCGAGAGCACCATTATCGGGCAGGATCTGAGCGCCAAGCAGGTGAGCGAATTGCCCCTGGGCGGCCAGCGAACCTTTACCTATCTGGCGCGGCTTTCACCCGGCGTGGTTCCCGCAGAACCCGGCGCGCGCGATGCCACCGGTGGTGGATTTTCCGCCAATGGCGTCCGTTCCAACGGACAGAACAACTTCCTGTTGAACGGTGTCGATAACAACGTGAACGTTATCGATTTTCTGAATCAAACATCCTATGTGATTGGACCTTCCGTTGAAGCGATCGGTGAATTGCGTGTACTCACCAACGGTTACAACGCGGAATACGGGCGCGGCGCAGGCGGCGTGGTCAACGTCACCATCAAGAGCGGCACCAACGCGCTCCATGGCGCGGTGTTTGAATTTCTTCAGAATGACAAGCTGAACGCGAACCGCTGGGAGAACAACAAGAACGGCTCCCCGCGCCAGCCTTATCATCAGAACCAGTTCGGCGCGGCGGTTGGCGGCCCCATCTGGAAGAATCACACCTTTATTTTTGGCGATTACCAAGGCACCCGCATCGCCGCTCCAAGCGGCCAAGGCGCAAATTTTACTATTCCCTCGGCACAGCAACGCACGGGTGACTTTTCGAACCTGCTCGGTGGCCAAATCGGCGTCGACGCGCTCGGCCGCCCCATCCTGGCCGGCCAGATCTATGATCCTGCCAGCCAGCGCTGTCTCACCAATTGCTCGAACCCCGACCCAAGCCAGCGCGGCTACATTCGCGACCCTTTTCTGGGCAACATCATTCCGGGCAGCCGCATCGATCCGGTGGCCCAAAAACTCATTAATCTGTTCCCCGCGCCCACCAGTGCCACTGCGCGCGGCGTTCGTCCGAACAACAATTACTTCAACCCCACCAACGCCACTCAACAGGTGGACCAAGCCGACCTCCGCGTTGATCACCGCATCAGCGATAAGGACAGCATCTTCGGCAGCTTGAGCTGGTCGAACACCAACAAGTTCAACGCTCAGCCGCTGCCCGGCGCGCTTGATGCCACTTACTTCAACTCCAACTCGGAAGAGGATCTGGCCCGCAACGCCATGTTGAGCTATACGCGTGTTTGGAGCCCGTCAATCATTAGCGAAACGCGCGCTGCTTTCACCCGCCTCATCACCTCACGCTTGCAGGCAAACGCTGGCGTGGATCAGTTCAAGGCCTTCGGTATTGGCGGCTATAACCCCACCACCTCTTTGAACGGCGGCTTGCCCTCCACCAATATCGACAACTACAGCGGCTTCGGCGCTTCCGATTGGCTCCCCTCCAAGGAATACAATAACGTTCTCGATTTCATCCAGAACGTCGCCATCAACAAAGGCAGCCATGCTTATAAGTTCGGCGCGGAATACAGGGTAATCAAGTTCCCGTTCTTCCAGGTGCCTAGTCCGCACGGCAACATCAGCTTCAACCGTAACAGCACCGCCTACCCGAGCAAGGATCTTGCAAGCACAGGTAATGGATTCTCCACCGATACCGGAGACGCTTATGCCTCGTTCCTTCTGGGCGAAATCAACAACGGCCAGATTTCCACCAACAACTTCATCTCTTCCTTCAAAACCGCCTGGGCTTTCTACGGACAAGACGATTGGAAGATAACTCCGAAGTTGACCGTAAACCTCGGCCTCCGCTATGAGCTCTTCTCGCCCATCGGCGAACGCTTTGGACGTCAATCGAACTTCGACATTGACACCCTGACCCTTTACATCCCGAAGGGCAAGGATCAGAACGCGCCGCTTCCCTCGAATTTCGCAACCGCCTTCCCGCAAGTAAAGGTCAGCAGAGGCGAAGTAGATAGGTTTCTCATCAAGTCCGACAAGTTCGATTTCTCCCCGCGCATTGGTGCCGCTTACCAGTGGAATTCGAAGACCGTCTTCCGCTTGGGTTACGGCATTTTCTATGGCGGCGAAGAGAACCAGGGCGGCTATCCGAACCGTGGTGAAGCCGTCCCGTTTAATGCTTCTATCGATCTAAACCGCAACCTTGCCGGCACCAGTTATTCAGTCGGCGATTTCGGACCAAACCCTTACTTCAACGGGCTCAAGAATGGCTTCCCGTCGAACGTCTTCAACTTGCCCGCGCCCGTCAGCTTCCGCGCTATCGCCACGAATTTCCGCAACCCGCTTGTGCATAAGTGGAACGCGGCTGTCCAGCGCGAACTCGGCCGCAACACGGCTCTCGAACTGGCATACGTTGGTAATCATCAGGCACATCAGGTTTCAAACCCCGATCCTAACGCGCCCTACATCACAGGCGACCCGCTGGCAAACTACAACGCGCGCCGCCCGTACCCGAACATTGGCGGCATCGCTTCCACCACATCCTACGGTTACGGCAACTACGCCGGCTTCACCACCAAGCTCGATAAGCGCTACTCCAGCGGCCTGAACGGCACCTTGGCGTACACTTACGGCCACGCGCTTTCCACCACCGGCACCACGCTCAGCGGCTCAGCGAACTTCGGCTCCTTCGATCCGCGCAATAACTCGCTCGCTTACTCCACCGCAGCCTGGGATGTACGGCACAATGTGGTGGCCAGCTTTACTTACGATCTACCCTTCGGCAAGGGCCGTCAGTACGGTGCCAACTGGAACTCCGCCACCAACTTCGCCCTTGGCGGTTGGCAGGCTAACGGGATCCTTTCGTTCCGAACCGGCCAGCCCTTCTCCATCGGGTCCAACGCCTGCGTCGGCGTGTTCGCCCGCTGCGGCGTCGACCTGATTCCCGGCAAGAATCCGCAAGATTCACCTTCAGGCGGACGTGGCCCGGACGGTTACTTCGATACCAGCGCGGTGAAGGCTCCGGCCCGGCTCGCTAATGGCTTCGGCACCCCGGGTAACCTGGGCTTGCAATCCAACACCAGCCCGCCCACCCGGACTGCGGATTTCTCACTCTTCAAAGAACTGCCCATCACGGAGCGCTACCGCTTCCAGTTCCGCGCGGAAGCCTTCAATATCGGCAACACGCCGCAATTTGACCGCCCAGGCGCCAACTTGCAGGATTCCAGCTTTGGAAAGGTGACCAGCACCCAAAGCTTCTCTGAGCGCCGCATGCAGATGTCGCTTCGTTTCCACTTCTAACCCGAAGCACACCACGCTTCTACCAACCACGCCGCGCCCGCTCGTTCAAAGAGCGGGCGCGGCTTTGTCAGTTTTATGAATCGAAGATCGTTTCTTGGCACCACGGCCGCTGCGCTTGCGGCATCCCAAGTCTCCGAAGCAGCCCCTGCGTTACCGCGCCGCATCTTCCCTCTGAACCGCAATTGGCTGTTCGGCGGTAAGGCTGTCGCCGGCGGCACTTCGCCCACCTTTGACGATTCCAGGTTTCAGCGCGTCACTCTGCCCCACACCAACGTCGTGCTGCCGTGGCACAGCTTCGACGATAAAGCCTATGAATTTGTATCGCTCTACCGCCGCCACTTCAAGCTGCCTGCCGATCTGAAGGGCCAGCGCGTCTTCCTTGATTTCGAAGGCGTCATGACGGCTGCCACCGTTACCGTGAACGGCCATCGCCTGGCGGAATACAAAGGCGGCTATACGCCCTTCTCACATGAAGTCACCAGTCATGTGAATTTGTCTGGGGACAACGTGATTGCCGTGGAAGTGGATTCATCCGAGCGCCCGGATATTCCGCCGTTCGGTGGCAACATCGATTACCTCACCTTCGGCGGCATTTACCGTGAAGTGTCTCTGCGCGTGGTGCCCGACACCTTCATCGAGAACGTCTTCGCCATGCCTGTTGAAGTAATGAGTAATAACCCGCAGGTGAACATGCGCTGCTATCTTACACATGGCGCCACGGGTTCATCGGGCGGTACCATCAAGGCCGAATTGCGCGATGGCGAACGCGTGGTCAAATCCGTGGTTCAACCTTATTCGGGCAATCCGGAATATGTAGAACTGCGAATGGCCGATCTCGGCGGGATTGATCGGTGGACTCTTCAGAAGCCCAAGCTTTACACCGTGGTCTGTTCGCACGCGGGCGATGAATACAGCACCCGCATCGGCTTTCGCGAGGCCCGGTTCACGCCGCAAGGATTCTTGCTGAACGGTGAACACATTAAGCTTCGCGGGCTGAACCGCCATCAGACATTTCCTTATGTAGGTGGCGCCATGCCGACGCGCGTGCAACGCCGGGATGCTCAGATACTGAAGAATGAACTTAAGCTAAACCTTGTCCGTACGTCTCACTATCCGCAGTCCCGCCACTTTCTGGATGCCTGCGACGAGCTTGGGTTGTTGGTGCTGGAAGAGATCCCCGGCTGGCAGCACATCGGCGAGGATGCCTGGCAGACGCTCGCCGTGCGCAACGTGGGAGAGATGATCCGCCGCGATTGGAATCACCCTTCCATCATTCTGTGGGGCGTGCGCATCAACGAATCGCAGGACAACCACAATTTTTACGTTCGTACGAACCAAGCCGCGCATCAGCTTGACCCATCGCGCCAAACCGGCGGCATTCGCTACCTGTACAATTCAGAATTGCTCGAAGACGTTTTCACCATGAACGATTTCGGCTTTCCTCTGAAAGCGCCAAATCACCCGCTGTACCTGAACACGGAATTCAATGGCCATATGTATTCCACCAAGCGGATTGATCAGATTGAGCGCGTGGCGGAACACACGCTGCGGCACGCGCGCGTTCACGATCAACTTGCCTCTAGTGATCAATACGCCGGCGGCATCGGCTGGTGCGCCTTCGATTACAACACGCACGGCAACTTCGGTTCCGGCGATCGCATCTGCTACCACGGTGTCAGCGATATCTTCCGGCTACCAAAAGCGGCTGCGGGTTTTTACAAATCGCAATGCGACCCCGCGGAAGAAGTGGTTCTGGAACCGGCGTTTAGCTGGTCTTCAGGCGACCACTCGTCCGCCGGTGGACCCGGCATTGTTCCCGTCTGCTCCAACTGCGATCACCTGAAACTATATATTGACGGAAAGCTGAAATCTGAAGCCGACCCGGACCGCAAGACTTTCGCGCACTTAAAGTACGCACCCTTCATGGTGAACCTGAGTAATCTCCCACTGAACCCCTGGGGCGATTTGCGGATCGATGGATACATCAACGGGAAGCAGGTGATCTCAAAGTTGTACTCCGGCGAAGGGATAGATTCAAAACTGGTGCTGGAGCCGGACGATACTGAACTACGAGGCGACGGCATCGACGCCACCCGCGTCGTTTTGCGCGTGGCGGATAAGTACGGCAACACTCAGCAATTCGCCAGTGGGGCGGTGACCTTGTCGATAAGCGGCCCTGGTGAAATTATCGGTGAGAACCCTTTCGGATTGGTTGGCGGTGCGGGAGCAATTTGGATTAAGGCCTCGCAGGAGCCAGGCACTATACATCTTTCCGCCCGGCACCAATACCTGGGTTCTCAATCGTTAGCCATCACAATAAGTGCTACCGCAAAAGAATCGGTTTAAGACTCGCTAACTTACTTTCTAAGCCGACGGTCCAGGTGCTTGCGCTCGCACGAGTTAGTCACTCACTCAAGAGCGCACCGATAGTTTGCCGTGGCTTCCGCCCGCAACCTAAGCCGCCGTACTAAGTCTGCCTGTGCGGCGTACAGGAAGTGATAATTCTGCAATTCATTGATCTGAGGCATCGCATCAATCATCTCGAGCCCGCGGCGGGGACCTGCTGCCACTGCCACTGCGTGATTCAGTGAAACCACCGGCGAAGGCTGCACAGTTTCCAGCTCGGCATAAAGAGCTGAAATTGCGGGTGGAGCAGTGGCAACACACCTGCGCGTTGGCGAACCCCTGTTCAACACGTTGTTTCCGGTCATAATGGGAATCGTGCTTTGGGCCGGATTGCACCTCAGAGATACGCCCCGGCGTGATCTAATCCTACTTAGGAATAATTCAAGGAGGCAGTTATGAGTCAAGTACGAGTGTCGGTAGGCACCCGAAAAGGTGCCTTCATTCTTACTTCAGACGCGAAGCGCGAACACTGGGATGTGAGCGGTCCTCACTTTGCCGGATGGGAAATTTACCATGTGAAAGGTTCGCCTGTAGACCCCAATCGTCTTTACGCGTCCCAATCCAGCGGTTGGTTCGGTCAACTGATCCAACGCTCTGACGATGGCGGCAAGACCTGGGCACCGGTCGGAAACCAGTTTACGTATGACGGCATACCCGGAACGCACCAATGGTACGACGGTACGGCGCACCCTTGGGAGTTTAAACGGGTCTGGCATTTGGAACCTTCACTTACCGAACTTGACACGGTTTACGCAGGCGTGGAAGACGCCGCCATGTTCCGGTCTACCGATGGCGGCACTTCGTGGCACGAACTCTCCGGGTTGCGGGGCCATGGAACGGGCCCGAAATGGCAGCCCGGCGCTGGGGGCTTGTGTCTCCACACCATAGTGATCGATCCCAAAAATCCACAACGGATATATATCGCCATTTCCGCCGCCGGCGCTTTCCGAACGGAGGATGGTGGCACTACGTGGCAGCCAATCAACCGCGGTTTGCACTCCGAATTTCTTCCTGATTCCGATGCGGAGGTTGGCCATTGCGTTCACCGCATTGCCATACATCACTCCCGCCCCGATGTGCTGTTCATGCAGAAGCATTGGGAGATCATGCGCAGTGACGACTCTGGTAATAACTGGCACAAAGTGAGCGGAAATCTGCCCACCGATTTCGGTTTCCCTATTGAAGTTCACGCGCACGAACCAGATACAATTTACGTAGTTCCAATAAAGAGCGATACTGAACATTTTCCGCTGGAAGGCAAGCTGCGCGTCTACCGCAGCCGCACCGGCGGGAATGAATGGGAGGCGCTAACGAAGGGCTTGCCGCAGAGCGATTGTTACGTCAACGTGTTGCGCGATGCGATGTCCTCAGACCGGCTCGACCCTTGCGGCATTTACTTTGGAACGACGGGCGGTCAAGTGTATGCCTCCCCGGATGCCGGAGATAACTGGAAGGCGATCGTGCACGATCTGCCTGCCGTGCTTTCGGTGGAAGTCCAGACCCTCACGTGATCCGAGTCCATTTACCGGCGCATCTTCGCACGCTGGCGAACGTATCAGGCGAAGTCACCCTGGCGATTGCCGGCCCGGTCACTCAGCGAGCCGTACTGAATGCTCTGGAAGCCGAATATCCCATGCTGCGCGGCACGCTGCGCGACCACGTAACTCAGGTTCGCCGTCCGTTC
>Ga0123337_10004348_pt1 | contig 14504 bp, 11 predicted proteins | sample frozenSSSSmetaG_FD_89792 | JGI IMG/M metagenome (GOLD analysis project Ga0123337, IMG submission 89792) | Glacier valley bacterial and archeal communities from Borup Fiord, Nunavut, Canada, to study Microbial Dark Matter (Phase II) -... | ecosystem: Environmental > Aquatic > Freshwater > Ice >... | reverse complement strand
CGGACCACGTAGACTTCCTTGAAGCACTGGTGGTCTTCGGCGCGGTAGCTCGTCGGGCCGTTGCCCATGCCGTCGAACTCGAAGCCTTCGAGCGCCTTGATCACCTCGGGCGGATAGAACGTGCCGGCCCGCTCCGCCGCGTCGGCATAGAGCAGCGCCTGGACGTAGGAGGTGTGGGCGGCCTGGCTCGGCGGCTGGCCGAACTTGGCGCCGAACGACTTGGTGAAGGCCTTCGACGCATCGTCGGGCAGCTGCCAGTCCCAGTTCGAGGTGCCGTAGATGCCTTTCATCGCCTCGCCGGCGCCCTTGGCCATGAGGTCAGACACCAGCGGCACGACGATCTCGAACTGCTTGCCGTTGACCTGCTTGTCGCGCATGCCGAACTGCACCGCCTGGGTCAGCGAGTTCACCATGTCGAAGCCGTAGTGGTTGAGGATCAGCACATCGGCGCCCGAGTTCAGCACCGGGGTCAGGTACTGGCTGAAGTCGCCGGCGCCCACCGGCGTACGGACTGGAGGCATGGTCTTCCAGCCGAGCGCCTCGGTGGCGTTCTTCATCGATTCTTCCTGGGTCCAGCCCCAGGTGTAGTCGGCGGTGAGGTGGTAGGCGACGCGGTCCTTGCCGTAGGCCTCGCCGAGCACCGGGCCGAGCGCGATGCCCGACTGGTAGGCGTTGAAGAAGTGGCGGAAGCCGTAGCGCTTCTTGTCCTTGCCGGTAGTGTCGTTGGAGTGGGTGAGGGCAGCCATGAAGATGATGCCCTTCTCCTGGCACAGGCCCTGCACGGCAATCGCCACCGCCGAGGACGAGCCACCGGTGATCATCACCGCGCCGTCACGCTCGATCATGCGGCGCGCCGAATCACGGGCCGCGTCGGCCTTGGTCTGGTCGTCGCCGGTGACTCCCACGACCTTCTTGCCGAGGATGCCGTTGCCCTTCAGCGTCTTGGAGGAGAAGAACGGGATCAGCCCGCCATCGCCGCCACCATTCAGGTGCTCCACGGCCAGTTCATAGGCGCGCTGCTCGTCGGCGCCTTCGTCGGCGTAGGCGCCGGTGAGCGGCATGTTGAAGCCGATCGTCACCGTATCGCCGGTGGGCGCGTTGCAGAATTCCTGCGCGTAGGCGCTCCTGGAAAAGATCAGCGGAGAGACGCCGGTCGCGAGGATGCCGGCGAGCCCACCCCTCAGCACGCCGCGGCGGCTGAAGCCCTTCAGATTGGTCATTTCGTCCTCCTCAAGTGCGGGGGACCGGTACATTGCCGATTGCCTCACCGCGATGAGCCACGATGCGTCACTGAGAAAAGCACTGCAATATGATGCTGTAATCATTAGAGATTTTTGTAAATCATTGGACACACATGATGGAATACGTGTAAATTCGTTGACACAATGGAGGCTGGGATGCGGGCGCCGATCGGTTTACGCATCAGCTCGCGACGGCGGGCGCTGGGGATTTCGCAGGCGGCGCTGGCGCGGCAGGCGGGGATTTCCGCGAGCTATCTCAACCTCATAGAGAGCAACCGCCGGCAGGTCGGCGGGGCGCTGCTGCTCAGGCTGGCGCACGAGCTGAAGGTCGATATCGGCGAACTCTCCGGCGAGGCCGAGCACCGGCTGATCGCCGAGGTGGATGAGGCCTTGGCCGATCCGGTGCTGCAATCGGCGGAGTTCGGTGGTCTCGCGGCGCGGGACCTGGTGGCGCAGCAGCCCGCGGCGGCTCTCGCGATAGCGCGACTCCATCGGGCGTATCTGAGCGCGCAGGCCAGTGCCGACGACTATTCCGACCGGCTACGCACCGATCCGCTGCTGGCGGAACTGCTGCACCGGGTGCTGTCGGGAATCACTGCGGTGCGCTCGAGTGCGGAAATCCTCGAAGACGTGGCCGACCTCGACGAGGCCGAGCGCCGCCGGTTCGTGGCGTCCATAACGCGGGAGACGCGGGGGCTCACCGATGTGGCGCGCGGGCTGATCGGGCAGTTCGAGCAAGAGGCGAAGGGGCGGCGGACACTCTCGCCTATGCGCGAACTGGACGACCTGATCTTCGAGCGCGACAACTATTTTCCGGCGCTGGAGGCGGCCGCGGCGGAACTGCGGGGCGAGATCGTGCGCGCGGGGGCTTTCGGCGAGGCGACGCTGACAGACCTGCTGGAGCGCGGGTTCGGGGTCCGGGTGGTTCGCAGCGGCGGACGGGAACTCGATGCGCTCGGCTTTCCCGGCCAGTACCACTTCAACCCGGAGACGCGGGTGATGTGGTTTCAGAGCAGCGCCATCGCGGCGACACGGCAGTTCCAGTTGACGCGGCTCTACGCCGAGCTTGCCGCGTCGGAGGTGATCGAGCGGGAGGTGCTGGCGCCCGAACTCGGCTCGCCCGCCGCCCGCCGCCTCGGCTACCGGGCGCTCGGGTCGTATATGGCAGGCGCGATCGTGTTTCCATATGCCGGATTCCTTGGCGATGCCGAGGCGGTGCGCTACGACATCGAGGCGCTGCGCCAGAGCTATACCGCGAGCTTCGAGCAGGTGGCGCACCGGCTGGTGACTCTGCGTCGTCCGGGCGAGGCCGGCGTCCCATTCGGTTTCCTGCGGTCCGACCCGGCCGGTCGTCTCACCAAGCACTTTCCCTTGCCCGGGCTGCCGATGCCGGCTTCCGGCCATGCATGCCCGCTCTGGGCTATCTATGCGGCATTCCGCACGCCGGAGGCGCTGGTGCGCCAGGTGGTGCAGTTCGCCGATGGCTCGCGCTATCTGTTCATCGCGCAGGCCCATGCGCGCCGCGTTGCCAGCTTCGCCGATCGGGGCGCCATCCACACCTCGGTGATGCTGGCGTGCGACGTGCTGCATGCCGACCGGACCGTTTACGCCACCGGCCTCGACTTCGCCGATCCCACCGCCGATGTGCCGGTCGGCCCGGCCTGCCGGCTCTGCACCCGGCGCGATTGTCCGGACCGGCAGGAGGAGGCGTTGATGCCCGGCGGTCAGCCCTCCGCGGTGCGGGCGCCGCTGGTTCCCCGCCGTTTCGATGTTGGCGAAGCCGGATGAGTGTGCGTTACTGTCCCGAAGCGCCGATTGGGAGGTCGGCAGGAGGGGACTTTGGGCGTGGACGTTCTCATTGCCGAGGATGAACCGAGCATTCTGGATTCGCTCGACTTCATCCTGAGGCGTGCCGGGTTTTCAATCGAGTCGGTCACCGACGGCGATGCGGCACTCGCAGCGATCCGGCGTCAGCGGCCGCGCCTTGTCGTGCTGGACGTCATGCTGCCCAAGCGCTCGGGCTTCGAGGTGCTCAAGCAGATCCGCGCCGATGCCGTCACCCGCGACCTGCCGGTGATGATCCTCACCGCCAAGGGGCAAGCGCAGGACCGGCAGATCGCCGAGGATCTCGGCGCCTCGAGCTTCATCACCAAGCCCTATGCCAATGCCGAGGTGGTGGGGACGGTGAAGCGCCTGCTCGCCGAGACGCGGTAGGAGCGATGGAGCGCCGCAAGCTGGTGAGTGCAGCGCTGGTCCTGACGCTTCTGGGGGCGCTGCTGTTCATGCCACCCATCGCCAGCGTCTTCCAGATTCGCCGGCTGGTGCTCGGGGTGCCCGCCGAGGTGATCTACCTGTTCCTCGTCTGGGTGCTGCTGGTGGTCGGCGCGTGGTGGCTCAGCACCCGTTTGCCGCGCGATGGTGAGGACGAGGGCTGATGCTCAGCGCCGACCTCGTCATCGCTACAGGCATCGCCTATGTCGGGCTGCTCTTCCTCATTGCCTACGTTTCCGACCGGCGGGCGCGGAAGACGCAATCCTCGTTCCTCCGCTCGCCCTTCGTCTACACGCTCGCCATCTCGGTCTACTGCACCAGCTGGACCTTCTACGGCGCGGTCGGTTCGGCGGCACGCAACGGGCTCGAGTATCTCGCCATCTATCTGGGCCCGACGCTGGTGTTCGTCGGCTGGTGGTTCATCCTCCGGCGGCTCGTCCGGATCAGCCACAACCAGCGCATCACCTCGATCGCCGACCTGCTCTCCTCACGCTTCGGCAAATCGAGCCGGCTCGCGGTCCTCGTGACGGTAATCGCCGTCATCGGCATTGCCCCGTATATCGCGCTGCAGCTCAAGGCAGTCACCTCGTCGATCCAGGCCATTGCCGGGGCCCGGGCGTTCAACGAGGGCACGCTGCGCGGGGTCGATGATGTCGGCCTCGCCTTCGGTGTCGCAGCGGGCATGGCGCTGTTCACCGTGCTATTCGGCACCCGCAACGTCGATGCCAAGGAGCAGCATCACGGCGTTGTCGCCGCCATCGCCTTCGAGGCGGTGGTCAAGCTGGCGGCGCTGCTCGCGGTGGGGCTGTTCGTGGTGTTCGCGGGGGGCGGGTTTGAAGCGATCTTCTCGCGCGCCGAGGCCGCCGGGCTCGACATCTACTCGACCGGCACGTTCGATGACCGCTGGATCGCCATGAATGTGCTGTCGATTGCCGCCATCATCTGCCTGCCGCGGCAGTTCCAGATCACGGTGGTGGAGAACTCCGACGAGAACCATCTGCGCACGGCGGCATGGGCCTTCCCGGCGTACCTGCTGCTGATGAGCCTGTTCACCCTGCCCATCGCGCTCTATGGCCTCACCACCATGCCGGCAGGCGCCAACCCGGACATGTTCGTCCTCACCCTGCCGCTGGCCGCCAACCAGGACGGACTCGCGCTGTTCGCCTTCATCGGCGGCTTCTCGTCGGCCACCTCGATGATCATCGTCGAGTCGATCGCGCTGTCGATCATGGTCTCCAACCACATCGTCATGCCCATCGTGCTGCGCTTCACGCAGGGGCAGGGGGTGGGGGACGGGCGGGGTGTCAGCCGGCTGCTCCTGGCGTCGCGGCGCTTCTCGATCGCGCTGATCCTGTCGCTGGGGTTCGGATATTTCTACCTGACGCGCGACAGCAACGCTCTGGCGCCGATCGGCCTCATCTCCTTCTGCGGCGTGGCGCAGTTCCTGCCCGCGATCATCGCCGCCCTGTTCTGGAAGGATGCGTCACTCAAGGCAGCCACCGCCGCGGTCGCGGTCGGCTTCGTCCTCTGGGCCTGGTCGAGCTTCATGCCCTCCTTCGAGTCTGCCTCGCCGGTCGTCGCGCAGTTGATGGCCGAAGGGCCGTGGGGCATCGGCTGGCTGCGGCCCGAGGCACTGTTCGGTCTCGAGGGTATCGATCCGCTCGCCAATGCGGTGTTCTGGAGCCTGTTCCTCAACACCGCGACGCTGGTGGCGGTGTCGCTGTTCTCCAGTCAGTCGGCGCTCGAGCGCGTGCAGGCGACGCTGTTCGTCGACATATTCCGCCGCCCTGTTGCGGCGGGCACGCTCATCCGCGGCTCGGCCACCGCCGACGACCTGCGGTTCGTTGCGCAGCGCGTGCTCGGTATCGAGCGTGCTACGGCGCTGTTCGAAAGCGCCGGGGCTGACGGCAGCGAGCCGACCCCGCAGTTCATCGACCATCTCGAGCGTGAACTTGCCGGCTCGATCGGTGCCGCGTCGGCGCACGTGATGCTCAGCAAGGTCGTGGCGGGTGGCGCTGTCTCGCTCGAAGAAGTGCTGCAGATGGCCGACGAGACGCAGCAGGCCATCGAATACTCGCAGCAGCTCGAGCGGACGTCCGCGGAGCTCCGGGACACCGCCCGCAAGCTCGAGGAGGCCAACCGGCAGTTGCGCGAGCTCGACAGCCAGAAGGACGAGTTCCTGTCGCAGGTGAGCCACGAAGTGCGCACCCCGATGACCTCGATCCGCTCGTTCTCGGAAATCCTGCTCGGCGAACAGCGGCTCGAAAAGGCGGAGCGGCAGAAATTCATCGCCATCATTCACAAGGAGAGCCTCAGGCTCACCAAGCTGCTGGACCAGATCCTCGACCTTAATGCGCTCGAACGTGGCAAGGCGGGGTGGCGGAACGTGCCGACCGATGCGGAGGCAGTGCTGGACCAGGCGGTGGAGGTGTGCACTGCGCTCGCCCGGCAGCGGCAGATGCGCCTCGTTGCCGACAAACGCGCCACCGGCATCAGCATCGACGCCGATGCCGACCGCCTCAGCCAGGTGCTGATCAACCTCATCTCCAACGCCATCAAGTACAACGACGCTCCTGATCCGGTGGTGGAGGTCCGTTCCCGCAGGTCGCGGCGGCACTACATCATCGAAGTGCTCGACAACGGCCCCGGCATCGGCCGCGACGAACGCACGCTGGTGTTCGAGAAGTTTGCCCGCGGCGCCGCCGGTACGGCGACCGCCCCCGGCGCCGGTCTCGGGCTTGCCATCTCGCGGCAGATCGTCAGCCACATGGATGGCAAGCTCGAGCTCGTCCCAACCCGCGGTCGCGGTGCCTGCTTCCGCATCACGCTGCCGCTGTCCGAAACCGCAACGGTGTAGCCGTCTTCCACCAAAGCGCACATCGACGCCGCGGAAATTCCAGCCTATGTCATGCCACCGTCATTGCTGAGTTCCCGGCCCAACATGCCCACCACACCGATGTCCGGCGACGCGCTGCTCGCGCTGTTGCGCACCCAGGTCGGCGAGAACAATGTGCTCACCGACCCGCGCGCCAACCGGCGCTGGCGCAAGGGCTATCGCTACGGCGAGGGCAAGGTGCTGGCGGTGGTGCGGCCGGGCTCGCTGCTGGAGCAGTGGCGCGCGTTCAAGGCCTGCATCGAGGCGGGCCGCATCGTCATCATGCAGGGGGCGAATACCGGGCTGAATGGTGGATCGACGCCGTTCGGCGACGACTATGACCGCGAGGTCGTTGTCATCAACACCATGCGGATCAACCGCATCGACCTGCTGAAGGGCGGCGAGCAGGTGCTGGCGCTGGCGGGCTCGACGCTGCATGCGTTGGAGAAGCTGATCCGGCCGCTCGGGCGCGAGCCGCATTCGGTGATCGGGTCGACCACGATCGGCGCGTCGGTGGTGGGCGGGGTGTGCAACAACTCGGGCGGGGCACTGATCCGGCGCGGGCCGGCGTTCACGCAACTGGCGCTGTACGCGGCGGTGGGGGGGGATGGCAGCGTGTCGCTGGTCAACCACCTTGGGATCGAGCTGGGGAACGACCCCGAGGAGATCCTGTCGCGGCTCGACACGGGGCGGTATTCCGAGGCGGATGTCTGGCACGACACGGGGAAGCTCGCGTCGGACCCGGATTACTCGACGCTGATCCGGCAGGTGGATGCGCCGGGGCCGGCGCGGTTCAACAACGATCCGCGGCTGCTGCATGAGGCGGCGGGCAGCGCGGGGAAGCTGTGCGTGTTCGCGGTGCGGCTGGATACGTTCCCGAGCTCGGGGCCATCCAAGGTGTTCTATGTCGGCTCCAACGACTTCATGGAGCTGACCAATATCCGGCGGCACATCCTGAGTTCGTTCGAGACCCTGCCGATGGCGGGCGAGTACCTGCATCGGGACGCGTACGACATCGCGGAGAAATACGGCAAGGACCTGTATTTGCTGATCAAATATGCGGGGACGGAGCGGATTCCGACGGCGTTCGCGCTGAAGAGCCGGTTCGATGCGATCACCGGCCGGCTGGGGCTTGGCACCAACCTGTCGGACAAGATCCTGCAGGTGATCGGCAAGCTGCTGCCGGGGCATTTGCCGGCGCGGATGAACGCGTTCCGCGACAAATACCAGCACCACCTGCTGCTGCGGGTAGATGGTGCGGGCATCGAGGAGGCGCGCGCGTATCTGGGGTCGTTGTTCCCGTCGGCGACTGGTGATTTCTTCGAGGCCGATGACGAGGAGGCGCTGGCCGCTTTCCGCAACCGCTATGCCATCGGCGGCGGCTCGGTGCGTTATCGGGCGGTGCATGCCGACACGGTGGAGAATATCGTGGCGCTCGACCTGGCGCTGCCGCGGAACACCATCGATTGGCGCGAGACGCTGCCGGACGGAATCGAGCAGCAGATCGAGCGGCGGATTCCGTGCGGGCACTTCATGTGCCAGGTGTTCCACTACGACTACGCGGTCAAGAAGGGCACGGACTGGCTCGATATCGAGCACAAGATCATCGCGCACCTCAATGGGCGCGGGATCGAGTTTCCGTCCGAGCACAATGTCGGGCACCTTTATACGGCGAAGCCGGTGCTGGCCGATTTCTACCGCTCGCTCGACCCGACGAATGCGATGAACCCGGGGATCGGGCAGACGTCGAAGCTCAAGGACTGGGCCTGATCAGGCACTCGCTGCCGACGGGCACGAAGCCGAGGCTGAGGAAAGCGCGGAGCGAGCGGGCGTTGCCGGGGGAGACGGCGGCGAAAAGGAGTTCGCCTTCGGGGACGAGGTTGACGGCTTCGGCGATGAGGGCGGTGCCGTGGCCCTGGTTGTGGCTCGATGCTTCGACGCTCAGTTCGCGGCGGCCGGCGAGGCCGGCCCCGATGGTGATGAGGCCGCGCTCGTCGCCGTAGACCACGACATCGGAGCGATACTGGCGGGCATACTTTACGCGCGGGTGGTGGTCGAGGTCGGCGCGGACGGGCAGGGCGGGGTTGCCGGTGCCGCGGGCGAACAGCATCACGTCGATGACGCCGGTGAAGCCGTTGGGACCGGCGAGCCAGCGGAGGAAATCGGGGGACATCGAGGCGCCGTAGCCGTCGGGACGCTGTGCCATGACTTCGGCGGTAGGGCGTGCGGTGGCGACGACGGCGTGGCCGGTGAAGGCGACCGAGCATTCCCAGCCGCCGGCCAGCGGCGGGACGACGGTGACGCCGCCATCGACGGGCGGGAAACGGCCCTCGGCGGCATTGGTCAGGAATGCGAGAAGCGGATGGGCCATCGTTGACGCTCGGTGGTTCTATCTGGTTGCCGAAACTGCGATATAGACGCCGCCCATGAAAGTCACCCCGCCCGTGCCCGCTCCCAGTTCCATCGCTGACTTCATCGAACTCAGGCACCGCCTGCACGCCGCGCCGGAGCTCAGTACGGAGGAGTTCACTACCAGTGCGCTGGTGGCGGGACTGCTCGCGGGCTGGGGCTACGAGGTGGCGACCGGCGTTGGTGGGACCGGGGTGGTGGCGACGCTGCGGAACGGGGTGGGCGAGCGCACGATCGGGCTCAGGGCCGACATGGATGCCCTGCCGATCACGGAAGCGACGGGGCTGCCTTATGCCAGCGGCAAGGCGGGGGTGATGCATGCCTGCGGGCATGATGGGCACACGACGATCCTGTTGGCGGCGGCGAAGGAGCTGGCCGAGACGCGGAATTTCTCCGGCACGGTGCGGCTGATTTTTCAACCGGCCGAGGAGACCGGCGGTGCGGTGCAGATGCTGGCGGACGGGCTGTTCGAGCGGTTTCCGGTCGATGCGGTGTTCGGGCTGCACAACTGGCCCGGCGTGCCGGCGGGCGAATTTCGTTTCATCGACGGGCCTGCGATGGCGGCGGTGGACCTCGTCATCATCACGGTCAAGGGCAAGGGCGGGCACGGGGCGAAGCCGCATGATGCGGTGGACCCGATCGTCGCGGCCGCAGCGCTGGTGCTGGCGTTGCAGTCGATCGTTTCGCGCAATGTCGATCCGCTGGAGACGGCGGTGATCACGGTGGGCTCGATCCATGGCGGGACGATGCCGACGGTGATTCCGGACAGTGTGGAGTTGCAGGCGACGGTGCGGACGTTCTCGCCGGCGGTGCGGGATACGATCCGCGCTCGGATCGGGGTGTTGGCCGAGGCGACGGCGGCGGCCTATGGCGCGACGGCGGAGGTGTATCACCCCGAGGGGTTTCCGGCGCTTTACAACCATGCCGAGGAGACGGCGTTTGCCCGGCAGGTGGCGGTGCGGCATTTCGGGGCGGCGCAGGTGGGGGAACTGAAGCCGCTGCTGGTGAGTGAGGATTTCGCGTTCATGCTGGAAAAGCAGCGCGGGAGCTATCTGTTCGTCGGCAACGGGCCGAGCGCGGACCTGCACAGCCCGCGGTACGATTTCAACGATGCGGTGATCGTGCGGGCGGCGCGGTATTGGGTGGCGCTGGTGGAGAATTATCTCAAGGCGAATGGGTGACGCGTCGTTCGCAAGGCGGTGCAACACTCTCGACGTGTCATCCCTGCCCACCTCACCGCCTGCGCAGTCTTCGAGTTGGGTCCCTGCTTTCGCAGGGATGACGTCGTGGTGAAGCAATCGCCGCCGGTGATCGACCGGAGCGCAGAATGCCTCTAGGCCAGCGCTTCCAGACGGCCTGAGGCGATGATGCGTTCGAGGAATTTCTGGGTGCGGGGATTCTCGGGCTTCGAGAATAGCTGGCGGGGCTCGCCCTGTTCGATGATGCGGCCACCATCGAGGAAGCAGACGCGGTCGGCGACGTCGCGGGCGAAGGCCATTTCGTGGGTGACGATCACCATGGTCATGCCGGTCTGCTTGAGATCGTGGATGATCTTCAGCACTTCGCCGATCAACTCGGGATCGAGGGCAGCGGTCACTTCGTCGAGAAGGAGCACTTCGGGCTCGGTGGCGAGGGAGCGGACGATGGCGACCCGCTGCTGCTGGCCGCCGGAGAGCTGCTCGGGGTAGGATTTGGCATATTGGCCGAGGCCGAACAGTTCGAGCAGCTTCATTGCCGCGGCCTCGGCTTCGGCGCGCGGTCGGCCGTGAACCTTTATCGGGGCGAGCGTGATGTTCTGCAGCACGCTCATGGTCGGGAAGAGGTTATAGGCCTGGAAGACGATGCCGACCTTCTTGTAGAGGCCGGTGCGCCCGAAACTCTCGTCGTAGATGTCGACGCCATCGATGCGCACGCTGCCTTCGTCGAACTCGGTGAGCCCGTTGATACAGCGCAGCATGGTGGACTTGCCGGAGCCCGAGGCGCCGATGAGGCAGACCACTTCGTGCGGAGCGACACTGAGGTCGATCTGATCCAGCACCTGCCGCTCGCCGTAGAACTTGGTGAGCTTGTCGATCTCGATGCGGTTCATGTCTATAGAGCACCCTGGAGGCGGCGCTGGCGGTCGCGGCGCTGGAGGTGATCGGTCAGGCGCGCCAGCGGAATGGTGGCGAGCAGGAACAGGATCGCGGCGACGACGAGTGAGGAATAGTTGAAGGTGCGGGCCGTGTAGATCTGCGCCTCGCGCACCGCGTCACGGACGCCGAGGACGGAGAGCAGCGCCACGTCCTTTTGCAGCGCGACGACGAGGTTCAGCATAGCCGGCACGACGTTGCGCATGGCCTGCGGCAGGATGGCGTAGCGCAGCGTCTGCCACTGGGTGAGGCCGAGCGCCTTGGCGGCCATGCTCTGGCCTTCGTGCACCGCCTCAATGCCGGAGCGATAGACCTCGGTGGCATAGGCCGAATAGCTCAGGACCAGCGCCACGCCGCCCCAGAACAGGCCTTCGCGGGGCAGGCCGGGCAGGTTCAGCGCCGGGATACCGAAGCCGAACAGCAATACCAGCAGCAGGGCCGGGAGGCCGCGAAACAGGTCGACATATACGACGGAAAAGACGCGCAGCGGCGCGAACCACGGGCCGCTCATGGCGCGGAAGATGGCAAGGATCAGCGCCCAGACGCCGATGCAGACGAGGCTGACCAGCCAGATCTGCAGCGAAACGAGGAAGCCCTTCGCCACGCCCGGCGCCGCTTCCACCATGGCCTCGATCGAGAAGAACTGCAGCTGGATGCGCGGCCATTGCGGTGCCGTGCCGACGAACCAGCCCACTGCGCCGAACACGACGATGACGCTGGCCAAACTAATAAGGACCGGCGCGAGCCGGTCCTTGAGTGCGATCTGTCGGCGTCCCTTGCCGGGTCGTCGTGTCATTCAGTGATCACCGGAATATTCGGGTCGGCGACGAGGTACTTCGTCACGAGCTCGTCGATGGTGCCCTTGGTCTTGAGCGCCGTGAGACCCTCGTTGATCCACGACACGATCGGGTTCTCGTAAGCGAAGAGCAGGCCGAGGCCTTCGTCCTTCGGGTCCTTGGGGAGCAGCGCGGTGATCTTGGCCTCCGGCACCTGCACGGCGGTGGCGTAGAGCGCCGTCGGGAGGGCGGCAACGGTGGCATCGATCTGGCCGCCCTGCAGCGCCTGGAAGACGCCGGCCTGATCGTCGTAGACGGCGGCGTTATCGATGCCGAGCACGTTGGTCACGTAGTCGAAATCGGTGGTGCCGACGGCGACGCCCCACTTGGCCGCCTTGAGGTCGGCGAAGGTCTTGGCGCTGGCCACGGCCGAGGCCGGCAGGGCGATCACGGCCTTGTCGGACTGGTAGTAGACATCGGAGAAGGTGGCGACCTTGGCGCGATCCGGGGTGACCGAGATCTGCTGGATCGAGAAATCATAGGCCTTGGGGCCCGGTGCGATGGCGCCGTCGAAGGTCACGTCGACCCACACCACGTCTTCCTTCTTGAAGCCGAGTTCGGCGGCCAGCGCGTAAACCAGCGCCGCCTCGAAGCCTTCACCGGCTTCCGGGTTGTTGTCGAGCACCCAAGGCGGATAGCTCGGCTCGGACGTCGAGACGGTGAGTTTGCCGGGCGTGAACAGCCGCGGGTCGTTGGGGGTCTTGTCCTGCGCCAGCGCAGGCATGACCATCGCGATCACCGCCAGAAGCGCGACCGCGAATACGTTGTGCTTGTTAGCCATTCATCACTCTCATCATTCCCGCCCGGCGGTCGAGCGGAATTGTCCCTCCCGCCAAGCCCTGCAAGGAATTTAGCGACAATCCCCCGGAGCGCCAGTCATAGAATTGCAAAAATACGACGGGGCCGGAACGATCGTTGTCGCGGCAAGCACTGTGGCAAAACATCCATTGACGGCGACTGGCGGCGAGGAGTATCTCCCGCCTCAGGACACCTCACCCTAACGTGAGGCTATCGACCTGGGAGGGTCGCCATGGCTGACATGCTCACCGCACCGGCGGTTAAACCGGCTAACCCCAATTTTTCGTCGGGCCCATGTGCCAAGCGTCCTGGCTGGACGGTGGATGTGCTCGCCAACGCGCTCGTTGGCCGCTCGCACCGGGCCAAGCCGGCGAAGGCTCGGATCGAGAAGGCCATCGCGCTGACGCGTGAGCTGCTCGAAGTGCCGGCGGACTACCTGATCGGCATCGTGCCCGCTTCCGATACTGGCGCCGTCGAGATGGCGCTGTGGTCGATGCTCGGCGCCCGCGGCGTCGACATGCTGGCCTGGGAATCGTTCGGCGAGGGCTGGGTCACCGATGTGCAGAAGCAGCTGAAGCTGCAGAACGTCCGCACCCTGACCGCGCCCTATGGCGAACTGCCGGACCTCAAGACGGTCGACTTCAACAACGACGTGGTGTTCACCTGGAACGGCACCACTTCGGGTGTGCGCGTGCCGAACGCCGACTGGATCCCGGCCGACCGCGCCGGCCTGACCATCTGCGATGCGACCTCGGCCGCCTTCGCGCAGAACCTCGATTTTGCCAAGCTCGATGTCGTCACCTTCTCGTGGCAGAAGGCGCTGGGCGGTGAGGCCGCGCATGGCATCCTGATCCTCAGCCCCCGCGCGGTTGAGCGGCTCGAGACGTTCAAGCCGGACCGGCCGCTGCCGAAGATTTTCCGCATGACCAAGGGCGGCAAGCTCATGGGCGATATCTTCGAGGGTGCCACCATCAACACCGTGTCGATGCTGTGCATCGAGGACGCGGTGGACGCGATGGAGTGGGGCAAGACCGTTGGCGGCCTTAAGGGCATGCAGGCCCGCGCCGATGCCAACGCCAAGGTGCTGGTTGACTGGGTGGCGAAGTCCGACTGGGCGGCGTTCCTCGCCAAGAACGAGGCCGAGCGCTCGAACACCTCGATGTGCCTCGTCATCAAGGACCCGGCGATCACCGCGCTTTCCGATGACGCGCAGGCGGCGTTCGCGAAGGCGATCGTCTCCCGCCTCGACAAGGCCGGTGTGGCCTATGACATCGGCGGTTATCGCGATGCGCCGACCGGACTTCGCATCTGGACCGGTTCGACCGTCGATACCACCAATGTCGAAGCGCTGGTGCCGTGGCTCGACTACGCCTTCGCCGCCGAGAAGGCCGCGCTCTCCAAGGCCGCCGCGTAAGCGTCGCTATTCTGGCCGCCCCGACGCGGGCGGCCAACTCCCCCAATTCATGCGGTCTGAGGTCAAGCCCGGAGCCGCAACACAATGGAGGGCGTCATGCCCAAGGTTCTCGTTTCGGATAAGCTTTCGAAGACCGCAGTCCAGATCTTCAAGGACAACAATATCGACGTCGACTACCTGCCGGATCTCGGCAAGGACAAGGACAAGCTGCTCGAGGTGATCGGCCAGTATGATGGTCTTGCCATCCGCTCGGCCACCAAGGTCACCGAGAAGATTCTCGCCGCCGCCAAGAACCTGAAGGTGATCGGCCGCGCCGGCATCGGCGTCGACAATGTCGATATCCCGGCTGCGACCAAGGCGGGCATCATCGTGATGAACACGCCGTTCGGCAACTCGATCACCACCGCCGAGCATGCCATCGCCATGATGTTCGCGCTGGCCCGCCAGTTGCCCGAGGCCGATGCCTCGACCAAGGCATCGAAGTGGGAGAAGAACCGCTTCATGGGCGTCGAGGTCACCAACAAGGTG
>Ga0123337_10004343_pt1 | contig 14511 bp, 9 predicted proteins | sample frozenSSSSmetaG_FD_89792 | JGI IMG/M metagenome (GOLD analysis project Ga0123337, IMG submission 89792) | Glacier valley bacterial and archeal communities from Borup Fiord, Nunavut, Canada, to study Microbial Dark Matter (Phase II) -... | ecosystem: Environmental > Aquatic > Freshwater > Ice >... | reverse complement strand
TAACCAGGGTGAAATTCCATCAACTAAAGAAACGTTGATTGTCTATCACCATTTATCTAATGTGGACTATCCAAAAAAACAGGATGGGACAATATTTGGAATGATTCATCCAGAGCTTCAGGACAAGGATTATCAAGCCTTGAATCCAGGAGGTCCAATTTTTATAACTTTTGATGATCAAACAATTGTTTATGAGGGAACATCTACCGTTTGACCGATTTTTATTAATGAGGCAGCTTACTACGAAAAGGGAATTGCAATGTGTTTGACTCAGAGACAGCAAATCAATATTTAGTGCTTAGAAGCCCAGAGTTGAAGTGCGAAACTTGACTGAATAAAGCCCAAAAATAACAGTATAATTTACGCTTGAAATTGTTCTAATACTTAAACTTCTATGGCAACCAAACGACCAGCAAACAAACCAATAGCCAGTCTTTCTTTAGATTTGGATAATATTTGGTCTTATCTAAAAAATCAGGGCGCTCCGGGTTGGGAGACTTTCCCATCTTACCTGGATATCGCAGTACCTCGTTTCTTAGATATTCTCCAGCAATGGGATTTGACAATCACAGTGTTTATTGTGGGTCAGGATGCAGCGTTGGAAAAGAACATTAAGGCATTACAAGCGATCGCTAGCGCTGGTCACGAAATTGGCAATCATTCATTCTATCATGATCCTTGGCTACATCTGTATTCAGAGGATGAGATTGAACAAGAGGTGGCCTTGGCTGAAGAACATATCAAGCGCGTCACTCATCAACATCCTATCGGTTTTCGAGGGCCTGGATACAGTTTTTCTCCTGCGGTATTGAAAGTCTTAGCAAGACGGGGATACGAATATGATGCTTCGACTTTTCCCACATTTTTGGGGCCTCTAGCACGAGCTTATTATTTAATGACCTGTAAACTCAGCAAGGAAGAACGCAAGAAACGGGAAGCTTTGTTTGGGGGTTTTAAAGACGGTTTGCAGCCTCTAAAAGCTTACCAGTGGCACATGGGTAAGGATAAACTGATTGAGATTCCCGTTACCACCATGCCAATTTTTAAGGTGCCAATTCACTTCAGTTACATCATGTATCTGAGTACATTTTCTTCGGAAGTGGCGTTACTCTACTTACGAATTGCCCTGTGGCTGTGTAAACTTACACGCGTCCAGCCTTCTTTGCTACTCCATCCTACAGACTTTTTAAGTCAAGAGGATGTGCCAGAACTATCATTCTTTCCTGGTATGAGTGTCCCCACCTACAAAAAGCTGGCAATAGTCAATAAAAGTTTAGAACTTATATCGAGTCAGTTCCATGTTTTGACTGTTGGACAACACGCCAAATTCGTAGCCGGCGCCCGTCAACTGCCTGTATTAGTACCTCAAAAGAGGTAAAAATATGATCTATGCGATTTAAGTAAGGGATTTCCAAGAAATAAATTATCCAATCTTGAGGGGTGGGCAGCGTTCGACTGACTTGTACTGACTTGTACTGAGCGACGCGTTGCCCTGAGCTTTGTCGTTCGCGTAGCGTCTCGTAGAGAAGGGTCGAAGTAGCGTTGTCGTTGGCGCAGCCTCTCGTAGAGAAGTAGCGCTCACGCCGAAGTCTTGCCCGCCTTTGGTTACTGGGCGGACGAGACGCCCACCCCACAATAAATAATTGGATATTTTTTTATTTGTCAGTCCCTAAGCCGATTCCCAATTTGGGAAAATGTTTTTGGTTTACTTAGTGGTAACGCGCTGTCCGATAAATGTAAACGTAAGCGGCACCCCTTTGGAACCAGTAGCTTCTTGCACAGTTGCTTTTAAATCAAAGAAACGAAGCTGGATTGTTCCTTGCAGCGTCTGAGTACTTTGATTGAATCTGATGCTATAATTTTGCCCACCAATGCTGAGAGGATTGCTTGCTAAAGGCTTTACCCGAATGGGAGATTGAGCCGAAATAGGTGAAAAATAGTGCTAACTGTTGATGCCAAAAAGATTTTTTAACTTACTCAAATCAAAGTTTGATATAAATTTTAGCTACGAATTTAGTTGGATTCTAGGAAAGATATCACAGTCTAATGCTCCGATCTTTATGCAATAAAACTTTTGTCTGTAAAAATCGGGGGCTTTTCAGGGGAGCCAGTTTTGTTGAAACCAGATGACATTTGCTAGCAAGAATGTGTATAGTATGTCAAAGTCATTCACTATATTCAATCTTTGAAACATCTATCTATGGTTAGAAAAAATAAACGTCTTTTGCTGCTAGTTATTTGCTGTAGTATAACTGGTGTAATTTTAGGAGGTACTGCCGGTTGGGCAGAAAGTAGTCTCTGCTTGAATGACAGTAAGGTTACAAGTGAGTGTCTAACTCAAAATCCAATCCAAAAAACTATCGAAGGAATGAGTACCGGATTGTTCGCTGGGGCTGGGGCTGCTTTCGGTGCAGTATGGCAGTTACGGCATGAAGATTGAGGTGACAGCAGGAGTTTGGAGAGACACGATTAATCGCGTCTGTACAGGAGTTTGGACTAAAACAGTCTTGATATCTGGCTTTGAAGTCTAGGTTCTGTACCTCACGCTTGTTGCAAACTGCTGTAAATTTAAATCCGATGATACCGAGGACAAACCACTTCTCTACCATATTCTTTAGACATCTGGTGAAAATGACGTAGGGACAATTCATGTAGCTTTAGCTTTCCTACGGAACGCTACGCGAACCCGCAGGGTATTGTCCCTACCAAAGATTTCGAGCAACGCAGAATTAATTTTCGGAGATGTCTTTTGTGTAGCTTGCTTCTTTGCCGATGTAAGCGTATGGGCGCATTTGCATTCTTGGTGGCTTATAGAGAATAATCACAAATAAAGTAACTTTGGCATCTTCGTGCGAGATAATAAATATAAAATATGGCGATCGCAATCGATTTTGGTACTAGCAACACAGTCATTGCTCGTTGGAACCCTGTAACCCAGCAGCCAGAAACCCTGAATCTACCAGGTTTATCAATTAAACAAAGTCTGAATCCGCCACTGATTCCCAGCTTGGTTTATGTTGAAGACGCAACCCAAAATAAAGTTTTAGTCGGGCAACAAGTACGCGATCGCGGTCTTGACCTCAAAGGCGAAACGCGATTTTTCCGCAGTTTCAAGCGGGGTATCGGTGCAGATATCCAAGGTTTCTTACCGGAACTAGATGGGCAAATTGTCACTTTTGAACAAGTAGGGCAATGGTTTCTTACTCAGGTGATTGAGCAACTAGCACCCTTACAAGGTGGGTTAGATTCTCTAATCTTAACCGTACCCGTAGACAGTTTTGAAGCTTATCGTCACTGGTTGGGAAAAGTTTGTCAAGCCCTTCCCGTCGAACAGGTACGGATGCTAGATGAACCCACAGCCGCCGCCTTGGGTTATGGCTTGGCAGATCAAGAAATTCTCTTGGTGATTGATTTTGGTGGCGGTACTTTGGATTTGTCTCTTGTGCGGTTAGATCAAGGTGTGCAAGCAACCAAAAAGCCGCTAGGATTTATCCTCAAGTGGGGTAATAAGTCCTTGGCTGAAGATTCAAAACAAAAAGTCAAAACTGCCCGTGTCCTGGCGAAAGCTGGGCAAAATTTGGGCGGTACTGATATTGATAATTGGTTAGTAGATTACTTTGCCAAAACTCAAGAGTTGGCGGTAAGTCCGTTGACAACACGATTGGCAGAACGGATAAAAATTCAGCTATCAACCCAAAATCAAGCTAATGAAGTTTATTTTGACGATCAGACATTTGAAAGCTATGAACTGGAACTAAACCGCGACACTTTTGAAGATGTCCTCAAAGAACACGGATTTTTTGAGTTATTGGATGAGTCGATGACGACACTGTTGCAGCAAGCAAGACGCCAAGGGATAGAACTTGCAGATATTAATGCAGTTTTGTTAGTTGGTGGGACAGTACAATTGCCGGCAGTGCAGACATGGATCAAACAGTATTTTGAGCCAGAAAAAATCCGTTGCGAACGTCCTTTTGAAGCGATCGCTGAAGGTGCATTACAGCTAGCTCAAGGTGTGCAAATTAAAGACTTTCTGTATCATAGTTATGGTATCCGCTACTGGGATCGCCGCAACCAACGTCACAAATGGCATTCTTTAATTAAAGCTGGACAGGCATATCCAATGAGTCAGCCAGTGGAATTAGTCTTAGGCGCTTCTTTGGAAAATCAGCCTAGTATTGAGTTAATTATGGGAGAATTGGGAGCAGATACAGGTAACACTGAAGTTTATTTTGATGGCGATCGCTTGATTACTCGCCGTCTGGATGGTAGTGAAACCAGCGTTCAACCTCTCAACGATCAAGAAGGCGCGAGGACAATTGCCCAACTGACACCAACCGGATATCCCGGAAGCGATCGGATCAAAATCCTTTTTCAAGTTGATGAGCAACGCTTTTTGCGAATCACCGTTGAAGACTTGTTAACTAATGCTACGCTGTTGGAAAATGAACTTGTGGCACAGTTGAGCTAGATATAATGCATATCATCAGTCGTAAAAAACTGCGCGAATTTTGCCAAAAGTATGGTGATTCCTGTGATGCACTTAAAAACTGGTACAAGGCAGCTAATAAAGCTACATGGAATAATCTTGTCCAAGTGCAAGCAGTTTATCCTCAAGCAGAAGCTGTTGGGAATTTTACTGTTTTTAATATCAAAGGCAACAAATATCGTCTGATAGTTGATTTGGTTTACAGTGACCAAATAATTTATCTTAAATACATTTTGACGCACGCAGAATACGATCAGGATAAGTGGAAAAATGACCCTTACTTTTAACCGTGAAACTTATGCTAGTTTGCTTGCTAAATATCAACCCAAGGTTATTAACACAGATGAGGAAAACGAGCAAGCTATTACACTAGCTGAGGAACTGTCTCATCGAGTTAAGCGAACTTTGGAAGAATCGGCATTATTAGATTTATTGATCGCTCTGATAGAAAAGTATGAGAATGAGCATTATCCAATTGGAGAATCAACAGCACACTCAATGTTCCTCCATCTGGTCGATGCTCAGAGTGTTAAGGAAGCTGAGTTGGTAGCAATTCTCGGTTCAAGAGAGGTTGTTTCTCAAGTTATGAGTGGAAAACAAGAAATTACCCAGGAAATGGCTAAGGATTTAGGCAACTTTTTTCACGTTGATATTAGTTTGTTTGAGAATTAGGCGATGTCTACGGCGGGCTACGCCGGAGCTTTTTCTGATTCTAGCCGAGTTATTGCTAACCACCCATTTTTAACCATCCAAAAATTTGATTGACGGTTAGTGCAAGTTCAATTTAGCCTTACAAAGAAATGGTATTACGCATAAGAGATCCCCCAACCCCCTTAAAAAGTTGGCTCTTTAAGATCCCCCCTTAAAAAGGGGGAGTGCGCTACGCGAACGAAGTTTCAGGTTTTGAGTGTGTAAATCCTGTGAAAAAGTGAATTCCTTAAAAACATTAGACATCTCCAAAAATTAAATATGCGTTACCCAGAACCCTTGTAGAGACGTAGCACTGCTATGTCTCTACATTCTTTTTCACTCCTATGTCTATTGAAATATCCACTTGCAGATTTTTGTATTGCTTTTCAGACTACAAGATAAAGTGCTGAATCTGAGCTAAAAGGGCGGTTAGAATTCGTCAAGGCTTAAGTTTACACCGATGCACATCTGCGTCCTTCTACCTCTAAGGCCATTTAAATTTATCTAAAATCGATAGTCTTGAAGCCGGAATGGGAAACATAATACTCAGTTGCTCAGGACTTTTGCTATTTCCAGGAGATGTAGCTTTAGCTTTTCACAGGGTGGGAGATGAGAGAATTTACTTCCCCTGCTCCCACACTCCCCTTACACGGTGATACTACCAGAAAATAAAATTGCATGGAACTGAAAAATCACTGGTTGGCTGCAAATAAAGTTGCTTTACCACGACTACTACAGTGGGTGAATCTCCGACCAGAGGAGAGCGAACGAACTCAGTTGATGTTTCTTTTTTACACAACTGTATCTGTAGGATTACGGTGGGCAGAGGACAGTACAGTGGCGCTGTTTTTAGATGAATATGGGACTAACCTACTGCCGTGGATGTATATTGGCAGTGCGGCGATGAGTGCCGGACTGGTTTTTTTATACTCTTGGCTACAAAGGATTTTTCCCTTACGCCGGGTGATTGTAGCGATCGCACCTTGCATGTTGATGCCATTAGTTTTATTAATTTTAGTCCGTTGGGGATCGCATTTTTCCTACTTGGCAGTGATTTCGGTATTTCTACTGCGGCTGTGGGTAGATGCACTTTATGTAGTCAATGACCTTAACACCTCCATCGTCGCCAACCAACTATTTAACATTCGGGAGATTAAGCGCACTTACCCACTGGTGAGTAGTGGTCTTTTGGTAGCAGATGTAATCAGTGGTTTTAGTTTACCTTGGCTAGTGCAATACACCTCGCTAAATAAGATCATCCTCATCGCCTGTGTAGTGATTTTATTAGGATCGGGGATTCTATTTTATTTAACTAATCACTATCGAGCAGCTTTTCCTGAAACCCCACAAAGACTAATTCCTGAAGACCAAGGCTCACGACAGCGTTTTATTAAAAGTCCACTGAAGCGCTATGTCTTTTCGTTGTTTGCCTTTGTGGGTTTATTGCAAGTCATTGGGTTATTAGTAGATTTTCAATATCTGCGTGAACTCCAAGCGAATTTGAGTGACCGAGAACTCGCTAGCTTCTTGGGTATTTTTGGAGGGATGTTGGGACTGTGTGAGTTGTCGTTGCAGTGGTTTGTTTCCAGCCGACTCATCGAACGGATGGGAGTATTTTTCACAGCCACGCTTTTACCAATCACCGTCGGCTTTTCCCTACCAGGAGTGCTGGTATTGCTGCATTTAATTCCAGCCATGCAATCGCAAAGCTTTTTCTGGGGTCTGATAATTGTCAAATTCTGCGATGAACTTCTGCGCTACACCTTTGTGATGAGTAGCGGACCCATCTTGTACCAACCGATTCCAGAGGCAATTCGCAGCCGAATGCAGACTTTATCTGGCGGAACTGCCGAAGCGATCGCTACAGGTTTGACAGGAGCGCTAATTTTTGTAACTCTATTGTTTTGTGGGCGGTTTGTACCTGTACCAATGCAAAAATGGGTGTTGGTAGCAGAAACAATGCTGATAGCTGGCACCTGTTTAACAGTAGTTTGGGAATTGCGATCGCGCTATGTTGAACTGTTAGTCTTGAGTGTGGCGCGGGGTCAATTGAGTGCAACCAATGTGGGCTTACGATTCTTCAAGCAGGGGGTAGTCAAAGCTTTAGCAGAAAAAGGCAGCGAGGCTGATAAACGCTCTTGCATTGAACTTTTAGCCCAAATGGACTCCCCAGGAGCTGCGGAGGTTTTAGCACCTCTACTAATCAAGTTAACCCCAGATTTGCAGCGCCAAAGTTTGGAAGTGATGCTAATGGCAGGTGCAAATCCCACTTATTTAGCCGCCATCCGTCCTTTGTTAGAACAATCCCAAGAAAGTAACCCCGAAGTTTTTGCTTTAGCACTGCGATACGTTTGGCTGGCTGAACCAAATCCGAATTTAAGCCTTCTAGAAGAATACCTGAACCCCCGCCAAAACTCACTCATCCGCGCCACCGCCGCCGCTTTAGTCTTACGCCAGGGAACGCCGATGCAAAAGGTAGCAGCTACCCAAACCATGCGCCGGATGTTGACTCATAAGCTAGAACGGGAACGGGTGAATGGAGTCAGAGCGCTCAGAGAAGCAGTTTATTTGCAGGCGTTGCGGATTCACATCCCGAATTTATTACAAGATGAGTCTTTACGGGTGCGCTGTGCCGTATTGGAAATGATTGCAGCAACTCATTTAGAAGAGTACTATTCGGCACTGATTGCAGCACTTTATTACAAATCAACCCGCAGTACAGCAATGTCAGCCCTAGTGCGACTGGAAAATGAAGCTTTAGAAATGCTGTTGCGGTTGGCTACTAATATTTACAAACCGGAAGTAGTGCGGATGTACGCTTGGCGCACCATTGCTCAAATTGGCACCCAAGAAGCATTGGAGACTTTATGGGAAAACTTGGAAACATCTTGTGGTATTACTAGGGATCATATTCTTCGTAGCTTAGTAAAAATACATAAACAACCAGGAATTACAGGTTTAGTTGATCGATTTTATGAAAGTCGGGTAGAAAATTTAATCAAGCAGGAATTAAAGTTTTTAGGTGAGATTTACGCCGCATACATAGATTTCCAAATATTAAATCAAAAAGAAAATCATCAATCCAGTCAGAGGATTGTGATTGTTTGTGAATTACTGGAACGCGCCCTTTTAGAATTGGAATTGGATGTCAAAGAGCGGCTACTACTGCTACTAAAACTGCTTTACTCGCCAGAAAAGATGCAGGCAGCAGCGTTCAATCTGCGATCGCTCTCAGTGGTAAACTTAGCGCGGGGGTTAGAAATCTTAGAGCATACCATAACTTTGTCTTCAAAGTCCTTATTGCTGAATATTTTAGATAACCGACCGCAGTCAGAAAAATTGCAACATCTTATAGAAGCCAAAATCGGAGAATATGAGAATATGGTAGTTAGCGATCGCCTCCACAGATTGCTAATGTTGAGTAACTTCCTTTCTGACTGGTGTTTAGCTTGCTGTTTTCATTTTGCTCAAGTGACTCGCATCCCATTGACAAGTTCTGAGATTTTAGTGAGTTTGCGTCATCCAACCGGCTTTGTTAGAGAAGCTGCGATCGCATACTTGAATATGGTTTCACATCGCGTTCTCCTGCAAATCCTCCCCCAGTTAGAAAAAGATCCACATCCTTTGGTGGCTGCTCAAGTTAAAGAGTTGCTCGAAAAATACCAGTTTAAAAATTACAATTGAAGTAATTGTATTGAACAATCGAATGAATGGAAGGTACTTAAAATAGAACCTCCTATTCCGTACTTAAAGTGATAGAAGAACACTAATCACGATTAAATAACCACAAAGTTGTTTTCGGTTAGTGTTACACTACCCAAAAGTTGTGCAAATTTTACCTGAGTAAATTTACCTGCACTGCCATCTGCATCAAAGTACAATGCACCCGCAATATTGTCATAGATAAATCGTTGATTAATTGTCGTTGCAGATGTTCCGATTCTAAACTGATTAGCGAAGAGTGAACCTATTGATAACTTTGCAGATGTTCCGATTATAAACCGATTATCGAATGATAACTCTTTATCAAAACCAGCAGTCGATACCTGAATTAGTTCATTGGTGGCGTTGAAGTCATAAATAGTATCAACACCTCCATTGTAACTATTGAAAACAAAGGTATCAGTACCAGTTCCTCCAATTATGCTATCATTACCCTTGCCACCTGTGAGGATATCATTGCCATCATTCCCAGAGAGTAGGTTATTGCCTGAATAGCTAGCATTCAAGCTATCATTACCTGCACCGCCAATAATCGTATCATTGCCACGATTGCCATAGAGCGTATCGTTGCCATTGCTCCCCACAATGTTGTCATCGTACTCTGTACCTGAGATATTTAATCGTTCAATATTCTTGTAGCTAACCCCATCCGTGCCTGCCCTAATTGAGCCAATGTTAGTAGTGGTATTGAATGTCGTTATGATTCCTCCGGTAGCATAGTTAAGATTGACGGAGTACAAATCGTCACCCTTACCCCCATCTATCGTATCATTGCCACTGCTACCACCATTGTTATTATCATTGTTCCCGGAGAGCGTATCGTTGCCATCGTTCCCCACAATGTTGTCATCGTACCGTGAACCTGAGATATTTAATCGTTCGATATTCTTGTAGCTAACCCCATCCGTGCCCGCCCTAATTGAGCCAATATTAGTAGTGGCATTGAATGTTGTTGTGATTCCTCTGCTAGCAAACCTGTAATTGCCGGACAACAAATCGTCACCCTTACCCCCATCTATGGTATCTTTGCCACCATAGCCCGTGGAGAGCGTGTCGTTCCCATCGTTCCCCACAATGTTATCATTGTACTGTGTACCTGAAATATTTAATCGTTCAATATTCTTGTAGCTAACGCTATTCGTGCCCGCCGTAATTGATGCAATCTTAGTAGTGGCATTGAATGTCGAAGCGATCCCCCCTGTAGTATTGCTGTAATCGACGGACAACAAATCGTCACCCTTACCCCCATCTATCGTATCTTTGCCGCCATAGCCCCCAGAGAGCGTATCGTTGCCATCGTTCCCCACAATGTTGTCATCGTACTTTGTACCTGAGATATTTAATCGTTCGATATTCTTGTAGCTAACGCTATTCGTGCCCGCCGTAATTGATGCAATCTTAGTAGTGGCATTGAATGTTGTGGTGATTCCTCCGGTAGCATAATAGTTAAAAATGACGGACAACACATCGTCACCCTTACCCCCATCTACCGTTTGTGTCACTAAATCAGAGGCGGCAGAAGGTTCGGATAAGAAGTTTAGATAGAAGGAATCATTGCCATCGCCCCCAGAGAGTAGGTTATCGCCTTTTGAACCGCTAGCATCCAAGGTATCATCACCAGCGCCACCGTTAAGGGTGTTATTGCCTAAGGAGCGATAGTCATAGTAGAAGTCGCTAGCTTGATTCTCATAGCCAGAAATGTTAAGAAAATCATTGCCATCGCCCCCAGAGAGCAGGTTATTACCTCTTGAACCGCCAGCACCCAAGGTATCGTCACCAGCGCCACCATTGAGGGTGTTATTGCCAGACGAGACAGAGTTGAAGGAGGAGTTAGGGTCGCTACCTCTATACAGATAGCCAGAGATGTCAAGAGAATCATTGCCATCGCCCCCAGAGAGCAGGTTATCGCCTTTTGAACCACTAGCAATCAAGGTATCGTTACCGTTGGTTCCAATTATATTTGCCATAATTTTTACCTACCTAAATCGTTTTTTTCAGTAACTTCCGTTTTTGCGGAGTCGGAGCCACCGAAACTCCATGATGGTAACACTGAATGGGGTTTCTCCTTCACCGATGGTGGAAAGCCGCGCAAGAACCAGTATTTCCTTAAAGACGGCAATCATCGAAACTGTATCAGTGTTTGCCAGAATTACTCCGACAAATAAGGCAGGTATCCAACTCAGTCCCAGCCCAAATTTCAACAGGACGGCAATAATCGCACTGGAAAGCACAGCCCCTGGCCCAGCTAGTAGGGCAATTGGTTTAAAGGTGCTGCGTAGGCGGCTGACATCTGTATTAATACCAGCTTCAAAGATGAGAATTGGCAAGAAAAGATTCAAAACAAGAGTTGGATTTAAACCAATCGGACGAGATAATAGCTCAGTGATTGGCAAACCTGCTAATACTAAACCTGTAACATAAGGGATTCGGAACCGCCGGACAGCAGAGCTACACCTGTAGCAAGCAGCAAGAGAATAATTGAAACTTGATTAATTCTGTAACATCCACTATTACGTTTTGGAAAGTTATTTGGACTTGACTGATAGATTCTCTCCTCATTCATGCCAAATTCGCAACTTTAGCGTGTGGGTTTAGAACTTCTAATTTCCTCCACTTCAAAAATTAGAGTGAATGCTTGCTCCGAAACTGAGTGACCAATTTCCTTGTGCCAAACCTAAGCCAATGACACAGAGTCAAGGCGATCGCTATTGCCAATACAGTGCCCACTGCTACAGCAACTACTCCCTTAGGAAACAAGGTAATATCTGGTTGTAGAACACCAAAAGCTAACCCGCGAATCGGCCGGAAATTTTTAAAGTCTTAGATTTATCTGATGCCATCTTAAAATAGTCAGATGATCATAAATGTAAAATCATACCAGGAATTTCGCTATGGTGCTTGAATCAGCGATCGCCGAGGAAGTCATTACAAACAATCTCAAGCAGTTTCTGTTAGTACTTTCGGTGTCTCTAGGTGTGGCGACACTACCGCAGATATTTAGCTGGTTTCGCCATATACCTTACACCTTACTGCTGGTGATTGTCGGGTTAGGGTTGGCGTTTGTCGATGTCCGTTTAGTAACCCTTTCCCCGGAATTAATTTTGTTCATTTTTTTACCACCGTTATTGTTTGAAGCTGCATGGAATTTAAAATGGTCAGAACTGAAGCGGGATTTAGTGCCAATTTGCCTGTATGCGGTGTTCGGGGTGGTAATTGCGATCGCGGGGTTGGCGATCGCACTCAATCAACTTGTTGGTATTTCTCTAACTACAGCTTTACTCATCGCAGCCAGTTTATCTGCAACTGACCCTGTTTCTGTCACCGCTTTGTTTCGTGAACTGGGTGTAGATAGTCGTCTTGTCACCTTAATGGAAGGCGAAAGCTTGTTCAATGATGGTATGGCTGTAGTTGCCTTTGGTTTTTTGGTGACGTTATCTTTGGGAACCGTGGAATTGGAATTCCAGCCAATTTTATTGCAGTTATTTCAAGTTGTTGGCATCGGTGTAGCGGTGGGAGCTTTTATTGGGTTTGGCATTTCCTACCTTACCCAGCGCTTTGATTTGCCCTTGGTGGAACAATCCTTAACTCTAGTTTCGGCTTATGGCACTTACCTGATTATTGAAGACTTGGGCGGTTCTGGGGTAATTGGGGTTGTCACCACAGGTTTAATTTTAGGCAACTTTGGCTCTCGTATCGGCATGAATCCCCGCACTCGGATTATTGTTTCCGAATTTTGGGAATTTTTGGCGTTCTTTGTTAACTCAATTGTCTTCCTGCTGATTGGCGACCAAATACGCTTTACTAGTTTAGGCGAAAACCTGCAAATCATTATGGTGACAGTGGCAGCAATGATTGTCATGCGGGCAGTTGGTATTTTGATTCTCAGCAAATTGAGTACTAGCATCACCAAATCGGAAATTTCTTTACCAGAACAAACTATTCTATGGTGGGGTGGGTTACGCGGTTCCGTCTCCATTGCCCTGGCATTGAGTGTACCAACGACACTGCCAGAGCGAGAAAAAATCATTGCAACGGTATTTGGAGTAGTTTTATTTACTCTACTTGTTCAAGGATTGACCATCAAACCTTTGCTGGAAAAACTCAATTTATTAGGTGATGCACCCTTACGTGAACAATATTTAGAATTAGTTGCCCGTCATGTTGCCCTAGAACGTGTTTTGCAACACCTCCAGGCAGACCAACGCCCCGGTATTGACCCAGAGTTTCGCCGTTATCAGGAGACACTAATTAAAGGTGAACTTGCAGATTTACGGACGAAAATTGACAAATTACAAGATGAGTACCCCAATCTTCAGACTTTTATAACGGAACAATTCCGAGGAGAACTGTTAGCAATCGAGGCAGATACTTATGCAGAATTTGTCAAATCTGGTCGCTTAAATAAAGAATTAGCATCTATGCTTGAGGATGTTTTGCCGAATAATCAAAAAGAAGCTTGACCTGATAAATTTCATTCTGAACTAATAATGCTAAACACAAAAATCATCAAATATACTTCGAGATTACCTTTTCATTCTCCTTGGTTTATTATCATTATTTTTTCCGTTCTTGGTTTAATAGGTATTCTCAACCATTCGATGTGGCGAGATGAACTAAATCCCTGGCTGATTGTCAGGGATAGTCAATCTTTAGGCGATTTAATTGCAAATATTCATTATGAAGGCCATCCTGTTCTCTGGTATTTTTCTCTGGCAATTCTCAGAAAAATAGTAGATAATCCGATGATTATGCAAATTTTTCATTGGGCAATTACAGTTGTTTCAGTTGCTCTTTTTTGCCTATATAGCCCTTTCAATTCTCAACAAAAATTTCTATTTTCTTTTGGGTTTTTTCCTTTTTATGAATATCTTTTAATTTCTCGAAATTATGCCTTTAGTATGTTGTTCATTTTTGCCTTCTGTACTGTTTTTTCAACCAGAAAAATAACTTATGTTTATTTAGCAATTTTATTGGGTTTACTAGCAAATAGTAGTGCTTATGGTTTATTGGTATCATTTTCTTTATCATTGACTTTGCTAGCTGAATTTTGTTTTGATAGCGAACATCGCCAGCAGTATTTTAGTCAAAGCCAAAAATCAGACTTATTTTTAAGTATTGTACTTCTTACATTTTCTTTTATTTTATCCATTTATATTCTTACTCCTCCAATAGATAGTTATCTTTATGGTGGGTTAAATAATGGTTGGATAATGCAATTAGATATCCGTCATTTATTGAGAAGCATAGGTAGAGTATTTGGTAGTTATTTATTAATTATTCCTGCACACAAAAGATGGCTAGATTTAATTGTTTGTGCGGCAATTGCTCTATTCATTGTAATTTTAACCTTGATTAAATTATCTAAAAAACCAGTTTCTCTATTTTTATACATTATAGGAAATTGTATAATCTTTGCCTTCACCTACTTCAGATTTATCGGTATGCCTCGGCATTTTGGACATTTCTATTTAGTTTTGATAGCGGCTTTATGGCTGGGAACTTATTATCAAGAGTCTACAGTTTTACTCAACAAGTTTTCTATTCGTCCAAATTCAATTACATTTGTGAACAAATGGCATCACATCGCTTTGATGCTAATTCTTTATGTC
>Ga0123337_10004340_pt1 | contig 14523 bp, 10 predicted proteins | sample frozenSSSSmetaG_FD_89792 | JGI IMG/M metagenome (GOLD analysis project Ga0123337, IMG submission 89792) | Glacier valley bacterial and archeal communities from Borup Fiord, Nunavut, Canada, to study Microbial Dark Matter (Phase II) -... | ecosystem: Environmental > Aquatic > Freshwater > Ice >... | reverse complement strand
CTGAACACCGCGGTGGAAAGCTTCCCTCAGACCATCATCGCCAACGCCTTCAAGTTTTCGAAGGACGAGTATTTCGAGCTCGAGAACGAGGCTGATCGCGCCGTGCCGACGGTGAAGTTCTGATCGTGATGGGTCTGGTGTTCGGGGGCGCCCCCTCCACCATGCTCCGCATGGTCCCCCTCCCCCGCTTCGCAGGGGAGGACCACCCAGCCGCCGGTGTGTTGGTTACTATGAAGGGCACGGTCTCGACTTGGTCCTCCACCGTGAAACGGGGGAGGGGGACCGGCGTAGCCGGTGGAGGGGGCGGCCTCACACTCGGCGCCCTGCTGGGACTTTTCGTCGCCCTCACCCTCCTCTTCGCCGTCCCCGCCCTCGCCGAAGAAGCCATCACCGCCTTCTCGACCGACATCACCCTGCGCACCGACGGCTCGGTCGACGTGATCGAAACCATCAGCGTCAAAGCCGAGGGCAGCGAGATCCGCCGCGGCATCTTCCGCGATATACCGACGCTGCTGGTCAACCCGGACAACTCGCGGCTGCGTTCCGACGTCAACGTCACCGAGGTGAAGCGCGACGGCCGCACCGAGCCCTATGCGCTCGAAGGCCTCGACGCCGGCTTCAAGCGCATCCGCATCGGCGACGCGGACGTCTACCTGTCGAACGGGCCGCACACCTACACCATCCGCTACACCATGACCCGCATGGGCCGCAGCTTCCCCGATCACGACGAGCTGTTCTGGAACGCCACCGGCAATTACTGGAGCTTCCCGATCCTGCAGTCGGTGACCCGCGTCACGCTGCCGGCAGGCGCGAAGATCGGCAACCTCGTCGGCTATACCGGCCGCCCGGGCTCGACCGAGCAGGCGGTGACCATCACCCGCGTCTCCGACACTGTAGCGATCGTCCGCACCACGCGGCGGCTCGCGGCGGGCGAAGGCGTCAGCGTGGCCGCGTCGTTTCAGCCCGGTATCCTCGCCCAGCCGCAGGGACTAGACGCCAGCCTCAACTGGCTGTCCGACCACCGCGACCTGGTTGTGCCGGTGCTCGGGCTGCTGGCGGTGCTGCTCTACAACCTCATCGCCTGGAACGCCGTCGGGCGCGACCCGGCGAAGGGTACCGTCATCCCGCTGTTCCACGCCCCCAGGGGCATGTCGCCGGCGCTGGCCCACTACATTCACCGCATGGGGTGGCAGAACAGCGGCTGGACCGCCTTCACCGCCACGATCTTCGACCTCGGGGTGCGCGGCCTCGTCACCATCAACAATCCGGACAAGACCCTGACGGTGAAATCCACCGGCAGGACGCCCGGACCCGACCTGCCGCCCGGTGAAAAGCTCGTCGCCGACTATTTCGCCGGCCAGGGCACAGTGACCGTCAACACCACCAACGGGCCGAAGCTCAACGAGACGCGCGCCGCATTCCTGAAGCTGGTCGAAGGCGAGAACCGTCAGGCCTATTTCCGCAACAATACCGGCTATGTCGTGCTCGGCGTGCTGATCTCGGTGGCGGCGCTGGTCGGCATGGTGCTGTTCGACATGCTGAACCCGCTGGTGCTGATCTTCGCCGCCATCGGCGGAGTGTTCATCGGTATCCTGGCCGGCTTCCTCAAGAGCTTCTGGCAGAGCCCGATCATCGGCAAGATCATTTTCGGCGTCTGGGCCGTGATCTTCGGCGGCAACCTGCTCGGCAGCAGCCTGAACTTCGCCTCGGATGTCCGCTTCGACACGCCGCTGCTGGCCGCCGTCTCGATTGTGGTGGTCAACGTCGTCTTCGCCATCCTGATGCGCGCGCCCACCGTGCAGGGCCGCAAGCTGATGGACCAGATCGACGGCTTCAAGATGTACATGGACACCGCTGAGAAGAACCGCCTCAACATCACCGGCGAGCCGCCGATGACCAAGGATCGGTTCGAGTCCATCCTGCCTTACGCCATTGCGCTCGGCGTCGAAAAACCATGGTCCGAGCATTTCGAGGCCGAACTGGCGCGTAACGCCGTGTCCGATGCCGATGGCACCTACCAGCCGAGCTTCTACTCCGGCCGCTCGTGGTCGGGCTCCAGCGGCTTCTCCAACACCGTCGCGGCCGCCACCACGGCGATGAGCGCCGCAATGATCGCCGCCCAACCCTCCACCTCGTCCGGCTCCGGCTTCTCCTCCGGCGGCGGCGGCAGTTCAGGCGGCGGTGGTGGCGGAGGTGGAGGCGGCGGCTGGTAGACTTTCCGGCCCACGCTTGCTAGTCCTCCGCGCGCTCTCAACCCGCCGGTTACGCCATGCCCGAACTCCTGCTCGAACTGTTCTCGGAAGAAATCCCGGCGCGCATGCAGCGCAAGGCCGCCGAGGACCTGAAGAAGGCCGTCACCAACGCACTGGTCGACGCGGGTCTGGTCTACGAGAGCGCCAAGGCCTTCGTGACGCCGCGGCGTCTTGCATTGACGGTGACTGGAGTGCCGGCCCGCTCGCCCGATACCCGCGAGGAGAAGAAGGGCCCGCGCGTCGGCTCGCCGCAGCAGGCCATCGACGGCTTCCTGAAGGCCGCGGGCCTCAGCTCTATCGAGCAGGCCAAGGTCGAGACCGACCCCAAGAAGGGCGATTTCTACGTCGCGCATATCGACAAGAAAGGCGTCGACGCCGAGGACATCCTCGCCATGCTGCTGCCCAAGGTGATCACCGGATTCGACTGGCCCAAGTCGATGCAGTGGGGCAGTGGCGGCCTCAACTGGGTGCGTCCGCTGCGCGCCATCACCGCCACCTTCGGCACCGACAACGACGAGCCGCAGGTGATCGGCTTCCGCTCGAACACCGTCGCCTCCGGCCAGACCACCTACGGCCATCGCTTTCTCGCGCCCGCCCCGATCCGGGTGAAGCGCTTCGACGACTACGTACAGGCGCTGGAAAAGGCCCGCGTCGTGCTCGATATCGACCGGCGCAAGGAGATCATCCGCGCCGATGCCGACAGCCTCGCCTTCGCGCAGGGGCTGACGGTGATCCACGACGAAGGCCTGCTCGAAGAGGTCGCCGGCCTCGTCGAATGGCCGGTGGTGATGATGGGGTCGTTCGACCCCGCCTTCCTCGAAGTGCCGGAGGAGGCGATCATCGCCACCATCCGCGCCAACCAGAAGTGCTTCTGCCTGCGCGATGCGTCAGGCAAGCTGGCGCCCAACTTCATCATCACCTCCAACCAGATCGCCGAAGATGGCGGCGCGACGATCATCGCCGGCAACGAGCGGGTCATCCGCGCCCGACTGTCCGACGCCCGGTTCTTCTACAACACCGACCTGGAACTCCCGCTCGAGCACGGCCTGCCGAAGCTCGAGGAAAGCGTGTTCCACGCCAGGCTGGGCACCCAGTTCCAGCGCGTCGAGCGCATCGTCAAGCTGGCGGGCGAGATCGCCCCGCTGGTTGGCGCCAATGTCGAGCAGGCCAAGCGCGCCGCCATGCTGGCCAAGGCCGACCTCACCACCCAGATGGTCGGCGAGTTCCCCGAACTGCAAGGGCTGATGGGCCGCTACTACGCGCTGGCCCAGGGCGAGCCGATGTCGGTCGCCAACGCCATCGCCGACCACTACAAGCCGCTCGGCCCCACCGACCTCGTCCCCGGCGAGCCCGTCGCCATCGCGCTGGCACTGGCCGACAAGCTCGACACGCTGACGGGCTTTTGGTCTATCGACGAAAAGCCGACAGGTTCGCGTGACCCGTTCGCGCTGCGCCGCGCTGCACTGGGCGTGATCCGGATCGTGGTGGACAATGCGATCAGCTTCCCGCTGACCGTCGAGCCCGACCTGCTCGCGTTCTTCCACGACCGCCTCAAGGTGACGCTCCGCGACGCCGGCGCCCGCCACGACCTCGTCGATGCCGTCATCACCAACGATTCGGACGACCTGCTCGAAATCACCCGTCGCGTCGAAGCCCTCTCGGCCCTCCTCAGCTCCGAAGACGGCAAGAACCTGCTCGCCGGCTACCGCCGCGCCGCCAACATCCTGAGCGCCGAGGAGAAGAAGGACGGCCGCGCCTACAGCGCCCCGGTGATCGAGGAAGCCCTGAAGCTCGACGAGGAGATCGACCTCGCCGACGCCATCATGAAGGTTGATGCTGCCGTCGCCGCCAAGGTCGCCGCCAACGACTACAAGTCGGCGATCGGCGAACTCGCGACACTGCGCGCCCCGGTGGATGCGTTCTTCGAGGCCGTGCTGGTGAACGATCCGGACGCCGCCGTCCGCGCCAACCGCCTCAACCTGTTGGCCAAGCTCCGCGATACGATGCGGCTCGTGGCGGATTTCTCGAAGGTCGCCGGCTAACCCCTCGACCCATCCCACCCACGGTGTCACCCCGGCGCAGGCCGGGGCCCATCCTGAGGTGATTCCTCCTCCACGGCACCGGTGCGGCATCGCAGGCTGGGTCCCGGCCTGCGCCGGGATGACATCGGGGTTGGGGTGGCTTCAGTGCCGCCGTTCAAACCCCAAACGTCACATTCCCGTCCGCATTCATCGCGAACCCCGGCGTCCTGGCGATCTCCCCAAAAGCGCAGGAAACTTATCCCCGCGTCAATGTTCTTGTTTTGTTCTATAGCAACTGCTATCTAGCTCCTGCGTTGATCCGATGTCGAATCGGCCCGGATCCGATGGAGACTTGCGATGGCCATGCGTGTTGCCCCCTCGTTCGAACAGCTGGAAAAGCTCAGCGGCACCCGTGACGCCGATCTGATCGCGCGGCGTTTCGTCGATCCTGCCACCAATCGTGGTCGCGGCGCGCAAACCAACAAGGGCAGCCGCTTCAACAAGGAGGCCCGCGAGGCCTTCGATGACGGCTGGGGCAATGTCGAAGACTTGAAGCCGTTTGAAACCATCGAGCACATCGAGCGCGCGCGCTCCATCATCACCCGGAACGACAGCCCGGATATCGGCTTCGACCGCTCGATCAACGCCTATCGCGGCTGCGAGCACGGCTGCTCCTACTGCTTCGCGCGGCCCACCCACGCCTATCTCGGGCACTCGGCCGGGCTCGAGTTCGAGCGCGACATCTATGTGAAAACCAACGCCGTCGAGACGCTGCGCAAGGAACTGGCCGACAAGCGCTACCGCCCGAAACCCATCGCCATGGGCACCAACACCGATCCCTACCAGCCGGCCGAGCGCGAGCACCGGCTGACCCGCGGCATCCTCGAGGTGATGCTGGAAACCCGGCACCCGGTGACGATCACCACCAAGTCGGCGCTGGTGGTGCGCGATCTCGACCTGCTGAAGCCGCTGGCCGAACTGCATCTGGTCAAGGTGGCCCTGTCGATCACCAGCATGGACCATATCCTCAGTCGCAAGATGGAGCCGCGCGCCTCGACGCCCGAGAAGCGGCTCGAAGCGGTGCGGCTGCTGTCCGAGGCCGGCATTCCGGTGACGGTGATGGCCGCCCCGATGATCCCGGCGATCAACGACATGGAACTCGAGCGCATCCTCGACGCCGCCGCCGCGCAGGGGGCGAAGGACGCCAACGTCGTGCTGCTGCGCCTCCCCGGCGAAGTGCGCGACATCTTCCGCGAGTGGCTGCTGCGGCACTTCCCCGACCGGGTGAGCCACGTCATGAGCCTCGTCCGCGACGCCCGTGGCGGCAAGGACAACGACCCCAATTTCGGCACCCGCTTCGTCGGCGAGGGGCCTTACGCGGTGCTGCTGCGCCAGCGGCTCGATATCGCCAAGGTGCGCTATGGGCTGAACAAGCCGGTGCCGCCGCTGCGCACCGATCTGTTCCAGCACCCCGCGGTGGATGATGGGCAGATGAGCCTGTTTTGAGGCGGTCGGTGCTGGCGCATTTGGCCGCCCCCTCCACCGCCTGCGGCGGTCCCCCTCCCCCGTTTCACGGGTGAGGACCATCGCACCGCCGGTGCCACGACAACCGTTACCGGGGCACGATCTCTCATTGGTCCTCACCCGTGAAACGGGGGAGGGGGACCGCCGTAGGCGGTGGAGGGGGCGGCGGCAGCCACGATACCCGCCAGGACATTGGAAGAACCTAACCCTCGTCCTGCTCCACCTCGGCCTTCACCACCGGATCAACCTTGTGCTTCTGCTTCCGCCGGTAGGCCTTCGGATCAGCCTCCACCTTCGGCTTGAACTGCCCCTCGCCCAGCGCCTTGGCCGCGAGGTTGCGGGGCGCTGTCTCTTTGCGGCCGAGCTTCACGGTGATCGGCTTTTCCTTCATGGCCGTTACCGCTCAGCCAGCCGCGGCATCAGTTCGACGAAGTTGCAGGGCAGGTGGCGGTTGTCGAGCTGCGAGCGGAGGATGCCTTCCCAGGCGTCGCGGCAGGCGCCACGCGAACCCGGCAAGGCGAACACGAAGGTCTCGCCGATCAGCCCCGCCGTGGCGCGCGATTGCAGGCTCGATGTGCCAACCGTCGTCGCCGAGTACTGGTGGAACAGCACCGAGAAGCCGTCCATGCGCTTCTGGAACAGCGGCTCCAGCGCTTCGGGGGTAACGTCGCGGCCGGAAAAGCCGGTGCCGCCGGTGGTGATCACCGCGTCGATCTCGGGGTCAATCACCCACTGCATCACCCGGGCGCGGATCTGGTGGATGTCATCCTTCACCACGGCGCGCTCGGCGCAGCGGTGGCCGTCGGCCTCCATCAGCGACTTCAGCAGCGCCCCGGCGGTGTCGGTTTCGAGCGTCCGCGTGTCGGAGACGGCGAGCACCGCGATCGACAGCGGCACGAAGGACTTGTTGGGATCGAGCTCGGACTTGAACATCAGCTTTCGGCCTTCGGCTTCCTCGCGGGCTTGGGTGCCGCAGGTGGCGGTGCGTCCACCGGTGGAGTATCGACCACGACGTCAGTCACCGCCGGTTCTTCGTCAACCGGCTCCTGCGGCCGAGGCGTGCTTTCGACGATCAGCACCGGCTCGATCGGATCGGGCACGATGATCTCCGTCTCGGCAACGGCGGCAACGGCGGCGGGGACCACCGGAGCCACCGGAGGCGGCGCGGCCTGCCGATGCGACTCCGTGCGCGACAGGTTTTCCTGCACTTCGTCGCTGCGCGGATCGAGCGCCACCGTGCCCGGCGAGATCGGCTTTTCGGCGCTCATCACCCGGAAGCGCACGCGCCAGCCCTGGCGAACCGGCCTGATCCGCATGCGCAGGAACGCCGTGACGGCGAGCGCCCCGTGGAACGTCGCGGTGACGATGAACAGCCCCACCGGCGCGATGGTGTTCATCACCCAGCTGCCGATGATCGGCCCGATGGCGAGGCCGGTGCCCAGCACCAGCAGCATGCCACCCGCGACGCGCCCGAACTCGCCGTCCTTGGCGAAGTCGTTCGCATGCGCCACCGCGATGGCGTAGAGCGGATAGGCACAGAGGCCATAGAGCCCGAACAGCCCGAACATCAGCCAGAGGACGTCGATGTTGGGGTTGATGAGCACGGTAAGGAAGCCGATGACGCAGGCGCCGCCCGACAGCGCCACGATCACCAGCCGGCGGTCGATCTTGTCCGACAGGCGCCCGGCCGGGATCTGCGCGATGGCGCCGAGGACGGCGGTCACCGCGAACAGCATGGCGATTTCGCTCGCCGGCAGCTTCTGCTGGAAGCCATAGACCGGCGCCAGCGTGCCGAAGGTGCCGTTGGCCATGCCGCAGGCGAAGGCCGCGATCACCGCCAGCGGCGAGGTCTTGTAGAGCAGCACCACGTCGAGCTTGGCCGAGGCGATCGGCCGGGGCTGCGGCGTGGACGTCATGGCCGACGGCAGCACCGCGCAGATGAAGCTGATGGCGCCGATGACGAAGGGGATGTAGCCGGTCGTGCCGGTCACCGACATGGCGAGCTGCCCGACGGTGGAGGCGGCCATGTTGATGGTGGTGTAGACCGAAAAGATGGTGCCGCGGCTGCGGTTGTCGGCCACCTCGTTGAGCCAGCTCTCGACGATCATCGCCGCCCCGGCAAAGCAGAAGCCGGAGAAGGCGCGCAGCAGGATCCAGCTCACGTCGTTGATCAGCAGCAGGTTGCAGAGGATGGTGACGGTGCCGATCGCCGCCATGATCGAGAAGGCGCGGATATGGCCCACCCGTTTCACCAGCATCGGCACGGTGATCGAACCGGCGACGAACCCCACCGACCAGCCGGTACCGATCAGGCCCAGCGCGTAGAGCGGGAACCCTTCCTCCGCGCCCCGCACCGAGAGCAGCAGGCCCTGCAACCCGCCGCCGAACATGAGCAGCGCCGAGCCGATGAACAGGGCATAAATCTTGAAAGCGGAGGACATGGCGCCTTTTCTTGTCGGAGCGTGGCCAGCAAAAGTTGCAGACTTTCGCGGTTGCCGCACAACCACCTTATGAGAGATTCGTCGTCTCTGCTGCTGCCGGTCGAACCAGACGGAATTCGGGCAGCCCGCACTATACTTTCAGCTGTTTTCCGCCTCGATTGCTTGCCTGAGGCTTAACATGTCGCGCCACGCCAGCGCCTTGCTGGCCGGGGTACGCAGCAGGTAGGCCGGGTGCAGCGTCGCGAGCGAGCGCACCCGATGGCTGCCGATCTCGAGCTCTTTCCACTGGCCGCGCATTCGGGTAATGCCGCCGCTGGTTTCGAACAGCGCTTTGGTAGGCACATTACCGAGCGTGACGAGGAATTTCGGCGCCACCAGTTCCACCTGCCGGACGAGGAACGGCGCGCACAGCGCCAGTTCCTCCGGCGACGGATCGCGGTTGCCGGGCGGCCGCCACGGCACCATGTTGGCGATATAGACCTTGCTCCGGTCGAGCCCGATCGCCGCCAGCATCCGGTCGAGCAACTGCCCGGCGCGCCCGACGAACGGCTTGCCCTGCAGGTCCTCCTGCTCGCCCGGGCCTTCGCCGACCAGCATGATCTCGGCTTCCGGGTTGCCGTCGGCAAACACCACTTGCGTGGCGCGCTTCTTCAGCGTGCAGCCGTCATAGGCCTCCATCGTCGCGCGCAGCGCTTCGAGCGTCGTGGCGGTGGCGGCCAGCGCGCGGGTTTCCGCCGGATCGGCGCCGAGCGACGTGACGACGGCGGGAGCGGGCGGCGGGGCTTCGCGGCTCGGCATCTGGATCGGTGACACGATCGGCGAGGCGGCAGGCGCCGGAAACGGGGCAGCTCGGCGGGGTGCGGCCGCGGAGGCCGCAAACCGATCGACCGGTTCATCGAGCACCGCCAGGTCGACGCCGACAGCCCGATACCAGTCGAGCGCCGCGGCGAGGTCAGCGTCATTTAGCGGTCGATCAACGGACATGAAACCTGTTATGTCACAGCCCGCTTTCACCCGCCAGCGCGGGGCATGAGGACGGAACGAGATTGGCCGAAGCCGGAACCCGCGAGATCCTCGATACGGACGTGGTCATCGTCGGGGCAGGGCCGGCCGGGCTCGCCGCCGCCATCCGGCTGAAGCAGAAATCCCCGGGCCTCGCCGTCACCGTGGTGGAAAAGTCGGCCGAGCTCGGCGGGCACATCCTGTCCGGCGCGGTGATGAACCCGGTGGGGATGGACGCTCTCATTTCCGACTGGCGGGCGCGCGCGCCGCTCGGCCCCTGGGTGACCGAAGACACGTTCCATTTCCTCTCCCGCAGCCGCGACTTCCCGCTGCCGGCCTTCATGATTCCGCCGCAGATGCAGGTGCCGAACGCCGTCATCATCTCGCTGGGCGACCTGGTGAAGTGGCTCGGCGACGAGGCACAGAGCCTCGGCATCGACATCTTCCCGATGACCGCCGCCATCGACGTGCTGACCGGCGCGCGCGGCGAAGTGCAGGGCATCATCACCGGCGACCTCGGAGTCGATGCGGCGGGCAACGAGAAATCGAGCTACGCCGCCGGCATTGCGCTGCGGGCGAAATACACGCTGATCGGCGAGGGCGCGCGCGGCTCGCTCGCCAAGGAGCTGATCGCCCGCTTCGGGCTCGAAACCGGTCCGCAGCTCTATGGCCTCGGCATCAAGGAAGTGTGGGAACTGGCGCCGGATCGTCACCACCCCGGGCGCGTCGATCACTATCTCGGCTACCCGCTCGACGACGACACCTCCGGCGGCGGCTTCGCCTACCACGCAGAGGACCGGAAGCTGTACCTCGGCTTCGTCACCCACCTGGGCTACTCCGACCCCACACTGTCGCCGTTCGGCGAGTTCCAGCGCTTCAAGGCCCATCCATCGATCACCCGGCTGCTCGAGGGCGCGACGCGCCTCAGCTACGGGGCGCGGGCGCTCACCTCCGGCGGCCTGCAATCAGTGCCGAACCTGGCGTTTCCCGGCGGCGCGCTGATCGGCTGCGCGGCGGGCTTCATGAACGTCCCGGCGCTCAAGGCTATTCACAGCGCCATCCGCTCCGGCATCGCCACCGCCGACGCGGTGGTCGAGGCGGTGGAGCAGGGCCGGGCGCACGATACGCTGGCGAACCTCAACGACCGCGTGCTGGCCACCGGCATCGGCGCCGAGCTCAAGCCGGTGCGCAACGTCAAGCCGCTCTGGGGCCGGGCCGGCACCGTGCTCGGCGTCGTGCTCGGCGGCTTCGACATGTGGTGCGAGGCGCTGTTCAAGCTCTCCCTGTTCGGCACCCTGAAGCATCGGCACGCCGACGCCGACGCCCTGCTGCCGAGCGGCGCCACCCCGGCGAAAACCTACGACAAGCCCGACGGCAAGCTCACCTTCGATCGCAACAGCTCGGTGTTCCTCGCCAACCTGAGCCACGACGAAGACCAGCCGGTGCACCTCAAGCTCGCCGATCCCACCATCCCGGTGCGTGAAAACCTGCCGCGCTACGGCGAGCCGGCGCCGCTCTACTGTCCGGCCGGCGTCTACGAGATGGCCGAGGAAGATGGCGCGCCAACCTTCCGCATCCACGCCGCCAACTGCGTCCACTGCAAGACCTGCGATATCAAGGATCCGGCGCGCAACATCACCTGGGTGCCGCCCGAGGGCGGCTCCGGCCCCAACTACGCGGGAATGTGACACAGAGCGTCTTCAGAGAAAATTGCAGACTTTTCCGGTTCGAAAGCGCGACAGATCAAGAGATCAACCTCACACAATCGTGCCGCCTCTTGCGGCGCAGCCCCGAAATCGCCCATCTTGGCCCGTCAAAGTCCGGACTTCGGACCATTGGAGTTTGCTTGCCTGTGACCCATCCTGCCCGCCTGATCAGCTCGGCTGTCATCGTCCTCGCGCTGTGCACCGGCGGCGCGCTTTCGGTCGAAGGCAGGATGTTCGATGTATCGAGGCAGACCACCACCGGCAACTTCCTCGCCGGGCGCGAGGCGCTGGCCGATATGCGCACCGACGATGCGGCGCGCTACTTCAACGACGCGGCGACGGGCGATTGGGACAACGCCATCCTCGTCGAACGCAGCTTCATCGCCTACGCCGCCAACGGGCAGATCCCGGATTCGGCGCGCGTCGCCCGGCACCTGCTCGAACTGAACGCCCCCAATGATCTCGCCACCCTCATTCTCGGCGTCGAGGCGCTGAAGGACCGGCGCTATGCCGCGGCCGTCCGCGAACTCGAAAATGTCGGCGGCGACACCTATGCCGGCATCGCCGGCGGCGTGCTGCGCGCCTGGGCCCTGACCGCCGACGGCAAGCTCGACGAAGCCAACAAGACCCTCGATGGCATCGGGCAGGGCGGTCTCGAGGATTTCCTCGTCTTCCACCGCGCCCTGATGACCGATGTGGCCGGCCGTTCGGCCGAAGCGATCGAGCTCGGCCGGAAGGCCTACGAGGCCGATCCCTACGTCGCCCGCATCGTCGAGGCCTACACCCGCATGCTCGGCAATGCCGGCCGCTTCGATGAGGCCGGAAAGGTTCTCGCCGCCTACGCCAAGCAGGGCCTGACCCATCCGCTGGTCGATGCCGTGAAGGCGAAGATCGACCTGAAGCAGCGGCCGGGGGTCTTCGCCGCCAATGTGCAGGCGGGCGCGGCCGAACTGTTTCACTCGATCGGCGTCGCTCTCGCCCGCGAAGGCACCGGCGACATCGCCGTCGTGTTCCTGCAACTGGGCATGTATCTCGACCCCGCCGCCGACGTGATCGACCTCGTCTACGCGCAGATTCTCGATTCCGCCGGCCAGCACGAGGTGGCCAACGCCATCTACGACAAGCTGCCGGGCAACTCGCCGCTGAAGCCGATGGCGACGGTTCGCGTCGCCGAGAACCTCGACGCGCTCGGCGATCACGACGAGGCGCTGCGCCGGCTCGGCAACATCGTCACCACCAATCCCGGCGATCTCGAAGCGCTCTCAGTGCTGGGCGATCTGCAGCGCGGCGCCAAGAAATACGCCGAGGCGGCCGACACCTACACCAAGGCCCTCGCTGTCTCCGGCGGCGAGAGCCCGACCGACTGGCGCTTCTACTACGTGCGTGGCATCTCGTTCGAGCGCTCCAAGGAATGGCCGAAGGCCGAGTCCGATTTCAAGAAGGCGTTGAGCCTCAACCCCGACCAGCCGCAGGTGCTGAATTATCTCGGCTACAGCTGGGTCGATCAGGGCATGAACCTGCTGCCGGCGCTGGAGATGATCCAGAAGGCCGTGGCCGCCTCGCCCAATGACGGCTACATCATCGATTCCCTCGGCTGGGCCTATTTCCGCCTCGGCCGCTACGACGAGGCGGTGACCCAGCTCGAGCAGGCGGTGCAACTGCGCTCGACCGACCCCGAGATCAACGACCACCTCGGCGATGCCTACTGGCGCGCCGGGCGCAAGCTCGAAGCCCGCTTCCAGTGGAACATCGCCGCCTCGGTGGATGAGGACGGCGTGGTCAAGGAGCGTGTCGCGCTGAAGCTCAAGGACGGGCTCGACGCCGTGTCGCCGGCGCCCGATCCGGGCCCGGTGGCGGAAGGCCAGGCCGCACCCGCGTCATAATGGATGAGGTCCACGCCGAGGCGGCGCCCGCCAAGGTCAACCTCGCCCTTCACGTCACCAACCGCCGCTCCGACGGCTACCATGAGCTCGAGAGCCTCGTGGTGTTCGCGGGCGTGGCCGACGAACTGGTGGCGCGCCCGGCGAAACGGGATAGCCTCAAGGTCACCGGCCCGTTCGCCGCCGCAGCAGGAACCGGCGATTCAAACCTCGTGTCGCGTGCCGTCGCGGCGTTCCGTTCCCGCTGGCCCGATCACGTCGAGACCGGCCTCGCCATCGAGCTGGTGAAGAACCTGCCGGTTGCGGCGGGGCTGGGCGGCGGCTCGGCCGATGCGGCAGCGGCCCTGCGGCTGATGGCGGGGCTCGGCGAAGCCGACATCGCCTTCGCCGACCTCTCGGCCGTTGCCCTGGCGCTCGGCGCCGACGTGCCCGCCTGCCTGCTGTCGCGGCCGACCGAAGTCCGCGGCGTCGGCGAAATCCTCCACCCGCTGCGCGCCTTCCCCAGGACCCACATCGTGCTGGTGAACCCGTTGGTGCCGGTGGTGACCGCCGACGTCTTCCGCCGCCTGCAGTCGCGGCAGAACCCGCCGCTCCCGTCGCTGCCGGCCCCGCTGACCCGGCCTGCCCAGCTCGGCCTGTGGCTCGCCGAAACCCGCAACGATCTCGAGCCACCGGCAATCTCGCTGCTGCCGGTGATCGGCGAACTGATCGCCGAACTGGCGCGGGTCGATGGCTGCATCCTGGCCCGTATGTCGGGCTCGGGCGGCACCGTCTTCGCGCTCTTCGCCTCGGCCTCCCGCGCCCACCAGGCCGCGCACGACCTGCGTGAGCGCTACAAGACCTACTGGGTTGCCGCCGCCCCGCTGACCTTGCCGGATTGATCGCCCCCTATCCGTCTCGGCCTCCGGCCTCGCCACCTTCTCCCTCAAGGGGAGAAGGGACAGACTGCGAGCCCTCGGCGTGCAGTCTCCCCTTGAGGGAGAGGGTGGCCGCCAAGCGGCCGGGTGAGGGGACGCCTGGAAACCCGGTGGCAGACTAGTAAGCCCGCATCACCGTGAATTCCGCCACATCCCCCAGCAGCGCCTTTATCTCTCCGGGCGGCAGCGGCTTCAATGCTTCGCGGGCGCGGCGGGCATGGGTGTTGGCCTGCTCCAGCGTGCGGTCGAGCGTGCCGTGCCGGTCGAGCACGGTGATGACGGCGGCAAGCTCGGCGGCGCCGGCTTCGGCATTGCCCAGCGCCGCCAGGATCACCTCGCGCTCGGCCGGGCTGGCCACGGCCAGCGCTGTGATGATCGGCAGCGTCATCTTGCCTTCGCGCAGGTCGTCGCCGGTATTCTTGCCCAGCGTGCCGGCCTCGCCGCGATAGTCGAGCACATCATCCACCAGCTGGAACGCGTAGCCCAGCTCGCGGCCATAGTCGCGCATCGCCCGGCGGCCGGTGGCGTCGGCGCCCGCGGCCATGGCGCCCACTTCCGTCGCCGCCTCGAACAGCATCGCCGTCTTGGCGCGGATCACTTCGTTGTAATCATCATGGGTGGCGGTGAGGTCGCGCGTCTTCGACAGCTGCAGCACCTCGCCCTCGGCGATCACCGTGGCGGCCTTGGAAATCACCTCCAGCGCCGGGATGCTGCCGGTCTCGACCATCATCATGAAGGCCTGCCCGAGCAGGAAATCGCCGACCAGCACGCTCGCCTGGT
>Ga0123337_10004339_pt1 | contig 14524 bp, 14 predicted proteins | sample frozenSSSSmetaG_FD_89792 | JGI IMG/M metagenome (GOLD analysis project Ga0123337, IMG submission 89792) | Glacier valley bacterial and archeal communities from Borup Fiord, Nunavut, Canada, to study Microbial Dark Matter (Phase II) -... | ecosystem: Environmental > Aquatic > Freshwater > Ice >... | reverse complement strand
GAAATCGGCCGATGTCGGAGTCTTTGGCGTGGCGGATCCTCGTCTCGACCCGGGCGTGAGCGCGGTGGCGGGCCTCGAGGAACGCGACCTGCCCACCCTTGGCTACCCGACCCTGGATCAGGATCGGCCCGCAGGCTGAACACGGTGGGATGCCGATTCACGGCGAGCGGGAGCATTCTGAGGAGCCACCACAACGTGGATTCCCTGCTCCTGCATACGAGTCACGTCACTGCCGGGAGTCGCATTGTCAACGATGACGGTGTCAAACTCGGTCAGTGGGGCGAGGGCATGGAGGGCTTGACGCTCGAATTTCGTGTGGTCAACCAAGAGGACTCGTTGATTGGCCGAGCGCAGCATCGCTCGCTTGGTGTCGATGGTTTCCGTGAACTGGTGGAAGGCGATGTCTCGGGTGATGGCCGAGGTGGACAGGAAGGCTGTGTCCCCGTGGATGTCGGCCAGCGCTCGAGTGGTCATCGGGCCCATGAAGGCGTTGCACCACCCGTAGAACTGTCCGCCGATGCCGATAAGCGTCAGGCCGAGTTTGCCCCGCAGCTCGCTCATCAAGGTCAGGACGTTGGTGACGACCGTGAGCGGGGCTTTGCTTTCGAGGTGGGGTGCCATGCGCAGGACGGTCGTGGAGTCGTCGAGCAGGATGGCCTGGCCGGGCTCGACCAGATCCATGGCGGCAAGGGCCAGCGCCTCCTTCTCGCGGGCCTGGTGGCTGAGCCGGTAGACGTCGCTCGACTCCACGAGGATCGTCGACGTCGCCGTCGCTACTCCTCGGCTCTTGCGGAGGACCCCCCGCGCCTCCAGGTGGTCGAGGTCGCGGTGGACGGTCATCAGGCTGATGTCGAACATCTTCGCTAGGCGTTCGATGCGGATGGTGCCGTCGGCCATGACCGCCTCGGCGATCTGTGCCTGTCGGGCTGCCTGACGCGGGCGCCTGGCATCCCCTGCGACCGCTTCGGTCAACATGCTTTCACCTCGCGTTGGTCGAAGGATTCCGGCTCAGGCTGTTACGGCTCGCCGGTGGATTGGCTCATCGTAGGGCGCGTCTGCTCGTCGAGGATCGCCGCCAGGGCTGTCGTGTCGTGGGCGAAACGTCCGAGGAAGAGACCGTCGACCACGTCACCGAGTTCGGTGAGCTGCCCCACTCCGGCACTGCCGCCGTAAATGACCCGGGCGGTAAGGCCGGGGCGATGCGTGGCCAGCCAGGTCCGGACCCGGCTGACGACTGCCCGCACGTGAGCGGAGTCTGCGGGCCGGGAGGCCCCGATGGCCCATGCCGGTTCATAGGCGACCAGGACGGTGGCCGATAGGCGAAGGTCCTCAGGGAGGGCCGAGTCGAGCTGGCGCATGCACTCCACGATGCTCGCGTGGGTCGTGTCCTTCCGCGTCTCACCGATGCAGAGGAGGGGGATCAGGTCGTTACGCCAGGCGGCTCTGGTCTTGAGGGCCACGATCCTGTCGTCGTCGCCGAAGACGGTGCGCCGCTCGAGGTGACCGACCTCGACGTAGGTGCAGCCGACCTCGCGCAGGTCCGTCCCGCTCACGGCTCCGGTGAACGCGCCGCGATCTTCGTGGAAGAGGTCCTGGGCGCCGATCCGGACCGGCGTCCCCGCCATGGCCTCGGTGGCCGCCGCGAGGGCGACCACCGACGGGAGGACGAGCAGCTCGGTGGTCCCGTCGATGATGGCGGGGTGGGTGTGGGCGATAGCCGCTACCTCCTCGCACCACGAGCGGGTGCGGGGTACGTCGAAGTACAGCTTGAGGCTGACCGCGATGATGGTGGGGGAGATCGTCTTCGGACCGGAGGGCTGGTGGCCGGTGGAGGGCTCAGTCAGTGGAGTGTTCATAGCTCGTGATCTCGGCGACCTTGTCGGCGGACGAGGACGACTCGTCGAAGCGGTAGGTCAGCCACTCGCGGGCGAGCCGTCGCGCGAGCTCGAGTCCGACGACGCGCTGACCGAAGGTCAACACCTGAGCGTTGTTGCTGAGGACTGAGCGCTCGACCGAGAAGCTGTCGTGCGCGGTGACCGCCCGAATGCCGGCCACCTTGTTGGCCGCGATCGCGACGCCGAGTCCTGTCCCGCAGACGAGCAGGGCCCGGTCGGCCCGCCCGGCCGCCACCATCTCCGCGGCGGCGATGGCGACACTTGGGTAGGGGGTGTGCTCCCCTGGGCCGACGCCGATGTCGGCCACGAGCTCGACGTCGGGGTTGTCGGCGAAGTCCTGGCGCAGCACCTCCTTGTAGTCGAAGCCGGCCTCGTCCGAACCGATCACCACGCGGAGCCTGGAAGTCATTGGACTGCCTTTCGGGTGCGAAGAAGGGGGGCCACGGCCGTGACGATCAAGGCAAGGGACACGGCGCCCGGATCGGGGGTGCCCACGCTGCGCTCGTGGTGGACCCGGGCACGGCCGAGCTGGGGGTGAAGGGAGGCAGTGTCCCGGGCGGAGACCGTTGCCGCGTCAGCGGCGCGGCTCCATCCGTCGGACAGGGAAGCACCAGAGGTGACGGTGGCGTTGAGCACGTCACAGAAGGGGATGAGGGCGTCGAGCATCGTCTTGTCTCCGAGGCGGGCCTTGCCGATCCGTTCGATGGCTCTGCGGGCTGCGTCGACACCGGTAGCCACGGCGGTGGCCGTGCCCGCGTCGTCGTCCGAGAGCTCGTCGGACAGGGCCCGAAGACCGAGTCCCCACAGCGCGCCTGAGGTGCCGCCGGCGCGTGCGGCCCAGGCGTCACCGGCCTGTGCCAGCGCGGTGCGGCTCCCCGCGCCGGCGTCGACGGCTTGTCGGGCCGCGGCCGCCGCCGCCCGGGCCCCGCGCTGCATCCCGATCCCGTGATCACCGTCGCCGGCGACAGAGTCCAGGCGCCCGAGTTCGTCGACGTGCTCGGTGATGGTCGCCGAGATGAGGTGCATGACCTCGACCACGCGGTGAGCCTCCTCGCGGGAGGTGTCAGAGGCCGGTGGAGGGCCGGCCGACCCGGGCTTTGGGGTGTCCGCGGCGGTGTCGCCGCGCGGCTTGGAAGTACCCAGCGCGGAGGCGATCGGCGTTCCTTGTCCAGGCGGTGTCACCGCCCCCCGGCGATAGCCGGCGGCAGCCGCGGGTGAGACCCAGGCTCGGAGCAGCTCGTCGTCCAGCCAGGTGAGAGTGAGCGAGAGCCCAGCCATCTCGAAGCTCGTGGCGAACTCGCCCACCTCGGGGGCGACCAGTGTCAGGCCGGCCCCCTCGAGACGGGTGGCGACGCGGCCGAAAACGACGAAGAGCTCCTCGGACTTCACCGACCCGAGACCATTGACGACGACGGCCAGGCGATGTCCGAGGAAGTCTGCCGGAGCCTCCGGCAGGAGCGCGTCGACGAGCAGGTCGGCGAGGTCCCTTGCGCTGGGGACGTCCTGTTCGCGGATCCCGGGTTCACCGTGGATCCCCATGCCGACGGCCATCCGTCCCTTGGGGACGCTGAATAGCGGCGCCCTCGCCCCAGGGAGGGTGCATCCCGAGAAGGCCACCCCGAGGGTGCGGGTGCGCTCGTTCGCGTGGTCGGCGACGGCCCAGACCCCGTCGAGGTCCCGGCCCTGCTCGGCTGCCCAGGCCGCAGCGCGAAAGACGACGAGGTCACCGGCGACGCCGCGGCGCAGCTCGCGCTGCTGCGGTCCTGCGCTGGAGATGTCGTCGGTGACGACGACGGTGCGGGTCGGGATGCCCTCGGCCCGTAGCCGTTCCTGGGCCAGGTCGAAGTTGAGGACGTCGCCCGCATAGTTGCCGTAGGAGAACAGCACCCCGGCATCCGATGCCGCCGCCCGCGCCACGGTGTAGATGTCCTGTGCCGAGGGGGAGGCAAAGGTGTTGCCCATGGCCGACCCGTGGGCCAGGCCCGGGCCGACGAGCCCGGCGAATGCGGGGTAGTGGCCGGAGCCTCCCCCGATGACCACCGCGACCTGCCCCGCCGGCGTCCCGGTGGCCCGGACGACACCGCCGTCTACCCCCCGTACGACGTCGCCGTGCGCGGCGAGGAGCCCCTCCATCATCTCGTCGGTGAAGCTGTCGGGGTCGTTGACGAGGTAGCTCATCGTCGTACCCTCCTTCTTGCTGTTGTGGTGGCTGGTCCGGGGGAGGGGGTTACTCCGAGAGGGTGAAGGGGCCCGTCATCTTGTCGACGTTGGCCTTGGTGATGAGGATGCAGTCGAAGGCTTGCTTCTCGGCCGATGCTCCGGTGCTACCGGTCCGCAGGAACGAGTCGGCCTCCTGGACCGCCTTCTTGGCGAAGGTGGCCACGGGCTGGAGCACTGTGTACTGCAGCTCGCCGGCCTTGATGGCGGTGACCGCGTCGGGGGAGCCGTCGAAGCCGCCGACCTTGACCTGCGAGAGCTTGCCCGCCTGCTTGAGCGCCGTGATCGCGCCGAGGGCCATCTCGTCGTTGCCGGAGATCACGCCGACGATGTCGGGGTGGGCCTGCAGGAGGGACTGCATCTTGTTGTACCCCTGGGTGCGGTCCCAGTTGGCGACCTCCTTGCCTGTCTCCTTCAGGTCGGGGTACTGGCTGAGCACGGTCTTGTAGCCGTTGGAGCGGGTGGCTGCGTTGTTGTCGGACGGGGCGCCGAGGAGCTCGACGTAGTTGCCCTTCTCGCCGATGTCCTTGACCCACTGCTGAGCCCCGGCGGCGGCGCCTTGGGCGTTGTTGGAGACGAGCTGGGCCTTGGCGAGCCCCTCTTGGTTGATCTCGGCGTTGATGAGGATGACGGGGATGTTGGCGGCGTTGGCCTTCTTCACCGCCCCGATGGAGCCGCTGGCGTTGGCCGGGTCGAGCAGGATCGCCACCGACTTGTTGGTGATGGCCGTGTCGATGAGGGTGCTCTCGGTGTTGGTGTCCCCCTTGGACGCGGCGACGTTGGCGGTGTAGCCGAGCGACGTGGCCTCGGCCTTGGCCACGTTGCCCTCGGTCAGCCAATAGGGGTTGGACGGGTCGTTGACGATGATGGTGATCAGACCACCGGCCGACGCTTTGGTGGCGCCGCCGGCGGTGGCGCCGGTATCGCCGGTGCTCGAGCCGGAGCTGCAGGCGACCACGCTCAGACCGACGGTGGCCAGGGTGGCGATGGTCGCCAGGGTGCGACGGGACATGTGACGTTCCTTTCGGGGAAGGTGCAGGGGGACGTGCGAGGAATGGGGGGGATGGAGGGTGCGCAGGTGCGCGGTCACCGGCGTGGGGACGCCGAGGTGGCGTCCTGCTCGACGGTCGGGGCCGGGGCCGGGGTGGGTGTGTCGGGTGCGGGGTCCGGGGTGGGTGAAGCTGGCTTTGCGGTCCTGCGGCGGCCGCTGTACTGGACGGAGTTGAGCAGGACGGCGAGGACGATGACCGCGCCGGTGAAGACGGTCTGCCAGTAGGCGGAGACCCCGATGATGACGAGCCCGTCGGAGAGGAAGCCGATGACGAAGGCACCGAGCAGCGTGCCGCGCACGTTGCCGCGCCCTCCGGTCAGGGCTGCTCCGCCGATGACGACCGCGGCGATGGCAGTCAGCTCGTACGACGTGCCGGCGGTGGGCCCGGCGGAGGTCAGCTCGGACGACAGGATGAGACCGGCCAGGGCCGAGCTGACTCCGGAGATCACGTAGACCCAGACCTTGACCCGCTTCACGGGGACACCCGACAGCTCGGCTGCCCGCTCGTTACCGCCCGAGGAGTAGAGCCATCGACCGAACACGGTCCGGGTGAGCAGGACGCTGGCGACGAGGGCGACCACGATCATCACCAGGACCCCGATCGGGACCCCAAGGATCTTGTTGAATCCGAGCCAGCTGAAGCCGGTGTTGCCCAGGGCGGGGTTGCCGCTGAGGTCGTTGTAGGTCAGGCCGTTGGTCATGAGCAACGCGACGCCGCGCACAACGTACAGCATCCCCAGCGTCGCCACGAACGACGCGACGCGAAACCTGGCCACGAGGGTGCCGTTGACCAGTCCGATCAGTGCTCCCAGCAGGCAGCAGACGACGACGACGACCCAGACCGAGGGGAACAGCGTCACGCCGAGGAACGGCAGGGTGACGCCCTTCATGAGGAAGCCCGCGAAGACTCCGGACAGCCCCAGGGTCGAACCGACCGACAGGTCGATCCCGCCGTTGAGCACGACGAGCAGCATACCGATCGCCAGCAGCGCGTACACCGCGACGTGCGAGGACATCGTGAGCAGGTTGCTGACGTTGAAGTAGTTGGGCGAAAGGAAGGAGAAGATGACGATGACGGCGAGCAGGGCGAGGAAGGCACGCCCTTCGAGAAGCAGCCGGCCCAGGTCGAGGGAGCGCCCGCGGGCCTCAGACGAGGCCCGGCCGCCGGGGTGGGTTGACGTGGTCATGGGTGGTCCCTTTCCGGTCACACGGCCACGGCTTCGCCCGAGGCGGCCATGATCGCTTCCTTGGTGGTGTCGGCGGTGAACTCGGCCGAGATGCGTCCGCGACGCATGACGACGATGCGGTGGGCGATGCTGAGGCACTCGCCGACCTCGGAGGTGGAGTAGACGACCGCGAGCCCGGCCTGGGCTCGTTCGGCCAGTAGCCGGAAGACCTCTCCCTTGGCGCCGACGTCGATCCCTCGACTGGGCTCGTCGAGCAGGATGACCTCAGGGCTGGTGGCGAGGATCTTGCCGATGACGACCTTCTGCTGGTTGCCTCCGGAGAGTGAACCGATCGCCGCGCCGCCCCCGGCGGTCTTGACGTGGACCGCCTTGATCGACGCGTCGACCAGCTCCTGCTCCCGGTTGCCCGACACCAACAGTCCCTTGACAAAGGAGGTGATGCTGGCCAGCGACATGTTGCTCCCGACGGTCATCGTCTGGACGAGTCCGTCCCGCTGCCGGTCCTCCGGGACCAGGCCCAGACCCTGGCCGATCCGCTGGGCGATCGTCAGTCCGGCGATGTCCGAACCGTGGAGCAGCACCGACCCCGCGGTGAAGGGCACCCGGCCGGCGATGGCCTCGAGGAGCTCGGTCCGACCGGCACCCATCAGGCCGTAGAGGCAGACGATCTCGCCGGCCCGAACGTCGAGGCTGACGTCGTCGACGACCGAACGCTCGGGGTTGCGGACGTCGGCGACGCTGACCCCCCGCACCGAGAGGGCGACGTTGTCCCGGGTGGACCCCTCGGGAGGCTGGCCGAGGTCGAAGTTCGCACCGACCATGCGGCGCACGACCCACTCGAGGTCGATGTCCACGGCCAGTGCAGTGGCCGTGATCGACCCGTCGCGCAGGACCACCGCATGGTCGGTGATCTGGAGGGCTTCCTCAAGGTGGTGGGAGATGTAGACGATGGAGACCCCGCGGGCCGTGAGGTCGTGGATGACCTTGAAGAGGACCTCGACCTCGGAGGCGCTGAGGGCGGAGGTCGGCTCGTCCATGATGAGGATGCGGGCGTTGACCGACAGAGAGCGGGCGATCTCCACGATCTGCTGCTGGCCGAGCCGCAGCTCGGCGACCGGGGTGAGGGGATCAATGTCCTCCTCGAGGTCGGCGAGGAGCTGATGGGCCTGCCGGGCCTCCTCCGCGAAGTCGACCGTGCCCAGGGGAGTTCGCAGCTCGCGTCCCATGAAGATGTTGTCGCGGATCGACAGGTTGGGAGCGAGGCTGAGCTCCTGGTGGATGATCGAGATCCCGCGGTCGCGGGCGTCGACGGTGGAGGCGAACTCGACGGGTTGCCCGTCGAGGACGATCTGTCCGGACGTCGGCCGCTCGACCCCGGACAGGATCTTCATCAGGGTGGACTTGCCAGCGCCGTTCTCCCCGAACAGGGTTGTCACGGTGCCTCGGCTGATGTCGAAGTCGACACCCTTGAGTGCCTGGGTGCCGCCATAGGTCTTGACCACGCCACGCGCGCTCAGGACCACGTCGCCACCACCCGGCGTGGCGACGTCGGGCGACGTCGAGGGCGACGCCGTCACCTGACGCTCAGTTTCGTCGGGGTGACGAGCCACCCGTTCGGGTTGATGAGCTGGAAGACGCCAACGACGTCGACCCTCTTGCCCTTGAGCGTCGAGGTGTCGAGGGGCGCGAGCACCTGCTGCTTCATCTGGTTGTTGAGTGCGCTGGCAGCGTTCTGGTACTCGATCTGGTTGGTGAACTGTCCGAAGGTGATCTCGCCGGTCGCGTCGCGCAGGTCGGTGCCGTTGATGGCTGGGCCGGTCTGCACACGGATGACCAGGGCCTGCGGTGTTCCGGGAACGGCCACTCGATAGATGCCGGACTGCCCCTCGCCCACGGTGCCGGAGAAGCTCACCGAGAACTCTGGTCCGGTGCCACCGGCCACGCCGTACTTCTTCGTTGCGTCTGCAGCATTAGCCGCCCGGGCGCTGGCCAGGGTGGCGGCCGGTACGGCCCGCTTCTCAATCGCGGCCTGGAGCTTGGGGAACTCGGTCTTGCCGTACGACGTCGGGTCGAAGGCCTTGGGCCCGGAAGCGACGGCGCTGTCGCTGCTGACGACCTTGGTTCCGAAGCCCATGGCGACCAGCAGGGCGAGCGGGACGGCGATCCGGGTGATCAGGCCTCTGCGGGTCGTCATGAGACGAAGACCCGGGACTTGGTGTCGTTGGGTCGGATCTGAAGCTTGCGGCCGGTGCCGGCCCGAAACATCTCCAGAGCCTCGGCGTAGTCGTCAAGCACGAACGAGTGACTGATCATCGGCCCTGGCTGCAGGGCCCCCGCCTCGAACATCTCGACGGCCCGGCCGAACGAGTTGAGGACCGCCATGGTGCCGACGATGGAGATTTCGTCGCGGTAGATGCGGAAGGGTGAGTAGCCCGCGACGGCCTCCGCCGGCGCGACCCCGAAGTGCTGGAAGAACCCGCCGGCCTTCACGCGCGGCAGGCCGTCCTCGATGGCCTTGACATTGCCGGTGCAGTCGATGACGACGTCCCAGTCGCCGCGGACCGCCTCGTCGGCGCGAATGTGAGCATGCTCGACCCCCACAGCCCTGGCTGTCTCGAGCCGTTCCTCGTTGAGGTCGACGATCGTCACCGACGCGGCCCCGGCCCGAGGGGCCAGCTGCGCCATGATCAGCCCCATCGTGCCGGACCCGTAGATGAGGACGTGGTCGCCGATCCGACGGGGGAGGACGTCCCATCCCCGGATCGCGCAGGCCAGGGGCTCGATGAGCGCCGCCGCGAAGAGGTCGGTCTCCGGCTGCAGCTTGTGAACGTTGGTGAGCGGCGCGACGAATCGTTCCTGGGCCGCGCCATCCGAGGCGACTACCCCCAGGCCGTTCCAGGCCCGGCAGAGATTCTGTCGTCCGGTAAGGCAGAACTCGCACTCGCCGCAGGTCGTGCTCGGGTTGACGGCGACGTGGTCACCGACCACGAGGGGGTTGAGGCTGGTGCCGACGTCCGATCCGACCGCGACGACGACGCCGGTGGCCTCATGGCCCGGAACGAGCGGGAAGAGGGTGCCCTCGAACTCACCGTCGAAGACGTGGGTGTCGGTCCCGCAGATTCCGACGGCCGCGGTCTCGACCACGACGTCCTTAGGGCCCGGGGTGGGTTCGGGGCGGTCCTCGAGGACCAGCTCGCGTTCGGCCGCGAAGACGATTGCACGCATGTGTCGCCACTTTCTGCTCTGGACTTAGGCAGCGGGTGCCCAAGTGGTCCTGGCGGCGGCCGACGACACCCGCGCCACACCGCGCGAAGTTAGGTAAGTGTTAGAGATACCACTTAGGGTGTGAGTAGAACCATAGACATGACACGAGAAGTTGTCAACGGCCCTCGCCAAGAGAGCGCCGTCCAGCACCCTCCGTGTGGTGTGACGACAAAACTCCAGCTCACCTGGCCGGGGCTGGAGCCCCACGGCACCCAGGGCCCCGGGAAGGCGGCTCCGTAGCGCTGTGAGCTGCGGATTCATGGTGGTGTGACCGGCGTGGCGTGTGGGCCGGGTGGCCCGAGGGGCTGAGATGCGAGTCTCATGTCCGCCGTCTCAGCGAGTCCCAGCAAGGACCACACCCGTCGATGTCATCTTTGCCGATCACCTGTGCCACGACACAACCCCGCCGGGTCGGTGACCCCCTCGTGCTGCTCGCGACCGTGCCCGACCCGCGAGCCCCGCGTAGGGTGCGGTACCCGCTGGCCTGGGTCCTGGCGGTCGCGGTGACGGCGATCCGGGCCCGCTCGTTCGCCGCGATCGGGGAGTGGGCTGCCGACCTGCCCGGGGAGCACCTGACCCGGATCGGGCTAAGCCCCGAGGCGTCCAACCCTGACGACCCCGCACGAGTCGACATTGCGCAAGCTGTTCGCCCGGCTCGACCCCGATCACCTGGACGCGGCCATTGGTGCGTGGCCGTGGACCCGCAGCGAGGTCATCAACCGTCGACGGGTGATCGCCTTCGACGGCAAGACCGTGCGCGGCGCCCGCACCCCCACGTCACCGGCGCCGCACCTGGTGGCCGCCCTCGACCACCCCGCCAGCACCGTTCTCGGACAAGTCTCGGTCGCGGCAAAGAGCAACTGGGTTTCGTCAAGTTCTCTGGCCCCACCTGTCGTCGTGAATCTTGGCCCCACCTCGACCCTGTTGTCTTGAGGGTCTGGCGCGTTACGTTATTGCCGTGAGGGTGTGTGCGGAGTGTGGGTCGCGGTTGCCGCGGGCGTTGGGCGGTGCTGGCCGGTTGGCGTTGTACTGCCCGGGTGGGGCCTGTCGGCAGCGGGCCTACCGTCGTCGTGGTGGGCGTGCGAGCGGCACCACGGGTGCTGAGAGAGCCCGCCGTGCTGGTGATGCAGGGGCGGATGGACAGGCGTCGAGGGGTGAGTGACCCGTCGCTAGGGGGTGTGTCAGGTGGTGAGGCGGCTGGTGCGGCTGGTGGTCTTGCTGGTGCGTAGGCGGTAGGACTGGGTGCCGGTCTCGAGGATGTGGGCGTTGAAGGTGACGCGGTCGACGATGGCGGCGACGAGGCGGGGGTCGGGGAACACGGTGCCCCATTCGGAGAACGGGAGGTTCGTCGCGATCGCGACAGAGGCGCGTTCTTCGCGTTCGGTGATGATTTGGAAGAGCAGCTCGGCCCCACGGGGGTCGATGTGGACGTAGCCAAGCTCGTCCAAGCAGAGCAGGTCGAAGCGCCCGTACTTGCCCACGACCCGGGACAGGGCCCGGTCGTCGGCGGCTTCGACGAGCTCGTTGACCAGTTGTGCGGTCGTGGCGTACCGGACCCGCCGGCCCTGCTCGCAGGCGGCGAGGCCGAGCCCGATCAACAGGTGGGACTTGCCGGTGCCGGAGTCACCGAGCATGACGACGGGTTCCCCGGCGTCGAGGTATGCCCCGGACGCGAGGTGCGCGAGGGTGGCTGGGGGGATGGTCGAGGCGCCCGTGTTGAAGTCAGCCAGGCGCTTGAGGCGGGGGAACTTCGCTTCCGCGACCCGGCGGACCCGCCGCCGTTCCTGACGGTCGTCGACCTCGGCAGCCAGGACTTCCCCGAGGTATCCCAGGTGGGTCCGGCGTTCCCGCACGGCAACGTCGGCCAGGCGGATCGCTTCCTCCCGCACGGTCGGCAGGTGCAGCTCGCGGGCGGCGGTGTCGACCGCGGCCTGCGCGGCGGCGTCCGCAGGGGGCCGGTTCTTCGTGGTCGTCATGGCAAGGCCTCTCGTATCAGGAGTGTCAGGGGTGTCAGGGGTGTCGGGGTGTGAGGGGTGTGAGCAGGTCGTCGTAACCAGCGAGGGACGGCGCTGGTCGGTCGTAGCGGCTCAGGTCCCGGCCACCGGGCAGCGTCGCCGCGACACCCGAGTCCGGGCCGCTCGTGGTCGTGGGGGTGGCGCGTCGGCGGGCGTCGATGACGACGACCTCGGGGTTGACGATCCCGGTGGCCACAGCGGTCTCCATGGCTGCGGCGAGGTCGGCGGCCGGCAGGGTCCGGTGGGCCAGCAGGACCTCGACCAGCGCCCTGGTGCCGCGGGCATCGCCCATCTCCCGGCGGGCCCGGTCCCAATACCGTTGGTGCGTGCGGGTGAACGCCCCACAGGCCTTGGCCTGCGCCAGCGCGGTCGCTCCGGGGAGCGCACCGGGCTTGCGGACGAGGACCTCGAGGTAGTGGTCGAGCGTCAACGCCTCGAGGTACCGCCCGAAGAGCCGCTCATGACGCCCGACGACGCTCCCGCCGTCGAGGAGGGTGACGGTCGTCGCGGTCAACCTCACCGTCAGGCGGCGCCCGACGTACCGGGCGGGGACGGAGTAGTGGTTCTGACGGACCGAGACCCGGGAGCGGTGGTCGACCCGACGGTCCTCGACCACGGCCGCGTCGAACACCTCGACCGGTAACGGCTGCAGCAGCGGCGCCTCGGCCTCGAACTCGGCTGCGATGGTGGCGCGGTGACCGGTGATGACCCGGTCGTCGTCGAGGACGTCGCGGCGCGGATGATGTCGCCCAGCCCGGCCATCGTGATGACGGTCGGGACGGGCACGAGGTGGCGGCGGCGGAACCGGCCGATCTCGCCCTCGACGCCGCCCTTCTCGTGGGCGCCTTCCTTGCCCGGGATACAGAAGAACGAGTCGAACCCGTAATGCGATCTCAGGGCGGAAAATCGGTCGGACTCGTCGCGGTTGCGTCCTTTCAGTACCCGGGTCACGGCCGGCTTCAGGTTGTCGTACCGCACCCGCCCGGGGACCCCCCCGAAGTACGCGAACGCCTCGACGTGGCCTTGGAGGAACGCCTCCTGCGCCTGCGTGCCGTACGCGACGTGGAACGCGCGACCCGAGTGCGACAACCGCATCACGAACATCCACACCCGCACCGTGGACCCGGCGATGGTGGTGTCGAACTCGCCGAAGTCGACCTCAGCCTCCGCGCCTGGCTCGTGGACCTGCGGGACGAACACGTCCTTGCTCACCAGGCCGAGCTCGACCCGGCGGCGGGCGACATACCGCGAGACCGTGACCTCCGACAGAGACGCGGAGTGTTCGGCGATCAGGCGTTGCCACACCCGGCGGGCGGTGTGCCGCTGCTTCCTCACCACCTTCTGGTCCCCGATTAACCAGCCGTCGATGACCTGCACCCACGGGTCGATCGCCGGACGGGACCGGTTCGGGTACACCTTCCTCGGCGACGGCAACGCCGAGACCAGGGCCTGCCGCACCGCCCGCCGGTGCACCCCGTGCCGGCGGGCGAGCTGCCGCACCGACAAGCTCGGATCGAGCCGGGCATCACGCCGGATCTGTTCGAAGACTTCCACCCTGGACCGTCGCCTCACTGGAACCTCCACGTCGAGCACTACTGACGTGAAGAACCCTGACCGCGGGTGGGGCCAACATTCGTGACGACACACCCCCACCCGGAGACCAAGCCGTCAAGGCCACCGAGGTGGGGCCAACATCCGTGACGATCAACGGCCTACCCGGGGCCAGAGAAGGTGACCACACTTAATCCGACAAAAGGCGTCATGGACCACCCGACCCCCGACCAACGTCTGCGACCTCGTGTGCCCTCGGTGCGCGCGGGACTGGCTCAGGCTGTGGGCCATGCCCGACGAGACGCACGTCTACATCTATGACGAGTGCCGGGCGGTCTGGGTCGCCACCGTGCAGCCACTCGCAGACACCTCCACCTCTTACTCCGACTTCATGCGGGAGCGGGGGATGGACCCCGCCGCTGACGTCTTCACTCACGTCGCCCAGCTCACGCGGCCCTGGCGCTCCATGACGACCGCCGCCGCCATCTCGCCTGCCACCTCTCCCCACTCATCGAGACGAGCCAACCGACCCAGTGCGCCGAGCCTGTGACGCCTTTCCCCAGAGCGCGCCAGGTGACCGCTCAGCGACCGAGCACCCGGTCGAGATAGGCGTTGGTGAACACGCGGCCGGGGTCGAGGCGCTCACGCACCGCCAGGAAGTCGCGGTGACGGGGATACCGGCCCGAGAGCTCCTCGGCATCCTGGAAGTGGATCTTGCCCCAGTGCGGCCGGCCCCCCATCGAACGCATGAGCGCGTCGACGGCGCGGAAGTACGGCAGATGGTCCTCCCGCCAGAACCGGTGCACCGCAACATAACCCGTGGGCTGTTGGTAGGCCGTCGACAGCCAGACGTCGTCCGCCGCCGCCACCCTGACCTCGACCGGAAAGGACACCTGCCACCCCTCCCGGTCGATGAGGTCACGCAGGGCCCGCACCGCCTCGGGCAGGGCGTCGACGGGCAGGGCGTACTCGCACTCGCGGAAACGCACCCGACGGGGGCTGGTGAAGACGCGCGAGGAGCTGTCGGTGAAGGTGCGGGCGCCGTAGACGCCCGTGGCCAGCCGGTTGACCGTGGGCACGGCCCGCGGCAACAGTACCCCGAGCTCACTGACCGCCCACAGCGCCGCGTTCTCCACGACCTCCTTCTCCAGCCAGGTGCGCCACCGCGGGGGTGCGCTGTGGGCCGTCTCGAGGGGTAGCCGCGTGTTGACCTTGGTCATGACCGTCGTCGTGTGCGGCCACCAGTAGAACTCCACGTGGTCGGCCGACACCACCAGCTCGGGCAGGCCGTCGAGCACCTGTTCCAGAGGCAGGGGGCGCTCGACGGCGCGCAGCAGGAAGGCG
>Ga0123337_10004337_pt1 | contig 14528 bp, 14 predicted proteins | sample frozenSSSSmetaG_FD_89792 | JGI IMG/M metagenome (GOLD analysis project Ga0123337, IMG submission 89792) | Glacier valley bacterial and archeal communities from Borup Fiord, Nunavut, Canada, to study Microbial Dark Matter (Phase II) -... | ecosystem: Environmental > Aquatic > Freshwater > Ice >... | reverse complement strand
GGCGGCGAGTTCCGCCGCGCTCGAAAGGCCGCGCCGCAGCTCGTCCACCGCCTTGTGGCGGGTGACGTGATGGGTCGCCCCAAGAGCATTGGCCTGCACCCGCGACGCATGCGCAGCGGTTCCGCTATCGACGATGAAACGGCGCGGCAGTTGTGCCGGCAACTTCGCCAGTAGCTCTCTGAGGGTGGCAACCGACGCCGCGTTGCGCATGTTGATGTCGATGATGACTTGCGCCACGTCGTCAGGCACGACGTCGCTTGCATGGCCGAGCAGCCACAGCGGCAGCCCCAACTGGCCCGCCAAGTTGTCGGCCTGCGGCGCACTGTCTTCGTCACAGACGACGACCGCGAGATAGCGGGGTCTTCCCACTCCTGTCTGAGCCATACGAAAACTCAACTCCAATGCGGCAAGAAAAACCTGGCTGCGCCGCATGTCATCTACTGATCTATCACTCACAAGTCTTAAGGCTTTGCGAGCGTGAACCCGACGATCCGAGAAAGGAACGGTGCCTGCCCCAATTGCGTTGACCCTTGGGTTCAAACAACCGGAGCAGAACTATGAAATCGTTCGAATGTGGAACCCTTGTTCCCGGATGCCACTGGCACACCGAGGCGACGGACAGTGCGGAGGTAGTTCGGCGCGCCACCGAGCACCTTCGCTCCGCGCATGGTGAGGAGGAAATCCGCCCCGGCATGATCGAGCAGATCAAGGCGCGAGTGCACGACAAGGGCGAAGCGCTGAACTGATCAGCGCCCCGCCATCGCCAGCAACGCCTCACGATCGAGAGTGAAGCCGCCCTCGACCCAGAGGCGTTCGAGCCGCTCGAGCTCGGCACCGAGTGCCGGGCCGGGCTGCAGCCCGGCAGCGATCAGGTCGCCGCCACTGAGTGGGAAGCGCTGCACGTCGAGCCGCTCCAACTGGTCCCGCAGGGCCGCCTTGCCGGCTTCGCCCCAGTTCGACAGCACCGCGGCGACTTCCACGCCATCGACCAGTGCCGCCGGGTGGCGATAGGCTGCTTCATTCACCCGGAATTCGCCGAGCAGGCGCGCCACGGTCAGCACCGCCAGCGTCGTTCGCATCTCGTCGTTGGAGAGCCGCCAGTTCTGCTGCAATTGTTCGGCAGGCACTTCGCTCGTCAGGATGGCGAGCCTCCCGGTGAGATCGGGCCGGCGGGCGCCGCGCTCGTAGGTGTGGAGCAGCTTCCCTACCGGTTCAGGCAGGTCCAGCACGCCGGCCCGAACCATCGCGGTCAGCGTTTTGCTGACTTTGGGAAGTCCCAGCATCCGCCGCATCTCAGCGCCGACGCGCTCGGCGGCGAGTCGGGCCAGCGACCCGGCGGCGGCCTTGCAGGCTGCATAGCCATCCGGGTCGATACGCTCGCCGCCATGGCTCGCCGAGAACCGGAAGAAGCGGAAGACGCGCAGCCGATCCTCCTCGATGCGCTGGGCCGGTTTGCCGATGAACCGTACTTTACGCGCCAGCAGATCCTCGATGCCGCCGAGGGGATCGAGCAACCTGCCGTCCATGCCGGCATAGAGCGCGTTCATGGTGAAGTCGCGCCGCGCCGCGTCGTTCTTCCAGCTGGTACCGAACTTCACGACCGCGTGCCGGCCGTCGGTCTCGATGTCCTCGCGCAGCGTCGTGACTTCGGCGACGAGCGCATCGAGCCTGAGGGTTACGGTACCGTGGGCGATGCCGGTGGGGTAGGCGGCGACGCCGGCACGCCCCGCCCTCTCCACTACCTCCTGCGGCAGCAGTTCAGTAGCGAAGTCGATGTCGGAGGCTTCGCGCGGCAGGTCGAGCAGCGTATCGCGCACGATCCCGCCCACCGCGCGAGTGCGACCCTGCGCGCCATCGAGCAGTGCCATCAGGCGCTGCGTCTCCGGGCGCATCAGCCACTCGGCCCGCTTGAGTTTGCCCTCGCTGTCCCCCGTACTCAACCGACCTCCGGGCGCAACGCCAGATCGTGGAAGCGTCGCGTAAGGTTCGCGGTTATTCCCCAGATGACAAGCCCGGAATGCGTAATCTGCCAGGTCGAATGCTCTTTGCCGCCCCGCTGTATCCGGAACGTCGAATAGCTGCCGGGCTCCATCAGGTAGCTCAACGGCACCTCGAACACCGAGCGCACCTCGCCCGGATTGGGCACGAACGGCCCGCTTGGCGTGACTTCGGCGACCACCGGCGTGATCAGGTAGTTGGTGCCAGTGTAGTAGAGCGGCATGTAGCCGAGGATGCGCGCGTCGCCCGCCCGCATCGCGACCTCCTCGCCCGCCTCGCGCACGGCGGCGGCGCCGGGGCCATCATCCTCGGCGTCGATCTTGCCGCCCGGAAAGGCGATCTGGCCCGAGTGCGATCGGAGGTCCGGCGAGCGCTCGGTGTAGAGAATCGAGAGGCCCTCGGGCCGGCGGATCAGCCCGATCAGCACCGCGGCGGGAACCGGCGGCCTGCCGGGCGGCACATCTGGCGCCCAGTCGGGCGTCAGCGTGGCCGGCGCCAGCGTCTCGGGTGACGCCAGCAGCCGCCCGCTGATTCTCGCGATGAACTCATCGTCGGCAGCCAGGTCCGGCTCCGGGGCGCTCAGGAGCGCTTCCTGGCGCCGAACGCCTTGATCGGTCCGGCAAGCCGGGCGGCCAGGGTGGGGTCCTGCGAGTAGACCAGCACGCGTGAGAGATCGACGGGGCCGGGCCAGATTACGGCACCGGGCACTGTTGGCACCCAGCCGAGCGGGCAGTAGTAGTCGCGATCGCCGACCAGCAGCACGAAGCTGCCTTCGCCGCGCTCGAGCGCAATGCGACTGACTTCCTTTGCCAGCAGCTTGCCCGCCCCGCGCTTGCGGAAGGCCGGGTGCGTTGCCAGCGGGCCGAGCATGTAGCCGTCGATACCTCCGACGCTGATCGGGGTCATCCACACCGAACCGCAGGGCTCGCCCTCGACTTCGGCGATCAGGCTCAGCGTCGTGTCGATGGGGAAGCGCTCGCGCACCCGGTAGGCGGTGCGGGCAAAACGGCCGGGGCCGAAAGCAATCGCCTGCAGGTCCTCGACGAAGCGATCGTCGGCCGGCGTTGCGAAACGGATTGTGGGCAGGCCAGGTTGGGGAGGCGCTGCTTCAGCAGCGACAAAGACGGCGGGCGCGATCATGTGACTCAGAGTCCGAGAACAGAGACAAGGACATACGTGCCGGCCAACGTAAGCCAGCGTGCCGACCGATTAGGGTCGTCGGGTCACCTGAAAAGCCTTCTCCATCCTGGACGCCTCCTGACGTCTGCTACGCGCATTAGCACCTGCCGGGCTTCTGCGTCCATGAGAAATCAGAACCGAGGCTTCACTTTTCAAGACCGCCTCCCGAAAAAACCGACCTCAACTCTGCTGCGTCAATGCGGCTGCATTATCCCCGTCGCAAGGTAATGGTGCCGCAATGGGAGACCCGGCTACCAGCGGGCGGCGGGCTCGCTGCCCGAGAGGATTTCGGCAACCCGGCGCGCCGTGCCCGGATCGATGTCGGCGGGCAACTGGCCTTGGCCGAACCAGCCGATCGCCGCGATCTCGTGATTGGGGTGAAATCGCCTTGTTTCGCGGAACTGCCGGCACACATAGACTGCCACATGGTCGCGTACGGTGGCTTCGTTGAGGTTGTGGTAAAAGCCGAACAGCGTGAGCGGACCGGTGGCCTCGAAGCCCGTTTCCTCGAGCATCTCGCGACGACCTGCCTCGCCTCCGGTTTCCCCCGGCTCGATCCCCCCACCGGGAAAATGCCAGTCGGGAACGTAGGTGTGCTTGAGCAGCAGCACCTTGTCGCCATCGAGGACTGCCACCCGAGCGCCCAGCGTCATTCGCCGCCTGATCCCGGCGAAGAACAGGTGCACGGTGGTCGTCACTCGTTGCCGCATGCGCATCGCCATCTGCAGTCCCCGCTGGATCGAATCGCCGCGGTCGGGCGACTAATCCTTTCCCTTGGCCACACGCTCGTGGCATGAGCGCGACTAATGATCACCCTCGCCCATCTCAGCGACGTCCACCTCGCCCCCCTGCCACCTCTGCGGGCGCGTGACCTCGTGAACAAGCGGATTACGGGCTATCTGAACTGGAAGATCAAGCGCGAGCATACCCTTGCGGGCGAGAGCCTGATGAAGCTGGTGCGCCACCTGCGCGCCCAGAACGCCGACTTCACGGCGGTGACCGGCGATCTCATGAACCTGGCGCTCGATGCCGAGATCAACACCGCGTACAACTGGCTCGAGACGCTCGGAACACCCGACCAGGTCTGCGTGTCGCCCGGTAATCATGACGCCTATATCAGGGGCCAGCTCAAGAAAGCGCTCGACCGCTGGGGTGGCTACGCGACGGGTGAGAAGCTGGGTCCCGAGCATTTTCCGTTTGTGCGCCGGGTCGGCGAGGTGGCGATCATCTCGTGCTCGAGCGCCGTGCCGACGGCGCCGTGGATCGCCGCCGGACGCATCGATCAAGCGCAGGCGGCGCGGCTGAAGCGTTGCCTCGAACTGCTGGGCGAAGGCGGATATTTCCGCGTCGTGCTGATCCACCATCCGCCCAACCAGGAGCTGTTCAAGCCGCGACTCGGGCTTTATGGCGCGAAGCTGTTTCGCGACGCGGTGGCCGAGGCCGGTGCGGAATTGGTGCTGCACGGGCACACCCACCAGTCGTCGATCTACGCGATCCCCGGACCGCGCGGCGACGTGCCGGTAGTCGGCGTGGCAGCCGCGGGCGCGGCGCAGGCGGAGACCGGCGGCCACGATCCTGCCCGGTATAACCTGTTCAACATCCAGCGGGTCGGCACGGGCTGGCAGTGCACGCTGCGGGAATTTGGATTTCAGCGCCTCTCGACCGATATCGTGCTGAGACTGTCCCTGAGGATTTACTGAAGCATGACCGAGCGTTTCCTCATAGAGGAGCCCGAGTTCGACCCCGAAATCGGCGTTGCGAGCTTCCACTACCGCCTCGGCGACCTGACGTTCACCGAGACGCTGACCTTTCCCAAGGGCGGCGACCCCAACGTGACCAAGATGGCAAGCTTCTGGAAGCTGCTGGACCTGGCGGCGTTCGTACTCGGCGTGAGCTACTTCAAGCTGCGGGCACCGTTCGAGATTGCGTCCGACGTCCATCTCAGCAAGGCCGAGCGGGACTTCGTGCTCGACGTGTATGAGAACGGGCTGGGCGAGTTCTATGCCCGCAACGACCTGCCGCGCTTCGGTCAGCTGACGCTCTGGATCGACAATGATTTAGTGCCCCCGCCCTCAGCGCCTACCCTGCCCGATCGCGCCCTGCTGCCGATCGGCGGCGGCAAGGATTCGCTGGTGAGTGTACAACTGCTGGAAGAGGCGGGGATAGATTTCACCCCGTTCGCGGTGAACCCCAAGGGGCCGATCCTCGGTTCGGTGGAGAAGCTCGGCCGCGCGCCGCTCTATGTGCTGCGCAAGCTCGATCCGGAGATGATCCGGCTCGGCAAGGAGCCGGGCTTCTACAATGGCCACGTGCCCTCGACCGCCATCAACTCGATGATCGCGGCGCTCGTGGCGCTGGTGTTCGGCTACAACCGGATCGTCTTGAGTAACGAGCGTTCGGCCAGCGAGGGCAATGTCGAGTTCGATGGGCGTGAGGCCAACCATCAGCATTCCAAGTCGCTGGATTTCGAGCGGCTGATTGCCGGGGTGCTGGCCGGAGCGACCGGCGGGGCACTGGGCTATTTTTCGCTGCTGCGGCCCTATTCCGAGGCGAAGATCGCGCGGTTGTTCGCGCGGCGAACCCAGTACGACCACGTATTTTCGAGCTGCAACGAGAACTTCAAGCTGGCAGGAAACAAGGGGCCGCTCTGGTGCGGCAACTGCCCAAAGTGCCACTTCGTCTTCCTGATCTTCGCCCCGGTGATGCCTAAGGACCGGCTCGTTGGCATTTTTGGCCAGGACCTGCTGGCGCAACCGGCCCACGAGCGCAGCTTTCGCGAACTGACCGGACTTGCCGGGCAGAAGCCGTGGGAGTGCGTCGGCGAAATCGAGGAGGCGGCGGCCTGCCTCTACACCCTGACAACCATGGAGGGGTGGGCCGATGAGCCAATCGTTTCAATGCTCAAGCCCGATCTGCTGACTCAATATGGCAGCGCCCGGCTCGAGGCCGCCCTTGCCGAACTGCTGGCCGATACGACAGAACACCTCATCCCGCCCGATATCGCCGAGCGAGTAGCTGCCCATGCGCTTTGATGCCCCTGTCCTGCTCTATGGCGCCGGCCGCGAGGCCCACTCAACCGCTGGCTTCATCAAGTCGCGCTCCCCCGACACGCAGCTGTTCGTGACTGTGGACTCGGGCGAGGCCGACATTCCGGACGCCGAGTTCATCGCCCCCGCCGACCTGCCGGCCGCGATCGAGGCGAAGCGCTTCGCCACCATCGTGAAAAGCCCCGGCGTGTCGCGCTATCGGCCGGTGTTCGCCATGGCGCGCGAGGCCGGGATCGCGGTGACGAGTAACCTCAACCTCTGGGGCGAGACGTACCGGGCCAGCCGCAAGGTGATCGCCATCACCGGCACCAAGGGCAAGTCGACCACCGCCACGCTGGTACACCTGATGCTGACCGAGTCGGGGCTCGATGCCGGGCTCGCCGGCAATGTCGGGCTGGCGCCGCTCGAGATCGCCGACAAGCACCAGATCGTGGTGTTCGAACTGTCCAGCTACCAGACCGCCGACCTGGCGTTCACGCCCGATATCGCGGCAATCACCAATCTTTCGCCCGAGCACACCGACTGGCACCGCACGGTCGAGCGCTACTACCAGGACAAGCTGAACCTGATCGACCGCGATACGCCCTTCCCGGTGGCGCTGGGGGTTGGCGCCGACGACCATCCGCTGGTGCTGGCGGCCCTGCGCGACCGTAGCCGGCTGATCCCACCGCTCGCGCCGTTCATTCGTGACCGCATCGCTTCAGCGGTGTCTCGCTCGCGCCTCAAGGGCGAGCACAACCTGAACAACGCTATCCTCGCGACGCAGGTGGCGATGAAGGCCGGGGCCGATCTAGAAGGCGTGATACGCGGTATCGCGGCGTTCCGGCCCCTGCCCCATCGGCTGGAGGAGCACGCGTTTGGAGGCGTCACATTCGTCAACGATTCGATCTCGACGACGCCCGAGGCCACCAAGGCGGCGCTTGCGGCTTACGAAGGCACTCGCATCGCGCTGATTGCAGGCGGCCACGAGCGGCAGCAGGATTATGCCGAACTGGCGCAATTGCTGGCCCCGCGCGGGGTGACGACGCTGGTCTGCCTGCCGGTGACCGGTGACCGGCTGGCGACGCTGACCTACGCGGCGGCGCCCGACATCGATGTGCTGGAAGCTGGCTCGCTCGACGATGCGATGAAGGCGCTGGCCGGGCGTCGCGAGAAATTCGATACGGTGATCCTGTCGCCCGGCGCGCCAAGCTATGGGCAACTGGAAGCGCCCGGCAAGGTATTCAAGAATTTCGAGGAACGCGGCGCGGCGTTCGTGAAGCTGGCCGAGCGCTATTTCGGGGCCGGGTCGTGATCGCCTACCTGTACCTGAGCGTGGCTATCGTCGCCGAAGTGATCGCAACCAGCGCGTTGCGGGCGGCGGCAGGCTTCACCGTGCTGCTGCCATCGGCGATCTCGATCGTCGGCTATGTGGTGGCGTTCTACTTCCTGTCCCTGACCCTGAAGTCCATGCCGGTGGGCGTCGCCTACGCCATCTGGTCGGGTGTTGGCATCGTGCTGGTCTCGCTGGTGGCGCTGGTGATCTACAAGCAGGTGCTCGACCTGCCGGCGCTGCTGGGCATGGGATTGATCATGGCGGGGGTGATCGTCATCAACCTGTTCTCGAAAAGCGCGGTGCACTGAGGCGGAGGTGCCTGTGCGGGCGCCCCTCAGGCATCGAGATCGCGCGGGTTGACCAGCACCCGGCCCGCCACCTTGCCGGCCAGCACGTCCGATGCCAGTGCCGGCAGGGCCTCGAGGCGGGCTTCGGTGAGCATCGGCTCGTAGGCGGCGGGGACAAAAAGCGTGGTGAGCCGGTCCCAGGCGGCCTGGCGGGAGGCAAAGGGCTGCATCACCGTGTCGATGCCGCATAGCGTGATGCCACGCAAAATGAACGGGATGACGCTGGCGTCCCAGTTGCGGCCGCCAGCATTGCCGACCGCGGCAACAGCTCCGCCATGGCGGATCTTCTTGAGCACTTCGCCCAGCAACGGCCCGCCCACAGTATCGACGCAGGCAGCCCAGGCTTCCTTGTCGAGGACGCGGCCGGTGGCCTTCAGCACCTCGTCGCGGCTGACGATGCGGCTGGCGCCGAGGCGGATCAACTGGTCGCCCAGTTCCGGCCGGCCGGTCAGCGCCGAAACCTGGTAGCCGAGCCGGGCCAGCAGCATCACCGCGATCGATCCCACCCCGCCGCCGGCGCCAGTGACCAGCACTTCACCGTCGGATGGCTGGGAGCCCTCGGCCTGGATGCGGTTGATGGCTAGCATCGCGGCGAGCCCGGCAGTGCCGAGCATCATGGCGGGTCGAGAAGCGCTTGGGCAGGGGCACCAGCATACCGGCATCGACCCGGGCGCGCTGGGCGAAGCCGCCCCACCGCGTTTCGCCGACACGCCAGCCGGTCAGCACCACCGCCTGACCCGGGTGATAGCGCCCATCGCGGCTTTCGACCACGCGGCCGGCGAAATCGATGCCGCCGACATGCGGATACGCCTTTACCAGGTTGCCCTGGCCGGCAAGCACCAGCGCGTCCTTGTAGTTGAGGCCGGCCCACTCGACCCCCACGAGGACATCGCCCGCGGGCAGCGCTCTCCTCGATGGTCTCAATCGCACTCGAAACACCACCGCCGGCGGCCTGCCGCGTGACCAGGGCAGAAAAACTCATGGGGGGACACCGTGAACTCAGAAACTACCGTTGAGCGCCTCGTTGGCAACGCCGGCGCGCTTGAGCTGGGCCGCGATCTCCTCGACCAGAGCGGTGTCGGGAATGCGCTGCCGCAGCACCGGCAGGATACCGAAGCGGCGGTAGCGCGTCACGTCCAGCAACTGCGCAAAATAGCGGTTCAGCACGTCTTCGTTGCCGGAGCGGAACGCCGCCACCGTCGCGATGACCGAGGCGAGTTCCGCATCGCCGGCAGCCAGCTTTTCGGCGTAGGCGATGGCCACCGCATCCTGGCCCGACCGCAGCGCGTTGATGGCGGGCGCGGAGTAGTACCAGTGCGGCGGCTCCACCTCGCTCATCAACGCCATCGCGGCAAGTTCGCTGCCATGCAGCGACGGCCCGCGAATCGAGAGCATGTGGCCGAAGCCGGCCGCGGCATCCAGATTGGCCGGGTTGAGTTGCAGCGCCGAAGCATAGGCGGCCTCGGATTCGCTCAGCCGGCCGGCCCGAGACAGGTAGCGGGCATATTCGCGCCAGACCGTGCTGGAGGTGGCGTCGAGCGTCACGGCCTCGCCCAGCAGCCGCCCCGCTTCCGCCAGGGGCTCGGGATCGAGGCGCAGCGGCTGGGTGGCGGCGGCATCGTCGAGCAGCAGGCCACCGCGCATGGCAAGCGCCAGCGCATCGTCGCCACGTGTCAGCACCGACGAGACGCAGTCGCGGGCCCGCGCCGCATCCGCCACCTCGGCGCTGTCGCGATAGCGGGTAAACAGCAGGCCGCACAGGAACACAGTCTCGTTTCCGGCGATGTTGGGGTTCTCCTCGAGCCATGTGTTGGCATCGGCAAAGAGTGGCCCGCGATGCGAGCCGAGCTGCTCGGCGAAAGCCTGCGACAGGTCGTCGATGCTGGTTTCGAGCTGGTCGGCCCGCACCGACTGGGTGAAGCTCCAGAGCGCCGCATCCGAGCCGGTGCGCCTGAGACTGGCCGTCACCTGGACCATCCCGGCTTCCTGGCGCGCGATGCCGGTGAGCTGGTATGCCGGCGCGCCCTCGCCCTCGGCCGCATCGCCCTGCAGATACGAGGGCTGGATGTCGTCGAAGAGTAGGAGGTCGGTGACGAGCTCGATGGCGAGGCCGGCAATATTGCCGGTCGATTGTCCCTGCCCTTCAACGGGAGCGATGGCAGTAAATTCGGCGATGCCTATGGTTGGCGCCCCGGGCACCTCGATCCGGGTGGGACGCGGCATCAGCACCTGGGTTAGCGCCGCCACGATGCCGACGACCACGACGAGCAGCAGGGCGTACAGCATCCAGTCGTTGAGGCCGGTGCGCGACTGCCGCTGCCGCTTCAACTGGGGCTGTTGCACGGGCTCGGATACCGGTTCGGACACCGGCGCGACGACCGCTTGACCTGGGGTAGATTCGTCCCGGCCACGGAACTCCGGTACGTAGCGGCCCACAGGCAGGTAGATCCTGACGGGGCTGTCCGCGCCCTCGCCGGCATAATACTCCTCGAGTGCGGCGCGCAGCCGGCGGGCCTGCACCCGGACGATAGGGTCGGTCTGCGGATCGAAGGTCTGGGGCCGGCCGAAGACGTCGACGGCAATGGCATAGGCCTTGATCGACGCCACGTCACCCTGAAGGGTGGCGCGTACTATGTAATTGAGAAACTTGGCAAGTTGGGGCGAGCGCGACAGCCCCGGCCAGCTCAGGAGCTGCTCGAGCGCGGATATGATCTGCGCCTCGGGCTGTGCCGCTTCGGCCACGGTCGTCTCCCCTCCCCGGCCTTGCTCAAACTCGCCGATTTACATGTAAAACGCAACCCGGGTTACGCGGCGGTTACCCCGGCGTTCCTTTGAAGTTTGACACATGACCGTCATATGCGGCTCGTCGTTAGCACGGTGCCAGCGACCGGGATCGATCCCGGCTGCCTACAATGAAGTGGGTCGGCACCCAAGGGCGCGACGGGTTTTGCGTATCAGAGTTAGTTCGGCCCATTGTCGCGCGGCGCGGCAAGAAGGAACCATTATGAACTCGCACGGTGCCGTCCAGCCCTTCATGGCGCTGGTCGATGACGATTCCCATTCGGCCCGGCTGATGATCCGGATGCTGCTCGCCCATGGCGCGCCTTCGGTCAGCTGGCTGGATGGCGAGGTGGTCGCCAGCGCCGAACTCGGCAAGCTGCTGGACGATCGCAAGGCTGCCCTCCCCGGCCTCGTGATCGTGGACCTCAAGTCCTCGAGCAGTGCGACCGCCGAGTTCATCGGGAAACTGCGCGGCATGCGTGACGGCGCGGCCGTCCTGATTGCCGCAATGGCGCCGACGCTCGACCGTGAGGTCCGCGAGGTGCTGCTCAATGCCGGCGCCGACGCTGTATTCGAGCGCCAGGCCGATATCGATTTCTATCGTCGCGAAGCTGCGGCGATCGTGAGTTTCTGGGTGCGCAACCAGCGCCTGGAAGCGGTTGGCACGTAACTACTGCGTCCACAGGTTACGTGCCTGACGGGGAGCGCGTTGCTCGAGGCAGGCCACTGCCGATTGCATTCCCAAGCGTGCTCCCCGTCTATCCCGCCGGAGGCTGTCCCAAGCGGCCTCCGGCAATCATTTCGAAGCATCCGCCTTGTGCCGACTCCCTGCGGCAGACGAGGCGTGACGGCGGGTCGGCCACCCCAAGTTCGCCGATCCGATGACTGGCCGGCCGCCGCGATTCCCTCCCGCGGCGGCCGTTCCCGTCGACTGAAACCAACGCCCGAGGCAGTGTCCCTGCAGCAGACCGGGCGGATTGAGGCCGGCACCTCGAAGTGTGCGGCTTCGCTCTCTGGATCGGCAGCGCGGGGCGCCCGCGGCCGCCGGTCCAGACACGAATCCATCCGGCGCCAGACTCCCTGTGGCGCCCGGATGGCCGGGCCGGACACCCCAAGTTCTCCGGCCCACGACTGGCAGCTGCCGTAATCCCTCCCACGGTGGCGGCCAAAGACTACCGGAGGCGGAGCGCGCCATATCACGCTGCTCCGCCGCCGGATTGCCTGACGGCTCGCATGTCCTGGACCCGAGCAAGCGAGCAATAGCGCGGTTGCGGCCACCCTCCCGGGGCTGCAACCGCGCTCGTCGTCGTTAGGTCTTGTCTGACAGGTTGGGCTCCCTCTCTCACCTCACCCACCGCTCTCAACTGCCTTGGCTGTCGCTATCTTTCGCTGCCACCCGGGGCGAGAACCGCTGCAGCGCGGCGAGCACCAGCACGGCCAGCAAGGCGGCAGCCGCCGCGATGACGTAGTAGCCCAGCGCCGCCGACACCCCGACCGCGCCCGCCAGCCACATCCCTGCCCCCGTCGTCAGTCCCTGCACGCTGCCGCGCTGCTGGACGATGGCGCCGGCACCGAGGAAGGCGATGCCCGCCGTGACCGCCTCAACGGCGCGGATCGGGTCAAGCGAGTGGCTGCCGAGCTCCAACCCCGTGTGGAAAATCTCGAATGTCAGCGTGGTGAAAAGCCCGGCGGCCAATGCGATGAGGATGTGGGTGCGCAGCCCCGCCGGACCCGACTTGCTCTCCCGCTCCCAGCCGATGATGGCGCCGAGGCCGGCTGCGATCATCAGGCGGATCAGGATGATGTGGAGCGGCGTGTGGGTTTCCTCGAGGCCGATCGTGGCAAACAGGTCCATGGCGATGCCCTTGTTGACGTTGCGGCGGTAACGGAATGGGTACGCTCTGGTTCCGGCGGTCGTCGCCCATCGCCTTGCCATCAGCTTTTGTACGTCTCGGCGCCCTCGCGCAGCAGCCGCCGCGGGCCGCTGCCCTCGCTGGCCAGCTTGTCGCCGGCGTTCATCAGCGGGCAACTGGTGGTGGAGAGGCAGCCGCAGCCGATGCAGCCGTTGAGCTCGTCGCGCATGCGGGTGAGCATGGTGACGCGGCGATCGAGCTTTTCGTACCAGAGCTTGGACATCCCCCGCCAATCCTCGGCGGTGGGAATGTTCCCGACCGGCACCTGCGACAGCGCCTCGGCGACCTCGCTCAGCGGAATGCCGAGCTCCTGCGCCATGCGGACAATGGCGAGGCGACGCAGCACGTCGCGATCATAGCGCCGCTGGTTGCCGGAGGTGCGATGCGAGCGGATCAGCCCCTTGGTCTCGTAGAAATGCAGGGCGGAGACGGCGAGACCGCTTCGCTCGGCCACCTGCCCCACGGTAAGCTCACGCGACATTTTTGCTTTACCTCTTTACCTCAACTGCACTTGAGGTTGTAGAGCATGGCGCACGATCTGGGTAGCGAGGACGTAGTGGCAGCGGCGGCGAACAATTCAGCGGACAATTCCTGGGGCGCGATGTTCCAGGGTGGGCGCGGCCTGGCCGCGATCACCCTCGCCTCGGGCGTCGGCCTGCAGGCGCTGGAAACGTTCATCGGCTCGACGCTGCTGCCCTCGGTGGTGGGCGAGATCGGCGGGCTCGAGCTGTTTGCATGGAACACCACGGTATTCATCGTCGCCTCGATTATCGCCTCGATCTTCGCCGCTGTCCGGCCGTTCAACCTCGGGCCGCGCGGCATCTACATCTTCGCCGCCTTCGGCTTCGGGCTCGGCAGCCTGATCTGCGGGCTGGCGCCAAACATGGAAATCATGCTGCTCGGCCGCGCCGTGCAGGGCTTTGGCGCCGGGTTGCTGACCGCAATGAGCTATTCGATGATCCGGGTGATGTTCCCGCAGGAATTGTGGGGCCGTGCGTTCGCGCTGATCTCGTCCGTATGGGGCGTCTCGACGGTGATCGGGCCGGCCGTTGGCGGTATCTTCGCGGCGTTCGATGCCTGGCGGCTGGCCTTCTTCGTGCTGGTCCCCTGCTCCGCCCTGCTCGGGCTGCTGGCGCTGCGCGTCATCCCGCGCTCAAGCGGCGAGATGGGCATGAGCCGGGTTCCGGTTCTCCAGGTCATGCTGCTGATCGGCGCCGTGGCGCTGATTTCAGTGGCTTCCATCCTGACTGAAGGCGTTGTGCTGCCGACGCTTCTGGTTGGGCTCGCGGTGCTGGCGATCCTCGCGCTGGGCGTGATCGACCAGCACCGCGAAAACCATCTGTTCCCGCGTGGCACGTTCCGCCTTGGCGGGCCGCTGCCGGCGCTGTTCGCCGCCATGCTGCTGCTCAACGTGGCGATCGTCAGCGACATGTTCGTGCCGCTGTTCGTGCAGCAATTGCACGGCCAGGCGCCGCTGATCGCCGGCTACATGGTGGCGCTGGTCGCCGTCGGCTGGAGCGGCGGCTCGATCGTGGTGGCGAACTGGACGGGAGCGCGCGAGCGCGTGGTGCTGGTGCTCGGCCCGGCGCTGCAGGTGGTAGGGCTCGTAGGGCTGGCGCTGTTCGTCGGCCATGACAACACGGCGGGCGCCATCCTGCCGCTGCTGCCGGTAGGGGTGGCGCTGCTGTTTCTCGGCACCGGCATCGGCATTTCGTGGCCCCACATATCGGCCCGCCTGCTGCACTCGGCCCCCGTCGGCGAAGGCGATCTCACCTCCGCCGCCATCTCGATGGTGCAACTGTTCGCCTCGGGCTTTGGCGCTGCGGTGGCGGGCGTGATCGTCAACGCCGCCGGGTTGGCCTCCGGTGGGTCGGTCGGAGCGACAATCGCCGCCTCCAACTGGCTCTACTGGCTGTTCGCGATCGCGCCGCTGCTGGCCATTCCGGTG
>Ga0123337_10004336_pt1 | contig 14528 bp, 10 predicted proteins | sample frozenSSSSmetaG_FD_89792 | JGI IMG/M metagenome (GOLD analysis project Ga0123337, IMG submission 89792) | Glacier valley bacterial and archeal communities from Borup Fiord, Nunavut, Canada, to study Microbial Dark Matter (Phase II) -... | ecosystem: Environmental > Aquatic > Freshwater > Ice >... | reverse complement strand
TTTATTATCTTGTACATCAACGAAAATACGTCGTTTCAGGCTTTTACCAATTATCCTTCGATAAATAGCGATCGCCTAAAAAGTGCCGAAAAATCAAGGTTTCATGCCTAAAATCCATACCTCATATTTAGTTTTTCCTGTCAATGCGTAAGTCCTAATAGCTTAGTTTTGGGTTAAATTATGACTTCTAATTTTCCAGAGCGGAGTTTAACTCGCTCTGCCATGTCTGGTAGAACACTGTTTAATACAGTGATGACCGTAATCGCATTTACCTGCGGAGTATTGGCACTTTTACCTTTGCTAGCAGTACTCTCTTACGTGATTATTAAAGGCTTTAGCAGTCTGAATCTGGCCGTGTTTGTGGAACTACCACCCAAAGCTCTACAAAAGGGAGGAGGTTTTGGTAATGCAATTTTAGGGACACTGCTAATGGTAGGAATTGCTGCCTTGATTAGCATCCCATTTGGAGTTTTGGGGGCGATTTACATCACAGAATTTAGTTCGGCTAATGTAGCCAGAGGGGTACGTTTTGCGGCTAACGTCCTTAGTGGAGTCCCCTCAATTATTGCTGGGGTATTTGCCTATGGCATTGTAGTTTTAACACTGGTAAAGTTGAACTTAGGATCATATTCAGCTCTGGGTGGAGGGTTTGCACTGGCAATTTTGATGTTGCCAATTATTCTGCGAACTACTGATGAAGCCTTGCAGTTAGTATCGCAAGATTTGCGACAAGCATCGGCAGGGTTAGGAGCGACTAACTTTCAAACAGTGAGTCAAGTAGTCTTACCAGCAGCTTTACCAGCAATTGTAACTGGCGCAACGCTAGCGATCGCCAGAGCATCTGGAGAAACCGCACCTTTACTATTTACTGCTCTGTTTTCCAACTTTTGGCCTGATAGCTTATTCCAACCAACAGCTTCCCTTGCCGTTTTGGTTTACAAATATGCCATTTCTCCGTTTAAAAATTGGCAATCACTAGCTTGGGCAGCATCTTTGATTTTGGTATTGATGGTTTTAATTACAAGTATTATCGCTCGCTGGGCAACTCGTCAAAAAGCTTAGTAAACAACTATCCATAGTGCAATTACCCATTGCTAAAACTAACATTAACACTAAACTTAATTTATGCCTACTAAAATTAGCACAGTGAATGACACTGAAACCGTTTTACGCGCCGAAAATCTTAACATTTACTATGGCAAGTTTTTAGCCTTACAGAATATTTGGCTAGATATACCGAAAAATCAGGTTACAGCCTTTATCGGTCCTTCTGGTTGTGGTAAAAGTACTTTGTTGCGATGCTATAACCGTCTCAATGACCTGATTGAGTCATTTCGGGCAGAAGGTAAAATATTTTTTTATGATAAAAACTTATATGCATCCGACATCGACCCTGTAGAAGTGCGTCGGAGAATTGGGATGGTGTTTCAAAGACCAAACCCATTTCCAAAATCAATTTATGACAATATTACTTTTGGAGCCAAAATCAACGGCTACAAAGGTAATTTCGATGAATTGGTAGAAAGCAGTTTAAGAAAAGCAGCTTTGTGGGATGAAGTCAAAGATAAACTACGACAGAGTGGCTTGTCTTTATCGGGTGGACAACAACAACGGTTATGTATTGCTCGAGCGATCGCAGTCGAACCTGAAATAATACTGATGGATGAACCTTGCTCTGCTCTGGACCCCATTTCCACCTTGCGGGTTGAAGAACTGATTCACGAACTTAAAGAGCAATATACTATCGTCATTGTCACCCATAACATGCAGCAAGCAGCGCGGGTTTCTGACAAGACAGCCTTTTTTAATGTTCGGACTTCAGACACAGGAGGTCGTAGCGGCTACATGGTAGAGTACGACTTAACAGAAATAATTTTTAACAATCCGAAGCAGGAAGAGACGCGAGATTACGTCAGTGGCAAATTTGGATAAATATTTGACATTTATTGATGTTAAAGCAATGAGGGAGACTCGAAAATTAAAGTTGTGCGATATCCCTCTAGTTTCTTTATTTTTTTGCTAAGGAACGTGGATTAAATAAAATGTAAAACTTCATCCTGTCTCTAGCTTCTCTCTCCTTATAAAGGAGAGGGATTGAGGGTGAGGTAAGCCAGGGATATAAATTATTGTATGTTATTTAATTCTTATTCCTAAGGTTAGCGTAGGCGTAGCCCGCCGCAGGTCTTACCCTGAGCCTGTCGAAGGGCATCCTTAATCAATTATGGCTGTTTCTTGGTCAATAAAAGCAATAGTCAAGCTATTTTACATCAGACTTGCATTTACTAGGCGGGGAAAAAACCCACTCGATAATAGAGCGACACATACCGTAGTACTAGTGTTGCCTTACCTTGCTATTTATTCGTAGGCATTGCATGATTGAACCAGTTAGTTTTGAACTGGTAATTTTACCAAGCCCAGACTTACTTCTTGCACTACTGCATTTCCGGGTTTCTCGTTTTAAGCGGGCGGCGGGAATCGAACCCGCATTAATAGCTTGGAAGGCTATAGTTTTACCACTAAACTACGCCCGCGCATTTCCAATTCTATAAATTTAGCACAGTCTTTGCGAAAATTCAAGCATTTATTTGAAATTGGCAGGTAGGATTTTGATCGATACATACAGATTGCTGTTACCTGGTTTGCTGCCATCGTTGTTATAACCAGCAATAAAGTTTTCTGTTTTGAAAACTTCGTTGAGAACTTGCTCATATCTGGTTTTTTCACTTTGCAGTCTTGCTGGTTCTATTTCTAGAACTTTAGCCTGTTGAAAGTTGCCATTGTTATCAATTATTAAGCTAGCCAAGAGCTTTGCTGGCTCAAGTCCAGAATCGTGGCCAAGAAAACTTGAGTCTAATTGTTTTGTGCCGCTTCCCTGGTATTTAGCGATAACCTCTGGTAAACCATCAGATCGGTATCCTCTTGATTGTATCAAGTTACTCATTTCCTCTCTAAGCAAAGGAGTTACTATTGCTACCGATGCTCCCATCGTAGGAGTTGGTGGAGTTTCTCTAGTTCGAGTTGGTGGAGTTTCCCTAGTTCGAGTTGGTGGAGTTTCTCTAGTTCGAGTTGGTGGAGTTTCTCTAGTTCGAGTTGGTGGAGTTTCTCTGTTTTCAGCTTCCGAAACTGGTGGATTTGATGGAATACCTGTTGGTAGTGGCGTTCCCTTTCCCAGTTTGATTTCTTGACGGCGGTTCCAAGGTAAATTACCCACTGGAACTATAGGTTTCTCTGTGACTCTAGGTTTCGGCGTGGCTATAGGTTTCGGTGTGGCTGTAAATTTCGGCGTAGCTATAGGTTTCGCTGTGGCTATAGGTTTCGGTGTGACTATAGGTTTCGGTGTGGCTATAGGTTTTGGCGTAGAAACTCTCTGTTGCCTAAAAGGTTTGCTATTAGCTTTAGAGGCGTAAGTTCGGCTCTTTTGCTGGAGATTATCCGCAGAATTTATTGCGCCAAAATCTTGATTTCTGGGTATAGTTCGTGCTGTTTGTGGTGAACGTGCTGGTACAGACTTTTGAGTTGAAGATAGTCGCTTTGAGGAAACTGTTTGGGCTGTTGATTTTGATTTGGTTATTAATTTTGTTTTAGGAGTAATATCTATTAATTCAATGGGGACAGCAGATTGACTTTGCTGGGGAAACCACAGACTAAATGCATTAGATGAGCGCATCAGCCAGAACGCCAGCAAGTGCAGAGAGACTGAAGCTATAACGACAGAAATCCACAAACCTGGTGGATCAGTGTGTCCTCTCCAGACCTTGGCTGGAATTGGAGTTTTGTCTGCAACCGATGGTGTCATATTATAGAAACTGGATATGATTAGGCACTCTTATTCATTGCTAATGCTTTAAAATACCAGTCTTAATTTTAACGATTAACTATTATCTCTGATGTAACAGCAAAGGTCAAAACTGTTTCATCTACTCCTTTAAGTTCTAGCGAACTACCTTTAGTAATTTCTTCTTCCTGCAAATAATCTGCCACGGCAGCAGAAACCAAGATTGTACCGGGAACAGCAGCAGCTTGCAACCTTGCAGCAATATTCACACTTGGGCCAATAGCAGTATAATCGGCACGTTCAGCGCTACCGAACATCCCCACAACAGCAGTACCTTGGTGGATACCGCACCGGAACTGTACGCTAGTAAGTTTGTGGCCATCGAATACACCTTGATCTTGCCAGCGCTGGTTCAACTCAGCCAGTGAGCCGTGCATTGCTCTTGCTGTATTGATGGCACGACGCACCTGTTCATTAGGGGTTAGTTCTTCTGGCGCTCCGTATAAAGCTAAGATAGCATCTCCCATAAATTTATCTACAGTGCCGCCATTGCTAAATACAACCTTGGTCATAGCTGCTAAATATTCATTTAGCAACTCTGCAACCCGGCGCGATCTCAGAGTATTTGCTAGCTGTGTAAAACCCACAATATCACTAAACAAAACTGTAATTAAGCGTGGTTCGGGGCGCAAATCTAACGTTAAATCTCCGGTTGCGGCTTTTTGCACCAATGCAGTCGGCAAAAAGCGCTTTAGCACCGATTCTGTTAGATAAGTATTTAACTCCACGATTCGCCGTTCATTTTCCTTCAATCCTAAAAGATTCCGAACTTCCGCCAAAAGTTCCCGGTCATTGAATGGTTTTGCTAGATAAGCATCCGCCCCATGTTCTGTTCCTTCGATGCGGGTTTCCTCATCTACTTTCGCTGTCAGCAAAATGATTGGTGTTCCTTTGAGTTTCTCCTCTTTGCGGAGCATCTGAATCATCTCAAGTCCGCTGACCAAGGGCATCATTAAGTCAGTCACAATCAAGTTGGGTATAATTTCCTTAGCGATCGCATACCCTTCAGAACCGTTACGAGCTGTCCGTACATGATACCCGTTGCGGCGAAAAATCTCGGATACGTAGTTTCGCAGATCCGGGTTGTCGTCTACAACTAAAATTGAGTGCTGAGTCTTTGAACCTCTGATAGTTGCAAGCTTATCCTCAGAGTTTTCGCTGAGGGCTGAATCTTGAGTCTCAATAGTGGGGGAGAAGTTTCTTGTAATATCTTCAATATTGTCTATTGCTGACTCTACCAGTTCTAAATCAGCCAATTCTACGCTAGCGCGGCTCATATTCAGTTCGCTAGGCGTTTCTAGTACTTGCTGTGTCGGTAAATGAGCATTTCCAGTCACAAGCCATAAACTAAAAGTAGTGCCTTCGCCGTAAACTGATTCCACACTGACTTCACCACCATGTAATTCTACCAATTCTTTAACTAAAGCTAAACCCAAACCACTGCCTTCATAGGAGCGATTTGCTGAACCTTCAGCTTGGCGGAAGCGCTCAAATAGGTAGGGAATTTGTTCTTTAACAATGCCAATTCCAGTATCTTGTACTTGCAATATGCAGCGATCGCCTTCAGATTTTAGTCTGACGCTGATTGTGCCACCTTCGGGAGTAAACTTCATCGCATTTGACAGCAGGTTGTAAACCACCTTGTCAAATTTTTCCATATCTAAGTACACCGTAGAACATTCATCTAACTGGGTAGTCAGATGCAGCCCTTTTTTCTCACAGTAGGGGCGAAAAGATTCAACAATTTGGCTGACAAATTCGACTAAATCGCAGGGATGGAAACTAGGCTGCATTCTCCCCGCGTCTAGGCGTTGTAAATCTAAGAGTTGATTTACCAGTCGCAGTAGGCGGCGGGAGTTACGCAAGGCGATCGCACTTTGGGAGTAAGATAATCCCTCACCAGCCGCTACCGCCGACTCTAAAGGCCCTTGAATCAAGGTGATCGGTGTGCGAAACTCATGGGAGATATTTTGGAAAAATTCGGTTTTTTGTTTGTCTAATTCTAGTAAGCGTTCAGCTTGTTGGCGAGTTTTTTGATACAAATGTGACTGCTGGACAGCGATCGCGGCTTGAGCTGCTACTGCTTTCGCCAAATCGATATCAGATGACAGCCATCGGCGAACTTTTTTACCTTCATGCAAAGTAATATTACCGATACATTTACCATCAGCCAATAATGGCACAACCATTAGCGATCGCCCTGGCATTTTTAAAGGCAAATTAAAAACCTGTACTTGTGAGGCAGAATGGCTGACATCACCAATTATCACTGGTTCATGTGTCTGTAGCATCTGTTGAAGGATGGGATTCTCCTGTATAGATGCTTGAGAATAGGGTATTCTCTGAGTTAATAAATTCTTATTACTACTTAAATTTTTGTCCGGGGCTAGCGATGCCTGGGTTGGGCTGTGCCTACGCAAGTTTTCTGGATGTTGAAAACTGTCATACAAGCCCACACACTCGGCAAACTCATCTTCTTCAGTCCACAAAGACAGGACACAGCCATCGACTTGTAAAGCTTGTCCCAATTGCTGGGTAATTGCCGCAAAGATATCTTGAGGATCTAAGCTAGAGCGAATCGCGCTAGTAATCGTATTAATCAAGCTCTCTCGCTTGGCAAGGGCACGTACTTGTTCGTAAGCATAAGCTTGAGACAAAGCTAAAGCTGCTTGATCCGCCACCATCAACACTAACTGCACCTCATCCTCCCCCCAGAAGCGAGGCAGAGAACACTGGTGCAGTGCTAGCACTGCCATCAGTTCTTGTTGGCAGATCAATGGCACAACCAAACTAGAACAGATGTTAGCGGCAGCAAAAGCAGCCTCACGTTGGCGCAGTTCGGGAGTATCACCGTGAATGCGCTGATCATCGGTAACATCGTGAATCACCTGGACTTCGCGGGTTTCCCACACCGTCTCAGCCAAAAGAGACACAGGCCTGGGGATGGTGGGACTCAGATCCCCCTTTGGGGAAAGAGAGGAAAGACTTACTGCAACTTCCCCGGCTTCTTCAGAAAGAGCCTTCTGATAAATGAATCCTTTATCCGCCAACTGCTCATCTTGGAAGGGACGCAACAGACAGACATCCACCTCCAACATCTGACCGACTGTATCTACAATTGCCTGCAAAATTTGGCGATAGTCTAAAGCACTGCGAATCGTATTTGTAACGGTATTCAGCAGCGATTCTTGTCGAAGAGTGCGGGTTAGTTCGCGGGTGCGGGCTTTGAGGACATTGTGAGTATCCAAAGCTTGGCGTACCACTGCTTTAAGTTCCTCAGCTTCCCACGGTTTGGTGACATATTTAAATACCTTACCAGCGTTGATTGCTTCCACCAGGTCTTCGACATCGGTGTAGCCAGTTAAAATAATCCTGATAATATCTGGATATTGAGTTGCTGTCAGGCTCAAAAATTCTGTACCGCTCATCATCGGCATCCGCTGATCGGAGATAATCACTGCGACTTCTCCCTCTTGAGCCAGCAGATCAAGTGCCGCAGGACCAGAGTCTGCCCTCAGCACCTTATAGTCCCGATAGAAAGTGCGATAAAGCAAGTCAAGGTTGTCTGGTTCATCATCGACAACCAAAATTTTCGGCTTACTGTTTGCTGGGGATTTCATGCACCGCCTTCCTGCTGCAACGGCAGTCGGATAAAGAATAATCTGATCAGGTAAGAGCAAAGCATTTTGACCAATAAGGCTGTTTGGCTACATGACTGCTGAGTGTAGGAGTATTTACTCACAGTAATTCGTCTCAATGGCTTATGCCCATTACCATTTGCTTTGGTGCAGTGTAATTGTTTTCATAGTCAGTTTTAGGGTTACAGAGTCGATGCTTGCTTGCCAAATCTTCTTTCACCTCCTGTGAGCAATGTCTGATATTACATACAGCGCTCATAGCTAGCTGAAAAATCCAAATGAAGCTGCATACTAAGTTTTCCCTCCCCAGCGCTTTTACTAACACTTGCAGGTAAATTTTATTTATGGTAGTCATGGTAGAGTCAGCAAAATTAAAACAATAAGATTTAAAGCCAAAGTATACTATTAGACAAATACCTCTTTCTAATTTAGCAATCAGAACTATGATTAACACAAGTGGTAGTGCTTAATAAGTTAGGGATTAGGAGCCTTGCAGATTCTTCCCCAGTAGCTGTACAGCCTGTTCCTATGGCCTGGTAGCAAAGTTCTATTAGTGTAGCGGTAATTTCATAAACAAGTTCAGTACTACAACCAGAGTTTATCGGTAGTGTACTTACTTAACAATTTTGTCGGTTCTGCCTACGGACAGGTTATGCTATTTATCTACCCATTCACCTAAACCTGTACGACTTGACAGATGTTTTTGTGGTAAACAGACTGATATCCTCCCTACCTAAAACAAGGGAAAGATTGTAGATTTATGAAGCTGTAACTTCTAAGACTCTTTCAAAAATGCAGGCTATAAAGCCCCAAACTAAAGTGTAAAACTTTGTATACTCTACAAGGAAAAGCGAATTAGCAATCTTAGGTGAGTTCAATCTCCTGGGCAGATATAAAGTTTTCAATAAGTTTAAATGGTGTTTGAGGAGATTTGAGAAAATTTTCGTTGAATAAAATCAATACTAAACTAGCCTTGAAATATCGGTTTTTTCATCCATACCAGCAACAGCCAATCGATCCAGCTTGCTGCCAATTTCAAATTCGTACAGCTATACCTGCTGATTTACTTGATGTTGCCCAAATTATTACTGAAAGCTTTCATTCCCAAAAGGGTATGTGGGGATGGGCTTTTCCATTGCTACGTTTGGGTATTTACGAAGACTTAAGGCATCGCATAGCATCACCTCCGCCGCGTCATATTTGTTTAGTCGCTTTTGAAGCTACCACTAGTGCGGCTCATAATTTAGTGGGAAGTGTGGAATTGGGTGTACGTTACAGTGATTCGTGGAGCCAGCTTGGTATGGGTTTTCCTTACTTATCTAATTTAGCGGTTCACCCAAAATATCGTAGACATGGTGTGGCTTCAGGGTTACTGAGTAACTGTGAAAAAGTCTCCCGCGAGTGGGGATTTCAAGACTTATATCTCCACGTTTTGGAAAATAACCATCAGGCAAGGCAACTTTATTTCAAGGCGGGATATCGGGTGCATAAAGTCGAATCGAATTGGAATGCATTTTTACTAGGACGCTCAAGCCAGATGTTCTTGCACAAGCATCTGAGTGCTGATTCTACTATCTGAATTTTATTTTGGCAATTATAAATTTTGATGTTGTAATTAGTTTGGCGAAAATCTATTAGCAATATCGACAATCAAAGTACAAACTAACTTAATTAACAACTCAGCCAAGATTAGCTAAATAGCTAAATATACAGCAATTTTCAAGTTTATAAAGTACATAACGATTCGTCTCAAAGCCAGGTAGAAAGCGTGTTTTAGTTCGGAATTGTGAATTGTGACTCCTAAATTCTGCTGTATATAGCTTTGGATAATTCTTTTCGGAATATTTTATTTAGACTTTTTCCAGATTTTCCTATTCATCATATTAATAAAAGCTCATTATGTTAATAAAAGATAACTTCGGAAAAGTTCACTTAAATGTTACATTTTGTATTTTTTATTATTTCTCATTTAAAGAATAATACTTTAGAGTATTTTATATAGATAATTAAATAACCTATAGTGAAAATAGCTGTACAATGACCCTTAGGAAATCAGCAAGTCCTCATAATAACTTTGTAATTAAGATATTCATCTTTATAAAGACTTTAAGAAAACACTCTCCGAATTTCGAGACAAATCTAATTATATTTCATAAAATATGATCACTCAATTAGTAAACAATGCCTATTCATTACTATCTTAGTTAAATTGGCCAAAAGACTCTTGATAATAAAAGAATTCAAAAACCTAATTTGACATAACAGCTAGTTCCTTTTTGAAGTGCATACTACTACCAAATTCGTTGAAAGTTTAAAAAATATGGATAGCGAACAGCATCGACGCTATCAAACCTCTATGGTATCAACTTATTACCCTGAAACTAGTTTCCTTGACTCTCTGATCATGCAAGATGGAACTGAGCAATCACAAGGCTCGGATATCCTTACACGTTTGCACAGTGGAGAAGTTTTCATCGTCAATAGTCGTAAACGAAATGGATTAATACTTTTTAAACGCTACCATGCAGAGTTTGCTGGGCCTGGGGCTGCTGTAGGTGGGGATTACGATTGTGATTGCCAAAGGGCATTGCCCATAGGTAATCTATCTTTATTAACTCCCGAATCTAATGAAGAACGCCAGAAGGCTTACTTGATTAGGCGACAGTGGATTCGATTGATCAAACAAATTACAGAAAACCCAGTGCCTGGGCAGCGAGTTCAAAAGATTCTCGATCAATTTGAACAATATTTTCCACCAGAAATAGTGGTTCTTCTGCCGGATGTTGCTTTTGCTCTTTTAGTAGGTGTGCTGCCACAAACAGTGGGAATAGTCCGCCGTTTGGGCACTCAGGTGGACAGCGGATTTAATTACTGAGTGAATTGCTAAAATTCCAAATTTGCCAAAGCAGCTTGGACTCGATTAACGGTGCGGGCGTTTTCCTCTATTGTCCCGACAGTAATTCGCAATCCTCCACTAATATGTCGTACAAGGGTGCCGAGTGTTCTAAGTTTCTGGTGGAAAGTTTTTAACGCAGCATCTTGCGAATTAAAGCCATTTGGTTTCAGACGCAGGTAAATAAAGTTAGCAGCGCTTGGGATAATTTGTAGTTCTGGTTGCTGAGACAAAATTTCGATGAGTTTGGCTCGTTCACTCAGGGTTTCGGGAATTGGCTCTAGCAAGAGTGTGCGATTTTGTAAAGCAACTAATGCTGCTGCGATGGAAAAGCTGGGGAGATTGTAGGGTAAGCGAACTTTTTCTAAAATGGCGATCGCTTCAGGATGAGCGACGCAATAGCCAACACGGACAGCTGCCAATCGGAAGGCTTTAGAAAAAGTACGTAATATTACCCAATTTGGGCGTTGTGCTAATTCACCTACTAGAGTAGTTTGGCTGAATTCAAAGTAAGCTTCATCAATTACTACCAAAATATGCTTACTCAAACTTTTTAACCATGTCAACTCTGCCGCAGTTAAACTATTGGCAGTCGGCGAATTGGGATGGACTACGAAAACTACGCGAATCGGGGGATTTTGAGTTTTTTCGATCGCAGATTGTGCGGCGCTGATGTCAATTTCAAAATTTGTTTCATTTCTACCCACCGTCACTACAGGAATGCCCAAAGTTTGCGCCAAAAGCGCGTACAGAGAGAAAGTGGGATTGGCAACGAGAATTGAACCTTCTCCTCCTAGACAGGTTGCGATTAATAAAGAGCGGATCAGCTCATCTGAACCGTTGCCAACAGAAATATTGGCAGCAGTATTAGATAGCGAGAGAGCAGCTGATTGATTCACATACTCAGCGATCGCATCCTTAAGTGTTTCATGTCCGCTATCGGGATAACGATTTGTTTCAATTACTTGCTGATACGTCCAGGCCAGCTTCTCTTTTAACTCAGGTGGTAAATCGTAGGGGCTTTCATTTGTATCCAGCCGATCGAACTGTGTGGGGACAGAATCGGCTGTATTACTACTGAGGTGGGGTTGGTAGCCAGCGAATTGTGCTAAATCTGACCGAATGAAGGGAAGCATAGTTTTAGTCATTAGTCATTAACAAAGGACAAATGATTAAGGAAATTAGTTATGTATAAGTTTAATCTTTTACAGCCTCAAGGTAATTGGCAAAAGAGGCGAATTGCCTGCCAAGTTTCTTCCATAACATTATCCAAGGCGTGATCACTGTTGAGTTCGACTAACTCCACCCAAGGACGCGAACGCCCAAAGTTACGACTGGCTTCGATGGGGATGACTTCATCCTTTTTTCCATGCAAAATCAGGGTGGGAATGGGACGTTGCAAAAACTTTTCTTGGTATTGGGCAGCATCTGTAACGAAATTGTAACTTAAAGGAATTGTAGACGCGGAGCGGCTTGTCGTTAGACATCGCTCCTCCCCGTAGTGGTAAACCATGATATATTTTTCTTGCTGCCAACGCTGTACTTCTTCATCGCCTAGTTTGGGCAACCAATGGGATAAAAACCCAAAAGCTGGTGCTAGTAAAACTAAGCGTTGCACTTGTAAATATTGCTGTCCCAAATGGGCAGCAGTTAACCCGCCCAAGCTTGAGCCAATCAGCGTTACTGGTGTAGAATCATTGCTGAATTCGGCAGCAACTTGAGTTAGCTGACGAGTGATTGTCAACTGGGAAAAATCACCAGCATTCAAGTCGGGAATTTTCAGCTTTGTCTGAATTTGGGTAAAGCGATCGCTTATATCCCGCGCTTTGGTAGATTTAGGGCTGGAAGCAAAGCCGTGAAGATATATATAGTCCAAGGCTGTAAATAGTTAGGAGTTAGAAGTGAGAAGTTAGGAATTTTAAGCGATGCCCTGAGCAGTTCGGCAAGCTCACTGTAAAACCTGCCGTTTGCGCAGCGTCTCGTAGAGAAGGGTTAATAGTGTATCAGTTTCTTTCTTTAACTCATAACTCCTAACTCCTAACTTTTATTACCGCATTGTGACAAATTCCTCTGAGGCTGAAGGATGGATACCCACAGTGGCGTCAAAATCTTTTTTGGTTGCGCCCATCTTCACAGCGATCGCTATACCTTGAATGATCTCAGCTGCATTTTCACCTACCATGTGAGCGCCTAGCACTTTATCAGTGTTGCTATCAACCACCAACTTCATCATTGTCTTCTCTTGCTTACCAGTCAAGCTATGGTACATGGGGCGAAAGCGAGTGTGAAAAATTTTTACGGCATCACCGATTTTTTCCCGTGCTTCGACTTCTGTCCAGCCGACTGTAGCGGCTTCTGGGTTAGAAAATATGGCTGTGGGTACAGTTTGGTGACTGAATTCGCGGCGGTTATTTCCGAATTCACTATCGGCAAAGGCGCGACCTTCGCCAATGGCCACGGGAGTTAAATTTATTCGGTCAGTGACATCACCAACAGCAAAAATATGCGGTTGACTAGTTTGACTATATTCATTGACTGCGATCGCATTTGTGGTACTATATCCCCGCCCTTCTATAGAACTGGGGACAAGAGCAATCCCAGCGTTTTCTAAACCCAGCCCATCGACATTGGGAGTTCGACCGGTCGCCACTAGAAACACGTCGGCAATTAGTGGTTCTTGGTCTTCGCCTGATAAAGTTAGTTTAAACCCTTCTGGCACGCGTTCAATTGCTTTTACCACATTATTCTTAATCAGCCGAATTCCGTGGTTTGTCATGCCCTCTTCAATTTCTGTGCGAATGTGATCATCAAACCCCTTCAAAATCTTTTCACCTCTATTAATTTGCGTCACCTCAGAACCCAACCCGCGCATAATACAGGCAAATTCTGTGCCAATATAACCAGCGCCAAGAATGACGATGTGTTTTGGTTGTTCTTTTAGATGAAAGATTTCATTGGAGGTAATGCCATATTCCATCCCTGGTAAATCTGGCTTGACGGGAAATCCACCAACGGCAATTAAAATTTTGTCTGCTGTAACTTTATGTCCATCAACTTCTACAGTGTGAAGGTCTACCAATCTGGCGCGACTAGGAATTAGTTCCACACCCGCTTTTTCTAAAGAGTTGATGTGTAGTTGCGATAGTCGCCGAACTTCCTTATCTATAGATGTAATAAAATGTTCCCAGTCAAACTCCACATTACCCACTTTCCAGCCATAGCCTGCGGCGTCACTGAATAGTGCGGGAAAGTGAGAGCCATAGACCATGAGTTTTTTGGGAACGCAACCGCGAATTACACAAGTGCCACCAACTAAATCATATTCAGCGATCGCTACTTTTGCCCCATAGCTAGCCGCCCGTTTGGAAGCCGCTAAACCTCCAGAACCCGCACCAATTACAAACAGGTCGTAATCAAAAGTCATAAATTTATCTTCTCTTTAGCAACAAGTTAGTTCCTGGGAACTTACACAGAAAACGTGATTGAACTACATAAGGATATCCGGTGAACGCTGTGTAAGTCCTGTGTGCGATTCGTTCAGCCCAAACCTGAAAAGGGAGGACGGCTGGCTTTGGTTGAGTAACCCAACTATGGGTAGAGTTCGCACTTTAATCCTCAACCAATGACAACTCAATATCCATGTAGGTGTGGAAATCTAGCCGAGCCAACAGCCAAGAAAGCTAGAAGATAAAAGGAAAGATGGAAGTTATCCAACTTAAATTATAACCCAGTCAAAAATACACCAAGTCCTACTGTCCCGGTGCGGGATTAAAAGCACACAAACTACCAGAATTCTGGTAGCCCCTACATCCGAGACTGATTATCAAAGGTGTAAAGCGGGGGTGAAAGCAGAAATAGGTGGTAATAGCTGAAAACACCTACTGCAATGCAAGAGTCTATGGGTAGAACAGGCAAAGTGTCGTCTGAACCATCGTTATACACGACCAAGGGTTATAAGCTAGTGGCATAAGCCACACTCTTGGGTCGGAAAAATCCGACAAAGGTAGAGTCTATCAGGATTATGGTACTTTGATAGCGCACCACTCCTAACCTCGGTGGAGAGACACGCCCTAAAGGCTCAATTATGGATACTGGGAACAGGGATACACCCCCAAATGCCTAATCGTAAGGCTAAGTTGCTAAAACTTCAAAAGGGTAAATG
>Ga0123337_10004335_pt1 | contig 14529 bp, 12 predicted proteins | sample frozenSSSSmetaG_FD_89792 | JGI IMG/M metagenome (GOLD analysis project Ga0123337, IMG submission 89792) | Glacier valley bacterial and archeal communities from Borup Fiord, Nunavut, Canada, to study Microbial Dark Matter (Phase II) -... | ecosystem: Environmental > Aquatic > Freshwater > Ice >... | reverse complement strand
GGGCCTCGTCGGTGCCGATGGCGTCGAGCCGCTTGTCGATCTCGGTGTCGACCCGCGAGACGAAGAACGACGCGACCGACTGGATCACGCTGAGGTCCTTGCCTGCCGCGTGGGCCTGCTCGAGACCCTCGAGGTAGGCGTTCATCACCGCGCGGTAGCGCTCGAGCGAGAAGATGAGGGTGACGTTGACGCTGATGCCGTCGGCGATGACGGCCGTGATCGCCGGCAGGCCCTCGACGGTCGCGGGGATCTTGATCAGGACGTTGTCTCGGTCGACGGCGTCACGCAGCTGCTTGGCCTGCTCCACCGTCTTCGTCGTGTCGTGGGCCAGCCGGGGGTCGACCTCGATGGAGACCCGGCCGTCGACGCCGCTGGTGTCGGCGAAGAGCGTGGTGAAGACGTCGCAGGCGTTGCGGACGTCACCGGTGGTCATCGCGAAGACGGCCTCCTCCACCTTCGAACCGGCCTTGGCCAGCTGGGCGACCTGGTCGTCGTAGGCGGTGCCCTGCGAGAGGGCGGCCTGGAAGATCGAGGGGTTGGTGGTGACGCCCACGACGTTGCGCGTCTTGACGAGCTCGGCGAGGTTGCCTGAGTTGAGCCGGTCGCGTGAGAGGTCGTCGAGCCAGATGCTGACGCCTGCGTCGGAGAGGGCCTGGAGGTTGGCGTTGGTCATGGTCATCGCTTCCTGGGCGGGTGGTGCCTGGTCACTGCGGGGGATGGAGGTGGGGGTCGCGGCGGGTGGGGCCCGCCGCGACCGGGTGCTCAAGCGGAGACGTCGGCCTTCTCGGCCGCGGGGGTCGCGGTGTCGTGCGACGAGGAGACGTCGGTGACCTGGTCCTCCTGCTCCTTGCGGGGAGCGGTCTCGGAGATGGCCGGTGCGTGGACCGTGGCGCGCGCGGCCTTGAGGGAGTCCTTGGCCGCCTTGACCGTCTCGGCCGCGGTGATGCCGAACTCGCGGTAGAGCGTGGCGACGTCGGCCGAGGCGCCGAAGTGGTCGAGGCCGATGCTGCGGCCGGCGTCGCCGACCACGTCGTGCCACCCGAAGGTCGCGGCGGCCTCGATGCTGACCCGGGCGCGGACGGCCGAAGGCAGGACCTTCTCCTGGTAGGCGCGGGACTGCTCCTCGAACCACTCACGGCAGGGCATCGACACGACGCGGGTGCGGACGCCCGACTTCTCGAGCCGTTCGCGGGCGTCGAGCGCGATCGCCACCTCGGACCCGGTGGCAACGAGGATGACGTCGGGCGACGTGGTCCCGTCGGGGCCGCCGTCGATGAGGACGTAGGCGCCCCGTGCGGCCCCGGAGGCCTTGGCGAAGACCTTGCGGTCGATGACGGGCAGCGGCTGCCGGCTGAGGGCCAGAGCCGCGGGGCGGGCCTTCTCGAGGATCGCGCGCCAGACGGCGACCGTCTCGTTGGCGTCCGCGGGGCGGACGACGTCGAGACCGGGCATCGCCCGCAGGGCGGCGAGGTGCTCGATGGGCTGGTGGGTCGGGCCGTCCTCGCCGAGGCCGATCGAGTCGTGGGTCCACACGTAGGTGACGGGCAGGCCCTGGATGGCGGCCAGCCGCACGGCGCCGCGCATGTAGTCGGAGAAGACGAGGAAGGTGCCGCCGTACGGGCGGGTGAGGCCCTCGAGGGCGATGCCGTTCATGATGGCGCCCATCCCGAACTCACGGATGCCGAAGTGCAGGGTGCGGCCGAAGGGACCGCCCCTCCACTCGTCGGTCTGCTTGCCGAGGGGGATGAAGGAGGGCTCGCCGTCCATCGTGGTGTTGTTGGACTCGGCGAGGTCGGCGGAGCCGCCCCACAGCTCGGGCATGACGTCGGCGAGGGCGCTCAGCACCTTGCCGGACGCGGCGCGGGTGGCCATGCCCTTACCGGTGTCGGTGGGGAAGGTGGGCAGGGCCCGGCCCAGACCGGCCGGCAGCTGCGCCTTGACGAGGCGGTCGAGCAGGGTGGCGCGGTCGGGGTTGGCCTTGCGCCAGGCCTTGTAGCCCTTGTCCCACTCCTTGTGGGCGGCCTTGCCCCGCTTGACGACCTGGCGGGCGTGCGCCAGGACGGGGCGCTCGACGGTGAAGTCCTTGCCGGTCGGGAAGCCGAGCAGCGCCTTGGTGGCGGCGATCTCGTCGGCACCGAGGGCGGACCCGTGCGACTTGCCGGTGTTCTGCTTCGTCGGCGCCGGCCAGGCGATGATCGTCTTCAAGAGCACGAGGGTCGGCTTGTCGACCACCTTCTTGCCGGCCTCGATGGCGGTGTAGAGCGCGTCGACGTCCTCGACGTAGGTGTGCCCGCCCTCGTCGTCCGCCGCCTGCTGACGCCAGTCGACGACCCGCACGTCCCACCCGTAGGCCTCGTAGCGCAGCGCGACGTCCTCGGAGAACGAGATGTTGGTGTCGTCCTCGATCGAGATGTGGTTCTGGTCGTAGACGAGCGTGAGGTTGCCGAGCTCCTGGTGCCCCGCGAGCGCGGACGCCTCGTGGCTGACGCCCTCCATGATGTCGCCGTCGGAGGCGAGCACGTAGACGTGGTGGTCGAAGGGGCTCTGGCCGGGCTTCGCGTCGGGGTCGAGCAGGCCGCGCTGGCGGCGCTGGCCGAAGGCCATGCCCACGGCGGAGGCGAGGCCGGAGCCGAGCGGGCCGGTGGTGATCTCGACCCCCTTGGTGTGGTGCACCTCCGGGTGGCCCGGGGTGAGGCTGCCCCAGGTGCGCAGGGCCTGCAGGTCGGAGAGCTCGAGGCCGTAACCGGACAGGAAGAGCTCGACGTACTGCGTGAGCGACGAGTGCCCGCACGACAGCACGAAGCGGTCGCGGCCGAGCCAGGTCGGGTCGCTGGGGTCGTGGGTTATCACCTGCTGATAGAGCAGGTAGGCCACGGGGGCAAGCGACATCGCCGTACCCGGGTGGCCGTTGCCGACCTTCTGGACGGCGTCGGCGGCGAGCAGGCGGGCGGTATCGACGGCCCTCACGTCGAGGTCGCTCCACCCCGCCTTCTTCGCGACGGGCTGGGGCAGGTCGGTGCTGCGCTTCGCGATGGGCGATGATGCGCGAGCAGCTGTGGTGGTCACTGGTGACGTCTCCTCTTGAGGGTTCGCGTGCACTCCCTGGCGTTCGCTTCCGAGCCTAGTGCCCGACGTGACGTGCCCGACATCTCGGGGGCTGGGCTCCTGGGCTCGTGCTAGGTGTCTCTTCCTGTCCACGTACCCCTCAGCGCGTGATGTTCCACGTGACCGGGGCGGGCGAGACGCCGAGCGGGTGGCCGTTAGACTCAGGAGGCACTCGTACCCACACCCGAAGGACACCGTGACCGCTCTCGACCCGCGTGCCGGGCTGTCGACGACTCCCGGACCGGGAGGGCACGGAGCGCTCTTCACCTTGGGCCAGTACGTCGCGCTCACCAAGCCGCGGATCATCGAGCTGCTGCTCATCACCACGGTTCCGGTCATGTTCCTCGCCCATCGCGGAGTCCCGTCGCTGTGGCTGGTGGTCGCGACCCTCGTCGGTGGCACCCTTTCCGCCGGAGCAGCCAACACCCTCAACTGTTTCGTCGACCGCGACATCGACGCGGTCATGCACCGTACGAGCACCCGACCCCTCGTCACCGGCACCATCTCGCCGGGTGCGGCCCTCGTCTTCGGCGGTGCCCTCACGGTGTTGTCCACCCTGTGGCTGGGGCTGCTCGTCAACTGGCTGAGCGCGGCCCTGGCCCTGGGGGCCCTGCTTTTCTACGTTGGCGTCTACACCATGTTGCTCAAGCGGCGCACGACGCAGAACATCGTCTGGGGCGGTGCAGCCGGGTGCATGCCCGTCCTCGTCGGGTGGGCCGCGGTCACGGGCACCGTGTCGTGGTCGGCCGCCATCCTCTTCTCCGTCATCTTCTTCTGGACCCCGCCGCACTACTGGCCGCTGTCGATGAAGTTCAAGGACGACTACGCGGCCGCCCACGTGCCGATGCTCCCCGTCACCGAGCGTTTCGTGGTCGTCGCCCGGCAGATCGTCGCGTACTCGTGGGCGATGGTTGCCGCCACCCTGCTGCTCGTCCCCGTCGGGGACATGGGCTGGGTCTACCTCGTCGGAGCGGTGGTGTCAGGGGCGGTGTTCCTGTCCGAAGCTCACCGGCTGCTTCGGGCGGCCCGCGCTGGTGTCGGCCCCGAGGTCCTCAAGCCGATGCGGCTCTTCCACTTCTCGATCACGTATCTGACGGTGCTCTTCGTTGCTGTCGCGCTCGACCCGCTCCTGCACGTCGCTGTCCTGCGCTGAGGAGACACCGCCCTGTCGGTCAGACCGCGGCCGACTCCCGGCGTGCCCCCGTGTGGCCGGCGTCGGTCGCAGGCCGGGGGGAGAGGGTGACCACGAGCACTGCGGTCGCTGCGGCGACGAGGATCGCGGCGCCGATCAGGTGCAGCGCCACGACGGCGATGGGCAGGCCCTGGTAGTACTGCACGAAGCCGATGATGCCCTGGGCCAGCTCGACGGTGAGCAACACCCGGGCCGTGCGGGCCACGACCCCCGACCGCACGACGACGCACAGGACGGCGGTCAGGGCCAGGAGAACGTAGACCGACGCGGCGTGCACGTGGCTCATCGTCTGCGGGGACAAATCGTTGCGAGGCGCGTTGACGTCACCCGCATGCGGGCCGCTGCCGGTCACGACGGTGCCCAGCCACACGACGACCCAGCCGACCGCGTAGGTCGCGACGACGAGTCTTCGTACCAGCGGGGTGGCTTCAGGGGGGGACACCACCGAGCGGGCGTCGACGGCCGCGCGCACCCGCAGCACCAGCCACATCGAGGCCGCGACCAGAGCCATCGACAGCACGAGGTGCAGCGCCACGACCCACGGGTTGAGCTGGGTGAGCACGCTGATGCCGCCGATGACGCCCTGCAGCGGCACGCCCGCGGCGATGAGACCGGCGTGCCACCGCAGAGACCCGGTCGACGCCGCCCAGCGCCAGACGGCGACGAAGGCGGCCACGACGACGGCGATGAGCACGTAGGTGAGCAGGCGGTTGGAGAACTCGATGACCCCGTGGACGCCGAGCTCGGAGTGGGGCACGAAGGACTCGCTCGTGCACTTCGGCCAGGTAGGGCACCCGAGCCCGGAGCCGGTCAGTCGGACGAGCCCGCCGGTCAGGATGATCACGGCGTTGGCGACGAGCGTGGCCCAGGCCCAGCGCTCGACGGTGGCCGACGACGGGTGGGCGAGGGGCCTGGTGGTGCGCACCCCTCAAGGGTAGGCGTCCGTCAGAGCTCCCTGGCCATCAGGGCGACAACGTGGCCGGGGTCACCGGCGCGGCCCACCTCGACGTAGCCCCGCCCCCGGTGGAAGGCCAGCGACGGCTCGTTGGGTGGGTCGACGTTGACCTCGAGCAGCATCCGCGCACCGGCCTGCGCCTCGAGCTCGTCGTAGACGAACCGCGCCAGGCCCTGACGCCGGAAGCGGGCGTCGACCACGACCCGGTCGAGGTAGGTGAAGTCGTCGTAGCGCTTTGTGAACCAGCGGTAGTTTTCCGCGTCGTATTCGCTTCCGGGCGCGAAGGTGACGACGAAGCCGGCGACCTCCTCACCCAGGTCGATGACGTCGGCCCGGTCGGCCCAGCCGCGGAGCTGGTGCAGCCGCGGTGCGTCCATCGGCGAGAGCAGGTCGACATGGCGGTGGTTGAGGTCGAGGACCGTGAGGACGTCGTCGTCGGTGATGGCGCGCAGGTGAGGGGTCGGCACGCCGATACCGTATGCCGCGCCGCCGCCTCCTCGCCGGGGGGGACGGTGCAAGGCGGCCCCTGACGGTGCGGGCCAGTGCCGGTGGTGCGCCGATCAGTGGTGGAACCCCGAGGGCCCCGTACGGCCGGCCTGGTCGGCGTGCTCCACCAGGGCGTCGGTGACCGCTTTCAGGTCGCGCAGGAAGAGGTCGGCGAGGTCGCGCGAGAAGCCGTTGCGGCAGACGACCCGCAGCACGGCGAGGTCGGTGCGGTCGGCGGGGAAGGTGTAGGCCGGCACCTGCCACCCGTGCTCGCGCAGACCGCGGGAGACGGCGAACACGTCCCACGACGTGACCTCGTCGGCGGTCGTGAAGGCGAAGACGGGCAGCTCGTCGCCTCGGGTGACGAGGCGGTACTGCTCCAGCTGACCGATCTCGTCGGCGAGCCCGGTGGCCACGTCGCGCAGAGCCTGCTGCACCGCGGTCATCCCGGAGAACCCGAGCCGGAAGAAGGTGTAGTACTGCGCGATGACCTCGGCGCCGGGGCGGGAGAAGTTGAGGGCGAAGGTCGGCATGTCGCCGCCCAGGTAGTTGACCCGGAAGACGAGCTCCTCCGGCAGCGACTCCTTGTCGCGCCACAGCGCCCAGCCCACCCCCGGGTAGACGAGCCCGTACTTGTGGCCCGAGGTGTTGATCGACGCCACCCGCGGGAGCCGGAAGTCCCAGACGAGGTCGGGGTCGAGGAACGGCGCGACCATCCCGCCCGAGGCGGCGTCGACGTGCATCGGCACGTCGGGACCACCACCGGCCGCGAGGTCGTCGAGGGCCCTGGCGATGTCGGCGACGGGTTCGTAGCTGCCGTCGAAGGTCGACCCGAGGATCGCCACGACGCCGATGGTGTCGTCGTCGCACGCGGCGGCGGCCTCGCCGGCGCCGAGGTGCAGCCGGTCGCCCTCGAGCGGCACCATCCGCGGCTCGACGTCCCAGTAGCGGCAGAACTTCTCCCAGCAGACCTGCACGTTGGCGCCCATGACGAGGTTGGGCCGCCGGCTCGGGTCGTTGCCGGTGCGGGCGGCCCAGCGTCGCTTGAGCGCCATCCCCGCGAGCATGCAGGCCTCGCTCGAGCCGGTCGTCGAGCAGCCGGTGGCCGTGCCGTCGCCTGCGGGAGCGTGCCACAGGTCGGAGAGGATGGCCACGCACCGGTCCTCGATCGCGGCGGTCTGCGGGTACTCGTCCTTGTCGATCATGTTCTTGGCCACCGACTCGGCCATGAGGCGCTCGGCCTGCGGCTCCATCCAGGTGGTGACGAACGTCGCGAGGTTCATCCGCGCGCTGCCGTCGAGCAGCAGCTCGTCGTGCACGACCTGGTAGGCGACGTCGGCGGGCACCGGATCGGCCGCGAGGGTGTGGGTTGGGGGCACGACCTCCCTGCCGTAGGCCGGGTTGGCCGTCCCGAGGAACGGGTTGCGGTCACCTCCGGAGCGGGTGCGCTGCGGGTGGACGGGGTCTCCGTGCATGGCCATGCAGCCAGTCTCGCGCAGGCCGCTGGGAGCAGCCCGGAAGTGACCCCCGGCGAGGGTCAGTCGGACCAGCGGAAGGTGCGTCGGGCCAGGACGGTCGCGCCCGCGCCCCAGGCAAGCAGCAGGAGCAGGGAGGCTCCATCGAGGGTGCCCGCACCGAAGGCCGTGCGGAGCCCGTCGGCGAGGGCCGAGCTGGGCAGGACCGACGCCAGGTGCGAGAGACCCATCGGCAGCGCGCTGCGGGGCACGAGCACCCCGCCGAGGGCGAGCAGCAGCACCCAGACGAGGTTGGCCACGGCCAGGACCCCCTCGGCCCGCAGGCTCCCCGCGAGCAGGAGCGCGAGAGCCACGAAGGCCCAGGTGCCGACGAGCAGGAAGAGCAGGGCCGGTGCCGCGCCGAAGGCGTCGGGTCGCCACCCGAGCAGGGCGCCGGCGATCCCGACGACGGCCCACTGCCCGACCTCGACGGCCACGGTGGCGACCGCCTTGGCCAGCAGGAGCCCGTCGCGCCCGAGGGGGGTGGTGCCGAGGAGGCGCAGCACGGCATATCGGCGGTCGAAGCCGGTGGAGATGGCCTGGGCGGTGAAGGCCGCCGAGATGACGCAGAGCGCGAGGACCCCGGGGGTGGCGACGTCGACCCGCCGCCCGGCGCCGAGCGACGGCGCGGTGGCCAGGACCAGCCCGACGAGCGCCCCGAGGGGCAGGACCAGGGACACGAGCAGCTGCTCGCCGTTGCGCACCAGCGTGCCGAGCTCGAAGCGGGCCTGGGCCAGCACCCGACGTGCGGGCCCGGCGGGCCCGCTGTGGACGGCGCCACCGGCCCCCAGTGTCGTCGGCAGCCCGGTCGACGGGGGCGATGCGGGCGCCGCGGGGAGGTCGGGTGCGGTCACTGCCGTACTCGCCGGGTCAGGTCGAAGTAGACGTCTTCAAGCGAGCCGCGGCCAACGACCTCGCCGACCGGCCCCTGCGCCACCGTGCGGCCCTCGCTGACGATCACGAGGTGGTCTGCGAGCCGTTGCGCCTCCTCGAAGGAGTGGGTGCTGACGACGACCGTCGTGCCCTCGTCGCGCAGTCGGGTCACAAGGTCGTAGACGTCGAGCCGGGCGTGCGGGTCGAGGCCCGCGGTGGGTTCGTCGAGGAAGACGACCTCGGGGCGACCGACGAGCGCTGCCGCCAGCGCGACGCGCTGCTTCTGCCCGCCGGACAGCCGCCGGATGGTGGTGCGGTCGAAGCGGTCGATGCCCAGGGTCGCGGCGAGGGCGACGACGTCGGCGGGCGCGGCATACAGGCTGGCCAGGTGGCGCAGCAGCCGCATCGGCCTCGTGCCGTTGGGCAGCCCGCCGGACTGGAGCATGACGCCCACCCGGGCCCGGTGCTGCGCTTGTGCGTGCCAGGGGTCGTCGCCCAGCACCCGCACCACCCCCTCGTCGGGCTGCTGGAGGCCGACGGCGCACTCGATCGCCGTGGTCTTGCCGGCGCCGTTGGGACCGAGCAGGGCGGTCACGCTCGCCGGGGCAGCGCTCCAGCTCATGTCGTCCAGCGCCACCACGTCACCGAAACGACGGTGGAGGCCGTCGAGGCTGACGGCGGGAGGAGGGAACTGCACCACGCGAGTCTAGGTCGCAGCACTGAGCCCCTCCTGTGTGCCCTTGCGGCGGGTGCGAGAGATGGACCCCCGGGGGTCGGGAAGAGCGGGCTCCCGCGTGGTCTGGTTGGAGAGTTAGGGAAGCCTTGCTATCAATGGCCCACCAATTACGTCACACTGATGTGGTGTTTATCGGATCCGTAGGTGTCCCGGAGGTGGAGGCCGACTGCGAGCAGTCGGCGTCCCACCTCGAGCGGCGCACCCGCGAGCGTGTCCTGGCCGTGGTCTCGGAGCACGGCCCCGTGACGGCGGCCGAGATCGGCCGTGTCGTGGGCCTCACGCCCGCTGCGGTCCGGCGCCACCTCGACGCCCTCGCCGAGCAGTCGGTGATCGCCGAGCACGAGCCCCCCTCAGTGGTGCGCGGCCGGGGTCGCCCAGCCCGGGCGTGGGTCGTCTCCGAGGCCGGGCACCGGGCCCTCGACGACGACTACCAGGACCTCGCGGCGCAGACCCTGCGCTACCTCGCCGCCCACGCCGGGCCGGAGGCGGTCGACGCCTTCGCCCGTGAGCGGGTTGCCGGCCTCGAGCTGCGGTATGCCGAGCGGCTGTCCGCGGCCGGCCCGTCACCCCGTGCGCGGGTCGAGGCCCTCGTCGACGCCCTCACGCAGGACGGCTACGCGGCCAGCGCGCGCCCGGTGGGGGAGGCCGGCAGCCCGTTGCACGGGATCCAGCTGTGCCAGGGGCACTGCCCCGTCGGTCAGGTGGCCGAGGAGTTCCCTGCATTCTGCGACGCCGAGACCGATGCGATCTCGCGGCTGCTGGGCATGCACGTGCAACGACTGGCCACCCTCGCCGGAGGCGCCCACGTGTGCACCACGTTCATCCCCACTCCCACCGTGCCGCCGTCTCCGGACACCCGGCCGGCAGCACCGGCGGGAACACCGACGCGACCACGCGTCTTGCACGAAGAGGCGGCCCTCATCGGCGTCTTGCCCATGTCCAACCCTCCCCACCACGAAAGGACCTCCCGATGACCACCCACATCGAAGAGCTCAACCCCGGCCTGAAGGACCTCGGTCGGTACGAGTACGGCTGGTCCGACAGCGACGCCGCCGGTGCCCTGGCGAAGCGAGGGCTCGGCGAGGACACCGTACGCAACATCAGTGCGCTCAAGAGCGAGCCCCAGTGGATGCTCGACCTGCGCCTGAAGTCGCTGAAGCTGTTCGGCAAGAAGCCCATGCCCACCTGGGGCTCGGACCTCACCGGCATCGACTTCCAGAACATCAAGTACTTCGTGCGCTCCACCGAGAAGCAGGCGACCACGTGGGACGAGCTGCCGGAGGACATCAGGAACACCTACGACAGGCTCGGCATCCCCGAGGCCGAGAAGCAGCGCCTCATCGGCGGTGTCGCGGCCCAGTACGAGTCCGAGGTCGTCTACCACCAGATCCGCGAGGACCTCGAGGAGAAGGGGGTCATCTTCGTCGACACCGACACGGGCCTGCGCGAGCACGAAGAGCTGTTCCGCGAGTACTTCACCTCGGTGATCCCGGCCGGCGACAACAAGTTCGCCTCCCTCAACACCGCGGTGTGGTCGGGCGGCTCGTTCATCTACGTGCCGAAGAACGTCAAGGTCGACATCCCGCTGCAGGCCTACTTCCGCATCAACACCGAGAACATGGGTCAGTTCGAGCGCACCCTGATCATCGCCGACGAGGGTTCTGACGTGCACTACGTCGAGGGCTGCACGGCGCCGATCTACAAGTCCGACTCCTTGCACTCCGCCGTCGTCGAGATCATCGTCAAACGGGGTGCGCGAGTGCGATACACCACGATCCAGAACTGGTCGAACAACGTCTACAACCTCGTCACCAAGCGCGCCACGTGCGCCGAGGGCGCGACGATGGAGTGGATCGACGGCAACATCGGGTCCAAGGTGACGATGAAGTACCCCGCTGTCTACCTGCTCGGCGAGCACTCCAAGGGTGAGACGCTGTCGATCGCCTTCGCGGGCGAGGGCCAGCACCAGGACGCCGGTGCCAAGATGGTGCACCAGGCCCCCAACACCAGCTCGACGATCGTCTCGAAGTCGGTCGCCCGTGGCGGTGGTCGCACGTCGTACCGCGGCCTCGTGCAGATCATGGAGGGCGCCACCAACGCGAAGTCGACCGTGCGTTGCGACGCGCTGCTCGTCGACACCATCAGCCGGTCCGACACCTACCCCTACGTCGACGTCCGCGAGGACGACGTGCAGATGGGTCACGAGGCCACGGTCTCGAAGGTGTCGGCCGAGCAGCTGTTCTACCTCCAGTCCCGCGGGATGACCGAGGAAGAGGCGATGGCCATGATCGTGCGCGGGTTCGTCGAGCCCATAGCCCGCGAGCTGCCCATGGAGTACGCCCTCGAGCTCAACCGCCTGATCGAGCTGCAGATGGAAGGAGCAGTCGGCTGATGCCGCTGTTGGAGAAGAACTATTCACCAGGGACCCGGGGGAGCATGCCCGGAGCGACCGCCCACGTCGACTCGAGCCGGGCCTTCGTGCCCGACCAGTCCCGCGCCGAGCGGGCCACGTCGTTCGACGTCGTCGACTTCCCCGTGCCCTCCGGGCGGGAGGAAGAGTGGCGGTTCACCCCCGTCGACCGCCTGCGGGCGCTGTTCGCCGACGCGCCGTCCGACGACCGCGACGGTGATCCGGCGGCGTCGTACGACCTCGAGGGTCCGCCGGAGGCCTTCCCCGGCACCCTCGCCGTCGGACAGGCTCCGCGCGGAACGGCGCTCGTGCCGGCGGACCGGGCGGCCGTGGTCGCCTCGGCGCAGGTCGCCGACGCGACGTACGTGCGCATCCCGCATGACGCCGAGTACGGCGACCCGCTGCGGATCCGCGTGCACGGCGCCGGGCCGGGTCGGCGCTCCAACGACCACCTCGTGGTGCAGGCCGGTCGGCACAGCCGTGCGGTGCTCGTGCTCGAGCACACCGGTACGGCCGACCACACCGGCAACGTCGAGGTCGTCGTCGGCGACGGCGCCGACCTCACCATCGTGAGCATCCAGCACTGGGACGACGGCGCCAACCACCTCGGCCAGCACGACGCCGTCGTGGGCCGGGACGCGAGGTACAAGCACATCGTCGTGACCCTCGGCGGCGGGATCGTGCGCATCAACACCAATGTGCGCTACTCCGGCCCGGGTGGCTCGGCCACGCTGCTCGGTGTCTACTTCGCTGACTCGGGGCAGCATCTCGAGCACCGCAGCTTCATCGACCACAACACCCCGCACTGCACCAGCCTGGTGACTTACAAGGGTGCGCTGCAGGGCGACTCGGCCCACACGGTCTGGGTGGGTGATGTGCTCATCCGGGCCGCGGCCGAGGGCACCGAGACCTATGAGCTCAACCGCAACCTGGTGCTCACCGACGGGGCGCGGGCCGACTCGGTCCCCAACCTCGAGATCGAGACCGGTGAGATCGTCGGGGCCGGGCACGCCTCGGCCACCGGCCGTTTCGACGACGAGCAGCTGTTTTACCTGCAGGCCCGCGGCATCCCGCAGGACCAGGCTCGGCGCCTCGTCGTGCGCGGCTTCCTCGTCGACATCATCAACCAGATCCCCGACGAGGCCCTGCGCGACCGGCTCTTCGCCGACATCGACGCCGAGCTGTCCGCCGCCGCACGGGCCGGGGCGCAGGTGGGGGCCACCGAATGAGCGCGGAGCCCGTCACCGAGAGCGGCTGGACGCTCGTCTGCCGGGTCGACGACGTCGCCCCGGGGACGGTGGCGCAGGCCGAGGTCGACGGCCGGCTCGTGGCTCTCGTGCGTGATGCCGATGGCGGTTTCCACGCGCTCGACGACCGCTGCACCCACGCCAACGTGTCGTTGTCCGAGGGTGAGGTCGACGGCTGCACGCTCGAGTGCTGGCTCCACGGCTCACGCTTCGACCTGCGCACCGGCCGACCCTCCGGCCCCCCGGCGACCACTCCCGTCGCCGTCTACCCCGTGAAGATCGACGGAGACTCAGTCTTGGTCTCCGTCCACCGACAGATGGAGAACTGACAGCATGACCACTCTCGAGATCCGCGACCTGCACGTGTCGGTCGACGTCGAAGACGGCACCAAGGAGATCCTCCGCGGGGTCGACCTCACCATCCGCTCCGGTGAGACCCACGCGATCATGGGGCCGAACGGCTCGGGCAAGTCGACCCTGGCCTACTCCATCGCCGGCCACCCGAAGTACACCATCACCTCGGGCACCATCACGCTCGACGGTGAGGACGTCCTGTCCATGTCGGTCGACCAGCGCGCCCGCGCCGGCCTCTTCCTGGCCATGCAGTATCCCGTCGAGGTGCCCGGTGTCACGGTCTCCAACTTCTTGCGGACCGCCAAGACCGCGGTCGACGGCGAGGCTCCCAAGCTGCGCACCTGGGTCAAGGAGGTCCGCGGCGCGATGGACCAGCTGCGAATGGACCCCGCCTTCGCCGAGCGCAACGTCAACGAGGGCTTCTCCGGCGGCGAGAAGAAGCGTCACGAGATCCTCCAGATGGAGCTGCTGAGGCCCCGTATCGCGATCCTCGACGAGACCGACTCCGGCCTCGACGTCGACGCGTTGAAGGTCGTCTCCGAGGGCGTCAACCGGGTCAAGGCCGGCAGTGACATCGGCGTCCTGCTCATCACGCACTACACCCGTATCCTGCGGTACATCAAGCCCGACTTCGTGCACGTCTTCGTCGACGGCAAGGTCGTCGAGCACGGCGGCTCCGAGCTGGCCGACCGTCTCGAGGACGAGGGTTACGACCGCTACCTCACGCCCGCCACCGCGTCGGCCACGGCCTGAGCGACGGCTGACATGACGACCAGCGTCGTATCCGTGAGCGCCGAACCGTTCAGCGACGAGGAGGTCACCGCCATCCGCGGTGACTTCCCGATCCTGACTCGCACGGTGCGTGACGGTCGCCCGCTGGTCTACCTCGACTCGGGTGCGACCTCGCACAAGCCCTGGGTCGTGCTCGCCGCCGAGCAGGAGTTCTACGAGAAGCACAACTCCGCGGTGCACCGTGGTGCCCACCAGCTCTCCGAGGAGGGCACCGAGCTGTATGAAGCCGCCCGCGGCACGATCGCCGCCCTCGTCGGGGCGCCGGCGTCCGAGGTCGTCTTCACCAAGAACGCCACGGAGTCGCTCAACCTGGTCGCCTACGCCTTCTCCAACGCCACCTACGGAGGCGGGGGGGCGCACGGTGGGGTGCGCGAGGACGGCGACGCCGACGCCGAGCGCTTCGTCCTGCGTCCCGGCGACGAGGTGCTGGTCACCGAGATGGAGCACCACGCCAATCTCGTGCCCTGGCAGGAGCTGTGCCGGCGCACCGGCGCGACCCTGCGCTGGGTCCCCGTGACCGGCGACGGGAGCCTCGACCTCTCGACCCTCGAAGACCTGCTGACGACCCGCACCAAGGTCTTCGCCTTCACCCACGTCTCCAACGTGCTCGGCACGGTCAACCCGGTCCGCGCGCTCACCGAGCGGGCGCACGCAGTCGGCGCCCTCGTGGTGCTCGACGCGTGCCAGTCAGCGCCCCACCTGGCGCTCGACGTCACCGAGCTCGACGTCGACTTCCTCGCCTTCAGCGGCCACAAGATGTTCGGACCCCTCGGCATCGGCGTGCTGTGGGGTCGGCCCGAGCTGCTCGACGCGATGCCGACCTTCCTCACGGGGGGGTCGATGATCGAAACGGTGACCATGGAGG
>Ga0123337_10004328_pt1 | contig 14538 bp, 14 predicted proteins | sample frozenSSSSmetaG_FD_89792 | JGI IMG/M metagenome (GOLD analysis project Ga0123337, IMG submission 89792) | Glacier valley bacterial and archeal communities from Borup Fiord, Nunavut, Canada, to study Microbial Dark Matter (Phase II) -... | ecosystem: Environmental > Aquatic > Freshwater > Ice >... | reverse complement strand
TTGAGATCATTATTAAATGTGTAAGCTTCAGTTAACAAAGAAAATATATCACTCTTTTGGTATTTAACTTTTGATGCTCATATCACCCCCACATCCTTACAAAACGCAACCAATTGTTCATTCTTCGTAAAATTTAATGCCTCCCGGATATAATTCAATCGCTTTTCCACACTGCTTAGCCCGTAAGGCTTTATCTGATGCTGCACCAGATACTCTGGAATGTCTTTTTGAAGCATCCCCTTTGAAAGCAGGGTAATTAGCACAATATCATATTCCCTGAACTCATACGTATTGCTTTCTTTGATGGATTGGCGCAGGCCGGTGCTGAGGTATTTTCTGTTTTTCCCGATTGCTTCCAGAGCCATTTTCAACTCGGTTACATCACGGCGAGCCTTCCTCACAAATGCATCGATCGATAATTCTTTAAACAACTGGTCGATCAAGACTGGCTTGCTTTCAGCAGAAAAAACCAGCACTTTAATTCGGGGTTGAAGATCTTTTACTTCACGGATGAGATCGGTGCCGTTTTTAATATTTTGGGGTATGTGGTCTTCTTCAAAGGATAGGTCTGTGATCAGCAGATCGTATGGAGTTTTGTCTTTTACCGCATGAGAAATTCGCACCAGTGCATCATCACAGTAATACGCATAATCGCTGTGCGCGATGCCGAAATCTTCCAGTGCCTTCCGGACAGAAATATTGGAACTTTCGTGATCTTCTGCAATCAATACTTTTTCAAACATATCCTATTTTACATGTCCCCCGCTGGCGTCGCATCCGAATGGCTTCAGCCGGGCGGAGGAGTATGGTAACATATTTACTTTAATTGTCGAACCTAACAGGAAATTGGATCTGAACATTCAGTCCCCCTGTTGTGCCTTCTCCAAAAGTAATACTGCCATGGATGCTTTTTATACGGTTTCCCGTATTCGTAAGCCCGTTCTTAAAAATGGCTCCTTCGGGAAGGCCGGCTCCGTTGTCAGTGTAAAAGACCTTGATATTATCCGCCTTTCGCTCAAAGCGGATGGCTACTGAACTTGCTTCACTGTGCTTGGTCATATTCACCATTAATTCCTGAAGCACATAATACAGGTTGCTTTTTGCATCCTGATTTAATTCTGCCCATAATTCGCTGGTGTTCCCGACAATCACAACCCTGGTATCGGGTGTTGCGAACGACATAAGTAAGCTACTTATTGAGCTTTGAAAATCGTAGCCCGGGAGGCCTAACGAAACATCATCATATGAAATATCCCGGGAACGTTCGTACAGGACTTCCATATCATCAAGAATCCGATCGCGGTCAATTTTAACATCGTTCTCCATTTCAGACATCAGGCGGTATAGTCCGTTAGCCACAACATCGTGCACCTTTTTAGATGTTTTAAGCTGGCTTTCTTTAATTGCGCTGGCGGCTTGCAGTGCCAAACGACGTGTTCTCCTTTTATACGATAAAACCCCCGTAATGCTACCCGCTATAATCAGGATTGCGAGGCTTATTAACCAAACATTTCGTTTAGTATTTTCCTGTTGAAGCAACAGATTATCCGCCTTATGCTTTTCAGTTTCATACCGAATCAAAGCGAATTGATTTTTTGCACTATTCCTGGCTATTTGAAGGCTATCTCCTAAGCTTCGATAGATATTAAAGTATTCCCTTGAATCCAGCGGATCACTAAGTGGTATTAATTTTTGTAAGGCTTCAATACGATCATCAGGACTATTAAGTTTAGTTGCCAAACCATACATTTTTCTTGAAAAAATTAATGCACTATCCGGACGTTTTTTAAGATAGTAATCAGCCAGATGAGCATAGCTTGCATTCTGTCCCCATAAATCTTTTTCTTTCAATCTTATACTTAAGGATTGATAAAGTTCCTTCGATGAATTATAACCAGGATTTTGAAGCCATTTGGTATATGCAAAATTAGAAAGGGCTCTTGCATAATTAACAGCGTTCTTTTCTTGTCCCAATACAGACATATAAATTTCAATAGCTTTTAAAAACTCTTCATTTTTGCGGTATGCATTGGCTATATTATTCCTGACAATTAGCGCATAGGCGCTATCAGGAATAAATTCCAGGCTCTTATTGTAGAATTCTATCGCTTTGGTGTATTGCTTGAGGTTATAGCTGGCAATCCCCAGATTGTTATAGTTCGATAGGATGTAAGGGTGGTGTTCCGGATTTTTCTCATCGAAAAAAGGTACTGCATTTAAAGATAATTCTTGTCCGCCAAAAAGATCTCCCCCATCGGTAGCAATGATTGACATATTTACAATGCAGGTAGCTGCACCAAGACTATCTTTGTCTTGTATAAATTGATCCTTTGCTTTATTAAAATAAAAGAAGGCAGAATCTTTTTCTCCCCTATCCCGATGTTCATAGGCTCTTTTGTAGAAAAGATTATTAGTCTTTTCATGCCTGGAATTAGTTGAACATGCGTAGCAAAATACTACCAAACAGAGAAATATAATATTGAGCTTCATTAAGGCAGATTTCGCCTAATTTAAAAATTAGGTACAATATATTCTCTTAATTCGGCTTTAAAATTCTTCCCGCCAGTCCATAATTGTACTTGTGGATAATATTATAAAGTAAATCTGGGTGCCATTAGAAAAAGCTCTAGCGACACCCAAACTTAACTATGGTCTGGGAGGAGGGGGTATTTGTCCGTTTTCACCACCGGTCTCATCAATTGGATCACCGTTTAATGTACTGTATTCGGAAGTGTTTCCTTTTGGAGAATCTCCATTACCTGTTGTATTGCCTGAACTGCATGCCAATCCCAATAAGATTGCAATTATAAATTGAATCATTTCTTAAAATTTAAAATGTTTGAAAATCATGCAGGGCCTTCCGAATCCGATCGGAAGGATTGCTGCGTTGAATTCAAGAGGCGCCTCTTAAATTTTTTGGGAAGGATTGAGATTTGATTGGCGAACATGGTATGACTGCTTCCCAGGTCAATGATATCTGTCCACCAATCTCCTCTCGATGGAAGCAATCACTTGTTATTTGTTCGGCTTCCGGAAACAAAGGTGCAGCATGCCAGGCAGCTGAATATTAAATGGTTCCGAAGAATCCGATTGTTCCGATAGAATTCCGGAAAACCTGAAATATTCCTTAATTTCAGGCTCATATTTTATACAGGATTCCGGAAAAATGTTCTCAGATTATAAAGCAGCTGTAATCAATTCTTATCAACAGAAAATGAAAGAGGGAAGCCTTTCACTCAATTTGCAGCAACCTACTCCTGCTAAATTGAAGAAGGAATGCCTTAGCGTTTTTGGGATAAGAAGATCCCATAATGACCTGGAAATTCTGAGTCAGTTTTTTGGCCATCGGGCAGAAGACGCGGCTTATGAAGCAGCCATCAGAACAATGGATACTGATAAGTTTAGGCCATTGGTAAAGCTATTGATTGGAAAGGTCAGGGATACTGAAGATAAAAATATTGCGCTTCTCTCCTGGCTCATTGATTTTAATCCAAGACCTTATCGCTTTAGATCCAGCCTTACAAATAATGAAACGGATGCGGAGGGAAATAAGGAGCATGCAGATACCTTTATTATCGCTGAAAAGCCAGGCACGGCCCCTCTGGAAGCTGAGAACCTCAATTTAGTTAGCGGTATGGGAACTGCAGGTGCCCCTAAATCAGGGAATAAGATGAACTATTTTCATGAATATAAAAAGCAAGGATTAATTGGTCTTGGGTTTTTAATCATAAGTGTTTTAGGAATTTCATTCTACACGTCTAAACCACAATGTATGTATTGGACTGGAGATCAATACGAAGCCATCGCTTGTGATAAAAAGGCACCCAATATACAGCCTGTCCTGGCAGATGATTTTAAACTTGAGCACTTTAAAAGAATTACCAAACGGGATACTTTAACTTATCAGGATATAAATAAGGTTTGGTACGCCAGTGTTGATAAGCAAATTGAGTTCTATACAACTGATGGAGAAGACCCCCGTTTGGCCGGCCGACAATTAAAGCCTATGTCGAAATATATATTTGAGAAGTATATTCTTCCATTAAAAACACCATAGGTGAATTGACTATTCGCAGTCAATGATTGCCGGTAAAAAGGTTTTGTTTTTTCAACCCCGAAAACTCAATGTCATTATTTAAATTTTGGGAGGTTCCAGCTTTCGCTGGAATGACAAACCAGAGGGTGGTAGCAGGGAGATTCCAGCCTTCGCTGGAATCTGTCCAGGTTACATAATACTTTTAAGAAACCAATTCGCGGCAAGATCATACTATTTAGGGTTTGTTTTTAATTGAAATACTTTTTCTAGGATCGTTACCAGACCTTTAAAATACAAAAAACGAGGAAATATTATTTAACATACGGTTCCGCATTCCGATTCCAGCGAAGGCTGGAATCTCCTTTCACCCTCCTAACAACACTTGTCATTCCAGCGAAAGCTGGAACCTTAGGTAATCTTCTTTCATCCTCCCAACAACGCTCGTCATCCGATAAAATCGGATCCAGCGAAAGCAGGAACCTTTAATTAATAATTCTTACAAAGTCGGATCACCTTCAAGCCTTTTTGTATTTGTTTCAGGGGGCCTTGCTTAAGAATCAGTTGTTAAAAACCTTGCTTAAGTACTACAATAAGCGATTTTGATTTAGTATAAATTTTAACCGGACACTGGTGATTCCCAGTCTACTGCTCAGATCTTCCCTACTACATCCCATCAATTACGGAAAACCGTAAATATCAAAAGAAGTACTTCGTAATTTTGAATAGCTGAAAGAATGAAAATTGAAGGCTATGAAGTATAAAATACTGAATATCAAATATATGAGCGCTCGGTTTATTTGTATTACAGATTTATTTGGTTTATGTTTAATGATCTAAAGTGCTCGAATGAAAGGAAATATTGGCAGTCAGTTAAACGGAATACTCCTCTCGACTGTTTTAATCTTTGTCCTTTCATTATCCCTTCAGAGTCAGACGAATAGCCATTTCACAGCTTCGGGTGCTATTCATGTAAGCCAGGAAACTATCGTTTATATCACAAAAACCGGAACTAAATATCATAAATCAAGCTGCAGGTATTTGAGCCAGAGTAAGATTCAGACAACGCTGAAGAAAGCTATGGCAGCTGGAAATGGGGCTTGTAAGGTTTGTAAACCATAGAATTAAACTGAACAAATTAGTGTTAATAATCATTGCTTTTGTTTGATGAGTTCAAAAAAATGATATTCACTATACCCGGCATTTTGATAGATAAGTAAGCTTAAATTAATAGTTTTACATCACACTCATTTATACGATCAATGAACCAAGCCGTACATAATAAATTAGTTTCTTTTATTTGGTCTATTGCCGATGATTGCCTGCGCGATGTTTACGTCCGTGGAAAATACCGGGATGTGATTTTACCCATGACTGTTTTACGCCGCTTAGATGCCTTGCTCGAACCTACAAAAGAGGCCGTAATGGAGGAAATGACCTTTCAAAAAGATGAAGCTAAATTCTTAGAATGGGATACCAGTGGTTTAAAGTCTGCTTCCGGCTATGTATTCTATAATACCAGCGAATGGACCTTGCAACGCTTGCATGATACGGCCACCAATAACCAGCAAATTCTGCAGGCCAATGTGGAGGATTACCTGAACGGTTTTAGTGATAATGTAAAAGAGATCATTGAAAAGTTTAAATTGAAAAGCCAGGTGAGACATATGGCACAGAAAGATGTGCTATTGGATGTGCTGGAAAAATTTACCTCAGCTAAAATCAATTTAACCCCATTCGAAAAACTCGATCCCAACGGACGCAAATTGGCTCCCTTAAGCAATTTAGGGATGGGCTATGTGTTTGAAGAGCTGATTCGCAAGTTTAACGAGGAAAATAACGAAGAAGCCGGAGAACACTTTACCCCGCGAGAAGTTATTGATTTAATGACCCATTTGGTTTTCGAACCCATTAAAGATGAATTGCCACCTGTAATGACCATTTATGATCCGGCTTGCGGTTCTGGTGGCATGCTGACAGAATCTCAGAATTTCATTAAGGATGAAGATGGAGAAATTAAAGCCAGTGGCGATGTGCATTTGTATGGTAAGGAAATTAATGATGAAACCTATGCCATCTGTAAATCGGATATGATGATTAAAGGGAACGACCCTGAGAATATCCGCGTGGGTTCTACCCTGAGTACCGATGAGTTTGCCGGCAAGAACTTTAATTTCATGCTCTCCAATCCGCCTTATGGAAAATCATGGGCCAGTGAACAGAAATACATTAAAGATGGCAAAGACATCATCGACCCCCGGTTCCAGATTACGTTGAAAAACTATTGGGGCGAAGCAGCGGATGCCGATGCCACCCCACGTTCCTCAGACGGACAATTGCTTTTTTTAATGGAAATGGTGAGTAAGATGAAACCACTGGATCAAAGTCCGGCGGGGTCCCGCATTGCCTCGGTCCATAATGGTTCCAGTTTATTTACCGGCGATGCCGGTGGTGGAGAAAGTAATATCAGAAGGTATATCATCGAGAACGACTGGCTGGAAGCCATCATCCAAATGCCGAATAACCTCTTTTATAATACAGGTATCACCACCTATATCTGGTTATTATCCAATAATAAAAAGCAGGAGCGAAAAGGTAAAGTACAATTGATTGATGCCGGACAGTTATACCGTAAACTGCGTAAGAATTTAGGAAACAAGAACTGTGAGTTTGCTCCTGAACATATCCGTGAAATACTGAATGTTTATGAACAAATGCTGGCCATAGAAAGAAGCGGCGATCAGGGTATTGCTTCTAAACTGTTTGATAATGCTGATTTTGGCTATTATAAAGTGAGCATCGAACGTCCAAAACGTTTAAAAGCACAATTCACAAAAGAGAAGATTGCCGAATTACGTTTCGATAAGTCTCTGCGTGAAGCCATGGAATGGGCCTATCAGGAGTATGGCGAAGCAGTTTATACCGATCTGAAAAGTTATGAAAAAGAGATCCTCGACTGGTGCGATAAAAACGAACTGAATCTAAGTGCCAAACAAAGTAAGGCATTAACTACAGTAAGCACCTGGCAAAAGGGAATAGAATTAATGAAGTTTGCCGAAAGCCTGATGGAGAAAATAGGCAGCGCCGAATACAGCAACTTTAACGAATTTAATAAACGGGTAAATGAGACTTTAAAACAAAGCAAAGCTGCAATCGCCGCTTCCGAAAAAAATACCATTTTAAATGCCATCAGCTGGTATGCTGCGGATGCCGAAAAAGTAGAGAAAGGTATCATCAAACTGCAGGGTGAAAAGTTGGAAAACCTTCTGGAACATTTAAATTGCGGGGAAAGTCAATTAGCCGATTATGGCTATTATGCTACCGCTAAAAAAGGCGAATACCTGCAATATGAAACCGAAAGCGATTTACGGGACTCAGAAAGTGTGCCTTTAAAAGAAAATATCCATCACTATTTTTTAAAAGAAGTGAAGCCACATGTTGAGGAGGCCTGGATTAATCTGGATGCCACCAAAATAGGCTATGAAATCTCCTTCAATAAATACTTCTACCAGCATAAACCCTTACGTTCATTAGAAGAAGTAAGTGCTGATATTTTAGCGCTGGAGACAGAGAGCGATGGTTTAATCCGCGAAATTTTAAACCTGGCTTAACATGGATTCTGAGTTAATCTTATACCAGTCGGAAGATGGGCAAACTAAAATCCAAGCCCGTTTAGAAAACGAAAGCGTTTGGCTTACGCAAGCACAAATGGCAGAGCTTTTCGGCAAAGGAAGAACGACCATAACAGAGCATCTTGCTAATATTTTTGAAGAGGGAGAATTAAATAAAGATCTGGTATGTCGGAAATTCCGACATACCACTATTCATGGTGCAATTGCAAATAAAACACAGGAGGTAGAAAGTGTTTTTTACAACCTCGATGTAATTATATCAGTCGGTTACCGGGTAAAAAGTTTACAGGGAACCAGGTTCCGTCAATGGGCTACGGCCAGACTTCGCGAATATATCGTGAAGGGTTTTACGATGAATGACGAATTGCTTAAACAAGCAGGTGGCGGCGATTACTTCGAAGAGCTATTAGCCCGCATCAGAGACATTCGTTCTTCTGAAAAAGTATTCTGGAGGAAGGTATTGGATATCTATGCGACCAGTGTGGATTATGACCCCAATGCCGAAGCTTCAGTAACATTTTTTAAAACCATACAGAACAAAATGCATTGGGCAGCACACGGACAAACTGCTGCCGAAGTGATATACAGCCGTATAGATGCGGCAAAACCTTTTCTGGGACTTACAAGCTTTAAAGGGGAGCAACCCACACAGCAGGAAACTACCGTAGCCAAGAATTATTTAAATGAGCAGGAATTAAATGTGCTCAACCGTATGGTGACTGCTTATTTAGAAATTGCGGAATTGCAGGCCCTGAACCGTAAGCCCATGTATATGGCCGACTGGCTGCAACGTGTGGATGATTTTTTACAAATGACAGGGAATAGCATTTTAAGTCATGCCGGCGCAGTTAGCCATCAAAAAGCGCTGGATAAAGCGAAAGAACAATTTTCGGCCTATAAACAAAACCTTCAAAACGAATTGTCTAAAGTAGAAAGGGACTTTGTACAGCACTTAGAGCAAAGCCATAAACAGCTTAAAAAGAAAAAGGATGGAAATTAAGCTGAAGAAGTACGGTAGTTATAAAGATTCTGGTGTAGAATGGCTGGGGGAGATTCCTGAGCATTGGGAAACGATTAGAGTAAAAAATCTTTTTAAATAGATAAATGAGAGAAGATTTGATGGTTCAGAAGATTTGCTTTAAAAAAATTATTGGATCAGAAGGGCAATCCTTTTAAAATTGCCATTGCTTTTTCGGGAGTAAAAAAAATAAAGGGAATAGAATATACAGAAGACAGCTTAAATAATTTCCCTGCGGCCTTAGATACCGCTAAACCAACCGAGCCGGGTTATATCAGTGATAAGATTGCCCGCTACTTTAATATGGATGAATACCGCATTTTAGTAGTGGCCAATAAATACCTTACCGGTTTTGATCAACCTAAATTAACTGCAATGTACGTGGACAAGAAATTGCAGGGGGTAATGGCAGTTCAGGCGCTATCCAGATTAAACAGATCGGCTCCAAATCTTGGTAAAAAGACTGAAGACCTCTTTATCCTTGATTTTTATAATGCTACAGAGGAGATTCAAAAATCATTTGATCCTTTTTATACCGCTACTTCTCTAAGTAAAGCAACAGACATCAATGTTTTACATGAACTGAAAGCCAGTTTGGATAATTCAGGGATTTATGAATGGTTTGAGGTAGAGGATTTTGTATCGAAGTATTTTGAGGGCTTAGAAGCCGATAAACATTTAAGTCCGATTCTGCAAATTGCAGAAGAACGCTTTAACCATGGATTAGGCATGGAGGAAGCAGAAAAAGCCGACTATAAAATTAAGGCGAAGCAGTTTGTGAAGATATACGGACAAATGGCTTCAATAATGGAATATGAAGTGCCGCAATGCGAAAAACTATTTTGGTTTTTGAAATTCCTGATACCTAAAATGATCATTATTGATCCGGGGCAGGCGGCTTTAGATGAATTATTAGATTCGGTTGATTTATCTACTTATGGACTTGAACGGGTAAAACTGAATGCACATATTGGTCTGGATGCCGGCGAAACCGAACTTGATCCACAAAATGCCAATCCCAGAGGAGCGCATGGTGGCGAGGATGATATGAACGAATTAGATTTGATCATCAAAAGCTTTAATGAACGCTGGTTTCAGGGTTGGGATGTTACACCCGAAGATCAGCGGGTGAAGATTGTAAGTATCGCCCAAAAATTGAAGGATCACCCCGACTAACAGCTGAAGTTTGAGTTAAATGCAGATGTTCAAAACAAGGAAATTGCCTTTAATAAGATTTTTGACGATGTGATGTCCAAAGAAAGGAAAAATGAATTGGACCTTTATCGACTCCTGGCCAAAGATGATGCATTCCGGTTGGCTATGCAGGATACACTGAAGCGGGTTTTGAGTGCTTAAAACCCTATTTAAAATAGTCGTAGAAACAGATTTTTGCTAGGCGCGCCTATGCGACCAGTGTCTCCCACCGGCGGGAGAATAAAAGAGTGTGGCAGAAATGATTTTCAATGGTATGAAGACCTCCCCTTCCATTTCACAAAGCCAAACGCGCCCCCCTCCAAAGGGGGATAGCGAAATACCTAAGCAAGATTTGACTTAATCACAAAATGTTTTTTCCTAAGGTTTATTTTGAAGCTTGTTTTTTACAGGAAGTGTATTATCAATTTTCCATAATCCTCTTTTATTATGCCTTGCTTGCTTCTGCAATTTTGCAAAGTAATCAGCAAATTCCACATTCGGTGGAACGGTCATGAGTACTGCAAAGCCATTTTTTATGAGTTCGGCATTAACAAATGTTCCATCTTCCAGATAGACATAAGATAAAGTTCTGCCATATTGGTCCAGAGGATCAATGTCTGCTACTAGTTTAACTTTCTTATTGCTCAGTAGTTCAGTAAGATATAATTTAGCCTCTTTGCCATAATAACCGATTTCTCTATTGAACATTCGCCTCGATTCGGGGGCATCAATACCAATAAAGCGAATTTTCAGGCCTTTTTCGGTGCCATTGTCAACCCAAAAAGTATCTCCATCCACGATTTTTGTAACGGGCAAAAACACTCCCGACTGTTTTAGGACATCAGCTTCTAAACCCGCATCACGGATCTGGCAGAAACTAAAAATCAAAATGAGAGATATGAAAACTGAGTAATTTATAAATCGGGGCATTATAAAAGCAATTTAGATAGATTAATCAGCAAAATCGATCCTGGTCGCGAAGTCCGACAAGCGATATATATTCTGATAATATAGCAAGGTCATTCAAATTAACAATTACCACTATATCCCAAAAGTAGTTTTCTTTCACCATTGTGCGTACGGGAAACCGTAACTATAATGCAGTTTGGCAATTTAATTTTGAATAAACAAAATAAGATCGCAAGATGGCAACAAATCCACCAAATGGTGACGGGCATCGAAAAGGTGCTGTCAGAGAAAGGAGTCAGACATATAATCCTAAAACCGATCAATGGGTTAAAAGAGACTCCAACACCGGTAAATTCATGGATGTTAAACAGGACGGGGCTTCATTTAAGGGAGTCAGAAGGGAGAAAAATAATGGCTGACAGATATGTACTGAATTTAAATCAGCAGTTAAATGGTGATTATGAAGTCCATAAAGCAGGATGCTCATACTTTCCAACAAATAATTATGAGGAACTGGGAACCCATAATTATAGCTCAAGCGCTGTGATAGAGGCCAAACTTAAACATCCGTATAAGAAAATAAATGGTTGTTATTACTGTGCTAATTCTTGCCATACACGCTAATCGATAGCATGTCTATCTTAATTTATAGGCTTTTTCTAACTGCTCCTTTGATGAAAAGGGGCTTTTCTTTTTATATTTTTAGATAAGCCGTAGGCCCTACAAAAAGATTAAACAGGTACAGGAACACGGACTCACCAAAGCAAATTGATCAAACTAGTTAGGATGGAAGTACTGCTAAAGGCAAGGTATGGCTAATTTAAATAGCTAAGTCCTATTATTGGGCCTAGATAAAGATTTATATTCCCTCAAACGCGAACTAACTTTCTCATTATTCCGCATTTTGCCTATAAACGCGGAATAAGAGAATTCTTTTTCTTATTTTTAATTAAAATTAAGAATAATGGAAAAGTTCAAAGCAGGCATGTATATCAGCCAAACCGGCTATAAAAGCTTCGAGCCAAACAAAGTGAACCGCAACTGGATCATATCGAATATCCAGATCATCAACCTGCTCAGCAAAGCCGATCGTTCGCTTGGTCGGTTGGATATGTATTCAGAATATGTAAACATCGACTTGTTTATCCGGATGCATATTGCCAAGGAGGCCACTCAGTCTACCAAAATAGAAGGGACTCAAACTAATATGGAAGAGGCCTTCTTAGAAAAATCTGAAGTCGCTGTTGATAAACGGGATGATTGGGAAGAAGTACAGCATTATATAACCGCAATGAACGAGGCGGTACAATTATTGCACAAGTTGCCATTTTCTTCACGTCTAATTAAACAAACTCACAAAACACTTTTAAGTAATGTGAGGGGAAAACATAAATTACCCGGCGAGTACCGGAGAAGTCAGAACTGGATCGGCGGTGCAAGTATTAGTGACGCCACATTTATTCCACCTGTACATAGTTCAATAGACGAACTCATGTCAGATATTGAAAAATTCGTAAATGATGAGGGCAATGAATTACCGGATTTGCTAAAAATTGCGATTATTCATTATCAGTTTGAAACCATTCACCCATTTTTAGATGGAAATGGGCGTGTTGGCCGGCTAATGATTACCCTTTATCTGGTGAGCAAAGGCATCCTGAAACGACCGATACTTTACCTTTCTGATTTCTTTGAGCGCAACCGTGCCTTGTATTATGATAATTTAATGCGTGTCCGTACACATAATGATCTGGAGCAATGGCTTAAATTTTTCTTAACCGGAGTCATTGAAATTTCGAAAAAAGGCGTGGAGATCTTTGATGGGATCTTACAGCTTCAAAAAAACATCGACATTCAAATCCGCACATTAGGTAGCCGGGCGAAAGACGCCAAATTATTAATCGAATACCTGTATCAGCAGCCAATAGTGGATGCTTCAAGAATTGAACCCATTACTAAGAGAGGAAAAACGGCAAACTATCGCCTCCTTTCAGATTTAGAACAGCTAGGCATATTGAAGGAGATATCCGGAAGAGAGAGAAATAAACTTTACGCATTTAATCAATACCTTAAACTTTTTGATAATTAATTCCGAATATGTAAAGGCGATTTCAGCTCCATATCAGAGTTTACGTAGACAAATATATCTTACATATTTCCAAGTTAAGACTTCCTGCTTTACACTCTGTCAAGACGATTCACCTTACCCTAAAGATCCGAGCAAGGAGACCCCCTTACACAATTCCAATTCTCCACCTAAAGCTGTATATTGTTTTATAAATTCTAATTCTATATTCCTGAAGCTGAATAAAGGGATGTTGGAGAATTGGGTACATTAAACTTTATTATCCATCTAAAAAATAGAATGAAACCAATCTCATGAAAAACCAATCAAAATTCATCATCGCCAGCCTGCTGCTGTTTTTATTTTTGATACCAATGGCTCAGGCAACTAATAAGGTCAGAATAGCAACTATTGGTGCTTCCCCTTCGATCAATAAAAATCAGGCACCAGAGGTTTTAGTGGAGCAAATGATTAGTTTCTGGCAGGCACAGCTCAATCAGGTTCTTAAATCCAAACTGGATTTGATTGTCTTGCCGGAAGTTTGTGATGTTCCTGTAGGTTTGAGTACTGCAGAGCAAAAAGTGTATCTCGATGTTAGGAAAAACAGGCTTTCAGATTTCTTTGCTTCGGTAGCAAGGGAGAATAATTGTTATATCGCCTTTGGATCATTACATAATGCTGATAAAGGGCTTCGCAATTCCATGATTTTACTTGACAGGGCTGGAAAAATAGCAGGGACCTATCATAAGAACTTTCCAACTATATCTGAAATGGAACAGGGAGTTATTCCGGGTGATCAGACCCCGATTTTTCAATGTGATTTCGGCACGATTGGAATGGCTATTTGTTTTGATTTGAATTATGATGAATTGCGTGAAAAATATTCAAAGCTGCAGCCTGATATCATTCTCTTCTCCTCACTTTATCATGGCTGACTCATGCAAAGCCAATGGGCCTATTCCAGCCGCTCCTATTTTGTAAGTGCGATAGGAATTGTTCAATTGCCATCGGAAGTTCTTAATCCGCTAGGGGAGATAGTCGCAAGCAGTACTAATTACTTTAATTATACCCTCGCCACCATTAACCTGGATTATGAATTAGCGCATCTGGATTATAACTGGGAGAAACTCAAAAAGCTTAAGGCGAAATATGGAGATGCGGTAAACATCCATGATCCCGGAAAAGTTGGGGCCGTAATGATTACCAGTGAGGATAATGCCATTACTGCCAAACAGATGGTCAAGGAATTCGATATTGAACTTCTGGACACCTATTTTGACCGTTCCAGAATGTTTAGGAAAAAGCAAATGGAAAAGCGTGGTGATTTATAGCCTAAAGCAGAAAGCCACTCTGTCCGTAGAGGTTCCAGCTATCGGGCTAAAAGCCAGATATAATTTTCCTCATAGCTTGCTGAATGTTGGGCTGAAGCCCGAAAACGAGTAAAATCTTAGCCCCAGCTAAAGCTGGAGCCTATTAAACCTACGGACTGGTGTGATGTCATAAACTGTTTAACAGCGATTCAATGTTATACAAAAAATTAATTTTGATAATCGATGGAAACACTCTGTCCGTAGAGTTAAGCGAAGCGTCTCCTATGTTTACAAAACTTTAATTTTATGAAATTAAAGTGAAAAGGAATGAGAGCGCCTTAGCGTCTAAATAACTCAGGAAGTATATTGTCGTAGAG